>Ga0163144_10000024_pt1 | contig 336705 bp, 279 predicted proteins | sample OliLak19BULKMAT1_FD_123175 | JGI IMG/M metagenome (GOLD analysis project Ga0163144, IMG submission 123175) | Freshwater microbial mat bacterial communities from Lake Vanda, McMurdo Dry Valleys, Antarctica - Oligotrophic Lake LV.19.BULKMAT1 | ecosystem: Environmental > Aquatic > Freshwater >...
GGAAAGAAACGTCTCGCGATCGAATGTTACGGCTATCCTTTTTGTCTTCGCTCGACTTGTCTTCGCTTCACTTTTTGTCGACCGCTCTGCCGCAATTGGTCCCGCCATTGCACCTCTCCTAGTCGTATGTGAGCTCGGTATATATTGGTAACCGGGTCGCCGATGTCAACCGGCACCTTACGTAAAGACATGGCTCGGCACTGTCACGTTTTGAACATCGGCGCGTGCCCCGCCCAGCTAAAAGGACGAAAGGCAGCCTTTCCGCTTTTTCGGCGCCTTCCAACCGACCAAAGGAAAATGTTATGAAGAATTTCTCGAGATCGTGGCGCCAAATGGCGGCGATCTCCGCAATCGCTATATTCGCCGCGTGTTCGGCGCAGGCTGACACCTACCAGCCGACGTCGACGAGCGGCAATCAAAATACGTCTTTCACGGTAACGTCGACGAGCGGCGGTAACGTGCTGGCGACCAACGGCGGCATGACGCTTTACACCTATGACCTCGACGCGCGCAACCAGTCCGCCTGCTATGGCGAATGCACCCGGAACTGGAAGCCGTTTCTTGCAAATTCGAGTTCGCGGCCGAGTGGCAGCCTGACACTCATCGCGCGCAATGACGGAACGATGCAGTGGGCCGAGAACGGCCGGCCGCTCTATACCTATGCGCTCGATGTGATTCCGGGCCAGAGCCGCGGAAACGGCTACAACAATGTCTGGCACGTGGTTCGTGACGGATCGCGCGTCGTGTACGAGCCGAATGCGGCCACCACGCCGCCGGCCGCCGTGCCCTTCAATTCCGCGTTCCGCGTGAATTCGACCAGCACCGGCAACGTCCTTGCGACCAGCGCCGGCAAGACGCTGTACACTTACGAAAGGGATTCGCTTAACAATTCGGAGTGCTACAACGACTGTGCCAAGACCTGGCCGCCTTATCTGGGCAATGCGAACTCCCGTGCGAGCGGTAACCTCACGCTCATTGCCCGGCGAGACGGGACGTTGCAGTGGGCCGAGAATGGTCGGCCGCTCTATACCTTCGTCAAAGACACAGCCGTCGGCGAAATGCAGGGCGACGACCCGTCGCACAAGAACTGGAATGTGATCCGCGACGGATACCAGCCGACCACCCAGGTGATCTACCAGCCGGCAACGACGCCTCAGCCGACCTATCAGCCGACCCCGACCTATCAGCCGACCTATCAGGCGGTCGCGGTGCCGTATAACGCGGCGTTCCAGACGGTCCAGACCGGCAGCGGCGATCTTCTCTCCACCAATCGCGGTCTGACGCTCTACACATATCAGGGCGACGTTCGCAATCAGTCCAACTGCTACGGCGAATGCGCCCGCTATTACCGGCCGTATCTCGGCAGTGTTACCGCCCGTACCGGCGGCGACCTGACCCTGATCGCCCGTGCCGATGGCACGAACCAGTGGGCCGACAATGGTCAGCCTCTCTACACCTATTTTGAAGACCGGAATCCCGGTGACATGAGAGGCGGCCTGCAAAGCAACTGGCAGGTGGTCGCGCGATAGCACCAAATCGATTGGCGATGCCTGGCGTGCGACCGATGGTCGGCGCCAGGCTCGCCCGGTTGATCGATGCTTCGCGATTCAGCGAACAAGGGACACTCCCATGACAACCATCCTAAAATCATGGCGCCAACTGGCCGCGATCTCGAGCGTTGCACTGCTCGCGGCCTGTTCGTCGCACAACATGGAACAGCAAACCTCGCGGCCCAGACACCGACCGGCGGACGCAACCAGATCTCGCTGAGCGCGCCTGCAACGGTGGAATAGCGACGACAGCGATCGCGACTACTCTGCCGTTTTCCGCGAGTTCGGCTGAAGTGACCCGTTGGCTTCTATCCACCGTTATCGCGTAACGAACCGCCAGCCGACCATTATCGCCGCATTTTTGTTTTCTCGCGTGCCATGTCGGAGTACCGGAACAGTTCGCATTGTTCGAACGTTTAATCTCCGAGTGACACGCGCATTTCTTAACACGCAATTCGACAACCCGCCCGACGATCGTGGCTGGCCAGTACCCGGCCGCCCAGCGCGTTTAGTGCCCGCGTGCCGGTTCGCAACATTCATTGGGAGACCGATCATGAGACGTAATCATTTTGAGGCTACTCTTGCCCCGTCCTTTTCCGATTGGCTCGGGAGGATGCCGCGCGTGTGGCGGGACGCTTTCACGAGGGGTCGCGTGGATACCCGCACTGCGTTTGCAAAAGAATCGACCGACCTCGACGAAATTTCACGGCACGTTATCGCGGCACGAGACATCGGCGCCGGAGCGGCGTGATGCCGTCTCTGTTCCGAATTTGCACCGCGTCGGCTGCGGATCGGGATTCCTGGTCTCGTGCCCAACTTCCCGCGACCAGCGGATCGATCGTCCCTTCGCCGGCGACCACGGTATTCCCGGTCGGGAAACAATCCCGCCCAACCGTCATCGTCGCTTGCGCAGGTTTCACCAACTCTTTTCAAGGAGACAAATTATGAAACGAATCTTGTTGGCCACGACCTTTTCCTTGTCACTCGTCGCGTTGGCTGCCTGCGGCAGTAGCACGTCCGATCGTGCCCTGAGCGGCGGTGCCATCGGCGCCGGTGTCGGGCTTGCCGGCGGCGCGCTTGTCGGTGCACCGCTCGCAGGCGCTGCGATCGGCGGTGCGGCCGGCGCTGCAACGGGTGCCGTTACCGATGAAGACGACCTGGATCTCGGCGAGCCGATCTGGGAATAGGTTTTCTGTTCGCACGATTCCAGCGGGCAGAGCCCGGCCGGATTGGTCCCCTGATTCGGCCGGGTCCCCCGCCTCCTTCCTCATGTCCCACCTTGATTCACAATGATTCACGGTCGCCTGAAGCCCGGCTGGCCGCGCGCGGTCATGATTTGAGATCGGGCGATCGGAACGAATATTGGCCGGAAGCTTGGAAAATCGGCCGTAGCTCCTAAGATAGAGTGTGGCGACTCGGCGCCGGTCGCCAGTAACGCTTATCGAAAGGCGCTCATGAATCTCGTCCGCCGTTTTGCGCTCGGGCACCGCTCGTCATCGCCGCCGTGGAACGACGGGGCGCCGGTGCGGAAAGAGCTGTTCAGCGTCGAGCGGCTGGAACAGCATGCCGAAAGCCTTGCCGCGGCCCAGCCCGTCACGGCGACGCCGCCGCGCGTTCTCTCTTTGCACGAAAGGCTCGACGATAACGCCGCGGTTCTTCTCGCGGCCTATCGGGCGAGTGCTGCGGAGCTGGAAAGCGGCCGCGGCATGGTCCCGGCCGCGGAATGGCTGCTCGACAATTATCATCTGGTCGAAGAGCAGATTCGTGAGATCCGCGACGATCTTCCGCCCGGCTATTACCGCCAGCTTCCCAAGCTGGCGGAAGGACCGTTCGCCGGTTATCCGCGCGTGTTCGGGCTCGGCTGGGCGTTCGTCGCACATACCGACAGCCATCTCGATCCCGATATCCTGAGCCGCTTCATCGCGGCCTATCAGCGGGTGCAGCCTCTCACCATCGGCGAGTTGTGGGCCGTCGCCATTACGCTGCGCATCGTGCTGGTCGAAAACCTGCGCCGGCTGGTCGACCAGATCATGGCGGGCCAGGACGCGCGCGCGGATGCCGATACGCTTGCCGATCGGCTGCTTCTCTCGGGCAACACCCGGGCGGCACGCGGCCCCGATACCGCCACGCGCGGCGCCGAGCCGATGCCCGAAATCTTCGCGGCCCAGCTCGCGAAGCGATTGCGCGATCTCGATCCGCAAACGACTCCGGCGCTCGGCTGGCTGGAAGAGCAGCTCCGGCAGCAGGGCGTTTCCATCGATGATGTCGTGCAACGTGCCCAGCTGCGGCAGGGCGCATCGAATGTCACCGTCCGCAATGTCATCACCAGCATGCGGCTCATCGCCGATATCGACTGGGCGGACATGCTCGAGAGCGTCAGCCTTGTCGACGCGCGGCTACGTGCAGCCAGCCGCTTTGCTGCCATGGATTTTCCGACGCGCAACATGTACCGGAACGCGATCGAACAGCTCGCGCGCGGGTCTTCGTCGCCGGAACTCGAGATCGCCGATCGGGTGCTCGAAGCGGCGCGGACGGCCTCGGACGAGGCGGCGGATGCCGTCGAAGCGGAACGAACCGGCGACCCCGGCTATCATCTGATCGGCGGCGGACGATACGCGCTGGAGCGCGCGGTCGGATTCAGGTTGCCATGGCGAATGCGGCTCGGCCGCTGGTACGCCACGGTCGGCATCGGCGCCTATGTCGGCACGATTCTCGCCGTCACCACGCTGCTGCTCGCGTTCTCGCTGCTCATCCTGGCCGAACCCGGCGTCGATGCCTGGTTGCTGGTGCTGTTCGCGTTGTTCGGCTTCCTGCCGGCAACCGATCTGGCGACGCATCTCGTCAACCGTGTCGTCACCATGAGCGCCGGTCCGAGCCTGTTGCCCGGCATCGAACTCGCGAAGGGCGTCCCGCAGTCGCTCAGGACCATGGTCGCGGTTCCGACTCTGCTTAGTGGCGAGGCCGATCTGCTGGAGCAGATCGAGGGGCTCGAAGTTCACCATCTCGCCGGTGCCGGCGGCGATCTGGTGTTCGCGCTGCTTCTCGACGGCGCCGACGCAGACCAGGAAGTTCTGCCGACGGATGCGCCGATGCTTGCCGCGGCCGCCGGGGCGATTGCCCGGCTCAACCATCGTTACGGTCCGGGCCCCGGCGGCGATCGTTTCCTGCTGCTCTATCGGCGCCGGATCTTCAATCCGGGCGAAAACAAATGGATGGGCTGGGAGCGCAAGAGGGGCAAGCTGCACGAACTCAACCGGCTTCTGCGCGGCGCCACCGACACCAGTTTCGTTTCGATCGCGAACTACGCGCCGCAGATCCCGAAAGATGTGCATTATGTCATCACGCTCGACGCCGATACGCGGCTGCCACGGGACGCAGCGGCCCGGCTGATCGGCAAGATGGCGCATCCTTTGAACCGGCCGAAATTCGACGAGCGCGCGCAGCGCGTCGTCGACGGATACGGCATTCTGCAGCCGCGCGTCACGCCCGCGCTGCCGATCGGGCGCAAGGGCTCTTTCTATCAGGAGATCTTCTCCGGGCCCGGCGGCATGGATCCGTATGCGGCGGCGGTCTCCGATGTCTATCAGGATCTGTTCGGCGAAGGCTCATACACCGGCAAAGGCATCTACGACATCGATGCTTTCGAAGCCGCGCTCGCAAACCGCGTTCCCGAGAACGCGCTGCTCAGTCACGATCTGTTCGAGGGAAATTTTGCGCGCGCCGGTCTCGCGACCGACGTCGAAGTGATCGAGGAGTTTCCCGCGCGCTACGATGTTAACGCCAAACGGCAGCACCGCTGGGCGCGCGGCGACTGGCAACTGGTGCCTTGGTTGATCGGCCGCCGAAGCCTTTCGGTTCCGGCGATCGGCCGCGCGAAAATGCTGGATAATCTGCGGCGATCGGTACTCGCGCCGTCGATCCTGGCGGCCATCGTTGTGTGCTGGCTGCTGCCTCCATCCGTGGATGCAGCAGGATTGCTTCTCCTGCTGGCGACGATCGCGATACCGGCAATTGTTCCGCTCATTTTTTCGGTGCTGCCGCAACGCCCCGGCATTCTCCTTCTGCACCACATCGCGAGGCTCGGTGCGGACCTCCATCTCGCAACGGCACGCGTGTTGCTGACTATCGCCTTCCTGCCCGATCAGGCATGGCGTATGGGCGATGCGATCGTACGTACATTGGCGCGGCTGTTCGTGACGCGCCGCCATCTCCTCGAATGGACGACGGCGGCACAATCGATGGGAATGCCGATTCCCGACCTGTGGGGCTTCTATCGCGAGATGACCGGCGGCACGCTGCTGGGAATCGGCGTAGCGGCGGCGTCGGTCGTCATTCTGCCGTCGTCCTGGCCATTGGCGCTCGTGGCAGCTTCATTGTGGGTGGCGGCGCCGGTTCTTGCCTGGTGGACCAGCCGCTCGGTGGCCGTGCCCCAGGATTTCATCATCTCCGAGCCGGATGCACTCGACCTGCGATCGACCGCGCGGCGCACCTGGCGCTTTTTCGAAACCTTCGTCACCGCGGCCGACAACATGCTGCCGCCCGACAATTTCCAGGAAGATCCGAAACCCGTCATCGCGCACCGGACGTCGCCCACCAACATGGGGCTCTATCTTCTGTCCGCTGTTGCCGCGCGCGATTTCGGCTGGGCGGGAACGACGGAAACCGTCGATCGGCTGGAAGCAACGATTGGCGCCATGCTGAAACTGCAGCGCTTCAGGGGCCATTTCTATAACTGGTACGGGACGCTGGACCTGCATGTGCTCGGCCCCGGTTACATTTCATCGGTCGATAGCGGAAATCTTGCGGGGCATCTGATCGCCATCGCGAATGCCTGCGAAGAGTGGATCGGTATCGCGCAGGTGTCGGATATCGCGCCCGGCCTCGCAGACAATCTTCGACTGGCGCGCGATGCACTCGATGCGCTGCCGTCCGCAGGCGATGCACAGGCAAGCGAGCTCGGCGCCGTGCTCGACGATCTCGCGATTCAACTGGCGGCAACGCCGCGGTTCGACGATCCGTCACCGGCCGTCGCGCGTCTCGCGGAAACCGCCGTCGGAATGGCGACAGCGCTCGCAACCGCGCTTGGCGAGGGCACGGACGACGTCCTGTACTGGGTCGAGGCGATCCGCCGGTTGCTCGAAGAACAGGAGCGCGACCGCCGCCAGATCGCGGATTCGCCGCATATTCTGCGGAACCGGTTGCGGGCGCTCGCCGATACGGCACGCGCGATGGCGCTCGCGATGGATTTCACGCTTCTTCTCGATCCCGAACGGAAACTTCTGTCGCTCGGTTTTTCTCTCGCGGATAACGGCCTCGATCCTAGTTGCTACGATCTGCTCGCCTCGGAAGCGCGGCTTGCCAGTCTGTTCGCTGTCGCCAAGGGCGATGTCCCGACGCGTCACTGGTTGCATCTCGGTCGTGCCGCAACGCCGGTCGGCAGCGGATCCGCGCTGATCTCCTGGTCCGGCTCGATGTTCGAGTATCTGATGCCCTCGCTGATCATGCGCGCGCCGGTCGGCAGCCTGCTCGAGCAGACCAACCGTCTGATCGTCGGGCGCCAGCAATCCTACGGACGATCGCTCGGCGTTCCCTGGGGCGCGTCGGAATCGGCCTACAACGCGCGCGACAAGGAGTTCACCTACCAGTACGCCAATTTCGGCGTTCCCGGCCTCGGTCTGAAACGCGGTTTGTCGGACGACGTTGTGATCGCGCCCTATGCAACCGGTCTCGCGGCGATGGTAGATCCGCACGGCGCCGCCCGGAACTTCGAGCGCCTTGCCGACATCGGCGCCCGCGGCCGCTATGGCTTTTACGAGGCGCTCGATTTCACCCGCACGCGCCTTCAGGACAGTGAGAACGTGGCGCTCGTGCGCGCCTATATGGCCCATCACCAGGGCATGACGATCGTTGCGATCGCGAATGCCCTGCAGGACGGTCGGATGCGCGAACGGTTTCATCGGGAACCGATGATCCAGGCAAGCGAGCTTTTGCTTCAGGAGCGCATGCCGCGCGACGTCGCGATTGCACGCCCGCGTGTCGAAGAGGTCCATGCCTCGGCGGCGCAGGCCATCACCGCGCTTCCCGTGTTGCGCCGGCTCACGGCGCCCGTTCTTGGTGCACCGGTCACGCATCTTCTGTCGAACGGCCGCTATGCCGTGATGCTGACCGCCACCGGAGCGGGATACAGCCGCTGGCGCGACGTCGCGGTGACGCGATGGCGCGAGGATGCGACGCGCGACGACTGGGGCTCGTTCATCTTTCTTCGCGATGTGCAGAGAGGGAATGTCTGGACGCCGGGCGCGCAGGCGATCCGCAGCGATGCGGACCACAGCGAAGTGGTCTTCGGCGAGGATCATGTCGAATTCGTCCGCCGCGACGGCAATCTGACGACCGCGATGGAAGTGGTGGTTTCCGACGAAGACGATGGAGAGGTTCGCCGTGTATCGCTGACGAATAGCGGGCGGCGTGCGCGCGAGATCGAGCTGACATCCTACGCCGAGCTGGTGCTGACGACGCCGGCCACGGATAACGCCCATCCGGTTTTCAGCAAGATGTTTGTCGAAACCGAGTATCTGGCCGAGTTCGGCGCGCTCGTGGCGACACGTCGCCTGCGCTCGCCGGAGGAGCCGGCGGTGTGGGCGGCGCATTTCGCGGTGCTGGAAGGGGCCGACGCCGGGGATTCGCAATACGAAACCGACCGTGCCCGGTTTCTTGGCCGCGGCCATACGGTCGAGAAAGCGATGGCGGTCGCCGAGGGGAGGGCGCTGTCCGGAAGCGTCGGCTCGGTTCTCGATCCGATCTTTTCGTTGCGGCAGCGCGTGACGGTGCGTCCCGGCAAATTCGTGCGCGTCGCCTTCTGGACCGTCGTCGCCTCGTCGCGCGCCGAGCTTCTCGATCTTGTCGACAAGCATCGCGATCGCAGTGCCTTCGATCGCGCGCGGACGCTCGCCTGGACGCGGGCCCAGGTCCAGCTCCGTTATCTCGACGTGGATGCGACCGAGGCCGCGGATTTTCAGCGCCTGGCCGCTCCCATTCTCTACGCGGATCGGCGGTTTCGCGCGCCCCAGGATGCGATTGTGCGCGGTGCCGGTCCGCAGTCGGGCCTGTGGCCGCATGCCATATCCGGCGACCTGCCGATCGTGCTGCTGCGCATCGACGATGTCGAGGATATCGGCCAGGTGCGGCAGTTGCTGCGCGCGCACGAATACTGGCGAATGAAGGGTCTCGGCGTCGATCTTGTGATCGTTAACGAACGGGCCTCGTCCTATACGCAGGAACTGCAGATTGCAATCGAGACTGCGGTGCGCAGCAGCCAGTCGCGGCCGCTTCTGGGCGGCGAGCATGCGCCGGGTTCGATCCATGCGCTGCGCGCCGATCTGATGAATTTCCAGACCCGCACATTGCTGCAATCGGTCGCCCGCGTCGCATTGGTCGCCCATCGCGGACCGATCGCGGACCAGCTTGCGCGATTGCCGTCTTTGCCGGTGCGTCCGGTCCCGGTCGCTCGATCGAATGTGATAGTGCCTTCGGTGCCGGCATTGCCGCCGCCGCTGGGGCCGACTTTGCCCGAACTGGAGTTCTTCAACGGCATCGGCGGTTTCGACAAGGACGGACGCGAATATGTAAGCGTACTCGATGCCGGCCGCACCACGCCGGCGCCGTGGATCAATGTGATCGCCAATCCCGGCTTCGGCTTTCATGCATCGGCGGATGGCAGCGGCTATTGCTGGGCCGAGAACAGTCGCGATAACCAGCTCACGCCCTGGTCGAACGATCCGGTCGGCGATCCGCCCGGCGATGCGCTCTATATTCGCGACGAGGAAACCGGCGATCTCTGGAGCCCGACGGCGCAGCCGATCCGCGGCGGTGCGCGCTACACGACGCGGCACGGGTTCGGCTATAGCCGCTTCGAGCATGAGACGCACGGTATCGCCACCGACCTGCTTCAGTATGTGCCGCTGTCGGACCCGATCCGGATCTCGCGTCTCAGCCTCGAGAATCGCTCGTCCAAACCGCGCCGCTTGTCGATTACCGCCTATGCGGAATGGGTGCTTGGCACCGCGCGCGGCGCATCGGCGCCGTTCATTGTAACAGGGATCGACGCCCGGACCGGCGCGATGCTCGCGCGCAATCCCTGGAGCATGGCGTTTCCGGGCCGCGTCGCGTTCGCCGATCTTGCCGGCCGGCAGACGAGCTGGACGGCGGACCGTACCGAGTTCCTCGGCCGCGATGGCGGTATCGCCAATCCCGCGGCGCTGCGCGAAAAGTCGAAATTGTCCGGCACGATCGGTGCCGGCTTCGATCCCTGCAGCGCGCTGCAGCAGATTGTCGAACTCCGTGCCGGCGAGACGATCGAGATCGTCTGGTTCCTTGGCCAGTCCGCATCGTCCGAAGCGGCGGCCACGCTGATCGCGCGCTATCGCAAGGCCGATCTCGATGCGGTTCTGGCGGAAGTCACCGCCCATTGGGACAGCCTGCTCGGCTCGGTTCAGGTGAAAACGCCCGACCGGCCTCTGGACATCATGCTGAATGGCTGGCTGCTTTATCAGGCGCTCGCCTGCCGCATCTGGGCGCGCGCTGGTTTCTATCAGGCCAGCGGCGCGTACGGATTTCGCGACCAGCTTCAGGACGGCATGGCGCTGACATTCGCGCGGCCGGCGGAGACGCGGCGCCATATCCTGCGCGCGGCATCGCGCCAGTTCGCCGAGGGCGACGTGCAGCATTGGTGGCTGCCGCATTCGGGGCAGGGCGTGCGCACACGCATCTCCGACGATCGCGTCTGGCTTGCCTTCGCGACGGCGAGCTATATCGGCGTCACGGGCGATCACGCGATCCTCGACGAGATCGTGCCTTTTCTCGATGGCCCGCTGCTCGATCCCGGCGAAGCCGATGCCTTCTTCCAGCCGATGATCGGCGACGAACCGGCTTCCTTGTTCCGGCATTGCGCCCGCGCGCTCGATCAATCCATCGCACTCGCCGGTGAACATGGTTTGCCGCTGATCGGGACCGGCGACTGGAACGACAGCATGAACCGGGTCGGCGCCAGCGGTCGCGGCGAAAGCGTGTGGCTCGGCTGGCTGCTGCTCCGCACGCTCGCGCTGTTTGCACCGCTCGCCGACGGGCGCGACTCCGACCGCGCGCGGCTCTGGCGTGCCTATGAAGACGTGCTGCGCCGCGCCATCGAACGCGAGGCGTGGGACGGCGAATGGTATCGCCGCGCGACTTTCGACGACGGGACCTGGCTCGGCTCGAAAAATTCCGAAGCCTGTCGCATCGATTCGATCGCGCAATCCTGGTCGGTGCTGTCGGGTGCGGGCGATCCGGCGCGCGCGACGATCGCGATGGCGTCGCTCGAAAGAAATCTGGTCGATTACGACGATCGGCTGGCGCTGCTCTTCGTGCCGCCGTTCGACCGGACGGCGCTCGACCCTGGTTACATCCAGGGCTATCCGCCGGGCCTGCGCGAGAATGGCGGCCAATACAGCCACGCCGTGATGTGGGCGGCGATGGCCTGGGCGCAGATGGGCGATGGCGACAAGGCCGGCGCGATGCTCGATCTGGCCAATCCGATCAATCATGCGCGCACGGCCGACGGCATGGAGCGCTATCTGAACGAACCTTATGTCATGTCCGCCGACGTCTATGGCGTGAAGCCGCATCGCGGTCGCGGCGGCTGGAGCTGGTATACGGGTGCGGCAGGCCTGATGCATCGCGCCGGCGTCGAGAGCCTTCTCGGCATCCGTCGCGAAGGCACGACCTTGGTGATCGATCCCTGCATCCCGAGCGGCTGGCCCGGCTACGACGCGACCGTGACATTGCCGGCTTCGTCGACGCCGCCGGCGACTGTCGCGTTGCAGGAGCTCGCCTTGCCGCAATCGGCGACGGCGAGAGATCAGAGACCGGCGACGGGAGCGTCAGCACCGGGGGTGTCCGCGTCGGGGACGCCGGAGACCCGCCCGGAAACCCGTCCAGAAACCCGATACGAGATCCGCGTGGACAATCCCGCACACAAATCGCGCGGCATCGCATCGGCGACGCTCGACGGCGCGTCGGTCGAACTCGTCGACGGGCGCGTGCGCGTCCCGCTCGATGGCGCCGAGCATCGGGTGACGATTGAGATGGGTGGGTGAGGGGGGTGCGTCGCATAAATTTCTTGTCATCGCCGGTCTTGATCCGGCGATCCATTGTGCCGATACGCTGCGTCAACCGCGCCGCGCGCTACGCGGCTTGAAGTCGCGCCATCTCCGCTTCGAACTCAAAGCGCAGTTGTGTGCCTTCCTCGTCGGGCAGGAACAGGGTCATCTGCGGGAAGATGGTGCGGTAGAGCGAAAGCTTCGCGCGGTCGAGGGACGTCGCGGATCGCGTCTCGGCAAGGATGCGATGCAGCCGGGCGCGAACGCGGTCGGGGTCCGGCCGGTCCGCCGGCTCCGCCGCCGCACCGAACAGGTCGGACTGCGATTCTTCTGCCAGAGGCTCCGGATGGATAGTGACTCGCCGTCGGCTCGCAGTGGAGATGCGCGTGCCGTGCCATGCCCTACCGCACCGCCAGTGCCGCGAGGATCTCCGAAACGCAGCGCTCCGCATCCGGTTGCCCGGTATCGACCGTCACGTCGTAATCGCCGAACGAATGCACGATATCGGCGAGGCCGCGCGCGCGGCCGATCACGCGGTCGCCGCGGGCGCGCTCGCGCGCCTCGAGAATGTCGATCGGGCATGTGACGCCGACCCTGAAGACGTCGAGGCCCGCGAACGCGCGCTCACAGCTCTCGTGCATCGCGCGGTCGTGCAGCACGTGATCGAAGATGACGGCGTTGCCGGCATCGACGAGGGCGCGCACGGCGGGCGCCATCGCCTCGATCAGGCGGCGGAAGACCGGGCCGAATTTGGCGGTCGCGACCGTGACGGCGGCGCCCGATGCGGGATCGGTCGTCGTCGTCACGATCATTTCGACGCCCGCGGCGGTGAAGTCGTCGCGCGCGTCCTGGCGGCCGGTATCGGCGCCGCGGTAATAGCGCTCGGGCGCCATGAACACGAAATCATCGAAGCCGATGCGGAGATACGGTGTCGCCAGACGCGCCTGCAGCGCGTGGCAGATCGTCGTCTTGCCCGCGCTCGACGGACCGTTCACAAGGATAATGTCGGGCCGGGTATTCGCGACAGACAATGTTTCCATGCTTTTCAGCCCCGCTCCCCCTTCGGCATACGGAACTGTATACTGCACGGCATACAAAACCCGATACCGGATCGCAGCCCCCGTGCCTCGCAAAGCCATGCCGCCTACTCGCCTTCTTCCGCGACCCGCGCCCGGCGGGAATGAAGCCGACCGCACGCTGTCGACGCGTACCTATGGCCAGCTCAAGGATATGATCCTTGCCGGCAAGCTGCGCCCGGGCGAGAAGCTGGCCGAGCGCGATCTCGGCGCCTCGCTCAAGGTCAGCCGCACACCGATCCGCGAGGCGCTCGGCCGCCTGGTGCAGGACGGGCTGGTCGAATACCGGCCGCAGCGCGGGCATTTCGTGCGCGCGATCGACATGCGCTCGGTCGAGGATCTCTACAGTTTGCGCGAGATGCTCGAGGTCTATGCGATCCGGCTCGCGATGTCGCGCATGCAGCGCACCGATTTCGCCGAGTTCGACCGGCTCTCGCAGTCGCTTGAGCGTTACGCCGCCGATCCAATGCAGTCCGAGGCCGAGCTGCGCGAGGGCCAGCGCGTGCACGAGATCATTGCGCGCGCCGCCCGCGACGAACTGCTCTACGAAATGCTGATGCGGCTCTACGACCGGCTGCAGCTCTTCATCTGGATCGATGCGCTCTATGCCGACGAGGCGCGGCTCACGCGCGCCGAACATGCCGAGATCATCGCCGCGATCAAGGCCGAGGATGTCGAGCGCGTCGTGCATCTGGCGACGCAGCATCTGCGCCGCTCGCGCGCCAACGTCATGCGTGTCCTGCAGGCGCGGCCGTCGCTGACGGGGTAGCGGAGGCGGCGCCTCAAGCGCCGGCGACGAGCGCGAGGCAGTGCCAGGCGAGTGCGCGGTTAGACGAAATAACCGGCATTTTCAGCTCGTTTTCGAGCGTCCCGACGATCGTCGCGGTGCGCAGCGAGGTGCAGGCGACGAACACCGCATCCGCCTCCGAAAGCTGCCGGTCGCTTACGGCGTCGGCGATCCGTTGCGGCGACACGCGCGTGATCGCGGAATCCTCGTCGATGCCGAAATTCGCCTGATCGACGAGCGCGAAGCCGCGTCGCTCGAGATCGCGCGCGACGATCGCATGCACGGAATCGGGATAAGGCGTCACCAGCACAATGCGTCGCGCACCGAGGCGACGCAGCGCCGCATCCGCCGCGGTCATCGGCGAGGTGCAGGCGATATCGGGTCGGCCCTGGCGGATCTGCGCGAAGACGGCATCCTCGCCGATCGCGGCGGTCGCCGAGGTGCAGCCATACGCGATCACGTCGAGCCGGCTGCCCGGCACCAGCAATGTTGCCGCGCGTGCGAGTTCCGCCTCGGTCGCACGCAGGCTCTCCGGCCCGAAGCGATCGGGGGCGGGAACGCGCGTCGTATAGAGATTGACGCCGCCGGGCCCGGTCTCGGGTGGAAGGAAGCGCCGCATCTCGTTCTCGATCGCATGATCGGTCGCGAGCGCGATCAGCCCGATCTCGCACCCGTCGGGCAGCGGCGGACGATCGAGCGCGCGCGCGGAATCCGGCGCCGGGCCGCTCGCGGCGTCGGCGAGGTCAATCGGTGGCGGCAAGCTCCATTCCGGCATCGAAATCGCCTCTATCGCCTATTGCCGAACGCCTGTCCTGTTTGGTATACCAAAATGAATGCCAAGATGCCAGGGGTCGCCGAAATGACAGCAGCCACGAGCAAAACCGGCGTGGCCCTCGATCGGGCGGAATCCGACGATGCGGGTGGGGGCTCGTCGGTGCAAGACCCGGCTTCTGTGGAGGGGCGCGAGCGCTCCGGGGCGGCTCTGCATACCGATGGTATCGCGTCGGCCGGCAAAATCGGCGCCGAGCGATTGTTCGCGCCGCGGGTTGCGGGGATTCCCGGATCGCCGATCGACCGTTCGATCGCGCTGCTCGCAAGCCAGCCGCACCCGACCGTGCCGTTCGCCTTCGGTGCGCCGGCACCCGAAGCGATTCCGATCGCGCTGCTCGGTGAAGCGGCGGCACTCGCACTCGGCGATGCCGATGCGGGCGCGCTCAGCTACGGCCCGACCGAGGGCGAGCCGGCCTTGCGCGCTGCATTGCGCGCCGATCTTCTGTTGCAGGGTCTCGAGATCGCCGATGATGAACTTTTGATTACGGCCGGCGGCACGCAGGGCCTCGACCTCGTGTGCAAATTGTTCGTCGGGCCGGGCGACACGGTGATCGCCGAAGATCCGACTTATTCCAACGGCATCGCGATCGTCACGAGTTACGAGGGCCATGTGCTGCGCTGCCCGACCGACGATGCGGGATTGCGTGTCGACGCGATCGCGCGGCTGGTCGCGACGACGGGCCGCGCGCCGAAGCTGATCTACACGATTCCGAATTTCCAGAATCCCGGCGGCAGCACGCTCGCGCTCGAACGCCGCCGCAGTCTGCTCAAGCTGGCCGAGCGCTATGACTGTCTGATCCTCGAGGACGATCCCTATGGCCGGCTCTTCTTCGATCGGGCGCCGCCGCCCAGCCTCTATGCGCTCGACCGCTTGGCCAGGAACGGCAGCGGCCGCGTGATCGGCGTGCATACCTTCTCGAAGATCCTGGCACCAGGTCTGCGCGTCGGCTGGATCGTGGCACCACCACCGGTCATCGCGAAGATGATCGATGCAAAGCAGGGCCTCGATACCTGCACCAACGTGCCGGCGCAGCGCATGGTCGCGCGATTTCTGGAATCCGGCGCGATGCCGGGCCATCTCGACATGCTGCGCACGACCTATCGGGCGCGGCGCGATGCGATGGAAACAGCGCTCAAACAGTGCTTCGCCGACATGAAATGCGTGCGCTGGACCAGTCCCGGTGGCGGTTTCTTCATCTGGCTCAGTCTGCCGGCGGGGATCGATGCCGACCGGCTGCTGCCCTTGGCGTTGGCCGAGGGTGTCGCGTTCATTCCCGGCTCGGCCTTCCGCGGGCCGGAGGGGCCGCGCAACGCGCTGCGCCTCTCTTTCGCCTATCCCGATGCCGATGCGATAGTCGAGGGCGTGCGCCGCCTGCGCCGCGCGATCGACCGTATCCCGCGCGGCTGAACCGAGGAAATGCCATGACCGCCGATCCCTATCCGGCCGATCCCTATCCTAGCAATGCCTGTCCGCCCGAACTGCGCCGCGCCGTGGTCGAGCGTTATGTCGCGCGCACGCCAACATCGAAGCGCGCACACGAGCGCGCAAGCCGCGTGCTGCCGGGCGGCGTCAATCGCAACATCGTGCATCATGGCCCGCATCCGATGTTCCTCGCTTCTGGTGCCGGACCCTATCTCACCGATCTCGACGGCAACCGCTATCTCGATCTGATTGGCAATTATACGGCGATGATCCTCGGCAATTGCGTGCCGCAGGTGATGGAGGCCGCCGCGCGACAGCTTGCGCTCGGCACCGCCTGGGCCGGCGCCACCACCGGCGAGGCGACGCTCGCGGAGATGATCGTCGAACGCTTGCCCTCGGCCGAGCTGGTGCGCTTTGCGGCCTCGGGGACCGAAGCGACGATGATGGCATTGCGCGCGGCGCGCGCCTTCACCGGCCGGCCCGCGATCGCGAAGTTCGAGGGCGGTTATCACGGCATCCACGATTTCGCGATGATCAGCGTCGCACCCGATCCGAACAATTCCGGACCGGACGAGGCGCCGCTTTCGGTCGCAACGCCCGGCATCGCGCCCTCGGCCACGGCCGACGTGCTGGTGCTGCCGTTCAACGATGCGAAATCGGTCACGGCGCTGATCGAGAGACACGCGCATCGGCTGGCTGCGATCATCGTCGAGCCTGTGCTGGCGAATGCCGGGCTGCTCGAGCCGGATCCGGGTTTTCTCCAGTTGCTGCGCGATCTCGCGACGAAGCACGGCATCGTGCTGATCTTCGACGAGGTGATCACGCTGCGGCTCGCTTACGGCGGCGCGCAGGCGATGTACGGCGTCACGCCGGACATGACGACGCTCGGCAAGATCATCGGCGGCGGCTATCCGATCGGCGGCATCGCCGGGCGCGCCGACATCATGAACTGGTTCGATCCGACGAAGGCCGGCGGTTCGGTCACGCTCTCCGGCACCTTCCATGCGGCACCGATGGCACTCGCCGCCGGGGTCGAGACGCTGAAATTGTTTACCGCCGATTCGATCGAGGCGCTCAACAGGCGGAGTGCGCGGCTCGCCCGCGAACTGCGCACGATGTTCGAGGGCGCATCGCTGATGCTCTCGCTCAACCAGGTCGGCTCGCTTCTGAATGTGCATGCGATGGCGGAAAATGTGAGCCGCTATCGTCCGGGCGCGCGCGGCGACAAGGCGTTCCTCAAACTGTTGCATCTCGCCATGCTCAACGAGGGTGTGCTTTTGTCGCCGCGCGGGCTCTTCTGCCTCTCGGTGCCGATGGACGATGCGGCGGTCGATTCGATCCGCGATGCGTTCGGCCGCGCGCTTGTAGCGCTGGGAGTGCTGGGCGAACGATAGAGGCCGGCACAGCGGGCCTTATCCTTCGACAGGGTCGGGACGAGAGCATACGCTGGTAGGTAGCGCCCACCGGGAGAGACGCATGATTCACCGACGCAGCCTGTTTGCATGGATCGCCGGGGCCGCCGCAATACTCGCGGCCATGCAGCGGTTCCGGAACGAGGCACGGGCAGAGGGGGAGACCACCATGACCGAGCAGGAAAAAATCGACCTGTTCCTGAAACATGTCGGCGCCGAGATCGAGGGCGACATGGAAACCACGATGGCGACCATGACCGACAATCCGCATCTCACCAACGTGCCGACGCGGGTCGGCGGCTACGGTTACGAGGGCGTGCGCTCGTTCTATCAGAACCATCTGGTCGGCAAGTTTTTTCCGCCCGACATGACGATGACGCCGGTCTCGCGCACCGTCGGCGAGAACCAGATCGTCGACGAGCTGGTCATCCGGTTCACGCACACGACAAAGATCGACTGGATGCTGCCCGACATCGAGCCGACCGGAAGGCCGGTCGAGGTCGCGTTTGCGGTGATCGTCGGCATCAAAGACGGCAAAATCTCGCACGAGCATATTTACTGGGACCAGGCGACCGTGCTGGCGCAGATCGGGCTTCTCGATCCGGCGGGACTGCCGGTGGTCGGGGCCGACGGCGCGCGGCGCGTGCTCGATCCGAGCCTGCATGGCACAGCGACACCGTAACGGGAGCGTCCTTATGCTGAACGATCTCGAAAAGAAGCTGCACGACGATCTCGACACGAATTCGCTGGTCACCCTGCTCGGCGACATGGTGAAGGCGCCATCGATCAGCGGCGACGAGAAGCCGGCGGTCGACGTGCTCGCATCCTGGCTCGACAAAGCCGGGTTCGACGTGACGATCGAGGATGCGGCACCGGGGCGGCCCAATCTCGTGGTGTCGCACGGGAAAGGCGCCAGTGAGGGAGGCGAAGGCCAGACCCTGCTGCTGACCGGCCACAGTGACACCGTGCCGATCGGCGAAGGCTGGTCGCGCAATCCCTATGGCGGCGAGATCGACGGCGATAAACTCTATGGACGCGGCAGTTGCGACATGAAAGCAGGGCTCGCCGGCATGGCGCTGACGATGCTCGGCATCAGACGCGCGATGCCCGATCTCAAGGGCAAGCTCGTGTTCGCGGCCTGCGTCGACGAGGAGATGAACGGTCTCGGCACGCAGGCGGCGATCAAGGCCGGGCTCACGGCCGACTGGGCCGTCATCGGCGAGCCGACCGAGTTGCAACCGATTCGCGCCTGCAAGGGCGACTGCTATTTCGAGGTCGAGATCCGCGGCGTCGCGGCCCATGCCGGTTCGCCGGACGAAGGTGTGAACGCGATCGGTGCTGCCGCGACCGCGATCCGCATCGCCGAGGCGCATGACCGCGAGCTGCGCCATCACCGGCACAATCTGCTCGGGTCGCCGACCATGAGCGTCGGCACGATCACGGGCGGCATGATCGTCTCCGCCGTGCCGGATCGCTGCAGCGTGTGGATCGATCGGCGCCTTTTGCCGCATGAAAGCGGCGAGAGCGCGCTCGAAAGCTTTCGCGCGATGCTCGATCGCGACATGGACCGGCGCGAGGGGCTTTCGCATCAGGTGGCGCTGCGCATGGAATTGCCGCCCTCCGAGGTCGCGGAAGATCATCCGCTGGTGCAGGCGGTCGCGCGCGCCGGACGCGACAGTGGCGGGCCGAACGTGGCGGTCGGCGGCTGGGGCGCGGCGAGCGACGGCGGCTATCTGATGCGCGATGCCAAGATCCCGACGGTGCTGTTCGGGCCCGGCAGCATCACCGGCCAGGCGCACCGGCCGGACGAATATGTCTCGATCGAGCAGACGATCGTTGCGACGAAGACCTATCTCACGCTGGCCGCGCGGGCGCTGACAAGCGGGTTGAAATAGGAAAGCGGAACCACAGAGACACAGAGATCAGCGAGGCCCTCTCGTGTCTCTGTGGTGAAATCCTGATGAACCGATAAGTTCGGGAGGAATCTATCATGCCGACATTGCCGTTCGAGATCGGGGAATACAAAACGCGCCTCGCGAAGACGAAGGCGAGCATGGAAAAGCGCGGGCTCGATCTGCTGCTGGTCGCCGATCCGGCGAACATGTGTTACCTGACCGGCTATAACGCCTGGTCGTTCTACACGCCGCAGATCGTCGCGGTCGCGCTAGATCGCGACGAGCCGATCATCGTCGTGCGCGGCATGGACGTGAACGGCGCGCGCGAGACGACTTGGCTCAAGCCGGAGAACCAGATCGGCTTCCCCGATCATTATGTGCAGTCGACCGAGCGTCATCCGATGGAGTATGCGGCAGCGCAGCTGAAGGATCGCGGCCTCGGCAAGGGTCGCATCGGCACCGAGAACGATGCGTTCTTCTTTGCAGTCCAGAGTCACGACGCGCTCAAGAAGAACCTGCCCGACGGGCGCTTCGAGGATGCGAGCCTGCTGGTCAACTGGGTGCGCGTCGTCAAATCGCCGAAGGAGATCGAGTACATCGCGCAGGCGGGCAAGATCATGGACCGCGTCATGGAAGTGGCTATCGGCATGATCCGCCCGGGCGTGCGGCAATGCGATGCGGTCGCCGAGATCTATCGCGCGCAGATCGCCGGCACGAAAGAGTTCGGCGGCGACTACACCGCCTTCGTGCCGATGCTGCCGACCGGGCGCGGCACCTCGACGCCGCATCTCACCTGGACCGACGAGCCGTATAAGACCGGCGAAGCGACGATCCTCGAACTGGGTGCGGCGCGGCATCGCTATCACTGCCCGCAGGCGCGCACCGTGTTTCTGGGCAAGCCGCCCGCGAAGATCGCCGATACGGCGAAGGTGGTGGTCGAGGGAATCGCGGCCGCGCTCGACGCGGCGAAGCCCGGTGCGACGGGACACGAGGTCGAAGCGGCGTGGCGCGCGGTGATTTCGCGCCATGGAATCACGAAGGATTCGCGCATCGGCTATTCGGTCGGCCTCAATTACGTGCCGGACTGGGGCGAGCACACGATCAGCCTCCGCCCGAACGATCCGAGCGTGCTCGAGCCGAACATGGTGCTGCATGTCATTCCCGGCATCTGGATGGACGATTGGGGCATCGAGATCAGCGAGTGCATCCGCATCACCGACAAGGGCGCGGTTCCGTTCTGCACCACCGAGCTCAAGCTGTTCGTGAAGGAGTAGGGGTGGGTTTTTCACCACAGAGACAAGTGAGAGAAGAAACGTTTCACCACAGAGACAAGAGAGGAAGAAAGTTCACCACAGAGACAAGAGAGGAAGAAGAGTAGGGGAATTTAAGTGTGAGTCGATCCCGTACCTATCATTCCCCTCCCCTTCATGTCGCAGTCGGCCGCGACCGCAGGCGGCGTGGTGGAGGGGTGAGGAATTCCTCTCGCCTATCTCTGTGTCTCTGTGGTGAACCTGTTTATGCGCGGCGCCCCGGCACGTCGTGGTCGGCCGCGACCGATCACGGCGTGGATGCCCGGGTCTCCCTCGACAGGCTCGGGATGAAGGCCCGGGCATGACGATTTGAAAACCGGGCAGGGGTCAGTTGCCCCGGAACGAAAAATGGCCTTCTCGCCTATCTCTGTGTCTCTGTGGTGAACCTGTTTCCGCGAGGCGCGCCGCCGCTCTGGTGCTTTGCATCCCCGGCGCGTTTGCTGTCCGAACCAGCGAGGCATAAATTGACGCCATGAGCCCGGACACCAGCCATTCGACCGAACGCCGCAACGCCCGCAATGCGCCGCCGGAACTGATCGCGGCCCTGCGCACACTCCTCGGCGACCGGCTCTCGACCGCCGACGCGGTGCGCGACCAGCACGGCCATGACGAGAGCTATCACGAAAGCATGCCGCCCGATGCGGTGGCGTTCGCCGAAACGACCGACGAGGTCGCGCAGGTCGTCGCACTCTGCGCCAAACACAAAACCCCGGTGATAGCGTTCGGCACCGGTACCTCGCTCGAGGGCCATGTCGCGGCGCTCGAGGGCGGCATCACGGTCGATCTTTCGCGCATGAACCGCATCGTCGAAGTGAATGCGGCCGATCTCGACTGCCGCGTCGAGGCCGGCGTGACGCGAAAGCAGCTCAACCTTCATCTGCGCGACACCGGCCTCTTCTTCCCGATCGATCCCGGCGCCGATGCCTCGCTCGGCGGCATGGCGGCGACGCGCGCCTCGGGCACGAACGCGGTGCGCTACGGCACGATGCGCGAGAACGTGCTCGGCCTCACCGTCGTGCTGGCCGACGGGCGCGTCATCAAGACCGGCGGGCGCGCACGCAAGTCGGCGGCGGGCTACGATCTGACGCGGCTCTTCGTCGGCTCCGAAGGCACGCTCGGCATCGTCACCGAGATCGCGCTGCGGCTCTACGGCGTGCCCGAGACGATCCGCGCGGCGGTGACCGATTTCCCCGACATCGCGGCCGCGGTCGACACGGTGATCCTCACGATCCAGTCCGGCATTCCCGTCGCGCGCATCGAACTCCTGGACGAGCTTCAGATGCGCGCGGTCAACCGTTTTTCGAAGCTCGATTATCCCGAGCGGCCGACCTTGTTCTTCGAATTCCACGGCACCGAGGCCGCGACCGAAGAGCAGGTAGCCCAGGTGAAGGCGATCGCCGACGAGCATGGCGCCGGCGAATTCCGCTGGGCCGAAAAATCCGAGGACCGCACGAAGCTGTGGCAGGCGCGGCACGATGCCTATTACGCGGCGCTCGCACTCCGGCCCGGCGCGAAGGGCTGGGCGACCGATGTGTGCGTGCCGATCTCCAGGCTTGCCGACTGCATCCTCGAGACGAAGCGCGATCTTGCCGCAACGAAACTCATCGCGCCGCTCGTCGGCCATGTCGGCGACGGCAATTTCCATCTGGTCTATGTGATCGACCCCGACGATCCGGCCGAGATGGCGGAAGCGGCGGCGTGCAACGAGCGCATGGTCAGGCGCGCGATCGCGATGGGCGGCACCGCGACCGGCGAGCACGGCATCGGCACCGGCAAGAAGCATTTTCTCGAGATCGAGCACGGGCGCGAAGCGGTCGATGCGATGCGCGCGCTCAAGGCCGCGCTCGACCCCGACAACATCATGAATCCGGGCAAGGTGGTGTAGGGGGAGGCAGGTAATGTCAATGGCAAGAACGATATCAGCTCATAGATGTCTATAGAACTCGTACAAAAGGAGGTATCACGGTTCCTACAATCGGCCGAACCCGAGGTTCTTTGTCTCAAAGGAAGTTGGGGGGTCGGGAAGACATATTCTTGGAACAAATGGGTCTCCGAGGCTGCAAAATCACAGAATGCCATTTCTCTAAAAATTTACTCTTATGTCTCTCTGTTTGGGGTCACTTCAATTGCAGAACTCCAGCAGTCTATTTTCCAGAACTCCCGATCAATAGATCAAATCGACAAGATCCCGAGTGTGGACACACTTGGGAAGACCTTCGGAGAGCAGCTGAAAGGCAATTGGCGGCGGCATGTTCGCTGGCTTAGGTTCCTGCCTCAGGCTAGAGAATACTTTCCTGGTGTCGATGCTTTGTTGTCCCATTTCTTTGTCAAGGAACAAATCATCTGTTTGGACGACCTTGAGCGGGGAGGTCGGGGAATCTTATTGAGTGATGTAATGGGTGTGGTGTCGCACCTAAAAGAAGAGAAACATTGTAAGGTTGTTCTTATTTTGAATGATCAAAGGCTCGAAGGAGAGAATGCCGAAGCGTTCAACAAGTATCTAGAGAAGACAGTTGACGTCTTTTTGGAGTTTGATCCAACTTCGACAGAGTGTGTAGCTATTGCTCTCCATGCCAATTCGAAGATGCATGATGAATTGTGGCAAGATTGTCTAAAGCTTGGAATCTCCAATATTCGTGTCATCAGAAAAATAGAGCGCATTGCGAAACTGGTTCTCCCTATCATCGAAGATCTTGATGATAGAGTTTTGCAGTCTGCGATCAAATCGCTAACTTTGTTTGGCTGGTCAATTTATTCGGATGAATCGCCTGATATCGCATTCATACGAAGAAGCACGAGAGGGCTGTTCGGTGGCCGGGCCGAAGGTAGAGAGCTTAGTGACGAAGAACGCCTCTAGTCTACTTTGTTGGAATCATATGCGTTTGGGTATGTTGATGAATTTGATGATGCGTTGTTGTCTGGAGTCCAAAAAGGCTACTTCGATGACCAAGAGGTAAGGCGAACGGCCGAGAGCCAGCACAAAAACTTTCAAAAACAGAGCGCTCAGATGGCGGAAATTGTTGCGTGGAACATGTACCACGGCTCTTTCGATGCGAATGAAGCGCAGGTCGTAGATGCAATATATACAGCATATCTTGAGGGCATACAGTACGTCAGCGTTGTCAACTTAGATGGAATGGTTAGGCTCTTCAAAGATCTTGGCTACCACAATTTGGCATCACTCGCGATTCGAACGTTCGTCGATGCGAGGGCTGATGAGAAAGAGCTCTTTGACCTCAGTAGATCCGCGTTTCCTGACCATATTAGTGACCCTGAGCTAATCTCGACTTTTAGAGAGAAGGCGATTGAAGAAACTGATGAACGCAACCCTGCAGAAGTGCTTCTAAAGATAAGCAGTTCACACAGTTGGGATAACAAAGATACAAAACTGCTCGCGTCGATGTCAGTGGAGGGATACATCCGGATGTTCCGCGCTACAACAGGGGAAGCGCTTCCGGAGATTGTGAAAAGTAGTTTGATGTTTGGAAAAGCTGGTAATGCCAGTGAAGTCGATTTAGAAATCTCTAGGCGCGCTACGGAGGCACTACAGATAATCGGTGCAGAGTCGATATTGAACCGGCGACGTATTGAAAGATACGGGGTTCAAGTTGATGGCATGGTGAATGCTGAGGAAGAGTGACTGCCAATACTTGCGATTGAGGCTATATTGATGTGCTGTTGAGTAGTTGCTGCTGGCACGAATTGTACGTCTACGCCACAATCTTCCCGATATGGAACTCGCCAAATTTGTCTCCTGTGTTGCCACGATCTCCTGCATTCGCCCACCCCTACTGACTCGTGTATCCGCCGTCGGCACTGATCAGCGCACCGGTCATGAACGCACAATCGTCCGACAACAGGAACAGCACGATCCTGCCGATCTCTTCCGGCGTACCGAGCCGCTGGATCGGCTGGGCTGTCTTCAGCATGTCGTGGATGCTCTCGACGGGTATGCCGCTCATCTGATGGAAGCGTTCGACCGCGGGACCGATCATCGGCGTGTCGATCGTGCCGGGGCAGATGCAATTCACCCTTACATTGTAGGGCGCATAATCGATGGCGGTGCTCTTGGTCAGCTGGCCCACGGCCGCCTTGCTCATCCCGTACGCAGCACTGCTGCCCTTGCCGACGAAAACCTGGTCCGATCCCATCAGGACGACATTGCCGTATTTCTGACGGCGCATGATCGGCAGCACCTCTTTCAGGACATAAAACGGCCCCTTCAGATTGACCGACAGGACGCGCTCGAACCCCTCGATGCTGGTGTCCTCGATATTGGCGAACAGATGGACCCCCGCGGCAACGAACAGCAGATCGATCCGGCCTTCCCGGTCGAGCACGCTTTGAACGCCGTGACGAACCTGGTCGTAATCCCGGATGTCGCAGCGGTAAAAGGTGCCATCGGTTGTTTCGTTGATGTCGAACACATGCGCGCGGCACCCCGCCTCGTTCAGCAGGCGCAACGTTGCGTTGCCCATGCCCGACGCGCCGCCGACGACCAGCGCAACCTTGTCCTTGAATCCCGTTCTCTGGAACCCGGCCGTCTCGAACCCCGCCGTCTCGCTCATGACATGAATGCTTTCTGTCGATTTCCGAATGACCCGCGCGTTGCCGCGTTGGCGCGTTGCCGTGTTGGCGTGTTGGCGCGGAGGATACCATCGCCGATAATTTTCGCACTGTGCCCGGCGCATGTTTCCGGAAGCGATTTGACGGCCGCATCGATCGTTGGACACGGAAGGCATTTCCGGCTCGCGCCGGGTTGCGTTTCGGGCGCGCCCGGCTCTCCTGCCGGCTCACGTCTCCTGCCGGTTCACATCTCCTGCCGGCGCTTGACAAAGGCGCTCCGGGGCCGGTTTACTGCCACTAGACCGATTGGTCTAGTCCGGTTAAAATCGTCAGGGCCGCCAGAGAAAACAGGAGGTACAGCGACCATGCGAGTAGCCAAGGAAAAGGTCGACGTGAAGATGGAGATCCCGGGCGCCACGATCCGCCAGCACACCGATTTTGGCGACGCGACCGGGTACGGCAGGATCAGCGGCGAGTACTTCACCCTTGCCAAGGGCGTGGACACCACGCCTTTGTTCCAGGGGCTGGACGGCAATCTCTGCCAATGTCCGCATTGGGGCTACGTGCTGCAGGGTCAGCTCACGACGACCGACAAAGACGGCCAGGAAGAGACGGTGAATGCCGAGGATCTCTTCTACTGGCCGCCCGGCCATAATGTGCGGGTCGACGAGGATGCGGAGATCATCATGTTCAGCCCGCAGCGCGAACATACCCACGTCATCGACCACATGATCGAAATGACGAAGGCCCCGGCCTGAACGGCACTAGCCTGAACGGCCCCGGCCCGAGCGGTTCAAGTTTGGACGCCGGCGCCCGGAAGGATCGGCCTTCCGGGCAGGCGGGCCGCGGGACGTTCCGCCGCGGGACGTTCCGGCTTCGCGGCAGGATGCCGGTTGGCCCGCCACCGGCAGCCCTGTCCCTATTGCGCCCGCACCCCTTCTGCGCCGATATCCCATTGTCATGACGCATTCGACCAAACAGCGCCTGATCGATGCCGGGCTGCGCATGCTTCTCGAGCAGGGCTACAACAATCTCGGAATCCAGGCGCTGCTCGACGCCACCGACATTCCCAAGGGCTCGTTCTATCATCACTTCAGTGACAAGGAGGATTTCGCCCTTCAGGTCATCGACGCCTACATCGTGCAGGTTCACGCCGGTCTCGATTTCTGTCTCCTCGACGGCGAACGCCCGCCGCTCATGCGGGTGCGCCGGTTCTTCGAGCTGACGCAGCAGAAATACCGTGAGGACGGCTATATGGGCTGTCTCCTCGGCGGCCTCGGACAGGAGCTGTCGGGTATCAGCGAGGTGTTCCGGCGCAAGATCGAAGGGTGCTTTTCCATGATCGCCGGGCGCCTGGCGTCCTGCCTCGAAGAGGCCCGGCAGAACGGCGATATTTCCCCGAACTGCGATACGCGGCAGATGGCAGACCTGCTGGTCGATTGCTGGGAGGGTGCGGCATTGCGCAGCCGTCTGCGGCGCGACCCGGCCGCGCTGGAAGCGATGCTCGACTTCTATATCCGCTCGGTCGCGGCAGGCTGATGCGCTCGCCTGCAGTCGTTTCGCGATCGATCCGATGACCGGTTCGCGGGACCGTTTTCCGCCGTTTTTGTCTGCTCCAGGCCGCTGAAAGGGCCTTTTAACAACCCATTTAAGGCCCAATCCCTTGCAATCGGGGGGGATATGCCCTATATCGCCCGGATCAAACTGCTTCGGGCTAGCGGCCTGACTTGAGGCCCTGCCCCAATCGCGCGCTGCCACCCGGAAAAGCTTGATGCGACGCAGGAACTCGTCCTGCGCTGCGTATTAACTTTGTACCGGAGTACGGCGATGCCAGTCGGCACAGTTAAGTGGTTCAACCCTGCCAAGGGTTTTGGTTTCATTCAGCCCGAGAGCGGCGGCCCGGATGTGTTCGTTCACATTTCGGCGGTCGAGCGGGCCGGCATGAGCAACCTGCAGGAAGGCCAGAAGATCTCCTACGAGGAACAGCGCGATCCGAAGCGCAACAAGTCCTCGGCCGAGAATCTGAAGGCGGTCTGAACCGTCCGAACGAAAGTTCCGGAAAGGGGCGCCGGGCAACCGGCGCCCCTTTTCGTTTGTTGAGAGCCTGCATTCCCGACGCGCATCTGCCCCGACGCGCATCCGCGCCCGGGCGTCTGCGCCCTAAAGCATTTGCGTGAGGAAGGAGACCGTCATGGCCTTCAAACCGAATTACCGGCAGCAGCGCAGCGAGCGCGAGCGCGCCAAGGATATCAAGAAGCAGGAAAAGCTTGCCAAACGCGAGGAGGAGGCGGCCAAGCGCCGCGCCGAACGCGGCGAGGGCGACGGGTCCGAGGTTGAGGCGGGCGATGCGCCGGTCGGGGCTGGCGGCAACGATCCGGCTGACGATACCGCCGCGGGCGAGGCTGCAGCGCCGGTCGAGACGGTGACCGGCGGGCGCGACCCGCAGGCGTAGGCGGATTTTCGTTCACCGCAGAGACACAGAGGAAGGCGAGACGAAATCGGCTGCCGTTTGGCAGTGCCCTTCTTCTCCAGTCTGAAAGCGCCGGCAAGCCGGCGCCGAACTAACCAGGCCGCGGCCGCGCTGTCGGATTTCTCGAAGGGCCGTAACAAAAGGCAACAGAACTCGTCTTCCTCTGTGCCTCTGTGGTGAGAATTCCATAGCGGCTCCGCCGCGCCGACGACAAGCTGCCGACGCACTATCGGATTCCAACGGAGAGAGATCATGGCAAAGAAGAACAAGAAGCAGGCGAGCAGCGGCCCGGTGCTGTTCAACATCGTCTACCAGGACGGCACACTGAGCTCGAACCGCAAGGTGCCGGGCGAGACGGTGGGCGGGCTCGACGGCGATGCGCCAGCGCGCAGCTTCATCGAGGCGCAGGACCGCGAGATCGCCGAAATGTCCGGCCGCCCGCGCGGCCCGATCAAGACGATCGTACGCTCGCCGAACCAGTAAGCGTCGGCCTCAGACCGTCAGGACGATCGCAGCGCGGCGTCATCGCGCGACGTATGGGCGCAGTGTCTGCGCTAAATCAAACGCGCGGGCGGCGCATCGCATGTTAGTCGCGATGGATTTCACCACAGAGACGAGAGAGAAAGAGTCGGGATTTCAGCCCGCCCCATCCTGAGCGCGTCGAAGGATGAAGTGCTCTCATGGTTCGACAACGCACCGTGAGTTGCCTTCGCCACCAGTAGTCGGGCCTCATTTTCCTCTGTGTCTCTGTGGTAAATCTTGTCGAAGTGCGCGCGATGCGCGCGATCGCGAAAAAATTCCCGATCCGAAAATTTTTCGCGGGCGTGCCAGCGGGTGGCGCGCGCATCTGTCCCGTTTCCGTGAAACGTCCGTAAGATTTTTGTGGCGGAATGCCGCCATGTTACGGGAATGAGTTACGCGCCCTCCATCATCCGACACCGCGCGCACCGTTTTAATGGCGCGCGACGGATTGATTCAGATCAACGAACGCAGTGCTTCATTCGTATAATTGGCACTGACGCAGGCTGCGCGCCCTTGAACGCAGGCTGCGGCGAACTAATTTTGGGAAAACAAGGCTGACACAATCCGCCGAGGCCTTTTTCACAGGGGGCGATCCATGAAACATGTGTCGCGCCGTTCGATGCTGGTAGCCGGCACAGCCGGCCTTTCGCTGCTTTTCGTGGGCGGGCTTGCTTGGCGGGCCTCGAGCAAGGGTGTGCTCGGGATCGGCGAGAGCGCGGCCTATGAGCCTTGGCGCGATTGGGCGAGCGAACCTTTGGAGGGACCGCTCGCCGTGGTGCGCGCCGGTGTGCTCGCCGCGAGCGCGCATAACACCCAGCCCTGGCTGTTCGAGGTCGCCGCGGACCAGATCGCCGTGCATGCCGATTTGTCGCGCCATCTCGGCGCCTTCGATCCATTCCATCGCGAGCTGCATCTCTCGCTCGGCTGCGCGCTCGCGAACATGGAACTCGCGGCCAATGCCGCCGGGCTCGGCGGAACGATCGCGATGCTGACCGGACGGCTCAACGAACCGAAGCTTGCCGTCGATCCCCAGACAAGCGCCTCGATCGTCGAAGAAAAAATCGAGGCCGTGAGTCAGCCCACCTCGATGATGGGTGCCCCCCGACAGGTCGCGATGCGTCCGGTCGCACGGCTTTATCTCACCGAGGCACCGCCCTCGCGCTCGCCTTTGGTCGATGCGATCGACGCGCGGCACACCAATCGCGGCGCCTATGACGGCGAGACGAAGATTCCGGAGCCGGTCAAGGCGGCGATGCACGCCGAGGTCGGAACCGGCCTGCCGGCCGTGCGTCTCTTTCTGTTCGAGCCGGGCGACGGCAAGTTCGGGCGGCTCGGCAATCTGATCGTGCAGGCGACCGAGACGATCGTTGCCGATCCCGCGATGAGCGCCGACAGCGCGCGCTGGTTCCGCTTCGATCGCACGCAGGTGCTGGCGCATCGCGACGGGGTCACGCTCGATTCCGCGGGCCTTCCGACGCTCGTCACTGCGATCGCAAAACTGATGCCCGATCCCGATCCGAAGGAAGCCGAACGGCATTGGCTGCGCGCGACGCGCGAGACGCATGTCGGCACGGCGCCTCTGCTCGGCATCGTCGCGGTCGGCGATCTCTACGACATGCCGACGACGATCGCCGCCGGCCGGCTCTGGCAACGGCTGCATCTTCTTCTGACCGCGAACGGCATCGCGGCCCAGCCGCTCAACCAGCCGGTCGAGATGGTCGATCGCCAGCGCGCGCTCGGCCGCGAACCGGTCATGGCCAATACACTCGCCGAGCTGATTGCACTCGCCGAGGCGGACGAGGCGGCGGCTGCGGGAACCGACGCGTCGACGGCGGGTGTCGTCTGGCAGCCGACCTTCATCTTCCGCGCCGGCTATGCCGAGCGCAGCGCGGTCGCGAGCCCGCGCCGTCCTTTGGACGACGTGCTGCTCGGTTAGTTTCTGTTCCGCTGAATTGTGTTAGCGATCGTTTGCGCGATCTGTACGCGGGCGATGTCAGTCGGTCTCGCGCGGGCCCCCGGGGCGGTCCGGATGCGGATCGTGGCCCGGATCGCCCGGACCGTCGTCGCTCTCTTCTGGCGCCTGGTGGGCCGGCTCTGGGCGGGCCGGGGTGCGGTCGCCCAGCGCCCGCTCGAGGGCATGAGCGCCTCGGGCACGATCCAGCGCGTGGCCGTCCAGCGCCTCGGATTCGCGGGCCCGGTCGGCCTCGAGCCGCACCAGTTCGGCCTTGGGACGGGCGAATTTCTGGCGGTTTACCGCGGCAAGCTGCTTGCGCCCGGTGCGCTGCTGGCCCTTGCGGTATTTGTTGAGGTTGACGATATCGCCCATAATCACGGTGCCGTTGCCATTCCGTCGCCCGATTCCAAGGCTAGCGCAGGCGAGCGGTCGAACGGAAGGCGCCCGGCATAACGCAGCGACGCGAGCCGCGAGGCGCGCGCAAGTACAGGCCCGTTCGCCCCGGCGGCGCAGAAAGCCGCGGGCGGCCGGGAACACCGTCCGGCCAACGGACGTTGGTCCATGAAAGGGACTCTTCACACATGCTCCGTAAATCGCTGTTCATCGTCGCCGGTGTCGTCGTTCTGCTGATCGTGGCGGTCCTGGTCGGCCCGAGTTTCGTCGACTGGAACCAGTACAAGCCGCAGATCGCCGCCGAGGTAGAGAAGGCGACCGGACGCACACTGTCGATCGACGGCGACCTGTCGCTCTCGATCCTGCCGGCGCCCACGCTGACCGCCGAGGGCGTCCGCTTCGCCAATATCGAGGGCGGAAGTGCTGCCGACATGGTGACGCTGGAAGCGCTCGACGTGCGCGTCGCGTTCATGCCGCTGTTGAGCGGCGATATCCAGGTGACCAGCGTGACGTTGGTCTCGCCGACCATCCTCCTCGAGAAGCTGCCCGATGGCAGCGTCAACTGGGAGATCGCGCCGCCCGCCGATGCGGCCGCGGCTGACGACACGGCGACGACAGAAACAACTGACGAAGACACAGCCGCGACGACGCAGCCCGCCGGATCGGGCATGCAGATCGGCATCGACAAGGTGACGATCGAAAACGGCACGCTTGTTTATATCGATCACGCGGCCGGTTCGGAGCAGCGCGTCGAAAGCCTCGACGCCGAGATCCAGGCGCCCTCGCTGCAAGGTCCGTTCAGTCTCGAAGGCGATGCGATTGCGGCGGGCTTCCCGCTCGGTTTCGACATTTCGACCGGCCGCATCGTCGAGGCGCAGCCGATCGAGGTGTCGCTCGCCGTGACGCTCGACGATGACGCGGCGAGCCTCAGGTTCGGCGGCACGGTCGAGACCGGCGAACAGCTCGCGGTCGACGGTACGCTCGCTGGCGAGGCGGCCGATCTGGGCGCGGTCATGGAAGCGCTCGGCGGCGCCAGCACGCCCGCGCTCGAAGGTAAGCCTTTCAGTCTTTCCGGTACGGTTGAATCGAGCCAGAGCGAGGAAGCGTCCGCGATCCGCATGGACGATTTCGAAGTGCAGCTCGGCGACATGGCGGCAACCGGCGCGTTCGAGGCGACGGTCGGCGAAACGATCGCGGTCGTCACAACATTGAGAATGGGCGTACTCGATGCCGATGCGCTGATCGAGGCATTCGGAGGCAGCACCGACGAATCCGAAGATACCGATGGCGACGGCACGACCGAGACGGCGGCCTTCGCGCTGCCGACGGGTATCGATGCTGCGGTCGATCTGACGATCGACGCCGTCAATCTGAAGGGCGGCGTCGTCAACCAGGTGAACCTCATCGCGCATCTGCTGCCCGAAGGCATGCTGACGATCGAACGGCTCACCGCGCAGATGCCCGGCGGTTCGACCATGTCGCTTGCGGGCGACTTGGCGCCGGCCGGAGGCGTGCCGAGCTTTGCCGGCGTACTTGAAGCGAGCTCCGACAATCTGCGCGCGCTGATGGCCTGGCTCGGCGTCGAAGTGGCAAGCGTGCCGAACGACCGGCTGCGCAATCTTTCGTTTGCCTCGCGCGTCACCGCCTCGCCGGACCAGATCCAGCTCGGCGAAATCGACATGCGGCTCGACAATTCGCAGATCCAGGGCGGTGTCGTGATCGCCCTGCCGAACGATACGCGGCCCAACCCGGCTTTTGGCATCGGGCTCGCGGTCGACCAGATCAATCTCGACGCCTACATGCCGTCGGCCGGTGCCGACGGCGCGGGCGAAGCCGATGCGGACTCCGAGGCGGGCAATCCGCTCGGCGGGCTCGCGCCGCTGGCCGACATCAATGCGAATGTCGAATTGCGCGTCGGTGCACTCACGCTCAACGGCCAGCAGGTCGAAGGGCTGCATCTCGACGGTACGCTCGACGGCGGTACCCTGACCCTGCGCGATCTCAGCGTCACCCAGTTCGCGGGCGGCAGCGGCACGATCACCGGCACGATCACCGATCTCGCCGGGGCGCCGCGCTTCGATACGCGGATCGATCTCGACGTCGCCGATGCGACGCGCGCGATGCAGACCGCTGGCATGGCCGATGCGCCGGCCGGGCTCGGCCGCATGACGGTTGCCGGCACTTTGGCCGGCGGAGCCGAGGACGTCGCCTACGATGTCGCCTTCACCATCGCCGGTATCGGTGCCGAAGGCAGTGCCAAGGGAACGGCGTCGGGTCTGGGTGCTGGCATTCCGCGCATCGATTCCGATTTCAGCCTCGATGCGGCCGATGCGGGGCCGCTGTTTGCGATCGCCGGCATGCCGGTGCCGGAGGGCGCCGATCTCGGTGCGCTGTCATTATCCGGCACCGCCTCGAGTGGCGACGACGATCTCACTTATGACGTGACGCTGGCACTCACGGGTGCCGGCACGACGGGCAGCTTCAAGGGCACGGTTTCCGATCTCTCGGCGACGCCAAGGGTCGACACCACGCTCGATCTGCAGGCCGGCGAACCGACCTTGCTGCTCGCGCTGGCCGGGGTCGAAGCGTCGGGCGTCGAAACGCTGGGCGCACTCGGTCTCAGCGGTTCGCTCGCCGGCAACACCGACGATATGACGCTCGACGTCGATCTGACCGCACTCGGCGGCAGCGCCTCGATCGCCGGCAATGTTGCCGCGGGCGAAACCGAGACGAGGCTCGATCTGACCTTGTCGGCCGACCATCCCGAACTGAAGCAACTGCTGGCGGCCCTGTCGCCGGATACCGCTGCCGGTGCAACGGCCGTCGGACCGCTGAGGTTCTCGGGCAAGATCGAGGGCAGCACGGCGAAGTTCACCGTCAGCGATCTCGATCTTACGGCGGGCGCCTCGCATGTGAGCGGCAATATGTCGGTCGACATGACGACCGCGCGTCCGCAGTTCGTGGCGACGCTGAATGGCGACACCGTCGATGTGACACCGTTCATGGGTCCGGGCGGCGGCAATGGCGGTGGCGGGAATGACGGCGAACAATGGTCGTCGGAGCCGCTTGATCTTTCGGTACTCGACAGCGCCGACGGCACGATCGACCTGAAGGCCGCCTCGTTCATTGCCGGCGAAACGCGGATCGACAATCTCGATGCGCGCGCGGTGCTGCAGGATGGCGTGCTCACGATCGAGCGCATGACCGGCAATGTCTATGGCGGGTCGATCGACCTCGCCGGCACGCGCATCACCGGACGCGGCACGCCCACGGCGCGGATCCGCGCCATCGCCAACAATCTCGATTCCAGCGAACTGATGACCGGCGGCATGCTCGGTGCGACGTTCGACGGGCCGGTCTCGTTCACCGGCAATTTCGATACGCAGGGTGCCAGCATGGCCGAGCTGATGAACCAGCTCGACGGCACCGGCAATGTCGACGGCTCGATCCAGGTTCTGACCAGCACGCAGCAGGCGATCGGTTCGGCGCTGCTCGGCATTCTCGGCCAGCAGGTCGAACAGGTGCGCGGAATCACCGATGTGATGAACGCGGTCTTTTCGGCCTTCACCGGCAAGGCGAACAGCCTGACCGGCGATTTCATCGTGACCGACGGCGTGATGCAGACGGACAACACGCGCTTCGCCAACGACGCGGCCTCGCTGCTTGCGCAGGGCACCGCCGATATCGGCGCCTGGAGCATGGACATGCTGGCGGAGATCTATCGCCAGCAGTCAGGCGATTCACCCTTCATGGTCCTCGATCTCACCGGCCCGATGGGCGGACCGAACGTGGCGCTCAATCGCAGCGACGGCGGCGACGGTTCGCCGACCGGGCTTATCGAATCGCTGTTTCCGGGCGGCGAAAACGCGGCGGGCGAAGATCTTTCGACCGAGGACGCAGTCGACAATCTGCTGCAGGGCATCATCCCGGGCATGGGCTCGGACGACGACGAGGGCGAGGCGACGAGTTCGGAGCCGATCGATCCGTCGGCACCGGGTGCCGCCGGCCTGACCGTACCCGAAGGCGAGACCGAAGCGATCGACGCCGAGGATATGGAACCAGGCGCGATCGCCCCCGAGGACGAGCCGGAAGCGACGGCCGAGGACGTGGTCGAAGAACCGGCAGCGGAAGAAACGGTCGAGCCGGTCGAAGAGCCCGGCGCTGTTGCGCCGAGCGACGAGGAACCGGAAGCCGACAAGTCGGAAGAACGGAGCGAGGAGCCGGCTGCCGACGAACCCGTCTCCGAGGAACAGCCGGTTGACGAAACGTCCGACCAGGCGCCGGGCACAACGGGCGTCACCAAAGAACCGGTTGTCGAAGAACCGGTTGTCGAGGAGCCGGTTGTCGAAGAACCGGTGGTCGAAGAACCCGCTGCGGAACCGGGTGCTGAGGGTGCGGAACCGGGAGCCGATGGTGCGGAACCGACGGTCGATCCCGAGGCGGTGCCGACCGAAGAAGTGCCGGCGGAAGAAGAATCCGGCATGGCGCCGGGTGCGACCGGCGTGGAACCCGGGGCGGAATCGGTGACAGCCGAAGGCACCGAAGAGCCGGGTGCCGTCAATCTGCTGCAGGGAATCCTCGGCACGGATCAGCAGTAACGCCGGTCGACGTTGGGTTACCGTTCGCGGGGGGTTACCGCTCGCGGGTCGATGGTGACTTAATCTGCTGCGCCTGTCGCAGCAGATGCACGCGGACGGCGCTCGACAGGTTGATGTCGCGCGCGCCGCTCTGGCTGGCCGCCTGGTCGATCTCTTCGATGATCGCGTTGATGGAGCGGCCGCGTTCCTGGGCGAGCGCGCGCAGCGCATCCCAGAAGGCGGGTTCCAGCGACAGACTGGTCCGATGGCCGGCAATGGTCACCGACCGTTTGCGGATCGCCTGGGGATCGTCGGCCATCACGCGCCTCCGTTTCCCTGAGTAAGCAGCAACCGCTTGCGCGGGTCACCGCTCCGACATGCCGCGCCTGTGGCGCCGCTAGGCGCTGGGCCCGAGCATCGCGTCGGGTTTCACCAGCCGGTCGAAATCTTCCGCTGTCAGCAATTTGAGTGCGACCGCGGCCTCTTTCAACGTCGTCCCGTCTTCATAGGCTTTCTTTGCGACCTTCGCTGCATTGTCGTAACCGATATGCGGGTTGAGGGCGGTCACCAGCATCAGCGACTGGCTCATCAGTTCGGCGATGCGGCCGCGGTTCGCTTCGATTCCGGCCACGCAATTGTCAGTGAAGCTGACGCAGGCATCGGCCAGAAGATGACCCGATTGCAGCACGTTGTAGATGATGACCGGCTTGTACACGTTCAGTTCGAAGTGGCCGTTGCTGCCGCCGATCGTCACCGAAACATGGTTGCCCATGACCTGCGTCGCAACCTGGGTCAGCGCTTCGCACTGGGTCGGGTTGACCTTGCCCGGCATGATTGACGAGCCGGGTTCGTTTGCCGGCAGGATCAGTTCGCCGAGACCGGAGCGCGGGCCGGAGCCGGCGAGCCTGATGTCGTTCGCGATCTTCATCAGCGAGCAAGCAAGCGTATTGTAGGCCCCAGAGAGTTCGACCATCGAATCGTGCGCGGCCAGCCCCTCGAACTTGTTGGGCGCACTGGTGAAGGGGAGGCCGGTCAGCCCGTCCAGGGTCGCGGCGAACTCTTCGGCGAAACCGATCGTTGCATTGAGCCCGGTCCCGACAGCGGTGCCGCCCTGGGCGAGCGGATAGAGCCGCGGCAGGCAGGCCTCGACGCGCTCGATGCCGTAGGCAACCTGGGCGACGTAACCTGAAAATTCCTGGCCGAGCGTGAGCGGCGTCGCATCCTGCAGATGCGTGCGGCCGATCTTGATGATGTCCGCATACTCGCGGCGCTTCGCTTCGAGCGCATCCCGGAGGTGGCGCAGCGCCGGCAGTACCTTGTCGTGGATCTGGCGCACCGCGGCGATATGCATCGCGGTCGGGAAACAATCGTTCGACGACTGCCCCATATTGACGTGATCGTTCGGATGAACCGGTTTCTTGTCGCCGCGTTTGCCGCCGAGCAGTTCGTTCGCGCGGTTCGCGATGACCTCGTTCGCGTTCATGTTGGTCTGGGTGCCCGAGCCGGTCTGCCACACGACCAGCGGGAAATGCTCGTCGAGCAAACCGTCGGCGACTTCGGCGGCGGCCGTCGAAATCGCTTCGCCGCGCTTCGCATCGAGCTTGCCGAGTTTGATGTTGGCGTGCGCGGCCGCCTGCTTCAGAAGACCGAAGGCACGGGTCAGCGCGACGGGCATGCGCTCGCCGCCGATGCGGAAGTTCTCGAGCGAACGCTGGGTCTGCGCGCCCCACAAGCGATCGGCCGGTACGGCGATCTCGCCCATCGAATCGCTTTCGATGCGGGTCTTCGGTTGGGCGTTCATCGAGCGGCTCCGGCTGGTCGGCGAAACGGGATCGGCGCTGTTCTAACGGTTAGAACGTGCAGGCGAAAGCACCCGCGCCGCAACGCCGGCATGCGGCAAACGAAACCGTCAGGACTTCTTGCGGAACGCGTCGAGCGGAACGATTTCGGCGCTGCCTTCTTTCGGCGCTGGCAGGGCCGCTGCGGGAGTTTCGCCCGAATCGCTTGTCGGCCGGCTCATCAGGGTCGCGGCCTTGCCGGCCGGTGGCGTGACGGCGGCGCGGGTCGCACCACCATCGCGGCCTTCGAACTGCAGGCCGAATTTGACGGCGGGATCGGCAAAGCCGGTGATCGCCGCGAACGGCACGGTCAGGCGTTCGAGCTGGTTGGCGAAACTCAGCGTGACCGAGAAGGCGTTGTCGTCGATCTCGAGGCCCCAGAACTGGTGCTGCAGCACGACGGTCATCTCGGTCGGGTAGCTGGCGCGCAAACGGGGCGGAACGGCGGCGCCGGGAAAATCGGTTCGGAAGGTGATGTAGAAATGATGGTCGCCGGGAAGGCCCATGCTTTCGGCGTGCCGCAGCGAGCGTCTGACGACGTCCCGCAAGGCCGTTTCGACCATGGCTTCGTAATCGATCCGGTTTTCGACCATGATTCCTTACCGCCCCCCGTCTGCCCCACGATCGCCATGCCGGCTTTTGCCGGTCTGCGCGCTTTCGGCCCCCAGGAAGGGCCGCCATTTCGAGCGCTGCCCGCCGGCCTTGCGGCCGACGGGCGCTCGTATCAGTGGGGGGCTTCTGTTGCCCGGTGCCCCCCGGACCGCGCTTACCTATTAGGCAGCGAGGGCCACACGATGATTGTCGTTGGCACTTCTGAGTTGGCCCGATAACGGCGGAACCATGCCGAACGAAAACCATGCCTTTACCACGTGCGTCGAACCTGTTTCGCCCCCGTCTCTGGACCGCACCGCCGGCAGATCGGGCCTCAAAAGAGGCTTTTGTGCCGACCGGCCGGTGGCCGGAAACTGGTGGAGGCGCCGGGTACTGCCCCCGGGTCCGCTCCGCTTATTTCACAAGGCGTTTATCGTCATAGCCGGTTGCCCGGCACGGCAAATATAGGGTCTGGGCCGCGGAATCGGAAGGGGTTGCCTCGATTTCGCCGCCGGGGGTCTCGGGGCCGCGTTCCGGCGGCACCGGCGCACCCCGTGCCGTGCGCCGCCATCGGTCGGGCGATACACTGGCTATTCGCGAATCGCGAGGGCGGGACTATCTCGAGAACGGGACCGGGGATCTCATGGCGGACGGCAAGATGGCGGCGAAGGCGATGCGACCCCCGGCGGGATCCGACAAGGCGATAGCCAGTAAGGCGGGGCCCGGCGCGGCGGACGAGGCAGGCCGCAGCGGACTGCAGCGCGGCATGACCGGCGAACAGCTCCAGGAGCTGGCCGAGCAGGCGAAGGAAAATGCTTCGACCCGGCGCGACACCGTGCCGGCGCTCGAAGACATTCTCTACGAACCGATCCCGGTGCTCGATCGCGGCTTTGTCCGGGTGATCGACTATATGGGCAGCGACGGCGCGATCGTGCAGGCCGCGCGCGTGTCCTACGGCAAAGGTACGCGCAAGGTCAGCGAGGATCGTGGACTCATCCATTATCTGATGCGGCACCGCCATTCGACCCCGTTCGAAATGTGCGAGATCAAGTTCCATGTGAAGCTGCCGATCTTCGTCGCGCGGCAATGGATCCGCCACCGCACCGCGAACGTGAACGAATACTCGGCGCGCTATTCGATCATGGATCGCGAATTCTATCTGCCGGCACCCGAGCATCTCGCGGCGCAATCCTCGGCCAACCGGCAGGGGCGCGGCGACGTTCTGGAAGGCGACGAGGCGAACGAGGTCATGCGCCTGCTCGAGCGCGACGCGATGCGCGCCTATGACAATTACGAGCAGATGCTGAACGAACGCGAGGACGGATCGACGATCGATCCGGAACGGACCGGGCTCGCGCGCGAACTCACCCGCATGAACCTCACGCTCAATTACTATACGCAATGGTACTGGAAGATCGATCTGCATAACCTGATGCACTTCCTGTCGCTGCGCGCCGACCCGCATGCGCAATACGAAATTCGTGCCTATGCCGATGCGATGATCGACGTGGTGAAACGCTGGGTTCCGCTGACGCACGAGGCTTTCGAACAGCATCGCCTTCATGCCGTCACATTGTCGGCCAATGCTCTCGCCGTGGTGAAGCGGCTGATCGCCGGCGAGCCTGTGAGCGAGACCGACAGTGGCTTGGGAAAGCGCGAATGGCGCGAACTGATGGCGACCCTCGGGCGCGAGGATTGATGGAGCCTCGCGGCTGACGCCGGAAACCGGCCCTATTCGGGTACGCCGGCCTTGCGCAGCGCGTCCGAGAATTTTTTCGACGCACCGGCATCCACAATCGGCAGCGATTGTCCGATGTAAGCAATCGACAAATCGGATTTGATGTGTCGCGCTTCGTCGAGCGCATGCCGGCAATCCTCGGTGCGGCCGAGATTGCCCAGGGCAGCGAGCTCGGCGATATTGGCGAACAGCCCGGCATTGGGCTGCCGCTTGGCCTTGCCGGCGAGATCGGCCGCTTCCTCGGCCCGGTCGAGCAGCAAGAGGGCGATCGCCTTGCTCGCCATGAAGGCCCACATCAACGGGTCGTTCGGGCTCAGACGCATGGCCCGGTCGTGCGACAGGATGGCCTCGTCCGGCCGGCCGGCGTGCCAGAGCGCATGGGCACGGCCGAAATGGGCCGATGCATAGCTTGGGTTCAGCGCGATCGCGCGGTCGCTGGCCTCGATCGCGCTCTCGGGATCGCCGCGTGCGATGAAAACCCGGCTGGCGGCAAGATGCGCGAACGCGTCGTTCTCGTCGAGCGCGATTGCCGATTTCGCATGCGACATAGCCTTCGCCAAGTCTGCATCGCGGTCTGTGCTGAAACCGAATATCACATGATAGTAGAGCGCGAGGGCGAGGCCAGCGTGCGCGGATGACGCGGTTGGATCGAGCATTGTCGCGCGTTCAAGCAGGTCCAAGGCTCTCGCGCTGTCGTCGGCGGCCATCCGGAACAGATGCCACAGGCCGCGCTGGTAGCACTCCCATGCGCTGAGGCTTGCTATTGGTTTGCGCCGGGCGCGCTGGCGCTCGGTCGACGCAAGCCGCGGTTCGAGCGTCGTTACGATCGCATGGGTGACTTCATCCTGGACGGCGAAGATATCCTCGAGGTCACGGTCGTAGCGTTCTGCCCAAATATGTTCGTTCGTTGTCGCTTCGATCAGCTGTGCGGTGATCCGCACCCGGCTGCCGGCGCGGCGGATGCTGCCCTCGACGACGTAACGCACGCCGAGCTTCGATCCCACGTCGCGGATGTCGGCCGACTGGCCCTTGAACGCGAAGGACGAGTTGCGGGAAATCACGAACAACCAGCGGAAGCGCGACAGTTCGGTGATGATGTCTTCCGTCATGCCGTCGGCGAAATATTCCTGGTCCGGATCGCCCGACATGTTGGTGAATGGCAGAACCGCGATCGAAGCTTTGTCGGGCAGCGGCAACGGTTCCATCATGCGGGAGGACGTGCCGCGCGCGGCGCCTGTCGCCGGCGCCACGCGCCAGGCATGGATTGGGCGGGCGATGTTCTTGACGGTCTGTTGGCCGAAATCCTCGAACCGGTAGGGCAACTTGCCGGCCGCGTGCTCGTGCACGGTGCCGGAAACGCAGATGCCGCCGGGTTCGGCTAGCGCCTCGAGCCGTGCCGCCACGTTGACGCCGTCGCCGAAGATGTCGTCGCCTTCGACGATCACGTCGCCGAGATTGATGCCGATGCGAAGCTGCATCCGGCGCTCGTCGGGAACGCCCGCATTGCGCTCCGTCATCGCGGCCTGGATCTCGACCGCACATTGCACGGCGTCGACCACGCTCGGGAACTCGCACAGCAGCCCGTCGCCGGCGGTACTCACCACGCGGCCGCCATATTGCGCGATCCCGGGATCGATCAGCTCGGCGCGGTGGCATTTCAGCGCCGCAAGCGTGGCGGTCTCGTCGGCCTCCATCAGACGCGACCAGCAGACGACATCGGCGCTCAGGATCGCCGTCAGACGTCGGGTCGCGCGGTTCTCGGTCACTCTGTCGCCCCTGTTCCGAAGGTCGGGTTTGCGGCCGGACCGGGGCGCGTCGCCGAGGTATCTACGGATCCTGCGCCTGACAACATCAACCCTTCAGCCCCGCTTTTCGAAGGCTCGACATGTAGAGGTCGCGGTGCGCCGGGTTCTGCAGCGGCATCGCGGTTTCGATCATGGCGCCGGACAGGGCACTGTTGATCTCCCGGGCCATTGCCATTGCAGCGGCCGCCTCCCGATCGCGCCCAAGATCGGCGAGAATTGCGGCCTCGATGACATGGGGCAGGTAGATCGCAACGGCGCTTTGCGCCGAGCGTCGCGCCGATTTTGCCGCCTCTTCCCGCTGGCCGAGCAGGAACAATGCGAGCGCGCGGCCGCCGAGAAATGTCCAGATCGAAGGATCGCGGGGGTTGAGCCGGATTGCGGTATCGATGCGTTCGAGCGCCGCGTCCGGGCGCCCCGACAGGATCAGCGCCCAGCCAAGACCATAGTGGGCGTGGGCAAAATTAGGGTTCAGTTCGATCGCACGCCCGAGCTCACCGACGGCATCGGCGAATTCGCATCGCAATGTTTGGACACGCCCCATCGCGAAATGCGCCAATGGATCGTTGTCATCGAGCGAAACGGCCAGTCGTGCTTTTTCGAAACCCTCGGCAAGCGCAACCGAAGCATTTCTGAAACCGAATAGGGCATCCCAGTAGCAGGCGTGCGCCAGACCCGCATAGGCGGCGGCAAACTGGGGGTCGGCGGCGATCGCCTTGCCGAACAGTCGCTTGGCTTCGCAATTGTCAGCTTCGGTAAACCGGTAATGATGCCAGAGGCCTCGTTGATAAAGGGCCCATGCATCGAGATGGCCCGGGACTTTTCTAGCCGCGCGCTCACGTTCTGCGTTGCTTAGCTCCGGTTCGATCGCGTTAGCGATCATTTCGCTCATTTCGTTTTGCAGTGCGAACATGTCGCCAATATCGCGATCGTACCGCTCGGCCCAGACATGCCGGTTGGTCGCTGCCTCGATGAGCTGGGCGGTTATGCGGATACGCGTACCGGATTTCCGGACGCTTCCTTCGAGAACGTAGCGGACTCCCAGTTGATCTCCGACTTCCTTTATGTCGACCGGTTGGCCCTTGTAAACGAAGGTCGAATTTCGCGCGATGACGAAAAACCAGCGAATCTTCGAAAGCGCAGTAATCAGATCCTCGCTAATGCCGTCGGCGAAGTATTCCTGATCCGGATCGCTAGACATGTTGGTGAAAGGCAGGACCGCGATCGACGGTTTGTCGGGCAGTGGCAGCGGTTCCGTCATGCCGGCGGGCATGCCGCGTGCGGCGCCGGCCGCCGGCTTCACGCGCCAGGCATGGATCGGGCGGGCGATGTTCTTGACGGTCTGTCGGCCGAGATCCTCGAACGCGTATGGTAGTTTGCTGGCCGCATGCTCGTGGACTGTGCCGGAAACGCAGATACCGCCGGGCTCGGCTAGCGTCTCGAGTCGTGCCGCGACGTTCACCCCATCGCCGAAGATGTCGTCACCCTCGACGATCACGTCGCCGAGATTGATGCCGATCCGCAGTTGCATGCGGCGATCGTCGGGAATGTCCGCATTGCGCTCCGGCATCGTGGCCTGGATCTCGACCGCACACTGCACGGCATCGATCACGCTCGGAAACTCGCACAGCAGCCCGTCGCCGGCGGTACTCACCACGCGGCCGCCATACTGCGCGATCTTCGGGTCGATCAGCTCGGCACGGTGGCGTTTGAGCGCCGCGAGCGTGCCGGCTTCGTTGGCCTCCATCAGCCGCGAATAGCCGACAACATCGGCGCTCAGGATCGCCATCAGCCGGCGTGTTTTACGCTCCTCGTTTGCCAAACGCTCCTCCCCGCGACTGGGCGGCAGTCTATAGCGGCCAGCGGAATCCCAGAAACCCCGTCGCCGCGCGTGCGACGCCGGCGCTTATGGGTCTGCCGCCGAGAGGCCGCCGGGCAGCGGGTCGCGATGCAGGCCCGGGCAACGGGCAGGGTTGCGGCATCGGCCTTTCGGCGCCGTTGTGGCGCCGGCAGCATGACAGGCGTATCGTATGGCTTGCGGCGCAATTAACGCGTCGCCTGACGAGGGAGGTCGATATATCGAAATACATCGTACTTCTAAGCTGGACGACGCAGGGCGTACAGAACATCAAGGACGCACCCGACCGCCTCGACGCCGGCAAGATTGCCGCGAAGGCGCTGGGCGGCAAGATCGAAACCTTCTATTTGACGATGGGCGGCCATGACGGCGTCCTGATCGTCGACATGCCTTCCGACGATGCCATGGCCAAGTTCCTGCTGACCGTGTCGCAGAGCGGAAACATCCGCACGACGACGCTGAAGGCTTTTGCCGAGTCCGAATATCGCCAGATTATCGGCAACCTCGGAAAGTCCGGCGGCGCCAAGAAGAAGAAGAAGAAGAAAAAGAAATAGTGCTCTCGTTCGGCGGCGCGGCGGGACGTTGCGTCGTTATGCCGCCCCCTCAACGATGACGAAGGTCGAGTCCGACGTGGCCTGACGCAGTTTTGCCGCCGCCTGATACTCGGGCGAGTGGTAGAATTTTTTCGCCTGTTCGAAACTCTCGAATTCCAGAATCACATGGCGCTCGTGGCTGCCGCCTTCGGGCAGTTCATATTGTCCCGCGCGCACGAGGAAGCGCCCGCCATAGGTCGCGATCGCTGCGCCGGCCGCTTCGCGGTAATTCGGATAATTCGCCGCGTCGGTGACGGTCAGATGGGCGATACAATATCCCTTGGGCATTTCGATCTCTCCTTTTGCGGGGTGTCGCCGGACGGCGCCCGCTTTTCTACTGCGCCGACTGCGCGCGCAGTTCGTCGATCAGCCGGAACGCGACATAGTATTTGTAGATGTTGCGGACATAGACGACCGGCTCGCGGCTGACGGCCTTGCCGATCGCGATCTCGACATTGTCGAACCAGACATTGGGGCTGAGGCCCATCTGCTCGGCGAGACGGCGCGCCTTGTTCACGTTGCCCGGACCGGCATTGTAGGCGCCGAAGCTGAAAAGGATCTTGTCCAGTTCGGTCAGCGACGCGTCGCTGTAGTAGCGGTCGCGCAGGAATCGCAGATACTTGATACCGGCATGGATGTTGCTTTCCTCGGTGGAGATGTCGGGAATGCCGACATTCGGGTCGGCCGCGGTCGTCGGCAGAACCTGCATGATGCCGATGGCGCCGACCGGACTGCGCTTGCTCTGGTCGATCTGCGATTCCTGGTAGCCCTGCGCCGCGATCATCAGCCAATCGAACCGATAGGTGGCGCTGTACTGGCGGAAGAGCTCTACGACCGCGTGCAGGCGACGCTGCTGGTCGGTGGCGAGCGCGCTCTCGGCCCAGCGGGCATCCTTGAGATAGCGATTGAGGATTACATTGCCGAGCATCGAGCCCTTGCGCGCGTTCGCGACAAATTTGTTGACCACGTCGGCCAGTTGCGGGCTGTTCTGGCGGAACGCCCAGGCGATATCGTACTCGCCGCCGATGGCATTCTCCTTGTGCACGACGATCCCCTCGAAAATCTGCGCCAGGAAACCGGCGACCGGTTCGTCGGCGATGGTCGCGGGGATCAGCCCGGCATTGACCATCTCGATCAGATCTTCGGTCTTGAGGTTCTCATCGGCCTCGCGGATAGAAAAGACCGGCAGCCCGGCTGCCTTGCGCTCGGCGTTGAGGGCCGTCAGATGCTCGAAGAAGCTGCTGGAGCGACGGATGAAGATTTCGAGGCCGGCGAGATCGTCGAGGGTGCTGCCGGCCGGGGTGGCGGGCCCGGTGACGAATACTTCGCGGATCTTCGTTGCCATCGGATCGCTGAAATCGACGACGGCCGCGCGTTGCGGTGTGACGGTGAGCAGGCCGGCCGCGACATCGGCGCGGCCGTCGACGAGCATCGGGAAGATCTCGTCGCGTCGCGCGGGGATGACCACGAGGGTGAGGCCCGTACCGGCGCTGCCAAGCTGTTCCTTGAGCGCGATCTCGAATTGCTGCACCCCCTCGTAGGTGATGCCCTTCTGGTCGGCGCCATCGGCGAAATAGGTCATGATGCCGTAGGGGATTGCCACGCGGATGATGCCGCGTTCGATCATGCCGTCGAGATCGCCGGTCCAGGGTTCGAGCGCGTCGGCGATGATCGCGGCCTCGGCCTCGGCCGTCGCGAAATCGGCTGGTGCCTCGGCCTGAATGCCCTCATCGTCGGCGGCAGCGGGTGCGATGCTGAAGCAATTTATCAGCAGCAGGAACAGACCGGGTAGCGGATTGAACCTGTCTCCAGTATTTTCGCGTGACATTCTCTTTTCCATGTAAGGCCGGTGTCAGGCCGACAGTTCAGCGGCTTTATGTTGCGACAGACGGATCAGCAGCACGGCTGCGATCGCGCCCGCCGAATTGAAGCAGAGATCGAGGGCGGTGTTGTAATAGCCGCCGACATTGGTCTCGGGAATCGCGAGCACGGCGGCGAACTCGATCAGCTCGTTGATGCAGCCCAGCCCCATGCTGCCGAGCGCCGCAAAGATGTAGATCGTCGCCGTGTTTCGCAGGACCGGGAAGTTGAGTTGCAGCAGATGCCACAGCACGAGCGCGGTCACGGCGAATCCGTAGAAATGCACGACCTGATCGTATTTGAGGAGACGCAGCTCGCCCTCGCCGATGATCGGCACGAGCTGGAACGCATAGAGCACCGCGCCGTCGACCTCGATGCCGCCGCCGGCCATATGCGCGAGCCCCCAGATCGAGAGCGCCCACAGAATTAACGGCGGAAAGCGGGTGCGTTTGATCGTCGCGCCGATCAGGCCGACGAAGAAGAGCAGAGTCGCGATGTACCAGAGGAACTCGAGATTGCCGATCATCACGAACCAGATGCCGAATCCCGCCACGTAGGCGAGGGTGAAGACCAGCACGCCCCATTCCGATGCCCTGAGTTTCATAAACCCATCCCCCGATGATCCGCAGCGATCATGGAGATCGGGCGCTGCGAAATCCAGCCGGACTCCGTTGATTCGGCGAGGGGCCGGGATGGCGGGGGCGATGAGGGGGCGTTAAACTGGAAGCCGGTCCCTGCCGTTCGACCGACGAAGGAAATTCCATGCCCGACGACATCCAGCGCGACAATGGCGCTCCGGACTATTTGATCCGTACCGAGGACGAGCTGCGCGCTTTGATCGGCCCGCTCGATCCGATTGCCGTCAGCAAGACGATCATGCGCCTCGATCCCCATTGCCGGCAGTTCATTTCGCTCTCGCCGTTCCTGTGCATCGGCACGTTCGACGCGGACGGTCGCGCCGACGTATCGCCGCGCGGCGCCGCCCCCGGCTTCGTGCAGGTGATCGACGATCGCACGATTGCCATTCCGGATCGGCCCGGCAACAACCGGCTCGATACGATGACCAACATTCTCGCCAATCCGTCGGTCGGGCTGCTGTTCTTCGTTCCGGGTTTCGAAGACACGCTGCGCATCAACGGCAAGGCGAGGCTCACGAACGATCCGGTCCTGATGGCCGCGGGCACCGTCAACAACCGGCCGCCGAAGATGATGATCCGGGTCGATGTCGAAGAGGCGTTCCTGCATTGCGCGAAGGCGTTGAAGCGCTCGAAGCTCTGGGACCCCACGGTCCAGGTTGACCGCAAGATTATGCCGAGCCTCGCGCGCATGATCCTCGAGCAGATCGAACATAATCGTTGCGCGGACGAGGAATTCCTCGCCGATGTCGATCGCGAGATCGAGCACGATTACAAGCAGAACCTTTATTAGGCGCTGCAGCGATAGACGCGGCGTCTACTGGATGACGATGCGCGGCGTGCGTGCGGCCGCACCCGCGAGGCTCGCCTCGGCCTTGGCCCAGACCCGTTCGGCGATCTGCCGATAGACCTTCGCGTGCTCGCTCTCCGGCCGCGAGACGACGATCGGCTGACCGGCATCCGAGGTTTCCCGGATATCGATATGCAGCGGCACCTCGCCGAGGAAGTCGGTGTTGAGCCGCTTCGCCTCGTCGCGCGCGCCGCCGTGGCTGAAGATGTCGCTTCGGCCGCCGCAATGCGGGCAGAGGAAATAGCTCATGTTCTCGACGATGCCGAAGACCGGCACGTCGACCTTGCGGAACATGTTGAGGCCCTTGCGCGCATCGAGCAGCGCGATGTCCTGCGGCGTCGAGACGATGACCGCGCCGGTCAACGGTACGTTCTGCGAGATCGTGAGCTGCGCATCGCCGGTGCCGGGCGGCAGATCGACGACCAGCGTGTCGAGGTCGCCCCAGTCGACGTCGCGCAGCATCTGGGTGATCGCGCTCATCACCATCGGGCCGCGCCAGATCGTCGGCGTGTCTTCCGGCACGAGGAACCCCATCGACATGCATACGATGCCATGCGCCGACATCGGCAACAGGCGGCGCCCGTCCGGCGATTGCGGACGGCCGCTGATGCCGAGCATGCGCGGGATCGACGGGCCGTAGATGTCGGCATCGAGCAGACCGACCTTGAGACCAAGGCTCGCGAGGCCAAGTGCCAGATTGACCGCCGTTGTCGATTTGCCGACGCCGCCCTTGCCGCTGGCGACCGCAATCATGCTGCGAACGCCGGGCACTTCGAGCTTTTCGCCAGGACGGCCGCGGCCGGCAGCCTGAGGGGGCGCTTTTTTCGGTGCGTGGCTGTGCCCGTGGTCATGGCCATGATCGTGGCCGTGATCGTGCCCATGATCGTGATCTCGGGCCTGACGGGAGGGTGCTGCGGGCCCGCCGCCGGTATGGGCAGTCAACACCGCCGTAACCGAGAGGACGCCGGGCAGCACTTCGATCGCTTTTTCCGCCTGGCGGCGCAGCGGTTCGAGGGCGGCACCCTTCGCCGGATCGACTTCGATCGCGAAACCGACATGCCCCTCGCGGATGACGAGACCGGTCACCATGCCGCTGCTGACGATATCGCCTTTGCCGTCGGGCGCCGGAATTCGGGCGAGCGTGGCGCGAATCTCGCTCTCATTCGGCAGTGTCATTCTTGAAAACTCCTGTGTCGCGCCAACATAGCCCCACGCAGCGTCCAGCCGGCAGTTTGGTTGCGGTGCCGGACCTGCTGTCATATAAGGCCCGGGCAGGCTCATTCAAAGCATGCCGGCAAAGCGCGCCGGGCCAGCGTACAAGAACGATTGCGCGACTCGAAACGGGCGAAACGGCGCAAACGAAACAGGGAAGAGGATTCGCGCGGATGCCTTGGCAGAATCAGGGCGGCCCCTGGGGTGGGGGCGGCAGTGGTGGCGGATCGGGTGGATCCGGCGGCGGATCCGGCGGCCCATGGGGTCGTCCTTCGGGCGGTGGCGGCGGCGGTGGACCGCGCCAGCCCGATGTCGAGGAAATGCTGCGCCGGACCCAGGACCGGCTGCGGCGCATCCTGCCCGGCGGTGGCGGCGGCGTTCGCGGCCTCGCGCTGGTGGCGGTCGCGGCACTCGCGCTCTGGGTCATCACCGGCTTTTATCGCGTCGATGCCGGCGAGCAGGGCGTCGAGCTGATTTTCGGCGAATGGGTTTCGACGACGCTGCCGGGCCTCAACTGGAACTGGCCGACGCCGATCGGATCGGTCGAAACGCCCAACGTCGAATTCAATAATCGCGTCGAAATCGGGCTGCGCTCCGTCGGCGACGGATCGGAAGGCACGTCGCGCGACGTTCCGGCCGAAAGCCTGATGCTCACTGGCGACGAAAACATCATCGACATCCAGTTCGTCGTGTTCTGGAAGGTCAAGGATGCCGGCGCTTTCCTGTTCAACGTGCGCGATCCCGAAGGCACCGTGAAGAATGCGGCCGAAGCGGCGATGCGCGAAATCGTCGGTCAGTCGCCGTTCGAGCGGGTCCGTACCGTCGGCCGTGCCGATGTGCAGAACCGCACGCTCGAGCTGATCCAGCAGATTCTCGACAGTTACGGTGCCGGCATTCTGGTGACCAAGCTCGAGCTGCAGAAGATCGATCCGCCGGGCCCGGTGCTCGAAGCCTTCCGCGACGTGCAGGCGGCCCGCGCCGACAAAGAGCGCCTCGTGAACGAAGCGCAGGCCTACTACAACGAAATTACCGAACGTGCCGAAGGTCAGTCGCAGCAGATCATCAAGGGCGCCGAAGCTTATCGCGAGGAAAAGATCGCGATCGCAACTGGCGATGCCGCCCGCTTCATCTCGATCTACAACGAGTATCAGGACGACGCCGACATCACGATCCGCCGCATCTACCTCGAGACCATGGAACGGATCATGGGCGACGTGGACAAGGTGCTGATCGACAACCGCCTCGGCGGCACCGGCGCGGTACCGTATCTCTCGCTCAATGAGCTTGTGCGAGAGCGCACGCGTTTGAGCTCCGACGACCTTCCGGCAGCATCCTCTGCCACGACAACCGATCCGCAGGGAGTGACGCAATGAACCGCACGGTTGTCATCGCGCTGGCGGTTGCCGCGGTCGTCATCCTGGTGGTCGGCCTGTCGTCGACCTTCACGGTCTATCAGTGGCAGCACGCTCTGGTCCTGCAGTTCGGCGATCCGCGCCGGGCGATCGACGAACCGGGACTGCACTTCAAGCTGCCGTTCGTGCAGAACGTCATCTATATCGACAAACGAGTGCTCAATCTCGACGCACTGCCGGAAGAAGTGCCAACCGCCGATCAGAAGCAGGTCGTGGTCGAAGCCTATGCGAAGTATCGCATCATCGATCCGCTGCGCTTCTACCAGTCGGTGCAGTCGGAAGAATTTCTGCTCGACCGGCTCGGGCCGATCATCAACGCCCAGCTTCGCGAAGCGCTCGGCGAGGTCGAGATGGCGCAGATTCTGACCGATCAGCGCGCCTCGTTCATGCGCGACATCACCGAGGCGGTGAATGACGCGGGGAACAGCTTCGGCATCGAAGTGCTTGACGTGCGCATGAAGCGCGTCGATCTGCCGGAAGAAAATAGCCAGGCGATTTTCCGTCGCATGCAGACGCAGCGCGAGCAGGAAGCAAGGCGGTTCCGGGCCGAAGGTCAGCGCGACGCGCAGACGATCCGCGCCGAAGCCGACAAGCGCCATGTCGTGATCATCGCCAACGCGCGGCGGCAGAGCGAGATTCTGCGCGGCGAAGGCGATGCCGAGGCGACGCGGATCTATAACGCCGCGTACGGGCAGGACGTCGAGTTCTTCGATTTCTATCGCTCGATGCAGGCGCTCGAACGCGGCCTCAGCGGCGAGACGACGACCTATGTCGGCCCGCCCGAGGGCGATTTCTTCCGCTTTTTCGGGGATCTGACCGGCCAGGGCGCGGCATCGGCGCCGGCGCCCTGAGCTGAGGCGTGGCCTGGGCCGATTTCGGAGTCGCACTCGGCCTCGTGCTGGTGATCGAGGGGCTGCTGCTCGCGCTGATCCCCGATCGTCTCGCACAGATGACGGTTCTGTTGCTGCAACAGCCGGCGCAGCGCCTGCGCCTGGCGGGCCTCGCCGCCGCGGCGATCGGCCTCTTCGTGGTCTGGCTCATCCGCGGCTGAGCCGCACCTCGCATCCCGCCTTGTTTCATTGCCGGTCGCCAGCACGCCATCAAATCGCCTATCTTCGGTGTCCCGATGCGGGGCCCGCAGCGGCCGGCCGGATTCGGCCGCGAAACGGAGGATCGAGCAGGGTGACTGACCAAACGACATTGCCGCCGCGCCGCCGGCTCGGCGCGTTCGCCGCGATCGGCTTTGGTGCCGTACTGGCGATTGCAGCCCCACTCGAAGCGGAGGCGCGCGGTGCGCCCGAAAGTTTCGCCGATCTTGCCGAACAGCTTTTGCCGGCCGTGGTGAACATCGCCTCGACCCAGGCGGTGAGCGAGAGCATGACCGGCGATCCGCAGCTCGACGAGTTCTTCAAGGAATTCTTCGAGCGCAACCAGCCGGAAGGCCCGCGCCGCGAAACGTCGCTCGGCTCCGGCTTCGTGGTCGATCCCGACGGCTTCATCGTGACCAACAATCATGTCATCCAGGGCGCCGACGAAGTCACGGTGCGTCTGCATGACGGCACCGAACTGATGGCCGAGGTCATCGGTTTCGACGACAAGACCGATCTGGCGCTGCTCAAGGTCGAACCGAGCGCGCCGCTTGCCTATGTGAGCTGGGGGGATTCGGAGGCTGTGCGTATCGGCGATTGGGTGCTGGCGATCGGCAATCCCTTCGGTCTCGGCGGTTCGGTGACGGCCGGCATCGTCTCGGCGCGGCAGCGCGATATCAACGCCGGCCCGTACGACGATTTCCTGCAGACCGACGCCGCGATCAATCGCGGCAATTCCGGCGGCCCGATGTTCAACATGGACGGCGCCGTGATCGGCGTGAACACCGCGATCTTCTCGCCCTCCGGCGGCAGCATCGGCATTGGCTTTGCCATTCCCGCGAACCAGGCGAAATCGGTGATCGACCAGCTTCGCGAGTTCGGCTTTACACGGCGCGGCTGGATCGGGGTGCGCATCCAGAGCGTCGATGACGAGCTGGCGGAAGGCCGCGGCCTCGAAACGCCGACCGGCGCGCTGGTCGCGAACGTGACGCCGGGCGGCCCGGCCGAGACGGCCGGCATCGTCGCGGGCGATGTCATTCTGGAGTTCGACGACAAAAAAGTGCGCGATATGCGGGCTTTGCCGCGCATCGTCGCCGAAACCCCGATCGGCAAGACGGTCGACGTTGTGGTCTGGCGCGACAATGCGCGCGAACAGGTCCGCCTCGAAGTCGGGGAACTTGACGAAGGGCCGGCGGAATTGGGCGAAGAGCCCCAGGTCAGCGAAGCGCCGCCCGAGCAGGGCAGCATCGATCTGCTCGGCGTATCGGTCGCCTCGCTCACGCCCGAGATCCGGGAGGCCTTCCAGATCGGCGAGGATATCGTCGGCGTGGTGATCACCGAGGTCGACGGGGCCGGGCCGGCGGCCGGAAAAGGCCTGCAGCCCGGCGACGTCATCATCGACGTCGATCAGAAGCCGGTCGCTTCGCCGGACGATGTGCTGAGCCGGGTCGAGGAAGCTCGCGACAATGGCCACCGCGTCGTCACCCTGTTTATCCAACGGCTCGGCGATACGAGTTGGGTCGCACTCCGCATCGACAAGAGTTGAGTACGGCGGCGCGCCATCCGCGCCGGCCGGTCGTCGTCATCGGCGGGCCGACCGCCAGCGGAAAATCGGGCCTCGCGCTCGACCTTGCGCGACAGTTCGACGGCGACATCGTCAACGCCGATGCGATGCAGGTCTATCGCGAGCTTGCGATCCTGACCGCGCGACCGGGTCCCGGCGATCTCGCGGCAGCCCCGCATCATCTCTATGGCGTACTCTCGGTATCGGAACGCTGCTCGGCCGGGCGCTGGCACGAGATGGCAGCCGCCGCGATCGCCGACATTCACAAGGCGGAACGATTGCCGATCCTGGTCGGCGGCAGCGGGCTCTATCTGCGTGCACTGATGCAGGGGCTGGCGGCCGTGCCGCCGGTGCCCGAGACAATCCGCGCAGCGGTCGGTGCGCGCATGACCGCGCTCGGGCCGCAGGCGATGCACGCAACGTTGAACGAACGCGATCCGGAAACGGCGGCGCGGCTCGCCCCGGCCGACCGCCAGCGTATCCGGCGCGCGCTTGAAGTGCTGGAGGCAACTGGCCGGTCGCTCTCCGACTGGCAGCGCGAGGCGGCTTCCGGCGAGCCCGAATTCGACTTCCTCGCGTTCGTCGTCGATCCGCCGCGCGATGCGTTGCACGAGGCCTGCGATGCGCGGTTCCGCGCGATGCTCGACGCCGGGGCCCTCGACGAGGCGCGGGCGGTGACCGCGCTCGATCTCCCGCCCGACCGTCCGGCGGTGAAGGCGCTGGGCCTGCGCGAACTCGCCCGGCACCTGGCCGGCGAGTGCGATCTCGAGACGGCCATTGCCGAGGCGCGGGCGGTGACCCGGCGCTATGCCAAACGGCAGTCTACCTGGTTCCGCAACCAGCTTTCGCAGGCCGAACGGATCCCGGCGGGGCCCGGATACGCGCAATATTCGGAAAGAATCTTTCAAGATATCTGCACGAATATTCGCCATTTCCTGTTGACCCGCCAAACCTGAGACACTAGTTTCGTCCGCTCGCGCTTTGTTGCAGCGCAGCGAAAGAGCGCGAAAGCTCGATTTTAAAGGCTTTTGGGCGACGCGGACCGGACTGCCGGCCGCGGTTGCAGACGAGGTATGACGATGGCGACCGATCAGATCACTGGAGCCGCCTGCGTGATCCGGGCCCTGGTGGACCAGGGCGTGGACGTGGTGTTCGGCTATCCTGGCGGCGCAGTGCTGCCAATCTATGACGAGCTGTTCCAGCAGAACGCGCTGCGCCACATCCTCGTCCGCCACGAACAGGCGGCGGTGCATGCGGCCGAAGGCTATGCGCGTTCGACGGGCAAGGTCGGTGCGGTTCTCGTCACTTCGGGTCCGGGTGCTACCAACGCCGTGACCGGCCTTACCGATGCGCTGATGGACAGCATCCCGCTGGTCTGCCTGACCGGCCAGGTGCCGACGCATATGATCGGCAACGATGCATTTCAGGAAGCCGACACCACCGGCATCACGCGGCCCTGCACCAAGCATAACTACCTGGTGAAGAAGGTCGAGGACGTGTCGCGGGTGATCCACGAGGCGTTCTATGTGGCGCGCAGCGGCCGGCCCGGCCCGGTCGTGGTCGATCTGCCGAAGGACATTCTACAGGCGAAGACCGTCTACCGGAACGGCGCGGCGGTGAAGCATCGCAGCTACAATCCGCGCGTCAAAGGCGACATGAAGCGGATCGAGCAGGCGATCGAGCTGATCGCCAAGGCGAAGCGTCCGCTGTTCTATTGCGGCGGCGGCATCATCAATTCGGGACCGAAGGCGACCCAGCTTTTGACCGAATTCGTGCGCATGACCGGCTTTCCGATCACGCTGACCCTGATGGGGCTGGGCGCGTTCCCGGCGGCCGATCCGCATTTCCTCGGCATGCTCGGGATGCACGGCACCTACGAAGCCAATCTCGCGATGCACGATTGCGACGTGATGATCAATATCGGCGCGCGTTTCGACGACCGGGTGACCGGCCGCCTCGCCGCGTTCTCGCCGGGATCGAAGAAGATCCATGTCGACATCGACCCGAGTTCGATCAACAAGAACGTCGCGGTCGACGTGTCGATCGTCGGCGATGCCGCACATGTACTCGAGGACATGATCAAACTGTGGAAGGCGCGCCAGGCGCGGCCCGAGCAGAAGGCGATCGCGTCATGGTGGAAACAGATCGAGGAATGGCGTGGCCGCGAGAGCCTGCGTTTCCGCAATTCCGACAGCATCATCAAGCCGCAGCACGCGATCAAGCGGCTCTACGAGGCGATCAAGGGTCGCGACTACTACATCACGACCGAAGTCGGCCAGCATCAGATGTGGGCGGCACAGCATATCCGTTTCGAGGAGCCGAAGCGCTGGATGACCTCGGGCGGGCTCGGCACGATGGGCTACGGGTTGCCGGCCGCGATCGGCGCTCAGATCGCGCATCCGGATTCGCTGGTGATCGATGTGGCCGGCGAAGCCTCGATCCTGATGAACATCCAGGAGCTCTCGACCGCGGCGCAGTACGCGCTGCCGGTCAAGATCTTCATCGTGAACAATCAGTGGATGGGCATGGTGCGCCAGTGGCAGGAACTGCTGCATGGCGGCCGCTATTCCGAGAGCTACTCGGCTTCGCTGCCGGATTTCGTCAAGCTCGCCGAGGCGTTCGGCGCGACGGGTCTGCGCGCGGAGAAGCCGGCGGAGCTCGACGAGGTCATCCGGCTGATGATCGAGACGAAGGGGCCGGTGGTCGTCGATTGCCGGGTCGACCAGACCGAAAACTGTTTCCCGATGATTCCGTCGGGCGCGGCGCATAACGAAATGCTGCTCGGGCCCGAGGACGAAGTGAAGCCGGTGTCGGAAGAGGGGATGGTGCTGGTTTAAGCGGCGCCCGAACGGGCAGCGCTTGGGCGGCACGAGAGGACGAAGGGCGGATCCGGTGGCGGACAAGAACACGGTCAGTCGGCATACGATTTCGGTGTTGGTCGAGAACGAGGCCGGCGTGCTCGCGCGCGTCATCGGGCTCTTCTCCGGCCGCGGCTATAATATCGAAAGCCTCACCGTTGCCGAGGTCGATGCGGCGAACCGCCTTTCGCGTATCACCGTCGTCACCAGTGGCACCGACATGATCATCGAACAGATCAAGGCGCAGCTCGACCGGCTGGTGCCGATCCATCGCGTCAGCGACCTGACCGTCGAGGGCCCGCATCTCGAGCGCGAACTCGCACTGATCAAGGTGCGCGGCAATGGCGAGAAGCGGGTCGAGAGCCTGCGCATTGCCGACATCTTTCGCGCGCGCGTGGTCGACAGCACGATCGAATCCTTCGTGTTCGAGATGACCGGCTCGAGCGAGAAACTGAATGCGTTTATCAATCTGATGCAGCCGCTCGGGCTGGTCGACGTGAGCCGCACCGGCGTCGTCGCCATCTCGCGCGGCCCGGATGCCATCTGAACCCGTCACCACGAGGAACCGGGCGTCCGGAATGGGCGCCCCGCAGCAAGGGGACCTGAGAACCATGCGTGTCTATTACGATCGCGACGCCGACGTGAACCTCATCAAGACCAAGAAGATTGCGGTCGTCGGCTATGGCAGCCAGGGCCATGCCCACGCGCTGAACCTGAAGGACAGCGGCTGCGCCGATGTGCGCGTTGCGCTGCGCAAGGGTTCGGCGAGCGCGAAGAAGGCGGAAGCCGCCGGCCTCGCCGTGATGTCGCCGAAGGAAGCCGCGCAGTGGGCCGACGTGGTGATGATCCTGGCACCGGACGAGACCCAGGCCGATCTCTATCGCGACGAACTCGCGCCCAACATGAAGCAGGGCGCGGCGATCGCGTTTGCGCACGGGCTCAACATTCATTTCCGCCTGATCGAGGCGCGGCCCGATCTCGACGTGTTCATGATCGCGCCGAAGGGCCCGGGCCATACCGTGCGCTCGGAATATGTGCGCGGCGGCGGCGTGCCGTGCCTCGTGGCGGTCGAACAGAATGCCAGCGGCAACGCGCTCGAAATCGCGCTCTCTTATGCGAGCGCAATCGGTGGCGGGCGCTCGGGCATCATCGAGACGACGTTCCGCGAGGAGTGCGAGACCGATCTATTCGGCGAACAGGTGGTGCTGTGCGGCGGACTAACGGCGCTGATCCAGGCCGGCTATGAGACGCTGGTCGATGCCGGCTATGCGCCGGAGATGGCCTATTTTGAGTGCCTGCACGAAGTGAAGCTGATCGTCGACCTGATCTACGAGGGCGGCATCGCCAACATGCGTTACTCGATCTCGAATACGGCTGAGTACGGCGACTACACGCGGGGCCCGCGCATCGTCACGGAAGAGACCAAGGCCGAGATGAAGCGCATCCTCGAGGACATCCAGTCCGGCCGCTTCGCGCGCGACTGGGTGCAGGAATGCAAGGCCGGTCAACCGTCGTTCAAGGCGATGCGCCGGCGCGGCGCCGAACATCCAATCGAGGAAGTCGGTGGCAAATTGCGCGCGATGATGCCGTGGATTGCCAAGAACAAGCTGGTCGACAAGACGAAGAACTGAGGCAGCGTCGTTTCGTTAATCGGGCGCGGGCGGCCACCAGGCTGCCCGCGCTTTTGTTTGCGCTCGGCGCGCCGAGGTCGGGCGCGTGGGTGCGAGTTGGCAGCCCGGTTATTCCCCTGCCGGGTTCCAGTTCTCGAACAGATCGGCGAGCTTCCAGTTGACCCAGAGATGGGGCGCCCAGTCCTCTTCGGCGAGGCCGACCTGCGCGCCTTCGCGGCGCGCTTCGTCGAAATTCTCGTTCATCTTCGCGGGCGTGATATCCGGATCGTTGAGACCGAAGGATTGCCAGACGACATCCTCGAGTCCGAACAAGGTTCGGTCGAAATCGTCTTTCGGTACGATCCGCAGGCGCGCCAGCCCCTCGCAACCGATGCAGTTCAGGTGGCTATCGAAGCGGATCAGGATCGGCGCCCGGTCGGCGACCAAAAGGAACGAGCCGTCCGGTAACGGAAAGAAATGCGGCGGCAGAGTGGTAAGCCGCGTCATCCAGCGCGTCTCCTCGACATAGCCGTCGAAGCCGTATTCGGAGTGCAGCGTCTTCGGCGCCTTGTAGAGATAGATCATCGCGATCGACGACAATGTCGCGCCGCTCTCGTCGACCACGGTCAGCGAATTGTACGAAACGTTCGTGATCGTGCCCTGGCCATCGGCGCCGCGTACAAAGACATCGCCGACCGGCGTTCCGCGCGCGTCCGTTTGCGGCGGTGGCGCCGGAACGACCGCCTCGATCCTGTCGAACGGTCCTTCCGCAACAGTCGCGAGATGGATCTCGACCGCATCGCCGCTCGCGAACGGCTGCTCCAGCAGCAGGCGATCCTGTCCGAGCGAATAGACAGCGAGCATCGCCTCGCTCCCAGAGCCGGCCCGGTCGGTCGCATACCAGTAGGAATACAGGACATCCTCATCGGCGCTTTCATGGACGGATCCGTTCAGCGCCGTGGGATTGTCGTAATACGCAGCGTGGACCGGGAGGTCGGCACCCCGGAAATCCGCGCAGCAAGGCGCCTCATCCGCGCCGGCCGCCGGGGAGAGACCCAGCGCCAGCGCGAACAACATCAATGGCGCAGGGGGGCCGATCCGTCGCATCGGCCTGCTCGTAACATAGGACCACAGCGGGCGCTATGGCCGGCTGGCAGTCGTCGCTTCGTCAGATCCCGACGCGATGCGGCCGGGGCCGGGTGAACCCGTCGCGCAGTTTGCCCTGGCCCCTGCGCCGGTTGCCGCGGTCTTCCGCAGCGAGCACATCGGTGAGGCGGGTGCAGGGATAATGCAGGACACCGGGTGCGACCAACGCCGTCTCGACTTCCGGTTCGCGATCGCGGCCGCGGAACCGGAAGGTCAGTTTGTACTCGATCGACTGCACGACAGTGCCCGTGCCGATGTAGGTCGCCGCATCGCTCGGATCGAGCTGGCAGACCAACAGCGACAGGAAATGGAACGTGAAGGTGCTTGGAACGCTTGTTGCCTGCCGGAACCGGTTGAGGAGTGCCGGCGGAATGCCGGGATGATCTTCCTGCACCAGCGAGAGCGCACCGGTATCGTCGGGCCCTTCATGCACCAGCGGATCGGCGCCGGGCGCGGTGCCGCGCGGATTATGCGTGAAGGTCGGATCGTAACTGTCGCCGGCGCCGGCGCGGGTGATCTCGCTGTCGAGCACGTCGAGGCTCCACGAGTCGGAACCCTGCTTGCGCGGGTTCTCGCCGAGATCCCATTCATGGCGGACGAATTGAATGACGGCATGCGAGCGTTGCTCGCCGCAGCATTCGCCGGACCGCGCAATGGCGAAATAGGTGTAGACGGGCACGCCGTGTCGCGTGCTGCCGTCGGGCTCCAGTCGACCGACGATGGTGCGGCCGGTCGCGACGCCGCTGCGCTCGCGCCGCACGCGCTCGATCTTTGAAACGCTGTAGTCGAACCGTCCGGTCGGTCCGGCATGTTCCCAACGAACGCGCAGCGTCTCTGCCGGTGCCACCGAGCAGCCGGGACCCGCATCGGGCTTCCAGCCGACGCTGGCCGTGATCGTCTCGATGACGGTTCGTCGATTGGTGCCATTGGTCGCCGGCGGGTCGAGGAGGATTTCCGGCGACGACGCGATCTGTCGATGCAGGTCGGCCAGATCCTGTGCCGCGTAGGTTCGCACCGCCGGATTCGCGACGCCGCCGCCCGCGCGCGTCACCGCGATGGTGAGCGTACCCGGCACCGTGCCGACCTCGGCGACCGAGATGCGGATGCCGATGGCGCCGGTGGTCGTGATCCAGAGTTCCGGTTGCGCCTGGGCGAACCGAACCTTTGTCACCTCGGCATCCTTGCGGCGATCCCGCCCCCAGACCGCGAGCCCGAAGAACGCAGTGATGCGGCATTTGTTTCGAACAACCGTGCGGCCGGTTTCCTGATACATGATGCCGGGGCCGCGCGCGCCGGGCCGTTCGATGGCGATCAGGTGGCCGCCCGAGCCGAAGAAATCGTCCCGCAGCCTTGTATGCGCTGGCGCGGGCCGATCGAGCGCCTCGTCTTTACGCGCGTCGGTCCGAGCGTCGGTTCGCGAGCGGGTGCGTGCGGTCGCCTTCTGCGCAGGACGGGGCTCTCGCGGCGGCTTCGGCCGTTGGGAGCGGGATTGCGGCGGCGGTTTCGGCCGTTTAGTCATCGTCGTTCTCCGGGGCCGAGCTCGATCAGCATACCCCGGTCGCAGTCGCCTTCAAATGTCGGGAATGCAGGCGTTTAGCGCCGTGGTCGCGGCGCTAGTGCGGCCCCGCCAGTCGGTCGCGCCAGCCGATCAACGACCAGCAGACGCGATAGAGCGTCCAGGCATCGCCGAGCGAGGCGAGCGAGAGCTCGACATGCGTCAGGCTCTCGAGCAGATAGAGCTCGCTCATCGGTGCTGCATCGGCCAAGGCAATCGAGCCCTCCGGCGGCAGGATCGGATCGTCCGCGCCATGCACCAGCAGCAGCGTCGCACCGGTCGAGGCCAGATTGCGCTGCGCGAGGTCGAGCCCGTCGAGTGCATTCCGGATCGCAGCCGGCAGGCTGCCGATCAGCGCCGGCACGCGATCGGGATCGCTGTTGGCGAGCAATTGCCAGACGGCATTGCCTTCGGGTCCGAGCGCGGCGATGAGATCGTCGACCGCGGCATCGGGATCGTCGAGCTTTCGCCGCGCGATTGCATCGAGCGCGATGCGATCGGTCGCGCTCGCGATGCGCGGCAGATTGCTCCAGACGAAGACCCATTTGCCGTAAGCGTTGGGCTCACGCTGCTGCCAGTTGCCGTCGGCATCGCGCACATGGCCCGTCGTGATGAAGGCGGTCGTCGCGACCGCATCGTAATAGCCGCCGATGCCGAGGATGAGTGCGATCGGTGAGTCCTGTTGCGATGCCGCGATCACGGCGGGGCCGACCGCATAAGAAATCGCCGCGACCGCGACCGGGCGGCCGTCGAGCACACGCGACAGATAGTCGGACGTGGCGGCGATGTCGCCAGCGTGCGACGGGTTCACCTGCTGTGACCGCAGGCCCGGCAGGTCGGGAACCAGCACGACGAAACCCGATGCGGCGAGCATCTCGGCAAAGGCGACGAGCAGGGGCTCGTCCTTGCCGTCGGGGCTCGCGCCGGGCACCAGCACAATCCCGGCCATGCCATCGACGGTCGTCTCGCTCGCGGCGGGTGGCAGATAGAGCGCCCCGGGATAGGCGAGGCCCTCGGGCGCCGCCGCCGGATCCATGCGTAATGCACCGGTTTCCGGATCGCGGACCAGATTCTGCGGCTGCCGTTCGATGGCGACCGAGGTTTCCCCCTCGGCTATCCAGCGCAACAGTTGCTCGGCATCCCAGGCCCGGGTGGCAAGGCCCGATTGCCAGAGCCATGCCGCGGTCCCGGCCAGCACCAGCAACGCAACGATCGCGATGCGGTGGTGTGGATTCCGGTGGGACGTCATGCGATTTCGAGCGTCATGCGGTTACCCGTCTTCAATCGACCGCCATCGAATGCGATCGTATCCTGCCCCTAAGGCATGGACCCGCCTCGGCGCGCCGCCGCGGTTATCTGGCGGCGGATTGGGGCACCAGTATGTCGCCACAAGCGGGCGGTCGTCGGCCGGATCGACCCATGGCGGCCGGGGCGCCCAAAGCCCCGTTTTACAAGAGACTTGTGCCTGCCGGCTGCCGCGGGGTACAAAACGCGCGAACTCCAAGGACGGTCCGGACACTGCGCAAAGGTCGGAATGCATCATGTTGCGATGCAAAATCAATGGTTTGACGACCATCTCCGCCGCCGAACAGGCGGCGGCAGCGACCGTGCGTGGGGTCACCCTCGGTTCTGGTGCCGGGGCGCTGCGACTTATCCGCCCCTGAACGTATGCCGTCGCGATTCTGTCGCGACCGGCGTTCAGGGGATCGCATGCGCCACCTGATCTCACCGGAATTTGCAAAGGGTTAGACCAATGACCGACAGGACCGACAAGAACCGCGTCATCATTTTCGACACCACCATGCGCGACGGCGAGCAATCGCCGGGTTGCTCGATGTCGCTCGACGAAAAACAGCGCATCGCGGCCGTACTCGAAGAACTGGGTGTCGACGTGATCGAAGCCGGTTTTCCGATCGCCTCGAACGGCGATTTCGAAGCAGTGAAGACGATCGCTGCCCAAATCACCGAATGTTCCGTGGCCGGACTCGCCCGCGCCTCGCGCAAGGACATCGACCGTGCGTGGGAAGCCCTGCAGGACGCCAAGAGTCCGCGTATCCACACCTTCCTCTCGACCAGCCCGCTGCACATGAAGTTCAAGCTGCAGATGGAGCCCGAGCAGGTCCATCAGGCGATCGTCGACAGCGTCTCGTACGCGCGCAATCTGTGCGACGACGTCGAATGGTCGCCCGAGGACGGTTCGCGCAGCGAGGCGGATTTCCTCTGCCGCTGCGTCGAGAGCGCAATCAAGGCCGGTGCCTCGACGATCAACATTCCCGATACGGTCGGCTATGCGATTCCTTCGGAATTCGCAGCATTGATCGAGATGCTGATGAACCGCGTGCCGAACATCGACAAGGCGCGGATCTCGGTCCATTGCCATAACGATCTGGGCCTCGCGGTTGCGAACTCGCTGGCGGCGGTCAATGCCGGCGCGCGGCAGGTCGAATGCACGATCAACGGGCTGGGCGAGCGGGCGGGCAATGCCGCGCTCGAGGAAGTCGTGATGGCGCTCAAAACGCGCCAGGATCTGATGCCTTACCATACGGGCGTCAAGACCGAGTCGATCACCAAGGCTTCGCGGCTGGTGTCGGCGATTACCGGCTTCACGGTGCAGCCGAACAAGGCGATCGTCGGCGCCAACGCCTTCGCGCATGAATCGGGCATCCACCAGGACGGCATGCTGAAACATGCCGGCACCTACGAGATCATGACCCCGGAATCGGTCGGATTGAACCGTTCGACCCTGGTCATGGGCAAGCATTCCGGTCGCCACGCCTTCCGCACCAAGCTGAAGGAACTCGGCTTCGAGCTGGGCGACAATGCGCTGAACGATGCGTTCCAGCGTTTCAAGGACGTTGCCGACAAGAAGAAGGAAATCTTCGACGAGGACATCATTGCCCTGGTCGACGACGAGATCGCGCGCGGCAACGATCGCATCAAGTTCGTGTCGCTCCAGGTCGTTGCCGGCTCGAAGGGGCCGCAGCGGGCCGAGCTGGAAATCGAGGTCGACGGCGCGCTGCGCTCGACGGTCGCGACCGGCGACGGCCCGATTGACGCGACCTTCAAGGCGATCAAACAGATTTTTCCGCACGAAGCCCGGTTGCAGCTTTACCAGGTGAATGCGGTGACTGCCGGTACCGACGCGCAGGCCGAGGTGACGGTTCGACTCGAGGAAAACGGCAAGACCGTGAACGGGCAGGGAGCGGACACCGACACATTGGTCGCGTCCTGCAGGGCCTATCTCCATGCGCTCAACAAGCTCCTGGTGAAACGGCAGAAGACAGCGCCAGCGGCGATGACCGCATGAGCGTTCGTTCGATCGATCTCGCCTCGATTTCGCCACGGTCGCATTCTATGGCCTGCCTACGCATCAACAGGGGTGAGTGACGATGCTCGGCAGGATTTTGGGAATGCTCTCCGCCGATATGGCGATCGATCTCGGCACGGCGAACACGCTGGTCTACGTCAAGGGCAGGGGCATCGTGCTCAACGAGCCCTCGGTCGTGGCGATCGCCGAGGTCAAGGGTAAGAAGCACGTTCTCGCGGTGGGGGACGAGGCGAAGATGATGCTGGGCCGTACGCCCGGCAACATCACTGCCATCCGTCCTCTCCGCGACGGCGTGATCGCCGACTTCGAAGTCGCGGAAGAAATGATCAAGCATTTCATTCGCAAGGTGCATAACCGGCGCAGCTTCGCCTCGCCCCAGGTCATCATCTGTGTACCCTCGGGTTCCACGGCGGTCGAACGCCGCGCCATTCAGGAATCGGCGGAAAGTGCCGGCGCCAGGCGGGTTTTCCTGATCGAGGAACCGATGGCGGCGGCGATCGGCGCCGGCCTGCCGGTGACCGAACCGACCGGATCGATGGTGGTCGATATCGGCGGCGGTACGACCGAGGTCGCGGTGCTCTCGCTCGGCGGCATCGTCTATTCGCGCTCGGTGCGCGTCGGCGGCGACAAGATGGACGAGGCGATCATCGCCTATATCCGGCGCAATCATAACCTTCTGGTCGGCGAAGGCTCGGCCGAGCGGATCAAGAAAGAGATCGGCTCCGCCTGTCCGCCCGAAGACGGCGACGGCCGCATCATGGAGATCAAGGGTCGCGATCTGATGAACGGCGTGCCGAAGGAACTCGTGATCAGCGAACGGCAGATTGCCGAAAGTCTCGCGGAGCCGGTCGGTGCGATCATCGAGGCGGTGAAAGTCGCACTCGAACACACCGCGCCCGAACTCGCGGCCGACATCGTCGACAAAGGTATCGTGCTTACTGGCGGCGGTGCGCTGCTTGGCAATCTCGATTATGTGCTGCGCCACTCGACCGGTTTGCCGGTCTCGATCGCCGACGATCCGCTGACCTGCGTCGCGCTCGGCACCGGGCGCTGCCTCGAAGAGATGAAGACTCTAAAGAACGTATTGATCTCTACCTATTGATTCCATTAAATATTTTCCCGACCCGCGGCGGCGGCCCGGAAACTGCTCCGAGTCGGCCTCCGAGACTACCGCGAACAGCGTAAGGTTCGCGCGAAACCGTATCGGCCCGAAGGCCGTTCGGACGACGCTTCGTCGTAAAGGGATTCGATGGCGCGCAACCCGAGAAACGTCATGCGGATCGCCTCGCCGGTCCGCGCCTGGACCCAGCGATTCACCTACGTTTTGCTGGTCGGCGGCGCATTCGCGCTGATGATGCTCGGCAAGACGGACGCGGTTCTGGTCGAGCGTTTGCGCACCCATGTGACCGACGCTCTCGCACCGATCATGGCGGCGATCTCGCAGCCGGTGGATGCGGTCGAGCGCGCCGTTGAGAACGCAAAACACCTAATAGAGCTGCGCTCGCAGAACGCCGAACTGGTCGCTGAGCGTGACGCGTTGCTGCAATGGCAGGCGGTCGCGCGCAAGCTCGAAGCAGAAAATAGTCAGCTCCGGGCGATGCTCGGGATGGTGCCGGACCCCCAGACGACCTTCGTCACCGCCCATGTGGTCGGCAACAGCGCCGGCGTCTTCGTGCGCGAGGTCCTGATCGCCGCCGGGGCCCGGGACGGGATCCTGAAGGGCCAGGCGGCGCTTACCGGCGACGGCCTCGCCGGGCGCATCACCGAGGTCGGCGACCGCTCCGCCCGCGTGCTGCTGCTCACCGACATCAATTCGCGCATTCCCGTGCTGCTGGAAAGCGCGCGCCATCGCGCGATTCTTGCCGGCGACAATTCGAACGAACCGCGGCTGCTCTATCTGCCGCCGGGTGCCGAGCCGATGCCGGGCGACCGTATCGTCACCTCCGGCGATGGCGGCGTGTTTCCCGCGGGCCTGCCGATCGGCGTGATCGGCACGGTCGAGGAAGGCGTCGTCACCGTGCTGCCCTTCGTCGACTGGGATCGGGTCGAATATCTGCGCATCGTGAATTACGAGCTGGCCGGCGTTATCGCCGCGGACAAGCCGGATGGCGATACCGGCGGGGGCGACGCGCGATGAAAGCGGGTTTCTGGCAGCGGCTGGATCTCTGGGCGCGCCGGCTCGGCCCGTTTCTTTCAGCGCTGCTTCTGCTTCTGCTCGGCACCATTCCGTTGCGGCTGCCGTATCTCGGATCGATCACGCCCGATTTCGCGATCATGGCGGTTTTCTTCTGGGCCGTGCATCGGCCGAGTTCGATGCCCGCGCCGGCCGTGTTCCTGCTCGGCGTCATCAGCGACGTGCTCGGCGGTACGCCCTTCGGCGTCGGCGTGCTGGTGATGCTGATCGCCTACTGGGTAACGCGCAGCCAGCGCCGCCTTTTGATCGGCCAGCCGTTCCTGGTGGTCTGGTGGGGCTTCGGGATGGTGTCGGCGGGTGCGTTGATCCTCACCTGGCTGATCGTCTGCCTGCTTGCGGTGCAACTCGTCAATCCGACGCCGGCGGTCTTCGCCTTTTTCCTCGGGCTCGCGCTCTATCCGATCGTCACGCAGCTCTTCACCGGAGCGCAGCGTCTGGTCGACGGGCGAACGTGAGATGCAGCAGAACCAGCAGGCTCATCTTCGCCTGTTCACGCGCCGGGCCGCCCTTCTCGCGGGACTGAAGCTGACTCTGCTCGGCACGCTGACCGGGCGGATGTACTACCTTCAGGTCGTCAACGCCGACAAGTACGCGACGCTCGCCGAAGAAAACCGCATCAGCGTACGCCTGCTGGCCCCGCTGCGCGGCCGGATCACCGACCGGTTCGGCTATACGCTGGCGACCAACGATCAGAATTATCGCGTCGTCATCATCCCCGAACAGACCGACGATCTCGAACAGACGCTGCGCATGCTCTCGCATGTCTTGCCGGTCAGCGAGACCGATATCGCCCGCGTGTTGCGCGAGGCGGAGAAGAAACGCGCCTTCGTGCCGATCACGGTGCGCGAGAATCTTGGCTGGGTCGATGTGGCGCGGGTCGAGATCAACACGCCCGATCTGCCCGGCATCACGATCGAGGTCGAGCAGCGCCGCAACTATCCCTATGGCGGGCTCGCGGTGCATGTTCTCGGCTATGTCGCCGCGGTCTCCGAAGCCGATCTGACCGGCGACCCGCTGCTGGAGCTGCCCGGCTTTCGCATCGGCAAGAGCGGCGTCGAGCGACAGTATGATGAGAATTTGCGCGGTTCGGCCGGGACCAGCCATGTCGAGGTGAATGCGATCGGCCGGGTCATTCGCGAGTTGCAGCGCGATGAAGGCGAGCCGGGGCAGGACGTCGCACTCACGATCGACATGGGCCTGCAGCATTACGCGCAGCAGCGCCTTGCCGGCGAGCTGAGTGCAACCGCGGTCGTGCTCGACGTGACAAATGGCGAGGTGATGGCGCTCACCTCGACGCCGGCCTTCGATCCGACCTTGTTCGATCGCGGACTGTCGAATGTCGAGTGGCAGGCCCTGGTCAACGACCCGCTGCACCCGCTCACCAACAAGGCAACTACCGGACAATATGCGCCGGGCTCGACCTTCAAGATGATGGTGGCGCTGGCGGCGCTCGAATCCGGCATCGGCCCGGATCACAGCGTCTACTGCCCGGGCTACATGAGCCTCGGCACGTCGCGTTTCCATTGCTGGAAGGCGGGCGGACACGGCACGCTGGATATGCTTCGCGGCATCCAGCATTCCTGTGACGTATATTTCTACGATATCTCGCGGCGCGTCGGGATCGACGCCATCGCGGCCATGTCGCGCCGCTTCGGGCTCGGCGGCACGACGGGTATCGACCTGCCCGGCGAAAAGCCCGGCCTCATTCCCGATCGAAACTGGAAGCTCGGCGCGACCGGCGAGGCATGGCAGCCCGGCGAATCGCTGGTTGCGGGTATCGGCCAGGGGTTCATCCTGACCACCCCTTTGCAGCTTGCCCTGATGACGGCGCGGATTGCCAATGGCGGGATCGGCATCGTTCCGCGGTTGCGCCGCGAAACGATCTTCCGGCCCGGCGATAGCGCTGCGCCGGCGCTGCCGGAGACCGCGTCGCTCGGGATTTCGCCCGACCATATGTTTATCGTCCAGGAAGGCATGAACCTGGTGTCGAACGATCCGCGCGGCACCGCCTATCGCTCGCGCATCGAAACGCCGGGCATGGAACTGGCCGGCAAGACCGGTACCGCGCAGGTGCGCCGCATCACCGCGGCCGAGCGGGCGATCGGCGTCATCGCCAACGAGGATCTGCCCTGGGAACGGCGCGACCATGCGCTGTTTGTCGCTTTCGCGCCGGTCGTTGCGCCGCGCTATGCCTGCTCGGTCATTGTGCAGCATGGCGGCGGCGGATCGCGGTTCGCAGCACCGATCGCGCGCGACATCCTGATCGAGGCCCAGCTTCGCGACCCGGCACGCCGTGTGCCGGCACCGCGCATCGCCGCCGTCGGGCCGCGTTAGGCGGGGACCATGAAACCGCGCACCCTTGCCTCGAGCAACACGCCCGGCCGCATCTCGCTCGGCGAGAAGCTGCGTGACATGAGCTGGCTTCTGATACTGCTGGTGACGGCCATCGCCTGCATCGGCTTTGCGATGCTCTATTCGGCGGCCAATGCGAGCGTGGACCCGTGGATGTCGCGGCAGTTGATCCGCTTTTGCGGCGGGCTCGTCATCATGTTCATCGTGGCGCTGGTCGATATCCGCTTCTGGATGCGCCATGCCTACGCGATCTATCTCGTCGCCTTCGCGCTGCTCGTCTATGTCGAATTCGCCGGCGAGATCGGGATGGGTGCGCAGCGCTGGATCGATCTCAGGTTTTTCCAGCTCCAGCCGTCGGAGCTGATGAAGATTTCGATGGTGCTGGCGCTGGCGCGCTATTTCCACAGTCTCGATATGGACCAGGTGGCGCGCCCGCTGCCGCTCATTCCACCGCTCGCGATGATCCTGGCACCGGCCGGTCTCGTGCTGGTGCAGCCCGATCTCGGCACCTCGGGCATGCTGATCATGGTCGGCGGGGCGATGTTCTTCGCAGCCGGCGTTCGTATCTGGAAGTTCGCGCTGGCCGCCGCCGGGACGCTGGCGGCCATTCCCGTTGCCTGGAATTTCCTGCGCGACTACCAGCGCAATCGCATACTGACCTTCCTCGATCCCGAGAGCGACCCGCTCGGTTCGGGGTATCACATCCTGCAGTCCAAGATTGCTTTCGGCTCGGGCGGCATGTTCGGCAAGGGTTTCCTCATGGGCACCCAGAGCCATCTCAGTTTCCTGCCCGAGCGCCAGACCGATTTCATCTTCACCATGCTGGCCGAAGAGTTCGGCATGTTCGGCGGGCTCTGTCTGCTCGGGCTCTATGTTCTGGTGTTTATCTACGGCTATGCGATCGCGCTTCGGGCGCGCAATCATTTCGGCCGCTTGCTGGCGATCGGGATCACGACCAATCTGTTCGTCTATGTGTTCATCAACGCGGCGATGGTGATGGGGCTCATTCCGGTGGTCGGCATTCCGATGCCGCTCATCTCCTATGGCGGCACCGCGATGATCACCGTCCTGATCGGCATCGGGCTTCTGATGTCGGTCCATATCCACCGCGACGTGCGGATCGGCCAGCGCGGCTACGGCGAGGACTAGGAGCCAGCTTGGCGGGCGGCTCTGTCGCAGGTCGTCGCGGCGCCTCTTTTCGGCGCGTTTCGGGCTGATCGGGAGGATGGCATCCCGCCCGAACGCGATCGGGCCCAAGCCGCCTTGCATGGCCCGCCCGCGGTTGCTATATCGCGGGTCTTCCGGCGTTACCCGATCCTTCCCATGCTGAAATTCGGGAGCCACGGCGCCGGCCGGGCGGGCGCATAGCTCAGTTGGTAGAGCAGCTGACTCTTAATCAGCGGGTCACAGGTTCGAGCCCTGTTGCGCCCACCATTTTCCGCCCGCAAATTCAATCGGTTATCGTGAGCGTCAATCATCGCTGCGCCGGTGGTTTACACCCGGGTCAGCGGCGGTTTTCACTTTCCCGTTTCCGTTCCGTGCCGCGCGAGCCTGGTCGAGCATCGCAATTCCCGCCTCGGCCTCGCGTTCCTGTTCCGAGTAGTGCCGCGCCATTGCTTCAGTGCGCTGCCCTGTGACGGCCATGATGGTGCGCGGGCTCGCCCCGTTCTCGGCGAGGATCGTTGCCGCGGCGTGCCGAAGGGCGTGCGTGTCGACTTCGCCGGAAATGCCGGCCGCGTCATACGCGGCCCGCATGAAATGTCGCCAATGGTCGAGCTGGAACGGTCGGCCGGTCCGCGTTGTCAGAATGACGACATGCTGATGCGATTCCAGCCAATCGTCGAGCACAGCGCGAAGGTCCGCCGATAGTGGCAGCTTGACAAGGCGGCCCGCTTTCGCCGGTTGCACCGTCAACTTTCCGTGGTGAATTTGCGTCCGCGTCAGCTTGACCAGGTCGACGCCCCGCAGGCCGGTATTCAGAGCAAGCTCAAATGCAACTCGTTCCAACGTCTCGGGCGCCCAGCGGCGGCGGTAGGCGTCAATCTCGGCATCGTACCAGGGGCGGCGGCCCGGTCCCGTTCGTAGCTTCGACACACCGGCGGCGGGGTTTCCCCAATTAGGCGGCAGGCGAAAGGTCCGCTTGCGGGCGGCAGCGAAGCCAAGCAGCAAACGCAATACCGCCAACGTGTAGTTGGCTGTCCGTGACTTCGCCGACAGGTCGTCGCGCACCTTGATAACGGCCTCCTGCGGCATCGTCGCCAGCGGCAGGCCGCCAATCTTGGCTTTCAGGTAGTCGAGATAGCGCGTGTAGGAGCCGCGCGTCCGATCTACGAGTTGCAGAAATTCCGGCGCGGCCCGATATGTCTCGATTAGATGTGCGATGGTACCCATGCCGGCGGGTGGGGCATGGCACGATGCGGTTTCAAAGCTAGCGTGTATGCGGTCGTAGGCTGCATAGAAGCCGGTATCGGTCGGTGCCAACCGCAAGCCATTCGCACTCGTAATCGGCACTCGGAGGCCGGCGCGTCGATAGTACCAGTAGTGCCGCCCCTTGCGGCCGCGCGCGCCCCAGAGATAGGGAAGATCAAGCGGCGCCATTCAGAAAGGACTCCCAAGAATTGCTGGCACCGGATGGCTTCATTCTGTCGAGTCTTTCGTCTAGATCCTCACGATACCAATAGACGTTGCCTCCATCGTGCAGACCGTTCGGCCATTTGCCGGCCTTTACGCCCGCGTGAAACTTGGTCAAGGATTCGCCGACGTAGGTCGATGCTGCAGCGGCTTTCATACGTCGCGGTACGAATGCGGGCGCGGCAGTCATTGAGGCTTAGACATCTCGTTCCACCAATCTGACAGACCTTCCCACCGAAGATCGCGATCGCCGCAGAGAGCGCACCATTTCGGCCGTCGTCAGAAAGCAGTGGCCGGATAGAACATCGTTCATCAGGGAATCACAGCACTCGTCCGAATGGCGTTCAAGCGCCAATTTCATTGGATGGCGAAGAAGCCACAAAATTGCGGGTTACAGAGCTGTAGGACAGTTCCCTCTGGAGAATTTAGATGCGTGGAGTGGAATTTGGCGCCGTTTTCGGAACGGGTAGAAAGCAAGAAAATTAGGAATTCTGGAATTTAGTTTCCGCAATATTGTTGCATTTGGCACCCGATCCCTGCGGACGGTGTCCTAAACGTCGCGAATCGGCGAAAACTAGGGTCCGAGCGCACTAGCTTTCGCATCACAACCTGAGCCCGAACTTTCATCAGTCAGAAGCAGAGTCCGTTCCTTATTGGGGCGCATCATCTCTAAGGTGAAAGCTATTGCTTTGGTGAGTTACGCAACTCTAGCAACTGATAGACGATGGAAGGAATCTTTAAGCCGTCATTCTCATCGCGCTTCAATCTCTCTTTGATGGTTTGCGGATCATAGTAACCACTCGAAATTTCATTTCTATGCAGCCGTGCATTGCGATGGATGCTTCCCAATAGTTGGCTGGTGGTAAAAACGCTTCTTAGAAAGCGCCAATACTGAACAATCAGATACACGGCAATCGCAGCAACGACACCTGCAACGATCGAATGGCCGGATCTCCAAAGCAACACGCCAGTTACAATTGCGCCGGCAAGCCCGCATAGGATTAGAAGCGACCATCGGCTTAGTCGAATTGTCGGGTCAGTGGATTCTCTGGCCAATGGGATAAGCTCGGAATCTAGCATCGCGATAAGAAATAGGTCGGTGGCTCTGTCGCATTGCATCCAAGTGAGGCCTAGATATTGTCCTGCTTTCTCAACGATCAGTGGTCTCGATTCTGCACAATCAACACGGGGAAACAAACGCTCTTGAGCTTCGCTTTCCCTCTTTGCCGCAGCTCTCTTGCATACTTGCTCATTGTCGATTGCTTCAAGCACAAATCCCAAGATGTCCCGCAGTTTTTCCCGGCGTAACTCAATATCATATCGGCTTTTCCAGGGGAGCAACCAATCATCATTGCGCCCCGAAGCTGTAAGTGGGCAAGCATACAAATTGAGCATATGACATAGTTGTTTCACTAAAGGCACGGTAGCGGGGTCATCGGTTTCGACCGCTTTTTTGAGTGCGGCTAATTTTTCAATTATGTTTGCTTTAAGTGATGCGAGGTCGGCTGCCCACTGAATTGAAAAGAGCTCGTCAGTTGACGACATAACGCCCGCAATCCAAGTCTGACGCGAGAAGTCTTCGATGGAATTTCCAAATTCGTCGTTCATCCATTCTCGGCGTGCAGGCGGATTTTCGAGTTCGTGAATTACCCGCTCGACCCGACTGACTATGGTCGGATGTGCTGCGATAGACAGGAAGATGTTTTGTACAGATTCATCTTCGTAATGGAGCGACCGCCAAGATTGCAGAAGTTTGGCGTCCCAACCGTCAACAATTTGACTGCTTATCATTGCGGATGCCCCTGCCTCATGCTCGGAGTTGGGTTAGTTCCTGTCTATTAGGAACTGCACCCAGTCTTCTCCGACTGGGCCCAATAACCCGTGGTCTAAAATTATCCCCAAAGTAATGGCAACCGCTATGAACCCGATTATCACCGCCGCATTTTTGTAGGTACCGAGTCCGGACAAACTATTCTTAAATTCATCCATCTCTTTTTCTTCTTGCAGATCAGACTTTAGCCTTTTGGTAGCGGGCTCGATGCCATCCATCTCATTTCGTAGGTGCACGGTTATGAAAACAAGGCGTGTCCAATATTCTAGCTTCCAGAGCCTTTCCGAGATCGTGGACAGATGCACAGCGACGACATAACCCCACCATGCAATCAGCAAGAGCAAAATTTTGTATGGAAGTGATAGTGGAAGATTCACCACTGCCGCGGCCGAAGCCGCTATGGCTATTGCCCACACAAGTAAAGCTATTAACCATAAGAGAATAGCCATTCTCAGCAACCTAAATGGGTCGGCAATAATCAGTCAGACCACGCCAGCGACACCTTACAACCAGGCATTGATGAACTCCAGAAATCCAGTGCCCTTGCCCACGGTTTTCGTCGCTCAAATACCTTGCAAGCGTGCGACCGTGAACATTATGGAGCGCACGGGGTATCATTGCGAAAGCATACGTCGGATGCTGGCAGCCGCAAACGGTTTACCGCTGGCGGTTGTGTGCCCCGATTTTGCTAAGGCGGCCGCCACAGCCCGCAGGGACGGGCGCTTGTGCGTCTTGGGCGATTGACGAGCTGCCCGCTTGGCAGCGGCCACGATATGCGTCGGAACCGGCTTGCGGCCCTCGCAGCGTCCCGTTTCTGCCCGCTTGCGCTCACGGGCACGCCGCAGCTTTTCAACTAAACTGGCTTTCTCGAACTGCGAGACCGCCCCGAGGATCTGTCGGACCATCGTGGCAGTGGGCGTGTCGTCGGTGAAATGGTCGGGAGCATCGACCGGGACCAGCTCGTAGCCTTGGGCTTTTAGCAGATCGTGGCCCGTAATTTGGACGGCCAGGTCGCGTGCGAAGCGGCTGGCGCTTTCAACCAGGATGGTCCGCGCCCCGTTGCCCGCCAGATAGCCCAGCAGGGCCCTAAAGCCCGGGCGGGCGTCCAGGGCATCGGCCCCCGAGACGGCGGCATCGTAAAACTCCTCGACAATCTGCAGGCCATTAGACCGGGCGTAGGACTGAACGGCATCCTGCTGGCGGGCGAGGCTATCCTTTTCGGGGCCGACATTGGCCGCAGAACTGGTCCGGTAGTAGGCAACCGCTGTCTGTTTTTCCCGCTTTGCCATAGTCTTATGTCCAATTAGTGTTCGTATTCTCAAGAAATAGCAACAGACAGGGCAATTGCAAGTGCCAGCGTTGGGGATGTTGCGGCTAACTGTCCGGAGTGGGGCGAGTAGGATGTTGCTAGAATGTTCCCTGTATGCCCGCCAAATGGCCGTACAGCGCGATCTCGCATTCGCAGGGGGATTAATGGCCCCGTTGGGGCCTTGGCCGGCTGGGGCGGTTCTACGAATGTTCAGGGGGAGTATCAGGATATGCCGCTTGCCAGACCCCTGGTATCAGTTCATAAGCTATTGATATACAATGATTTATCTCTACCGACTTCGGCCGGGGGCAGCGGCGGCAAAACCCCACGAATTAGCCGTATCCCATTGATAAATATGAATATTTAATTCACCAAGGCTTTGATAAACAATCATATTTTTTGATTGTTGTGATGCTGGGAACCTGAGGGCGATCCCGGCAACTTGATTTACTTTGATTGTTTTCAAAAGCGCCCGGATCCCAGATGTTCATTCTTTATGATCGGCCCTCGCCGAATATTCGGGGTACTCCCCTGTTATTGCTCTGATCTCAGGCCAACCGCACCAATCAGGGGTATATCCCGTTGTCGGTTCGCGCTGGCGATCCCCGCCGTCCAGTCGTCGCCAAACCGCAGGCTCGACAAAGACCGTCGCCCATATCCCTCGACCGGCTTCGACAGCCTCCACCTCGATGCACACATAGGCCGTCCCGTACTGGCGATAGGCCAACCGCGTGACCGCTCGATACCAGCCATGCTCCCATGTCGCCGCCGCCCACCGCGTAGGTCGCGACGATCCGCTCTTACCTATCCCGGTCTGGTTTGACGCAAACTACTGTCCTGGTCCCAATCCAATCCGAACCCTCCGACATGGTGCCTCGTTGATACGCGAAGCCGGCGGGCATATAAGGATAGCTCGATAGCATCGGGCTATTCGATAGGCTGGATGCAGTCAGGGTCAAAGCTGGATGCAATATCTGCCAACTATCCGCACGTTCCCTTCCCCACGGTTGTTCGGCGCCCGACGATCCGCGTTTGGCATGTGCGTCGTACTTATTGGACTTATCGGTGTCTCTTCGATCGCTTCGGCAGACGCCATTCTCTTCACGGATCGAAATTTCGGCGGCGAAAGCCGCACGATCACCAGCGATACGCCCGATCTCGGTGCGCTTGGTTTTGACGACAAGACTTCGTCATTGATCGTCGAGTCCGGCAATTGGACGCTCTATCGCAGGAACGATTATCAGGGTGTCAGCGTAACGCTCGGGCCGGGGCGCTATCCGAACATCGAGACCGTCAACTTCCCAAACAACAAGCTCTCTTCAATTCGCCTGGACTCTGACGGTGTAGACGCGAACATGCCAGCGACCAGCCCCGGGCTTGCTGCCGCGCCGAAAATTACTCTCTACAAGAACACCAACTTCTCCGGAGGATTTCGCGACATCACAGGCGAAGCATCGAATCTCGGCCAGCTCGGCTTCGACAACGAGACCTCGTCGCTGATTGTGCATTCGGGAATCTGGACGCTCTATCGAAATTCGAATTTCGGCGAGACACCGGACCGGCCGAGCGTGACGATCGGTCCGGGCCAGTATGCCAATATCGAAGCGATCGGCTTTCCAGGCGACAAGCTCTCCTCCGTGCGTGGTGCCGTTGAGATTACCACTGACACGCTGCAATCCTGCCCTGCACCCTACATGACACGCAGTGCATCAGGTGGATGCGAGTTCTCCTGCGCCGACGGCACTGTGCCCGATCCGGCCAATGATAGTTGCGCGTGCCAAGAAGGTTTTACCGAAATCGGCAGCGACAATCTCGGCCGACGTCGCTGCGCGGCTTCATTGCCCAGCGCGACGGCGGCAACGGGTACACTCGCCCCGGCAGAACTCGGACAGGTACTCCCCAGGACGACGCCCGAGCAGCCCCCCGCAGAAAGCGATTACGTCGTGTCTGCAGGTCAAGCCTTTCGTCTGGCCAGCCAGACCGGCTTCCAGTTTCGTGCAGACGGCACCGGCGATTGTTCGATTTACACTGACATAGATGGCATCCATCTCAAACATGAAGCCACGCCGGTGCCGATACCAACACCAACTGTCCTGGCGCTTGACGAGACCTATTGCGGCTACAGCCTGTTCGGCGGTCGCGCACTGAATGCCGGTTGGCGGATCATCGGCAGCAACCTTAACGACCGACCGGGCCTGCCTCATTGCGATGAATTCGCAAAGTACGAAGCGGACTTGCCATGGGGGCCAGGCATGAGCCCTTTCGAGCCGTATACGGGTCTCATAGCGTGGTCCAGTGTCAAGGTCTTGCAGATTTTCATCGATATCGTAAATCCGATTGGCTGTGTTAATTATCCGCTTCATGTGACCCAGATTACTTTGCGTGGCCCCGCTGACAAAGATTGGCGCGAAGCTTTTAGTCCATAGCGGCAGTCCGCGGCCACTTGTGGAATATCCAGGCCGATTGCAGCAAAAATTCTGTTGCGCGCCGTGAATATTCGGCCGCACCAAGTATGCGGCATGCGGAATGTCAGATCGGAAGCGACAGGGCGACCGTACGGACAAAGGGCCTCCCGCGTTTTCTTGTTTTTTGCAGAAAAGCGGGGCTCCGACGAGGCGGTTTCCAGTTTCATTTTGGAAACTCCGGAAACCTGTCCGCGCTCGTTCGGAATACGAGCCGAAGCCGCTGGCAGGGCGAAAGCCAATCACCCAAGGCCGGGCGGGGCAGTCGAGACTCAACGATCCAAAGTTAGATCGGGAAAGATCGCCTCGCACCGCTTCACGCTGTAACCATCACGACCGGGACAATCGGCGGTCAGATCGGCCAACAGGTCAGGGAGCCGGTAATCAGGACCGTGGCGCTCAACAAGGCGCGCGGTCGAATACTCGCCCTGCCGTTGGCATCGCTCGCAGGCGATCCGCAATCGTGCCGCTCGATACCGCGCGAGTGTCAGGCTGCCGGTCATTCCCCGAGACTAGGGCAAAAAAAGCCCCGCGAAACTGGCGGGGCTAGTTACTGGCGGATGGTGCTTTCGTTTATTCGTCGGGCCGATCCCGATAGCGTGTCGGCATAGGCTCCGAGAAGCCCAAGCCGTCAGGATGGCTCATCGCTGCAAATTGCTTGAGGAAGTCGAGGGCGGTTTCAGCCGCGTCCTCAAGAAGCTCCCCGCTGCCGGCTGCGATCCCGATTGTCGAGTCCGCCAGAAATTCAGCTTCGCCACCACGTCGCCGAGGTCGCAGGCAGGTTCCCTCGCCAAGCGTTCCTCCATCGCGGATTGTTCATCGCACATCGGGGCAACGGCTTCATCGGTTTCGCCGTCTACCAGCCGTTCCGCCACCGCCCGTAACGCAGCCAACAATTTTGGGAGTGACGCTAGGCCGCTTTTTCACTGCACACAGCGCGATCAGCCCCGAGGGGCCGCGCTGCCCAACCCCCTGACTTGTCTCCCGGTGCAACGATTTCGGAGCATCCTTTTTACGTTTCGTGCCATTCCGGCATGGCAGAGCCATCAGCCGCCCCATGACCGCCTCGTGAACGTCGCCGATCAGCTCGGGATACTGACGAGCAACAGCGCCTCGCGGTCGCAATGATAGCGAACGGCTCGCCAGCCAACCCCGCCTCCGCGCTCTAGTGTCCATTGGCTGCCAATGTCGTTCAGTCGCCAATCGTCGGTTAACTGGATCATGCGTCCACCGCTATTCCGCCGCTCGACAAGCGATCTTGTGCCGCCCAATTCCCTGACAGCGGTTTCGCGTGGAGCTGCTTCGACCAGCCAGATGGGTCGTTTGGAGACCGAGTTGCCGGCCACGGAGGATCAACCCAAACCGGCATTTCCTCGATGACAGGTTCACATTAGACTGACACCGCCAACCGCGGTTCTGCCAAGGAGAGCTATCATGGGTTTGAAGACCCACCTCAGAGACGAGATCGACTGGCTTCTGCCCTTTCCGGCGGAGGAATACGCGGATCGCCGGCAGCGTACGCGCGCGGCCATGGCGAAAGCCGGCGTCGATGTTCTTCTGCTCTGCCGCTTTCCGGACATGAACTGGCTGACCGGCTACGACATGATTTTGAATCATCTGCGTAACCCGGCCACGCTGGTTGTGAGGGCTGACAGCAATGACACGCTCTTTTTCGATGCCGCCGCGCACACCACGATTGTCTCACTGGTGCCTGAGATCCGCGACGCCGTGTTTTTCGATCACGGCCCCATGGCCGACGCCGAGGATTTTGACATCATAACCAACGAACTCGCCGCACGCGGTCTCGTCGGTGGTACGATCGGCTTGCAGTTCTGGGGCTGGGGTCCGCATCCGACGGTGATCGAGGCACTGGCCGAAAAGCTGCGCGCTAAGGGCGCCAACGTCGTCGACGCCTCGTTGCTGGTGGAGACTCAGCGTCTCTACAAGTCGCCGCGTGAGCAGGAGGTCGTACGCCAGGCTGCAGCCAAGGGTGACAATGCGCTAGAAGCCGCCCGCACCGCGATGGCACCGGGTATGATGGAAACCGAGATCGAGGCTGTTCTGACCGCCAGCCTCATGGCGCAGGGCTGTAATTATCCCGCTATCCACACCATGATTGGGTCGGGTGTCCGGTCGGGCACGCATCATTCCGCGCCGACCCATCGTCGTGTGAAAGAGGGCGATCTCGTTAGTATCGATTTTTGCCCCGCGCTTCACCGCTATCACGTGAACACCTGCAGGACGTTCTCGATCGGCAAGGCTGACGACCGCTGGATTGAGGTGATGGAGAAGGCCGCCGGCTCGATCGATGCGATTCTCGAGAACATCAAGGTCGGTGACCCTCTGCCCCGTGTGGACGAGGTCGCTCACGCGCATATCGAGAAGGTCGGCCTGATGGACAAGGCCTGGTGGATTGGTGGTTATCCGCTGGGAATCTCGTTTCCGCCGGATTGGACAGGCGCCTACTGGAATCACTGGGAAGAGGAAACCTTCGGACCAACGCCCGAACAGCTTACCGTTCAGCCCGGTCTCGTCTTCAACTACGAGAACCAGTTCGACGTCTGGGAGGGCTGGCCCGGCGGCACCGGTTGCAACTTCATCGAATCGTTCATCGTGACCGAGGATGGGCCGGAGCTGCTATCCCGCCTGCCGCGTACGATCCTTTCCAGCGAAGGTTAGATGATCTTCCCCGTCCGACGTACGCCGCGCCGAGATCGCCCGATTTCGCGACGCAGTCGATCGAGCCTGCGAATCGAATTGCCCATGTGGATCGGCGGCGGGGCGGCCGGGGTCGACCGAGCCGGCATGGTTAGCGGCAATAGTGGCCGCGCTCGCCGTTCTTCCCTAGATTGCCCAGCGGGGCCGTACAGAGGCTAACATGTATGTGCGTGTCTCTATCAGGTCAGCCGCAAGATGCTGCCATACAGCGCGCGATTCCGAGCCTTTTGACCATTCGATCGCAGCGCGGCGTGCGTTCGTTTAATCGCGGTGGCGAAACCGTGAACATATCTATGCGGCATCGTGGCGGCGCTGCTGTGGTTGCCCTTGACGCCACTCCCATCGCGCCATGATGCGCTGGTCAATGTCGGGATTGCCTGTAAGGGCAGGGGTTTTGGCCAAGTTGGCCAAAAAGCGGGTTTGCGCTGCCTCGCCAATGGAACGGCTGATGTAGATGCGCCGCCCAAATATTGGCCCCTGTACCTTGTTGCGATCGGCCATGCGAACTGGCGGGGAAACTTTATCGAAGTATCGGGAGTGGATAGCTTTGGTTTGATAGCGTGCCCAACCTGGCGCGCCGGCCGGCGGCTTTATTGGCCTCACCCAGACAACCCTCTCAAATCGACCGTCCAACAGGCGGCTCAGGTATGCCTCGAACTTGGCGGCCAGCGCTGGAGAAACATGGACGGCGAGATGCGTGTGCGGTGCTTCCTTGCTGCTCCCTTGCTCGTGAACGGCCGTCGCAGCCCAAGTGGCACTGTTGCGCCTCATCCAGCGCTTGGACAGGAGCACCGTGTACTCGAACTTCGTGCGCCAATCGCCGGTACATGGCCCATCAGCATTTGCCCAATGCACCGTAATGGCACATGTCAGTGGCAGGCCAACTTGAGGCGCGAAGGAGGTAGCGTTTTCGATGGCCCGCCGGTCCCGCAAAGATAAATAATCATGGCGCTTGTCGCTGCGGTTTGCCATCAATCGCCCCTTCGGCAGAAAGGGGCCTTTGCCGCTCGTTTTCGGTTTTCACCCGCCTGATAACCTATTGATGCGCAATACAGCGAACACGCGGGCAACAGAGGAAACCACCATTGATTTCTTTTGATTCTCCGGTGCCTCTTAATCAGCGGGTCCCAGGTTCGAGCCCTGGTGCGCCCACCAGTCTTTTCAATGACTTAGAGATTTGGTGAGGCAGCCTTATTTGCCTGTGTCCGCACCATGTCCGTAGCGCCCGGTTCTTAATGAACCACAGAACGGACGGACCATAGTCATCCCGAGAGGCAGAATCATCCAAACGAGCAGAAGTACACAGAACTTCTGTGAGCATCCCAACCGGATTCATTGAATAGCGAGTGTGTAGAGGCCGTGGTCACGACGAACAGTCTTGATGGGGACTTGAGGGTAATTTTCCTGCATTACCGCCAAGATTTGGCGGCGGAATATATCTGGCATCCGCTCGCCCAGCACCACCTCTTTGACCGCATTGCGGGGAAAAGGTCGCAATGTCGGCGCGGTGTCGTCCTGATCGGTCTGAACTAGAAGGCGGCGCTCTCGCTCATATTTCCACTCCGACGGTTTCGTAGCGAAGACTTGTTGCCAGATCGCAACCATTGTCTGAAAAGCCTCTTCTCCTGCCCGCTTGTACATCAGTACTTCATCCTCCAATACAGGCCCTCCCTTGGAACGAATCTTGTCTTTGGTTTCCTCAATAGCAGTATGCGCATACCAATCTTGGTCGCGGGCAATAGCGTATACAAAGGCGTCAACGTTCGGGGGTGAATCACAATAAACCACGTCGAGCACATATCCCTTTGGTTCGGCTTCCACGATAATCTCCTCATCAAATACGACGCAGAATCCGCGCAATCCGTCGGCATAGTGTGACCACATTAAAAGATTGTCTCTTTCGGAACCAAAGCAGGCGATCCGCATTTGACGTCTCATTTCTTCAAATGGTGGTTGGTAGCTCTGACATTCATCAAAATACTCATTAACATTATCCCAAAGTACGGGAATGGCCTTCACTTCAGTTACCGATTGCACGTCAAAACCCCATGTCCTTACAGCCGCTAGAAATCGATCTGGCTCAACATCAACGTCTGGGATACCTTGACTGAGTTTGGTCCAGAATTCGAACGGGTCATTGTACGAAGAGTAGTGTTGGCAAAAGATGACTCCAGTGGCCAGGTTCTGAAGCGCATAGTTTGTGGGACCGCAGAATTTTAAGAGCTCCTTTTTATGGAATTGCATTTCGATGGTATCCGATAGCGACATTGGAAATCCGATGGTGCGGGTTTAGTCCCGTCAGCGACTAATCAAAACGCTTCTGCCGGAAGATCATACAGCCCTTCGCTTCAAACAGACCCCACAAAAGGCGGGTGCGCCACTGATCTCGCAATATGAGTGCATTCCCAAAAAATCACCTACCGGTCACGCAACAGGTCAAGCAGGCGTCCTTCACCGACACATACCACGTAGGAGCGTGGACGCGAGAGCGCGACATACGGAAGCTCATCGCGAGAAAAAAGCTCACTCGTTACCAGAAGCACTACTACAATTGATTCTAAACCTTTGAACCTGCGGATAGTGTCGACCGTTACGGCATCTTCGCGATACTCGACACATGATTTGACAGGATATCCTGCAATACTTCCGTTCGGCACAATCCCCAAAACAATCTGACGATTTGCTGCAAGAACTGCGATGTCATCGCGTGCGAACCCTTCGACCTCGACCAAGTGTCGCACCGTCCTTTCAACAACCATTGGTAAAGATCCCGGATTTGTCACTTCGACAAACTCGGGATTCGCACCGGTGATGTCGTTAGCTCGTACATCAATTCCGTCATAGAACCTTATGGCCAGTCGATGAATTTCCCGTGTATTGCGCAGATTTAGCGTAAGACGGAATGGCGCACTTTGGGTATCGACGGGTATCGCAGAGAGATCATGATAAACTCTTTGATTTGAATCATAGAACACCTGCAGACGGCCGGTTGCAGGATCAGTGAGTAGCGAATCGATTGCTGGCCACCAATGAGGCCGGAAATCCTGAGCTTCATCAACGATGACTGCCTCAAACCGAAAAGATGGCAGCCGCCCCAATGCTGTATCGAGCAGCTCTGGAAGAACCGAATAATAAAGCGAACCTTCGTCGCATTCGGGAATCTCAAGTCCGGCGAGCTCAATCGCTGTTCTGCAAAGCTGATGGAAACTGTATGATTGAATGTTACTACCTTCTAGCTCTCGGCGTAGTTTGTTTGCCAGCCCATTATTGTAGCACAACAGTACAACCCGATCGCCAGCGTTGGCTCGTCGACGCGCTGACTCCATGGCGAGAACGGTCTTTCCGGTTCCAGCAGCACCACGGATTGCCTGACGGTTGTGATCCTCCATCAACTCCAGAATATGAAACTGCTGTTGGGTAAGAAGTCCCAAAGCGCGATCGTCGTCCGCTGCAAAACTGGATAGTTTGCCATGAAGGCGAATTGGATCCGCGAGCAGCTTTTCAAGTGCCCTTACTCCATCAACATCGAGCCCGCCACCAGTCGAGCTTGGATCTTCCGGATCAGGGACGGCAAATCGCTGTTCGATCCAGGAACCGAGACTGTGTTTGAATTCATCGGTATCACAAAAGAGTTTTCGGGGCCGATCTGGTCCGAGCGCTTTGTTTGGGACACTGCAGTTTGGAAAGATGACTCCATGTCGAATCCTGAACCACCGCGCTTTCCAATGCGGCGACTCTTTTAGTTTTTTGACAATCTGATGCTTGGCACTTCTGGCTTGTGCAACAGGATCTTTGATAACTGAAACCCACCCGCGTGCGCCAGTGCTCGTCCATCGATCCAGCATTGGGTCCCAGTCAATGCCGCCACCTTTTACCTCTATTGCAAGAAGACCTCTATCCGGATGAGCCACAATAAAGTCGGCCTCTCCATCCACCTCTTCTCCCGACTGATTCAGCCCAAGCCACGGCCGCGAGTAGAAGACGATCCACTTTTCATCAAGCTCTGATGCCAGCTTTGCATAGACATCGCGCTCCGCCTTCCGGAACGGATTTTCCTGGATTTCTCTCGGTAACCGTTGAGGCCACATCTTGGCCATAGCAGATTCCTACCGATTCCTGACAAGCCCTTCGAAGTAACCGAGGCCTGGATGATCCGGATGACCGATAAGGAGGGCCCGATCGAGACTGTAGTTGAACACCTCGCAAGAGGTCTCGGGGGCCATCGCACAAGCATGGCAAGATGCTCCAGAGAACGTATCGGACGCTGCCATAACATCCTCAATGCAAAGCGGATCAGATGAACACCACTCGATCGCCTTGATAGCGGATCGAACGATAGACGCCATTCGATTGGATCTTCCCTGTCTCTCAAGTCCTCCAAGCGTCCCATCTGCATCAGTTGAGGCGGTGTAGACAAGAAAGCCCGCCATTTCTGTGCCGCCATCGGAGACATACAAACGTTCCCGTAGAGAGGCCGATGAGTAGCCACAGTCCAACGTGAGTTGTCGCATCACCGCATGAGCCAAGGTGTGTACAAGAATGTATCTCGTAGACGGAGCGGGTTGTTGTCCACCACCAGACCGTTCTGCAAGTACCCTGCCGCGCTGGGTTACAAATTCATTTTTCTCCCATGATCGTAGTGCATCCATATTGAGGCTCAGAAATACTCCTTCGCCCCGTACTTCAACGGCAGGTAGCCATCTCAGCCGATTTACCGAAAGTGCGGCCACGGTCGCATCTGCATCACCTTGGGGTCGGATCCTGGTAAAGCCGGTCAGCGCTCTTACTTCCCGGAGTCTAACTACTCGAGACAGGCTGCCGAACCATGGTCTGAGCGCATCTGGCAAACTCTCTAGCCGGCATTCGAAGTCGCCTTCGGTATCCGAACCAACCAACAAATGTCGATACTCCGCGACGCGGAGATCCGATGAATCCTCAGATTCAAGCAATTGCAATCGTGCCTCAATTCTGTCGACAAGTTCGTCGGCAGTGATCCCCAATATATTCAGTGTTTCGGAAAGTGCGCCCGAACTATGCAGAATAAAATCACGACGGTGGTCGCTGTTTGGCATATTCCTGATCGGAGCCCAGAAAACCCCTAATGCTTCGACCAACCCGTCAGACCAAGGGGGAATGCTCAGCGCCGACGCTGTAATCGGATAGTAGATGTTGGTGGCGCCTCGTTGCACGGCCCGTGGTTCAGCCGGGCAGCCCTGTTCATCCGCCGACGGCAACCAAGGACGTCTTCCATTGCATCGACGGTTGGTCCAGGTCCGTTCACTGAAAATCCCATCGAGATTCGATGATTCCTTGCACTTGTCACAATGTACGTAAAGGCCAGCAAGACCAGCGGCTTTCATTTTGATTCTCAGTGGACCAGATAGATTTTGACAGTCCTTCCTATGTCCCACCCATTGATGCCATGGAAAATCATCAAGATGGCCTCTCGGGCACGCCATGACAAACCGCACCGGTACCGCCCACACTTTCCGTCTCTGGCGACTGCACTGTGTGCAATACAATCCTGCCCGCCCAATCTCCTGTCCCCAGATGTTGTTGTCGAACGGAGCAATGACATCGCATTCCGGGCACTGCTGCCACCGCGGGAACCGGACCGCGACAAGTCGACCTCTGTCGGTATCTTTCACCTTTACCGGTGGCAGGCGGAACCCATCTACCCCAAGAAGTCGCTCGAGGCGCACCTCACGCGTTTGCTGAGGATTCGCGAGTCCGGCGGGAGGAAAGCTTCGATCCCACTCTTCCAGACCCGCAGCTACTCCGGAGATCAGTGCTTCATCGTCCCTGAAATCGACGATCGCACCGGGACCAAACATGTGGGCTGCTGCGCTTCGACGGAGCTCCCCGATATCCGCCATTGCTCTTACACTCCTGCGTTTTTAAGCGATGCCATTGGGGTCTTAGTGTTGTGCTAATCCCGGTGCGAGACGAAACGGAACACCCGGCTCAACAGTCCTCATATTGTTCATTGTTGATCTTGGTATTCCCTTCCCGACCGGACGACCTTGAACAACAGCGTCTTCTGCATTGACAAGCAGAGATGTCGCAGGCGCTTTCCACCAGTTTAGAGGATTCCGTCTTTCCCACTGATCAATAAACGAGAGAAGCTCAGCTCGAACATCCGATTCATCTGGATCAATTCGTGAAGCGCGCTCTGCAATGTAATCCGCAAGACTTTCGACTGCCCGTCTTCGTTGCCCGGTCAGCCGCGGGTGTTCCTCCAGACCCGCGACGAGGTGGCGCGCCAATGCGACTAGTGGTGCATGGAGAGCTCGATCACGCGCCCTTGCGGCGAACGGCGTAACGCTTGTTATCTCAACGTCCTTGTAGAGCGTTGAATGCCACGTACGAAAGGTTTCGAAGTGCGATCGATCGCGTGCTTTTGCATTGTTGAGAACCGACACAATCAGGCCGGGATGCCTGCGGCCGACACGGCTGGTTGCCTGAATGTACTCTGCTATACCTTTCGGTTGGCCATTGACGATCATCAATCCAAGTCGTGGAATATCAACGCCAACGCTAAGCATATTGGTTGCAAGAACGGAATCGAGCGCGTTTCCATCTGGCGCCCGTTCCTGGAGATCTTGCAGTACATCGACGATCTGGTCCTGCGAAAGCCGAGACGTGAGTTCTTGCGGCGGCCCGATATGTCGTGGTTGGGCTCCATGCCGCTTTGCAAACAGAGCCATTGAATCAGTCACGTCGTCCTGGAACAGGACGAGAGCGCCACCGAGCTCACGCAATGCATTGAAGTATCCAACAAGTGTCCAGTAGGGATCACGTACATCGTCGGAAGGAAGAACGTCTTGAACACCCTGCATGAGAGAGCCAGCAACAGCCTGAAGGGTGAATTTTGCCGACCGGCCCGCAGTGGTTATGCCAATGTATTTTCGTGCCCTTTCCGGGTCATCGACAACTACAGCAAAACCTGAGTCTGCCGCATCGATGGCGGGAGGCGGGAACTGACTCGTGCTGCGGTCATACAGCGCTCGGACCTGTTCAGGTGCCCGCCGAATCGTTGCAGTAGATCCGATAACCTTCGGTGGTCTCGAATTCTTCTGAAACAGCATATCGACCGCACACTCATAGAGCGCCACCAAAGTGCCCAGTGGTCCCGAAATAAGATGCAACTCGTCCTGAATCACGAGATCAGGGGTGGCCGAAGATCCAACGGCAAAGAGGCGAGCGACCTCATTCCATCTGGTGATCTGTGCGAACTTATCGACAGTCCCAATCAGAAGCGTTGGCCGGATGCGATAGATATCCTGGTCTACTGTTGCAACAGGAAGGGGCTCTTTTCCGTGGTGCAAAAGGCATGAGGAATTCAGGCATCGAACCTCTATCGCTTCGGGTCGTCCGCCACGCCGTTTGACCGTCCATACCAGGGCAGAATTGCATGCAGGGCAATTCTTGATCTGAACTGGCGTTGGGCCACCCCTTACTCCAATCAGGCCTGCTGCGGTTTCCACGTCATTTGGCGTCGCGTCACCACCTACCCAGAGACCGATCGAAAAAGGCTGCTCTCCCAAGTCTGGAGTGTGGCCACTGATTGGTACTTTTCCGCGCCGAATGGCCTCACAAGCAAGAATTACTGCCGCTGCCCGGGAGAACTGTTGCAGCGTAAGCAGACGGAGCGTGTACCGCATGACGACCGCCACGCCCGCACCGGCGTCTCCATGCAGCAGTCGTCGACCAAACGCCAGAAAGGCTACGAGGGCCAGGTATGCCTCGGTCTTGCCCCCTCCTGTAGGGAACCACAGGAGGTCCATGACAAGCCGTTCGTCACTGTCGGGATTGATAACCGATTCTGCAGCAAGAAGAATGAAGCCCAACTGGAATGGGCGCCACAGGAGCGGCTGTCGATCTGACACGGCAACACCTTGCCGACCGCTTGCCCAATCGTACTGGATTGCCATCGCCCGATTTGCCAGTCGAAATGCGTTAGCCAAGTTAGGGTTCTGTGCAATTGCCTGGCTGCCGCGTTCCAGGCGTTGACAGACCTCAGTGCATCGGCTCAGGTTCTTCTCCGCGATCGCTCGCTGTTCGGGCTCAAGTGTCTGTAGCTTCTCTCTCTGCAGATCTATCCATGCCTGGTAGGCAATCGACAATCGCGGCAATTCTTTCGCGAGATCTTTGTCGGATGCATTCGAGAGCCAATCGGCCGACAGTATGTTCGCGGATTCCGTTCTGAGGTTCTGAAGTAGCGTATGACCATCCGCACTTGTTGCAGATACGAACGCGGTCGGCATCCACGTTGTGGAAGCGGTCCTGACCTCGCCGGACTCGTCCATTTCCCAGTCTGCTCCGCATGTGTGACCCACGGCATACTCATGCACGTTGCGATAGAGAAGTTCCGAGGATCGATCATCATCGTTGGTAACCAAAGTGCGCGGCGGGCGTGGCACAACACGCGTGCCGCTGCACGGATAGATCCGGATTCCCGCCTGAAAAATCGTTGCTTCCTCAAGATTTGTTCTCGTCGGCTGAGATACTGCAATTCGGTTTACGAGGGTTATGGTTACGATGCTTGCGCCAGCCTCAGCCCATGGAACCGCGCGTATGTCCAGAAAAATTCCTTGAACGGCGGTAGGAACTGCATATGTCCGGCTTCCCTCACATTGTATGGGCTCCGTCCTGTGCACCGCCTGCACCCTTTTCCAGACAATGGAGTCATCCTCTTGTTCCTGACGTCGGTACATCCCGAATTCGACTTCGACAATGACCTGGGGTTTCGTGTTCTCAATTGCGGACGCAACGGCGAAACTTAGCCCGGCCACTGCCGGACGCATGGTACCTGCGGCAGCTACCTGTTCCTGTTCGTTCCCGGAGTCCGTTTCCGCGCCGTCCGCGCCTTCGGCACCGAGTCGATCATCTTCCTCCCCGGTCGTTCTTGTTCGTTGTGGCCATAAAACTCCAGTGAGATAGGTATCGCTAGGCCTGTCCGGGATCTCCTCGTTCTCAGCATCCGGACCAATCAGATCACGGTGAAGACACTCGGCAATGCGATCACGTGGGGACCCCGGCATGTATCTAACTCCTTAGGGGAGGATTATTGTAAAAGCGACAATGAGAGGTGCAAGCACCAGACCCGTCATGTTCCACGGTTCATGAAGCTGTGAAAGTTCCGAGTCGCCCGCTGCAAGGGTGCAGACACCGATGACATGGAGATGTCTCAGCATTTTCGGGCTGCGGGGAGATTTTCCGACCTTATCCGCAAGAACTCTGCTGACCGCCCATACGTCTGCCGAGACATTCTGGCCAAGGCTGCCGATTGTGCGATCCGGTGAATCTCCAGTACTCATCAGATATCGCCATTCCGAGCCGAATGGTGTGTTCTGGGAAATGAACGATGTCCCGTACGAACAGGTAAGCAGGAAATCCTGCGCCGCATTAACCTCAGCTGAACTCGAGAACGTGCCCCTTCCAGCAATTCCGGCGGCTGCAATATCCCCGCTTCGTCCCACCTCGATCTGGGCAAACCAGCCTTGTCTGTTCCGGCGAACAGAAAATGCTCGGCCGGTTGCGAGATTTTTTGAACCAATGAGACGAAATCCATTTCCAATGAATAATTTCGCCCGTGCCCGGGACGCACCTACGAACAGGACCCGCGTTTCCTCATCGTATGATTTGTCATCTTCTTCGTCCTCGGAAATCTGTGGCAAACGCAAATGGACAACGCTGGCCTCTCTTCCCTTCGCGGCATGAATCGTGCCGAGCATTGGGCCAGCTGTACCGATCTCTGGAAGGCAAAGATCCAGTGGCGGTCGCGATGCAAGAACCTCTCTCAGTCGACCAATTTCGACTTGGTTGCCACTCTGGTCTCCCGCACTGTCGAGCAGGGCAGTCCACGCATCATCTTTGGGGACTGTTGCCAGTCGTGTTCCGGCAACATGCCGGTCCCAGAGTGAGGAAAACTCGCTTTCGCTGACCCGGCGTTTGGTAAATCTGCCCAAGGATGCTGCAATCCATGGCGCGACCGGAACCGGCAGTCCGGACAATCGCAGTCGGTGTGGAATTTTCTTGCTGCTCAGCATCGATGAAGCAGTCAGGACCTCGGCGCGGCGCCTGAACAGAACAAAGGCATTCTGCTCAACCGTGGCAACGTCAACGATGTCACAGGGTGAAATGCCATCTGCGTGGTTTCTGATTTCCTCTTCGACCGATTGGTATTTGGTGAAGCTGCTATCAGATTCAGACAGCACGCGTTCCCGGACCTCCCTGTATATCGCAACCAGTGCAGGTGCAGACGTCCGATGCTGGGTAGTCAGTTCGACCTCCCGGAAGGGAATTCGGGGTCTGCGTCTTCGCAGCAGGCTGACGAGATTCTCTCCGTCTCCGTCGCTTTCTCCATCCGGGCCAGCGAAGCCATAGATCGCCTGCGCAGGATCAGCAAACAGCGTAACGCCGCATTCTTTCGGCAGGAGTTCTATAAGCCGATGAAGCAGGATGGCCCGTTCGCCGACAATATCCTGCACTTCGTCAATGAGAAGATGGGCGAGCGAGCCGAGGTGGTCCTTGACAGCCTCGGATGAGTCAAGGGAAGCCAGAAAGCTCTCGATGTTTTCATCAAAGCTTGTCGGCTTGCCGCGCAGACCGGCCCCCCATTGCACACGATAGGCCAGAGAGTCGAGCGTTGTCGGTGAAAGACCACGAAGCTGGGACAATCCGACCGCGAGTGCATTGATACGATCGCCGATCTCACGTACGGCGGTTCTGGTGAAGCTGATCATCCAGATATCGGCTGCACGGGTTCCCTGGCCCACGAGTGCAACGATGCGACCACATGCAACCTCGGTCTTGCCCGTTCCCGGACCCGCCAGGACGAGAAGTCGGTCTGCAATGTTGGCCTCAATGACGCTTCTCTGAATTGTGTCCCATTCAATCTTCTTTCTTGCCGGTTGCAGTTCTTCTTCCTTGATGGCTACTGCTACCGTAGCGTCAGGTGTTGTCGCTCGCGTTGCCGGCCGCATGACTTGAGGCGCTTCGGCCAGTCGGGATCGATCAGCTTTTCTGAATTGCTGCACCTCAGATGCCTGTGCCCGACGGGAAGCTGTTTGAGTAGGGAAGGGTGTAGCACTCCTGAGATCGAGAATGCCCGGAGGTTTGACGGGGTACAGTTTCTTTTTGTAGGTAACCGCGGGCTTTTCACCGACAAAGTAGAGCGGCCTCGGATGGTCGAGAGGCTTCTCTTCGCCACTGGGTTTTATAACAACGATTTGAACCGTGCCCAATTCGGGACCTCATGCACATTTGTATCTGCAGGGCACTCGAAGGCGTTCGTGAAGGTGAGCCAACCGCAGATCGACGAAGGCTGATTCTTACGAACAGTACCGTCAATCATCAATGGTAGCGAGATGTGCCTCTCGCGCGGATAGAAGGCGACATGGTGGTGGCCATCGGCGAGCCAAGCGGGCGAACCTGCGGTGTACCACCCAACCTTGACTCCTCCGCCCGCGGCCGTTCCAATCCCGATAGTTGTGGGAAATCGGGGGAATCGCCGATAAAGCGGCCGAATCGCTGGCCGCCGGCGGGGCGGGGGACCTTCAGCGGCATGAGCGACCGGTTTTTCGAGCGCCCGATCCTCAATTCGCCCTATGCGCCGCCAGCGCAGCATTGGGAGCTCGACGCCGAGGGTCAGCCGACCAACCTCATCGCCCCGGCGCGTCGCCGCTCCGAGCTGATCACCCCGGTTCCGAAACCGAAGAAGCGCCGGCAGACCCGAGGCCAGAAGGAAATGGTCCTAGACGGCGGCGACGGGCTGTCGACTGAGGATCAGGAATACAATCCGACTCCGATCATCAACGAAATCCGCGGCTACGTCGAACGCTGGCGCAATCTGCCCAATCCCGACCAGTGGCAGGTCACGCCTGAAACCGCCCGACTGCTGAAGCACTGGCGTCACCACCAGTTCCAGAATCAGAGGCCGTTCTTCTGTCAGGTCGAGGCCGCCGAAACCGCGATCTGGCTGGCCGAGGTCGCCCCGAAACTCGGCGCCCAGACGAAAAAGTTCCGCGAACATCTCGAAGGTGCCAACGCACAGGCAAACCCGGAGCTTTTCCGCATCGCGCTCAAGCTCGCGACCGGTGCCGGCAAGACGACCGTGATGGCGATGCTGATCGCCTGGCAGACCGTCAATGCCATGCGCCATCCGGCCAGCAAACATTTTTCGAAAGGATTCCTGATCGTCACGCCCGGCATCACGATCAGGGACCGGCTGCGGGTGCTGCTGCCGAACGATCCCGAGAGCTATTATCGCGGCCGCGAGCTGGTGCCGACCGACATGCTCGGCGATATCGACAAGGCACGGATCGTGATCACCAACTATCACGCCTTCAAGCTGCGCGAGCGCGTGCCGCTGTCGAAGGTCGGCCGCGCCTTCCTGAAGGGTCGCGGGCCCGATCTGGAGACGCTCGAAACCGACGGCCAGATGCTACAGCGCGTCTTGCCGGAGCTAATGAACCTCAGGAACATCGTCGCCATCAACGACGAGGCGCATCACTGCTATCGTGAAAAGGCCCGCGCCGAGGACGAGACCCCCGCCGATGAACCGCTCGACGCCGACGAGAAGGACGAGGCCAAGAAGAATGCCGAGGCGGCGCGGCTCTGGATCTCCGGTCTCGAGATCGTCAGGCGCAAGCTCGGGCTCGCGGCAGTCTACGACCTCTCGGCGACGCCGTTCTTCCTGCGCGGCTCCGGCTATGCCGAAGGCACGCTCTTTCCCTGGACGGTCAGCGATTTCTCGCTGATGGATGCGATCGAATGCGGCATCGTCAAGCTGCCGCGTGTGCCGGTCGCCGACAACATTCCTGGCGGCGAGATGCCGAAGTTCCGCAATCTGTGGGAACATATCGGCAAGAAGATGCCGAAGAAGGGTCGCGGTGCCGGCAAATCGCTCGACCCCCTCGCGTTGCCGGTGCCGCTCTATACCGCACTCGATGCGCTCTACGGCCATTATGTGAAAGTGTCGGAGGCCTGGACGAAGGTCGGGATCGACGTTCCGCCGGTCTTTATCGTCGTATGCAACAACACCGCGACGTCGAAGCTGATCTACGATTACATCTCGGGCTTTCACCGCGAGAATGACGACGGCACGATGTCGCTGGAGAACGGGCGGCTCGCGCTGTTCCGCAATTACGACGAAAATGGAAACCGGCTGGCACGGCCGCCCACGCTCCTGATCGACAGCACGCAGCTCGAGTCTGGCGATGCGCTCGACAAGGAGTTTCGCGAGATGGCGGCCGACGAGATCGAGCGGTTCCGTCGCGACATCGTCGCCCGCACCGGCGACCAGCGGGCTGGCGAGAATCTTTCGGATCAGGATCTGCTGCGCGAAGCAATGAACACCGTCGGCAAGAAGGGAAAGCTCGGCGAGCAGATACGCTGCGTCGTTTCGGTCTCGATGCTGACGGAAGGATGGGATGCCAACACCGTGACGCACATCCTCGGTGTGCGCGCCTTCGGCACCCAGCTTCTCTGCGAGCAGGTCGTGGGCCGCGCGCTGCGGCGCCAGTCCTACGATCTCAACGAGGAAGGGCTCTTCAACGTCGAGTATGCGGACGTGCTCGGCGTGCCGTTCGATTTCGCCGCAAAGCCGGTGGTGATACCGCCGGAAAAACCGCGCAACACGGTTCACGTTCATGCCGTCCGGCCCGAGCGCGACCCGCTCGAAATCCGTTTTCCGCGCGTCGAGGGTTATCGGGTCGAACTGCCCGACGAACGATTGACGGCGAAGTTCAACGAGGATTCGGTGCTGCGTCTGACACCGGAGCTGGTGGGCCCATCGCGTACGCGAATGGAGGGCATCGTCGGCGAGGGCGTCGTCATCACGATGGAGTATCTTGACGGCGTGCGCGATGCGACGATTGTCTATCACCTCACGAAATGGCTGCTCTACAACAAGTTCCGCGATCCGGGCGAGGCACCAAAGCTGCATCTGTTCGGCCAGCTCAAAGTCATCGTTCGGCAATGGATCGATAGCGGCTACCTGCGCTGCGTCGGCGGCACGATGCGCGGGCAACTTCTCTATCGCGAGATTGCCGACATGGCCTGCGAGCGCATCAAGGCGGCGATCGGGGAAGGAATGGCGGGCGAGAAGCGCATCAGGGCGGTACTCGATCCATACAACCCGACCGGATCGACGAACCATGTCAATTTCACGACGTCAAAGGAAACCCGCTGGAAAACCGACCCGCGCCGCTGCCATGTCAACTGGGCGGTCTGCGATCTCGACTGGGAGGCGGAGCTCTGCCGCGTTGTCGAGGCGCATCCGCGCGTCCGCGCCTATGTCAAGAATCAGGGATTGGGGCTCGAAGTGCCGTATCTCTACAGGGCCGAACCCCGGCGCTACATTCCCGATTTCATCGTGCAGATCGACGACGGCAACGACGATCCGCTTAACCTGATCGTCGAGATCAAGGGTTTTCGCGGCGAAGATGCGAAGGACAAGGCCAACACCATGCGCGCCTTTTGGGTAGAAGGCGTCAACAATCTCGGCCAGCATGGCCGCTGGGCCTTCGCCGAGTTCAAGTCGGTCTATGATATCGAAACCGATTTTGGCGTGCTGATCGATTCAGTGATGGTGAAGGAGCCGGCATGACCGAAACGACCGAGCGAATCGTCGAAGCCTATGTGCGCAGTGTGAAGGGCTGGGCGACAATCCCGAACGTGCGCTGTGCCGGTCAGAACGAGATCGACCTGGTGGCGCTCGATCCGGTTTCGCTTGCGCGCTATCACATCGAAGTCAGCGTTTCGATCTCGCAGGGGTTTCGCAAGTTGACGGCCAAACCTTACGATGTCGAGAAAGCCAAGCAGCGCGTCCATCAGGCAAGCCAACGACGAACCGTCGGGTTCTTCGTCGAGAAGAAATTCTCGTCGCCGGGCGTGATCGAGAAACTCAAAAAGATGGGGTTTGAGACCGGAAAGTACGGGCGCATCGTGGTGACCTGGGGCTGGGACGATAGCGCTTCAGAAGCCGCGCAGGCCGCTGGCATCGAGCTGTGGGATTTCCCGACCATGATGCGCGAGCTGGCCTCGTCGCTGCGCGGGTCCAGCGAATACTACACAGACGACACGCTGCGAACGATCAATCTGTTTATTCATGCAGCGGACGAGGAGCGGCGAGAAAGTCGGGCCGAGTCGCTGCCGGCAAACCCCAAGCCTCGCACCGCCAGCAAGCGGACGCCTGGTTCCGCAGCGACGACGCCTGCAGCTCCGGTTCGTCGGCCGCCGCTATCCGGCGAGCAGTTCTGGGTCTACGAAAACTGGACCCATGACTATGCTGCCATTCACCGGGGCGAATGCTCATTCTGCAACTATGGGCGCGGCATGCATGTGGGATCTTCGACAAAGAATGGAGAATGGTTGGGACCGTTCGCCGACTTGGATGAAGCGAAGGCCCGTGCCAAACAAACCAAGCGGGCATCTGTCCGCCGCTGCAATGTTTGTGCACCATGATCGAAGTGTTGAGTATTCGAGACTGACCGGATTTCTTTTCTCCATGCGGGAGGGGCTCAATTCAGTTCCCCCTCCCCTTGCGGGAGGGGATAGGGGGAGGGGTTATTGGCAAGAACCACAAGATCGAAGACCGGCCCGAAAAAGCCGAAAACCGTCGCCGTCGAGACGCTGAAGCACCAGGAGGCGAAGCGGCTCAACATCCCGACGGCCGAACTCGAAACGGTGATGCACGAGGCAGAGAAGAAGCCGCTGCCCGTCCAATACGAACGGCGCAACCGCGATCTCGACCCGCAGCTCGTCTGGCGCGGCAAGGACGAGCAGGACTGGTCCGATCTCGTGGTCCAGGCGCCGCCGCTCTATATCCAGGAAAAGGTCCATCCGAAGGCGCTGGTCGACGATCTGCTGCGCGAGACGAAGGCGCGCGCAAAGGAGAAGCCGGGCGATGCGCCGGACCTGTTCGCCGATTTCAACGGCCTGCCCGATCACGAGGCGAAGACCGAGTTCTACCGGCATCCCGCCAACTGGTCGAACCGGATGATCCTCGGCGATTCACTGCAGGTGATGGCGAGCCTCGCCGAGCGCGAGGGTCTGCGCGGTCAGGTTCAGTGCATCTATATCGATCCGCCTTACGGAATTTACTTCAATTCAAATTTTCAATGGTCCACCACCAGCCGAGACGTGAGAGACGGCAAGGCCGATCACATCACGCGTGAGCCGGAGCAGGTGAAGGCCTTCCGCGATACTTGGCGCGACGGCATCCACTCTTATCTGACCTATCTGCGCGACCGGCTGACCGTGGCGCGCGATCTTCTGACCGAGAGCGGTTCGATCTTCGTACAGATCGGCGACCAGAACGTGCATCGTGTGCGCGCGCTGATGGATGAAGTGTTTGGTGACAAGAATTTTGTTTCTGAAATTTTAATTAAGAAGAAAGGAAGTCAGATTAGCGGCACCTTAGACCCTGTAAACGATTTCATCCTCTTTTATGCCAAGGACAAAAGTGCAGTAAAATTTAGGAAGTTGTGGTTGGTGCGCGAAGACGAGGAGATATTCGAAGATTTTCCAGTTGCAGAATTTCCGGATGGAAGCCGAGTTCGTGTGTCGCATTTGAGCGAAAAGGATGAAGTCTTATATCTGACCAATTTTGTTAAGTTTCGGGAGGCTTATCCCTTAGTAAGATTGTTTGGCTTAAACCCATTAAAGAGCGGTGGATTTCGGCGAAACCAATCAATTAATTTCGAGTTCCAAGGCCGAACCTTCCCCATCGGTGACGGGCAATGCTGGAAGCATACTGTAATTTCGGACGACGGTAGCACACCTGGAATGGTACGACTTGCACGAGCAGATCGACTCCAGCCATTGAAATCTGATGTACGGTTTGTTCGTTATTCTCCAACGCCATCCATCAAGCAAATGTCAAACTGGTGGGACGGGTTCGGTGGTGCATCGAACCAAATTTATGTGGTTCAAACAAATTCAAAGATAGTTGAACGCTGTCTCCTTATGGCAACCGATCCCGGCGACCTGGTTCTGGACCCGACCTGCGGTTCCGGCACGACCGCTTATGTCGCTGAGCAATGGGGAAGGCGCTGGATCACCGTTGATACGTCACGGGTAGCACTGGCGCTGGCCCGCGCCCGCATCATGGGCGCGCGCTATCCCTTTTATCTGTTGGCGGACAGCCCAGAAGGTGTGCGGAGGGAGGCCGAGATTGCGCAATCGGCGCCGAAGGAAAATCTGACGCGCGGCGATATTCGGCACGGCTTCGTGTACGAGCGAGCACGCACAGATACCTCTGGATCGATCGCCAATAATGCTGAGATCGACGTGATCTGGGAAAAATATCAGCCCGATATCGAGGCGGCGCTGAAAAAGATGAATGCCGCTTTGGGCAAGAAATGGCAGGAATGGGACGTACTGCGTGAACCTCTGGAAGGCGATCATGGCACCGGTGCCGAAGCGGCTCACGCCCTGTTCTGGGAAAGACGCATCGCACGCCAGCAGGAAATCGACGCCTCGATCGCGGCCAAGGCCGATAACGAGTATCTCTATGACAGGCCCTATGTCGACAATGCGAAGGTGCGCGTCGCCGGCCCGTTCACGGTCGAAAGCATTTCGCCGCATCGCGTGCTGGCGGTCGATGCCGACGACGAGCTCGTGGATGCGCTCGATGCCGCCGAGGGCAGCCGCGCAACACCGAAGCGCGACGAAAGCGAAACCGATTTTGCCGACGTCATCCTGCGCAACCTGCGCCACGCCGGCGTGCAGCAGGCGCACAAGGAGGACCGCATAATCTTCGAGAGCCTCGTGCCCTGGCCCGGCAACTATGTCTGCGCCGAGGGGCGGTATCGCGAAGCTACAAAAGAGAAACGGGCGGGCATCCTGATAGGCCCCGAGTTCGGCACCGTGTCTCGACCGGACCTCGTGGCGGCTGCGCGCGAGGCGGCCGATGCCGGGTTCGACATGCTGATCGCCTGTGCCTTCAATTTCGATGCGCATTCGGCCGAGTTCGACAAACTGGGCCGCGTGCCGGTCCTCAAGGCGCGGATGAATCCCGAACTGCATATGGCCGACGAGCTGAAATCGACCGGCAAGGGCAATCTGTTCGTGGTGTTCGGCGAGCCGGACATCGAGATCGAGAATGTCGACGCCGATACGATCCGCGTGCGCATCAAAGGCGTCGACGTATTCCATCCGCAGACCGGCGAGATCGAGAGCGGCGGGCCCGACACGATCGCCGTCTGGTTCGTCGATACCGACTATAACGAAGAGAGTTTCTTCGTGCGCCACGCCTACTTCCTCGGCGCACAGGACCCCTACAAGGCGCTGAAGACCACGCTCAAGGCGGAGATCGACGAGGAAGCCTGGGCGAGCCTCAACCGCGACGTCTCGCGGCCGTTTCCGAAACCCGAAAGCGGCCGCATCGCCGTCAAGGTCATCAACCATCTCGGCGACGAGGTGATGAAGGTGTTCGGAGTGGGGTGATCGAGCTCGATACCAAACGTGAATAGGTGCTGTTGGGTAATGTAGTTTAATGATCAGCAGATGGAGGTACACATGGTTAAGCTTTCAACGCGCATTCGTCAGATTAAGAACCTAGAAGGCTTTGACATAGAAGTTAAGAAGAACAATCGAACTTTTCGGAACTTGGATCGCCACAACATAATAGGCGAATACACTTTCAAAAAAGCGTTGACGGGCAGCAAGACCGTCACTGAATGGAGGCGCAAGCGTTTTGAGAGCCACTATACCGGTTACAGCTACGAAGTTCTTGACGGAAATGGCGCGGTGCAGAATGGAAACACATTGCTAAAAAATGTAAGAAATTCTTATAAAAAATAGTGGAGTGCGCAATATCACTTTGGCGCAGGAATGACGCTGTTCGCACGCGGAACAAGAGAATGCCTATCAAAACCAAGAGGGTCTATTCACCAATCGATCGCGAGAATGACGGTCTGAGAATTCTCGCGACACGGTATCGTGGCCGCGGCATGCGGAAGTCGCGCTACGATGTCTGGATGGCATCACTCGGGCCGAGTGAAAAGTTGCTGAGACAAAGACGGAGCGGTCAGATCTCCGCCGCTCGCTTCAAAACGCTCTATCGCGGTGAGATTCTCGGCAGCGACGAGCGCGACGTGAAGAATCCCGGCATGAAGAATCGCAGCCAGAAATTCACGCTGCGGCTGCTCAGGAAGTTCTCGCATGGGCGCGACATCACGATCATGTGCCATTGCGACGAGGACGAGAAGAATTGCCACCGCTTCGTGCTGCGGGATCTGATCAGACGAGCGTAGCAAGTCCGCATGTGACAATTATTACACCGATGGTTGGTCGAGCTGTGCATGTGGGGGAGAGTGGAATGGCAGTTACGGTATCCCTGATCAACATGAAAGGTGGCGTCGGGAAGTCTACCCTGACCGTTAATCTCGCGTGGTTTCTGGCCTGGTACCCTCCTTGGAAGAAAAAGGTGCTGGTCGTCGATCTGGATCCGCAATTCAATGCAAGCCAGTATCTTGTCGGCGTCACGGATTACGAGGCAATTCTTCAATCAAAGAAGCCGACAATCTGGGATATCTTCGAACAGGGAACCCGCACGCCAGCCGGAAAGGCGCTCATCGAAGATCCGCATGACGCGATCTATCGCGTAATCGAGTTCAATGACGGCTCTTTGGTAGATTTGATTCCGTCCCGATTGGAGTTGGCACTCTCATTGAAAAACCCTGGCCACAAGGAGCGAAACCTGTCGCGGTTCCTCGATGAGGTAAAGGAAGAGTATGACGTCATTCTAATCGATTGTGCGCCGACGGAATCGGTTCTGACGACCGCAGCGTATCTTTCGAGCGACTGGCTTCTGGTTCCCGTGAAGCCGGAGTATCTCTCGACCATCGGTCTGCCTCTGCTGGTGAATTCGATGGAAGATTTCAAGGAAGAATACGAAAGCGACGACCTTAAACTCGCCGGAATTGTGTTCAATTCGGCATCTGACTACCTCCCGGAGGAATGGCTTGCGAAAAAGACGGTGAAGGAGATCGCCAAGCAGAATGGCTGGTATGTTTTCAAAACCGAAATCAATTTTTCAAGGTCATATCCAAGAGGTGCCCGGGAAGGTCGACCTATTTTCCGGACATCATATAGTCGGTATCATAACGTCAGCAATTTCGGCGAGTTTGCGACAGAGTTTGCCAGCAGGGTGCATCTATGAGTGACGAGGCAAGATTGAATCTCTTGAGCGACCTGGTGCGCCTTCTGAAAAAGCACGGCCCGGACGCTTTTTCCGATCTTTCCAGACATCTGCAGGATGGCGCCGCAATCAGGGATCTGACGAGCGTACTTGATGGGGTTGCAGAAGCGGGTCGTCTGGCTGGCGTTCGACCGAAGGGCAAGCAAGCGAATCGCAAACAGGACAGCATAGACGAGGCGATCGAAAACTGGAGACGTACGAAGCCGGATATTGGCGAAAGACTGGCAGCGTTGGCGGCGGATCTGCGTGCACGGGTAGTGCTGACCTCAACGCGAGACATCGTTGGCTTTGTCCAGGACAATGGTCTGGGACCTGTAACGGCAAGTTCGCGCAACAAGGGGGTTGCGATGCTGCTCGAACGTATTATGGATCTTGAGCCGGAAGAACTCGTCAAGGTTCTGGATTCACGAGCACTTCGGCAGAGAGATACGGACAGATCGCTGGAGGGATGGTCGAAGATCATCATGGACAAGGAACGAAAGAACCGACGACGACCCCGATGATACGGTGATCGACAGCGGCGGAGGTTGCATGTCTCAGGGAAGCAACACGGCTCGATGTCAAAAGTGTGGGCACACGGCCGATACAAGGAGAATCCTCCGGCCAGGGGACCGATACCGGTGCACCCGATGTGGGGGACCTGGTAAAGTTGTCGGGGTCCGGAACGCATATCCTGAAAGTGAGTCGACCGTCGCCGATAATGCTGGTCCCCAAAGCGGACCACGTGATGTTCAGAGCGATGATATCTGCATCGCGTGCGGGAAAATCATAGGTACAGAACGACGTCAGGCCCTTCCTGAAACGAGGCACTGCAAACTCTGTGCCGAGCAATTCGCAGTTGGCAGGCCGGACCGGCGAATCGAGGAACCTTGGGGCTCTCGTGCCGACTGGAAGAAAGACCGATCCAGCTGGAAACGGAACGATTGATTCAGGGTGTTGCTGCAAAATTGAAGGCGGGCGAGCGCGATCCAGCCACCATTACCGATCTGACATTGGCCTCGCGCGTTGGCGACGGCCGCTGACGTGACGATCGGCTGCGTGCATTCCTGACTCGGAAAGGCGCCATGTGCCATGGGCCGATGGCGCAAGGCAGCCCTGATCCTTGAGTTGCCGCCGGCCCCACTGGACGAGATTTGGCCAGGCCAACCCTGAATGGGTGTCATTCTCGTAGTACTCGCTCCGTGTCAGGCGCCGGAGCTGGGGGGAAAGGCCGAAAAGATCAGCCAGCGGTCCGTAGGTCTCATCACAGCTTACCATAGCGTCCCTTCCGCCGTTCGTTCTGATGTACACAAGGAGAGCGTCCGCGATCCGCTGTTGGGACGGAAACGCACTGTCATACTCTGGTCGAACCGGCATCGTTCGTTGTCTCCCTCAGGCTGGATATTTGTTTGGACCGTTTGACATCGGAGATCCGGTTGTTCCAGTTCACGTGACTTTGCGGGTGAGGCGCCTGGACCAGTCACTTGCCGATTTGCTGTACCCTACGGTCATGTCGCCGGCACAGTCTGATGAGTTGCTCACGCACGGGCCGATGTGTATCGGGCAGTGACGCTTCGAGCTCGAGAAGCGTGTCCTCAAAGTTCCCCAATTCGCGCTGGATCTCGGCCCGCATGAGAATGTTTTCCGGGCTCTTCCTGTCCAGGAGCTCCAGAACCCTGGCCAGGTTGTCCCGCATCGATGCATCAATTTCCATCTCAGGCTCAATGTCGGGGCCGTTGGCATTCGGGTCCCTCGGATCCGTCGATCGGTGTGTATCGTTCCATAGCCACCAGGCCCATATGCGGGTATGGAGTTCCTGCGGAATGTCAGGAGATTTCTGTTCGGCATAGCTGACAAGGTCCGAGGGCGATGGATCTTGCGCGGATTGAGCGTCCGGGAACCCATCGGGGTCGCGTGATGAAAGAAATCTACTTTCCCTCGTTCCGACCTCTTGTGCCGATGCCCTGTCAAGCAAATGACCGCAGTTCCGGCACTTCACGATTCCCGATGATCGCGGCAGCATCGGTGCAATCATCCGGCCATCGGTCCAGTACGTCGCACCGAACGTGTTGCCGGATGCCAGGTTGTGGCAGAGGATGTGTCGCCGGCAGCCACCGCATGCATAGACGCTGTCATTGCCGTAGGTCGTCATGATGCTCTCCGGTATGTGGTTGCCGGTAATGCAAGGACGGTTTGAAACTGGGCCGGATTACATGACCCGCAAGCTTCCATCGCGATGATCGCGTTGGTTTCCCTACGGGTGTTGATTAAAGGAACATTGGATCGGTGTGCGTTGGCGTCAACGCTTTTTTCGCGGGGAAACATTGAGTCTTTTGACTGGTCGGAAACTGTAGCTGTTTCGCGGACTCGCAGACGCCGACGGGAGTCGGAACGCTGGCCGACTCATGGATTTGCAGGACTCGCTCGATACGCTTGAGACTCGCGGGCGTGCCAGAGTCGGGCCAAACTGTGGAGTCTTGGATTCGGTCACATGCTCGCGAGTACAGAGTGCCCGCAACTCGGGGCGCGGGTCCGAAACCGGTTAACAGTGCCAGATGGACGGACGCAATCTGGCCAGATTTCTGCAGGAATCCAGGGACCTGGTCCGGCAGGGCAGAGGCATCGTGCAATTAATTGCACTGGCCGCGCTCCGGCCCGCGGGTCGGGCTCTACGAGGTCGTCTTGGCTCCTGTCACGCAGCCGCTGCCATTCCCGGACCGGAGCCAGCGGGCGCAGCCGGAAACGACGCTGTCAACCGGCCGGGCGTCGCAGCCCTTGAGGGCGCATTCCCACACCTCGAGTATCCGCCATCCGGCCTCCAGCAGGGTCTTGCGGTTACGCGCATCAACCTCCCGGTTGCGCGTGATCTTGCGCCGCCAGAATTCCTCGCGCGTCGACGGCCATCTGAAGAGATGGCAGTCATGGCCATGCCAGAAGCAGCCATGCACCAGGATCACCGCATTGTACTTCGGGAAGACGAGATCGGGTTTGCCCGGCAGCCGGCGGTCATGCAGACGGTACCGGAAGCCGAGACGGTGAAGCCCGTGCCGGATCACCAGCTCCGGCTTCGTGTCCTTGCCCCTGATCCCCGCCATCATCCGGCTGCGGGTCTCCGGGGAGACGATGTCAGGCATTGGCGGCGAGCCGATACCCTTCGGCGGGCTGGGCGAGAATGGCGCGCAGGTGGCGTGCCATCTCGGCTGCGATCGCCTCGATCACTGGCACCACGACCGCGTTGCCGAACTGGCGGTAGAGCTGGGTATCGGAAACCCACGGGCTCGGCGTCCAGATCCGGTCGTCGCTGTCAAAGCCCATGAGGCGGGCGCATTCGAGAGGCGTCAGGCGCCGCGGCGTACGCTCGCGTCCTCGAACGGGCTTGCGGCCGACGAGGATTTCCGAACCGTCCTTGTGATAGCGCGCCGAAAGCGTCCGCGCATGATCTGTCGGCCAGACGACGCTGCAGCCGAAGCCGTGACCCAGAGCCCGGTGCTTCTCGGCATAGCGGCCGAGATAGTCCCAGAGATGTTCGCTCAGGACATAGCGTTCATGGGCGCGGCCCTTGCGGGCTACAAACTGCCCGTCGGGTTTATCCTGGCGCGGCTCGTGCAGCACTGTCTCCAGCAGCGGCGGCACGGCCGGCGCCTTTGCCAGCACCTTCGCAAAGTCGAACGGCACCCTTGGAAACTCCGGCGCATCATTCCTGAACCCGACCAGGAATACGCGTTCGCGATGCTGTGGCACCCAGGCGCGCGCATCGATGACCCGCTTGTGCACCTCGTAGCGCACGCCGGGAAAATCCGGATGGCGTCCCTCGAGTACATCCATGATCGCCTGGAACGTGCGTCCCTGGTCGTGGCGCTCGAGGTTGCGGACATTTTCGAGCAGGAAGGCAGGAGGCTGCCGCTCCTGCAGGATGTCCGCGATGTTGAAGAACAGGTTGCCCTGGTCCTTGCAGGCAAAACCGTGCGGCCGACCGAGCGCATTCTTCTTGGAGACGCCGGCGAGCGAAAACGGCTGGCACGGGAATCCGGCGGCCAGTACGTCGAACGCTGGCATTTGCTCGCGCGGCCGGACGATCTCGCGGATGTCCCGGTTGAACGGGTGACTGCCGTCGGGATCGGGGAAGTTTGTCAGGTAGGAGACGCGGGCGTTCTTATCGATCTCGGAGGAGAAGACGCATTCGCCGCCGGCCTTCTCGAAGCCGTACCGCATGCCGCCGATCCCGGCGAACAGGTCAGCGAAGGTGAAGGAGGTGCGCCGGCGTCGTGGCCGCGGGACAAGGCGGCGGATCCGCTGCATGGTCCCGGGATCCGGTTCGGTGGTGCCGCGCATCCACGCCCGCAGACCGGCTTCGGTGGTCTGCAGGTGCCCGGTGAGCGCCGCGGCCTCGAGCCCGGTCATCCAAACCAGTTCTGCGAACCGGGTTGTATCGCTGCTGGCGGTCCTGCGTGGCATGGCCATCCCGGTTGGAACGTAAGGTGAATCTGGAGCCTCATATTGTAGCGTCTGCAGGCTGGCACACAATACCGGGTTGTCCACAGTGCCGGCCGCCCGGTGCCGGCGGAGGCCTGCAGGACAGGGGTGGACAGGGGCAGGACACGGGCCGGACACGGACAGGGGCGGGGGTGGACAGGGGCTGGACAGGGGGCGGACACCGCACGGACACGGCGCATCCGCTGCTATGAAAAGTTGAGTCTTTCCCGCAGGATAGCGGCGGCGGGCGGCTGATTCCCTATCAGAAGACCCACCCCGCAGACCCGGAACCGGCCGGTTTTTTTCGATTGATCGCCGCAGGACATGTCCAAAACACGGGCCGACGAGCTGATCGAGCAGGTCCTGGCCGACCTCCGCCTGGCGGATGCCGGGCCGGCTGCCTGCTATGCCGCAATCGACGCCGTCGTTGCCCACCTCGCCGAAATCAACCGCGTGAAAACGATCGCCGAGAATACTACCGGGACCATCTCGGAACGGCTCTGCGAGTGGGGGTTAAAGGAGTCGGTCCCCGATACCTACTACCCGCTCCGGTCGTTTCAGGGAATCAAGTGGGACTGGCTCGGTGATTTCGGGATCGTCGGCTACCCGCTCAACGTCTTCGTGTCGGTCAAGAGCTTCAAGGCCAAGGAACGGCTGCTGGTCAGCGGCTCAGGCAACCCGCTGGCGCCAACACTGGGCTGGGGTCTGTTTGATGCGCCAGGTGAGTTCGGTGCCAGCCGTCTCGCGACAATGAGGCTTCGTGGCTTCCTTGCGATCTACATGCCGGAACGGACCGCAAGCGCACTGGGCGCAGATGCGCGCGACATCAGGAACATCAACGGCAATCCGCTTGTGCGCGAACTGGCAGCGTTTCCGCGCGACCTGGTGGCATCTTCGGAAGAATTCCTGCTGGGCGGCAGGAAGGTGCGCATGGTCTCGGCATCGCATTTCTGAGACCTGAATTCGCAACCGGCAGGGGGACGGGAGAATGCCAGACAACGACACAAACTGGCGAACCTGGCGTGTCGGTCATCTCTATCGAGACCGCGGCCGGAAGACCGCAACCGACGACGAACTCCTGCACTGGCTTGCATCCGGTGGAACCACGATCGCCAACATGGGCGGGATCCGTTTCCGCGACTTCCGCAATCTGAAACTTGTAGACGCCGAGAGCCAACTGAAGGTGCCTGCCTTCTTCGTGCTCGTGACCTCCGAGAGACTGACGCAGTCACACAATCCCTGGGAGGATATCGTCGACAACCGTTCCGGCGAGATCTTCTACTGGGGAGACGCCAAGTTTGATCAGCGCGGGCGTCCCTACAACGGATTCACCGGCAATGCCCGGATTGAGGCGTCGAACAATCTCCGGCTTCGTCGAGAGATCGTGAAGGTCCCGCCATTCTTGCATTTTGCGAGGGTCAAAAGCGGTTGGATGCGGTTCAACGGTCTCTGCGTCCTGACCGATGTCCGTCAGGCGTGGTTTGAGGAAGAGGGGTAGCCGGTCAAGAACCTGCGGCTCAACCTTTCAATTCTTGATGTTGAGGAAGTGCCGGTCGAGTGGCTGCGACAGCGTCCGTTGGCTGCCGAATTCGATCGCTGCAACGCGCTTGCTCCCTGCGTATGGAAACTTGCCCAGCGCGGACAGGTGCATCGCCGCCAGCTGTGGACGTCGCGGATCCGCTCGCAAACCGACCAGCTGCCCGGTCCCGGCTCCGCTGACGAGAAGGTCCTCGGGGAGATCCTGGCCCTGACGCCGGATGAATTCGAGAAGTTCGTTGTGGCTCTGATCGACAAACTGCCGGAAATCGTCCCTGGTCTTACCCACCGGGTCCTGCGAACACAGATGACTGCTGACTACGGGGTGGATTTCTTCGGAACGTTCACACTTCCGCGACCGATCGCGTACGAGATCGAATTTGTCGGGGAGGCGAAGCGGTACAGCAACCCTGTTTCGCCGGACAAGGTCTCGAGGCTCGTCGCCCGGTTGGGCCGCGGCCAGTACGGGCTGTTCTTTACCACTTCCTCCTATAGCGACCGGGCGCAGAAGGAGGTCATCATGGACCGCTATCCGGTGCGACTGTTTTCCGGGCGTGATATCGTTGACATTCTGCGTGAAGGCCATTGTGTGGCCGGTGACCGCCTCCGCCGGGATTGGAAGGAAGCGGCGCTCTCGGCACCAGACATCGCAGGAGTTACCGGCTTGGTGCCGTTCATTGCCTGATCGACATCGCGTTACCGGACTTCGACTCGGTGGGGAAAGCAGCAACCGACCTGCAGGTGTCTGCGGTCGGGATTGGAACGTCAGCGCATGCTACCGAGACCGTGCTCGAGCGCAACCCTTGCGGCGGCAAGGCGGATTCTGGGATTTTCATCGTCCATTGCATGGCAGAGTACTGCGACCGCCTTCCGGTTCAGGGCTTGCAGCCCATGGACAGCTTCATTTAATGCTTCCGCGCAATAGAGGTCGGTTGCCTCGCGCCATTCCGTCCGTTTTTTCCAGTCGGCAAGGGTATGAACGCTGATGTGCAATTCAGTGGCGATCTCGCTGTCGGTCCGGTTGCAGACCACTTTCAGCATGGCAGCTCTGTAAATCCTTGCCTTGTGGGCTGGAGCGGCGGGGAAATCAGGCGATGTGGAAGTCATCAATGTTTCCGTCTGCGAAAATCCGGGTCTGTTTGGGTAAATCCGGGTCAGGTCTTCGGGAACGGCGTATTCCCATACGCTGCACAATAGGTTTCTGCCTTCATGCTGGGCAGCAGTTGCGGTCCGTACTGCGTGATCTCAAAATCGGATTCGGCCAGTGCACCGCCTTTTGCAGTCAATGCCTCGTGGATGGATTCACATGTGATCCTAATCCTTTGCTCGAAATCAGCCTGATCGGTTTCCCACAGTGCCGGGGTCGATGAGCCCCAGAACGGGAAAGCTTTTTCCCACTGATCTGCATAGCCTTCGATCGTCTCCATCAGCTTCGAAGGCTCGGCTGTGAGAGCCTTCGCGACGGCCTTCCTTACAAACTTGCACCACGATTTTGCGCTGGGACGAATGCAGAATCCGGGCGACCAGTAAGTACCGGTTCTGCGGAACTCGTAGCCAAGGAATGAAAACCCCTGCTCAGCAGTGCAAAGCTTCAGGGATCCGAGCGTCAGCGGCCCTATGGGCGAGGCACCAAGTACCTCTTTCAGGGCATCTATGATCGTAAGGGCCTCCGCCTTGCTGGCAGCCGGGAACAGGCCGTCATCCCTGTTGATAACGGCTTCATCGTAACGGGGAATTGATGCCAACTCGGGGCCAAGCAGCCTAGCGGCTGCGTGGTTGGAGACCCGCGAACCCTGGGGCAAACCCAGTCGGGCCGCGTCAGTGAGCTCGGAAGGAAGCGGGATAGTGTAGTGAGTAGATGTAGAGTCGGTAGTAATCGTCTTGATGATTGAAATTGCCTCCGTCATCCGTGCCGGGGTCAGGACATGGTCGATTACCCGGCGGGGCAAGGGGAGGCGATTCCTTACCCCGTCACGATTGAAAGATCCAAAGCAGTTCCTGATATCGAAAATCACAAAGTACCTATTGTTTCCGTCAAGAATCATTTCCTTTACGCGCGCACACGCCGGGTGAACGCCGCCAGTCAGGGCAAAGTCCCTGAATTCTTCAAGGTCCATCAGCCGGAGCAGATCCCGGCAGATGAGCTGTTCTGCCTGGCGGATCGGGCCGAACCTTGAAACCGGCCGCCAGGAACCATTCGGTTTGGGATGCGCGCGAACTTCGATCGTTTCTCCGCAGTCTTCGCGGAGCCGAATGCTGCGCGCGACATGCGTGATGAACTCGAGAATCTGTTCTTCGGAGGGTGCCGGGCGCCCCCTTTTTGTCTGCTTTCGGACGATTTCCCCTGTGACCCGTGCTGCAGCAAGCGTTCTCACACTATTGGCATCCAGGTAACGCATGATGTTTCTGGGAAGTAGACGGCGTTCGCTCTTGCCGGGAAGACAAGTGTTCCGGATCTGTCGGGCGAGCTTGAGATTCTTATGAAGCATGCGGTTAAATTCGAAACGCACGCTCGCCGGAGCAACACGGCAGCCTGCTTGTAGTTCTTTGGCAATGATTGTGAGGGGGTCGGTGGCCATGGCTAGTGCTCATACAGAGCGCGAACCGGCTGCTCTTCATGGGATTTCAGCCAGTCCAGCAACGACTCACGCCGATACAGAATCCTGTTGCCAATCTTGATGCGGGGCGGGCCTTGCCGCAGATGTTCCCAACGGGCGATCGTCCGGGATGAAACACTGAGAAAGCGTGCAACATCGGCCCGAGTGAGAAACTCGCCCGAACGTGACACATCATTTACGTGGTCTTGAGTTTCTGTTCCCTGATCCACCGGCTTAGCCCTCTGCTTCTATTGAAGCCGTCGGGCTGCCAACGGACGGCAGCTCGACGGAAACCCGTCGATCCCACCGTCCTTGGTATTGGGATAATGCTAAGTACCAAAGCCATCCGGAGTTAGTCAATACAAATTTAGGTCAAATGAAACGTAAAGGAGCCGTGCAATTAATTGCACACTACCAAACGACCGATCGTCGCCTACGACCTGTATCGGCTATTGTCCTGGGTCAAGACCAACCGATCCATGAACTAACATTCCAACCGGACCACTCGATGGGGGCCAGTCATTTTGATTCTAGTGCAGACCATCCTTTTTCATCGATCTCCTCTCCGTATCGGCTAAACTGCTCCGATGGTCTTTGATTGACGTTACCTTAATCTTTACTTCCTCTTCCTCTTCGGTACTGACCTGCCACTGAACTTTCCCCCATCTGGAGTTGGAGTCACGGCATGAGTATGCCCGGTCGGGCAGGTTGAGCAACAGGCCAGCACGCGGAGCCATCACAGAGCGCAGCGTGATGGCCTGTTGCGGTGAGTTTGGCGGCGAAGTCTGCCGGTGTCTGGTAGCCGAGTGAAGAATGCGGCCGGCGCGTGTTGTAATCGGCCACCCAGTCGAAGACTGCCTGCCGCGCATGATCGATCCCGAAGAACAGCGCCTCATTCAGCAGTTCGTCGCGCATCCGCCCGTTGAAGGATTCCACGAAGCCGTTCTGCATGGGCTTGCCCGGCGCAATGTAGTGCCAGTCGACGGCATGGTCCTTTGCCCAGGCGAAGATTGCGTGCGATGTGAACTCCGTGCCGTTGTCGGAAACGATCATCCCCGGTTTGCCCCGTTGCCCGATCAGCGCCGTCAGCTCTCGTGCCACACGCACGCCTGAGATCGAGGTGTCGGGGATTGCGGCCAGGCATTCCCGGGTCACGTCATCGACGATGTTGAGAACCCGGAAGCGGCGGCCATTGGCCATTTGATCGTGGACGAAGTCGAGCGACCAGCGGGCGTTGACCCTGGCCTCGACAAGGATCGGGGCGCGCATGCCGGCAGCCCGCCGTCTGGCCCGGCGTTTGCGGACTGTCAGACCCTCTTCGCGATAGAGCTGGTAGATCCGGTCGATGCCCGATGCCTTGCCCTCCCGGCGCAGCAGGATGAACAGGCGCCGATAGCCGAAGCGCCGTCGCTCATTGGCCAGGTCGCGCAATCTGGCCCGCAACGCCGTCTCGGGTGGTCGGCGCGAGCGATAGCGGATCATCTTGCGATCGGCATCGATCACGGAGCAGGCCCGGCGCTCGCTCATCTGAAACCTCTCACGCAGATGAGCGACAGCTTCGCGCTTGGCGGCGGGCCTTACCATTTTTTTGACAGAAGCTCGCGCAGCGCAGAGGCGTCCAGCACGGCGTCGGCAAGAAGCCGCTTCAGCTTCCCGTTCTCATCCTCAAGTGCCCTTAGCCGACGGGCCTCCGATACGCCCAGCCCGCCATACTTGGCCTTCCAGTTGTACAGCGTCGCTTCCGAGACGCCGTGCTTCCTCGCCAGGTCAGCCGCCCTGGCACCGGCCTCGTGCTCCCGCAAAACCGCAATGATCTGCTCTTCCGAAAACCGCTTCCTCTTCATCGTCCGTCTCCCTCAGGTCGGGCCGGACTCAAAATCTATCTGGAGGAAAATCTCAGTGGCAGGTCACGGCTGTGATGCTCACGGTGTTGACTTCCGCAGCAGAAGCGAACGAGTACATGCCCACGATGTTATACACATCCGACGGGTTTGGATTCCCAGCTATTTCGACGCCGTTCTGCTAGCGGCCGTTAATGTGGTTCCGATGCGGCGTCGTAGGCTGAAGGTTCCTCTTGAAGGGGAGCAATTTTGGGGGCTGGTGACGAAGGGAACTAGGTGTCGAACTCGACTAGATGCTGATTCCGCGGCGTGGCTCGGATGGTTGGCTTACATCAACTTGGTGGATAGGCGCCCGCCGTGGCGTCGTTGCCACCATCAACGGAAAGACTTGTTCCGGTAACGTAGCTAGCAAGATCGCTCGCGAGGAACATCACACAGTTCGCAATTTCGGTAGGTTTTGCCAACCGGCGCATCGGGATTCCGGCAGCGAGTTGTGCTGGCGTACTGCCTGATTCTTTCAACATCTCATCGACCATCACGGTGTGGACTTCGCCGGGGCAGACAGAGTTAACCCGAATGTTCTCGGCGGCGTGATCCAACCCCATGCAGCGTGTGATCTGTACTACCGCGCCCTTGCTCGCGCAGTAAGCAACATATCCAGCTTCGCCATTCAGGCCCCATTCCGAAGCGATGTTTACGATGTTGCCGCTACCCTGTTTGCGCATCTGGCGAACAGCCGCGCGACTCATTCGAAACAGCGCCGTGACATTGATACCGATAGTCTCGTCCAATACTTCATCGGTCGTGTCAGTTACATCCCCGGCGTGGAGGACACCGGCATTGTTGATCAGAACATCGAGGCGACCGAAACGGCTGACGGTTTTTTCTACAAGCCGATCGCAGAATCCATCGTCTGTGATATTGCCGATAACCAGATCAGCGTCCCGACCGAGAGCCTTGATGGCCTCGAGAACCAGCTTGCCACGCATCGCGTTTCTGCCGGCCAGCATGATGGACGCGCCGGCTTCCGCAAAGCCGCGGGCACAGGCCTCGCCGATGCCAGTTGTGGAACCGGTTACCAAGACTACTTTGCCGTCGAACTTCATGGCTGTGCTTTCCTCAGTTTCTGCTAGCGCCACCGTTGCGGATGCTCATTGCGTGGCACCTTCAGCCAGATTAATCTGCGATCGCAGATCGCACAAGAAGCGGCCATCCTTACCGGAGCTTTCTACGACGCTTGAGATGTATTTTGCAGCGCTTGTGGCAGACGATGTCATTAGTTCGGCCCGTACGGAAGACGTTTACAAGGCGTGCAGTCATTCAAGTGGGACGAGCGGGAGCCATTTTGTGCCACAGTGGGATTTCGATATCTATGCAGATTTCATATCGCAACAGTATCAACCGATGTGATCGACCCGCGACCAGCGGCATGGAGATATATCGATGCATGATCTGAACATCACGGACGAGCATATTCGGCAATATGCCGAGGACGGCTTTATCGTGTTCGACAAATTCCTCGAGAGCCAAGAGATTGAACTCCTACGCTCCCGCGTCGATCCGCTCTTCCGCGGCGAATGGATGACGGGCCTCGCCCCGGACGAGGTCAACTGGCAGGAGGGACGCGATCGCGACGGGAAGACGCGCCAGCTCTGCAATACGTGGAAGTCAGACTATGTAGTGGCGAGTGTCGTCCTGAAAGATACGGTTGGACGGGTGGCGGCGCAGCTCTCCGGTTGGGAAGGTACCAGAATTCATCTTGATAACGTTATCTGGAAGCCGCCGGGTGCTTCCGGCCTCGTCATGCATCAGGACGGGAGCTACAACCACTACATGGTGCCAAATCGCCTGACCTCTCTGTGGATGGCGCTGGACGATACGAATTCGGCTGCGGGTACCGTTCTCTATGTGAAGGGATCGCACAAGTGGGGTGCCGCACCGAAGCCAAAATCGTTCCTGGTGGACGATCACCTGGTGCCGATGCTCGAGGCTGCGCGACTTGCCGGAGTCAGTGATCCTGAGATCGTTCCGGTCGAAGTGCCGGCGGGTGGGCTTGCTGTCCATTGCGAGTGGCTTTGGCACGGCTCCGGTCCGAATGTCGCAGACGTGCCGCGGCGCGCGATCGTGGCCCATTGTACGCCGGACATAACCCGATTTCATCCAACGAATGCCGGAAACATCTATATCCGGTATCGACGAATGGGCGACACCGGCATGGATGAAAGCTTCTTCCCGATCCTCTGGACACGGGATGGGTACCGGACGCCTTGGCTCGACGACTACATGGCTCGGGCGAACGAGCGTCGATAGCCCGCACGGAAGACGCCGACTGGTGGCGCTGTGAAAGGCCTTCGGTTGAACGAAGCAAGGTAACGGCCCGCGTCAGGACGCCCGGCACCCAAGTATTTTGGTGAGCCGCGTATTTCATTCGGCTTTCATTGTCTGAATTGATTGGCCAGCCGCTTCTTCCAGAAAAACCATCAATGAAAATGTTTCTGACGTCTGGTGTCAGGCTGGGACGGCCAAGGATATCCCGTCACCCGAGGGTCGATTGTGTTTGCAGATCACCGAGTATAATATGCGATCTGCGATCGCACAATCCAACGTCCAGACCAATGAAGATGATGGCGATCGAAGACAGGAGAGCGCTCCCAGTGTCAGCCATGAACGCCGACAGCAATTTGACAACAGGCAGAGTGGGTGTCTGCTGGCCTTGTGTGCTCACCGGTCACCACCCGCAAGCATTTGTTCGACGTCGCGGGTGCCATGTTTCGGGCCGTCATACCCCTGCGACGGGGCGCGCGGTATCGAGGCGCAAACAGCATGCAATGTGGAGGCACTTATGAAACGGTTTGGTAGTACCCGGTCGATGTTAAACCGGCGGGGACTGTCGCGTCGCAATGTGCTGCGCGGCGTCGGCGGGACAATCGCAACCGGCGCTGCAATGCGCGCCTTTCCGGCGAGGTCTCAGGAATCGGTTAACCTCAACATCCTTCTGACGAATATTCCTTGGACAGATTCGATTCTCAGGCGCGTCGCCGATGCCTACAACGCGGCAACCGATGGACGTGTCACGATAACCGGAGAGCAGGTTCCATATGAAGCCCACTACGAAAAGCTGATCCTTGAGCTCAGCTCCGGTTCGTCGACGTTCGACATTGTGACGACAGATACGATCTGGATCCGCCAGATCGTGGAGAATAATTGGGTTGTCGGTCTCGAACCCATGAAGGAAGCCAACCCGTCGCTGCCAGATCTGAACTGGGATGACTTTCTAGATGGACCCTATTTGTATTCGACCTTCAACGGGCAGCGGTGGGCCGTTCATGCGACCCAGTCGACACCTGTCTTCGTTTATCGCAAGGACCTCCTTGAAAAAATAGGCATGGATGCGCCGCCGCTCTGGAACTGGGACCAATACCGCGACGCGGCTGAGAAGCTTACCGGAGACGGTGTTTTCGGTGCTGCCATGCTGCTTGGCGGGCAGGATGCCTGTATGGGCGACTGGATGATTCGAGTCATGGGATTCGATGACAATCCCCCAGGCAACGATTTTCTCTTGGATGACGATGCTAACCCGATTTTTAATGTCAATGATCGCGGCGAGCGCGCCATCGAAAGGATGCGGGAGATCCTTCCCTACTGTCCAGAAGGCGTCTTCAACTTTGACTATCCGGACGGACCGCCGCTCCTTCAGGAAGGTAAGGTTGCCATGGCGGTACATTGGCTTGACATGTGGCCCGGTCTGGAAGATCCCGCTGTGTCCAAGCTTGTTGGCCAGTTCGGATACACCGTCGCTCCGACCGACAATGTGAGCCAGCATATGGTGGCCGGATGGGGCATGTTCATCAATTCGTTTTCCGAGCATCAGGAGGAGGCGTACCGCTTCCTTGCCTGGCTGCTTGAGGGGCCCGCATACAAAATGTTCCGGGAAGACGGCGAGACGACCCTCATCTACAAGCCGGACCTAAATGATGATGCTGTGAAGAAGCAGATCCCTGTCCTGAACGTGTACGACGACATTGCAAAACTTGGGACGACTTATACGGCGTTTCCGCCGTACAAGGTCACAAACGCGTCCGAAGTGCAGCGTATCGTCTATGAGGAGGTCATCGCGGCGCTATCCGACGATAAGTCTTCGAAGCAGGCCATGAAGGATGCCGAAGATCGAGTGAACACCGCAATGAACCGATAGCCTTGCTTGGGGGATGATAGTCGTCGTTCCGACTGTCATCCCCCTTTCATTGACTGCAAGTAAAGCCACGTTGCTCTGTCTGTTTAGTCCGCCGGGCCACGAAAGATTGGAATAGATGTCGACCAATCAAACAGTCGCCCCCAGTCGTGCGCCGGCCAAAACAATACATGAAAGTTTCGGTCCCTGGCTGCTACTGGCCCCATGCCTTGCAGTTCTTTTCCTCGTAGGTATTTTTCCGCTCTGCTATTCACTTTGGATCAGTTTCACTTCTTACCACCCGACCAATCCATCGTTCGATCAGGGCTTCGTATTCCTCGACAACTACATCGCCATACTTAGCGACCGCCAGGCACTGAACTCAATTGTCGTCACCTTCCTGTTTACGGCCGGCAGTGTGCTAGCGTCCCTGATCTTTGGCCTGCTCCTGGCATTCCTGTTCAATCACGATTTACCGGGCTCGGCCGTGATCAGGACGTTGTTACTGATCCCGATGTTGGTTACCCCGCTCGCTATTGGGATTACATGGCGAATCATGTATTACCCGGACACCGGCGTTATCAACTATCTGCTCGCCGCAGTCGGTGTTGGTGGCCAAGCTTGGTTAAGTTCGACCGGGCAGGCCTTGATCTCCGTCATCATTGTCGATGTATGGCAATGGACGCCGTTCATGTTTCTCATCCTTTATGCCGGACTTCGGTCATCGCCCAGAAGTCCGATGGAGGCTGCCGCTATCGACGGTGCCAGCGGGTGGCAATCGCTGATCTACGTAAAATTGCCGATGCTCAAACCCATCATCGTTCTGGCAGTGCTTCTGAGAGGCATCGATGCCGTGCGCACCTTCGATCAAGTCTTCATGATGACGCGAGGCGGCCCGAATCTGGCAACGGACCTTGCAAGCCTCTATCTCCAACGCGTCAATTTCAAGTTCTTCGATCTCGGATACGGTGCCGCACTGTCTTGGGCGTTTCTTCTCGTACTGGCAGCCATCGTGGTGACATTTCTTAAACGTACCGGATTTATAAATTATATAAGTGGGAAGGAGCGGTTGTGAACGTCGTCGGTTACTCAAGGAATCGAACAACTGGCGCGACGTCCGTGCTGCCGGCGGTTCGAATTGTCCTGATCTATATTGCAATGATCACCGCTCTGGTATTCTTTCTCTTTCCTTATTATTGGATGGTCTCTGCAGCCTTTAAGGGACCGGGCGATATAACGGCTTATCCGCCCGTCTGGGTGTTCGAGCCTACGTTTGATAATTTTAGAGAGCTGTTCCAGAACCTCGGCGCAATGAAGGCGCTTACCAACAGTTTGATTGTCGTAGGCATTTCAACTTGCCTCGCGATCATCTTTGGCAGCATGGCTGCATATGCGCTGGCGCGGTTCGAGATCAAGGGCAAAGAGATTCTTGCTCTCGAGATCCTGCTGTTCCGAATGGTGCCGCCGATTGTCAGTGTCATACCGTTGTTCATACTCGCAAGGAAACTGGGGATCTTCGATACGTACTGGATCCTGATTGCGATCTATACCTCGATGGGGCTGCCGCTGGCCGTCTGGGTGATGCGGGTCTTTACCCAAGAGATACCGAGGTCGATCGAAGAAGCTGCGATGATCGATGGCTGCAATCGGCTGCAGGCTCTCATTCGGGTAACAATACCTCTTATGCTGCCCGGCCTGGTGGCGACGATCGTGATCGTCTTCATGTTCGCCTGGAATGAATATTTATTCGCCAGCCTTTTGACTTCTTCCAACGCTAGGACGTTGCCTGTGATGACTGCCGTGACCATCAAACCAAGGGCCATCGCATGGGGTGTCGCATCGGCAGCAGGTACCCTTATGTCCCTTCCGGTTGTGGTTCTTGCGATGCTTGTGCAGCGGTACCTGGTCAGAGGCCTGACCTTTGGCGTCATTAAAGGTTGAGTCAGGACCCACAGAGGTAGGTATCAATGAGCGTGAAATTGCAGGGCCTTCGCAAAGAGTTTGGATCGCACGTCGCGGTACCCGACCTCAATCTTACGATCGAGGATGGCGAATTCTTTGTGCTTCTAGGCCCATCAGGCTGCGGCAAGACGACGACTCTGCGAATGATTGCGGGCCTTGAAACACCGAGCGGCGGAAAGATCGAGATCGACGGCGTGGATGTGACTGTGGCGGAGCCACGGAAGCGCGATATTGCAATGGTCTTTCAGGATTACGGTCTCTATCCCCATATGCGTGTTCGGGACAACATTGCATTTCCACTCAAGATAAGGGGAATGGACAAAGCGGCGCGGGAGGAAAAAGCCGAAGAAGTCGCGAGGCGTCTGCACATCGAGCATTTGCTTAACCGGAAGCCGCCCGCGCTTAGCGGTGGCGAGAAGCAGCGCGTATCGTTGGCACGGGCCTTAGTTCGCAATCCAAAAGTCTTTCTGATGGACGAGCCTCTTAGCAATCTTGATGCCAAGTTGCGCATTACCATGCGCGCAGAGATCAAGCGCTTGGTTTCAGATCTGAAAATCACAACAATCTATGTGACGCATGATCAGATCGAAGCCATGGCGATGGCCGATCGGATCGGAGTGATGGATAAAGGCCACATGATACAAGTCGACAAGCCCACTTCCATCTACGACCATCCATCCAACATTTTTGTCGCGCAGTTCATCGGCTCACCGCCGATGAATACGTATCGCGGACATCTTTGGCGCTCGCACCAGCTGGAAATCGCACCATCCTTCTTTGCGACATTTGTCGAGCCAGAACGGCTCCAGAAGATCTTGCACAACGGATCCGAGAAGAAAGACGTTGTGGTCGGGGTTCGTCCGGAAGACGTGCAGATCGAGGCGCAAGGGCCCAATCATTTCGCCGTGGGTGTGGTCGAACTGATTGAGCCGCTGGGACAAGATACCTATGTCTACCTTGCGGTCGACGGTTCGGAAATGATTGCCGTGACCAAGCGCAGCAATTTCCGTGTGGGTGAGACTGTGGGGATCCGTATCAGCTCGGATCGCATACACCTGTTTAACGGAAGGTCCGGAGACGCCTATCGGATCTGATGGCGCGCGACGTTAGCGCAGTCATCCTCACGACGGTTGGTCGGCCTCGAACTTTGCATGCTCGAGGAGAAATTTTGCGCCCTCGGCAATATCTTGTTCGATTGCCGTCCGCGCTGCAGCGGACGCCCTTGCCTTCAGAGCCGCGACGGCGTCTTCATGGTAGTCGATCTCGAGAATGCCGGTAAGTTTTCCTTCGAATTGGCCAGCGTATCTAGTCAGGAAAGGCCCGACCTGTAACCACAGAATCTCGATGAGGAATAGCAAAGTGGAGTTCGGCGCGATGTTGTATATCGCAAACTTGAACTCCTTGTTCTTGGTGAGGTATCTTGCGATGTCTTCGTTCCGGGCAGCAGAAGTGAGTTCGTGACAAAGCTTCTCGATTGTGCGTAGTTGAGATTTGCTGGCTTTGTCAGCGACCTGCTCGGTTGCGCGTCCTTCCAGGACGACGCGAAGAGCCATGAGTTCCGCAAATCGCTCTTTGAACATGTTTGGAACCTTAGCGATTCCGCTGGGCGTCAAAGTCAGGGCCTGTTGAGCACTCAAGCGGAGCAGGGCAGAGCGAACCGGCATGTCGCTGATGCCGAGTGCTTTCGCAAGTGTACGAGATGTGAGTTTCTGGCCAGGATGAAAGTGGCCCGACATGAGGGCCTCTTTAATCTCCTGATACGCCCGCTCATGAAGAGGTGTCGTGTCGAGTTCCGCAAGCTTTGGAACCGACGCCGCTTTTCGTCCCCTCATCCCGAAGTTCCTTCTGCGGATACGGTCTCTTGGCACGTTGGCGAACGCGCCAGAAGATACTCGGCATTGCCTTGTCGCATGGCACCTGCAGGCTTGCGACCCTGGTCCCCACTCCTGATCACGTCACGCTAAAATGCGATTGGCGATCGCATTTTAGCGCCATCTTCAGGAGCCTTCAATTCACATTGATAACCTGCAGATCACGTGGTTAAGCCGTTCATATGTCCTTGTTTAACCAGATCCAAGTTGGAGAACCTCGAGGAAAGACGCATAGCGAAACCCGATGTGCCGCGTTGCTGATCCGGAGGAAGTCGCTGCATGCGCAACAATTCTTGCCAGAAACGCAGCAAGATACATCACGGGTGCGTGCCTATCGGTTGATGGCGGCGTCGATGCGCCGGCAGGAAAAATCCATCTTTCAGAGCTGCAAGTGGCTGGCGATGCCGGCTTAGTGCCCGCGACCTGAGGCCCTGAACTTCCTCCAGATTTGAGTAGAGTCCGCCCAGCCAAGGAGGCGGACGATGAAGCGATCGCGGTAGTGTTATCGGTCGGTGGACCGGCCGAGGGCCCGATAACGCTGCTGGCAACGCCGACCACGATCAATACGGTTGGCTCGGATCTTGGTTTGCAGCGGCATTGATCCGTTGAGGCGCGGCATTTTTGATGCGCATTCGGCGCCAGAGTGCGCTATGGGGCTGTCGACTGGTTTCGAAGCAACCCCATCAATATTCTGAAGAATCGCCGCTGCCTTGTTGGCTGCATTTCGCAACGGAGCATCGAAGAGATGCGCATACCGCGCAGTGGTTTGCTGCTGGGTATGCCCGAGCAGTGCGCCGATTACCGGGAGCCCTTCTCCCTGTGATACCAAGACACTGGCGAAAGTATGCCTAAGATCATGGAGTCGCACACCTGAGATTGCGGCATCTTCACAAGCTGATGCCCAGAATTTCTTGATGTCGATCATGTGCAGACGCTTTCCCGGGCCGGGGAACAAAAACTCGGATTCAGACGTTGCGCTCATTTGCCGGAGAAGTGTAATGGCTAGGTCAGACAGTGGCACACGGTGATAACGCTTCTGTTTGGTATGGCTGCTTTCCTTGGTCCAGACAGCGGCCCCAAGGTCGAATTGCTCCCATCTGGCCGCCAGCACTTCCGATCGTCGGGCGCCCGTTAGCATCAGCAGATAAGCCGCGTTGGCTGCAGGTCGATTCGGATGGCATTCCAAGATTCTTGCGAGTCGTTGCGCCTGCTCCGAGGTCAGGTAGGTGTTCCGTGGCTGCTCGGGATTGCGTTCGATGCCTGAAGCCGGATTGTCCGCTCTCCAACCCCATTTGATCGCGAGAGAGAACATCTTCGATAGCAAGGCGACCATCCGATTTGCTTGGAAGGGCGCGTTTTCGGAGACTTGCCGGTGCAGTCGCTCAATATCGGTGTAGCGGACCTTACTGACCCTTAGCGCACCGATGCCAGGGCCGATGTAGTTTCGGATCATGCCAAGGTCGGATCGCTGCGAACTGGGCCGCTTCTTCGGCAGATGCATCTCAATATATTTTTTGCAGAGGGCCATCATATCTGGCGCCTCGCGCTCAGATTTCCTAAATGCCATAGGATCATCGCCAGTATCGATCCTGCGTCGGAGGCGCTGAGCTTCCTGCCGGGCAGCGGTGACTGACCATGCCGGATAACTTCCAATGGTAATACGGTGCTCCTGTCCGGCAGTCCGATAGTTCAGGACAAACGCCTTCGAAGCTCCCGCCGTAGTGCGGAGGCCAAAGCCCGTGACTGCGCTGTCGTAGATAATCCGGTTTCCAGAAGCCGGGGCGCTGCAGGCCTTTGCAAGCCGGTCGGTAAGTCTTCCCATGTCCGTGCTGTGTCCGTGCTGTGTCCGCAACTCGATGCGTATTGAATGACATTCGATGTCCGCGATTGACATCAGGTGTCATCGATACAGCATTGTTACGAAATGATTCTATTCGGGAAGTTGGCCGTACGCCAAGACTAAATGATTCATGCAAATCACGTCTCTTAATCAGCGGGTCACAGGTTCGAGCCCTGTTGCGCCCACCAATCTTTCCGCCGTTCTCGATGAATACCGTGCCGGACCGTCCAGCGGCGGCCTCGCGCGTCGGGTCTCCTTGCGGGCCCGGCGTCGGGATACGATATTCGATGTGCCCATCCTTGCGCCAAGGAGGAACGACCATGCGCTACGCAAAGACCGACGAGGCGGTCAAGAAACTGACGCCCGAACAATATCGTGTGACCCAGGAGAGTGGCACCGAGCGTCCCTTCACGGGCGAATACAATGACAACAAAGAGCCCGGGATCTATGTCGACATCGTTTCCGGCGAACCGCTGTTCGTGTCGACCGACAAGTTCGAATCCGGGTGCGGCTGGCCGAGCTTCACCAAGCCGATCGAACCGGCCAACGTGAACGAGTTGCGGGACAACACGCATGGCATGATCCGCACCGAGGTGCGTTCGACGCATGGCGACAGCCATCTCGGCCATGTATTTCCCGACGGCCCCCGCGACAAAGGTGGGCTGCGTTACTGCATCAATTCCGCATCCCTGCGCTTCATCCCGCGTGACCGGATGGAAGCCGAGGGCTACGGTGCGTATCTCAGTCAGGTGAAGCTGGAGGGTAACTAAATGACCGAACGAGCTGTTCTGGCCGGTGGCTGCTTCTGGGGCATGCAGGACCTGATCGGCAAGCTGCCCGGCGTCATCGACACCCGCGTTGGCTATACCGGCGGTGATGTGCCGAATGCGACCTATCGCAATCACGGTACGCATGCCGAGGGCATCGAAATCAATTTCGATCCCGAGATCATCAGCTATCGGCGGATTCTGGAATTTTTCTTCCAGATCCACGATCCCACCACGAAAAACCGGCAGGGCAACGACAGGGGCACCGGTTACCGCTCGGCGATCTATTATGTCGACGATGCGCAGAAGCGCGTGGCCGAGGACACGATCGCGGATGTGGAGGCTTCGGGTCTGTGGCCGGGCAAGGTTGTGACCGAGATCGAGCCGGTGGGTGATTTCTGGGAAGCGGAGCCGGTGCATCAGGATTACCTGCAGAAGTACCCCAACGGTTACACATGCCACTATCCGCGCGCCAACTGGGTGCTGCCGCGAAGGCAGGCAGCGGAGTAGCCACCTCGGTGACAGCGGGACCGCTCCGACCTAGTATTCTGACGGATCGAAAATGCGGCCGAACAGCACCGGCCTCATCGGTATCGCAACACCCGGCCATCCGGGATCATCGAACAGGGGGATATTTCGCATGCTTGCCTACATCATGGTTGGAACCAACAATCTGAAGCGCTCGGCAAAATTCTACGATGCCGCGCTCGCACCGCTGGGTCTCGCGCAGTCCGGCGGCGACGCGCGTTACATCGGCTATGCGCCGAAGAATGCGCCTACGAAAGCCAAGTTCTTTGTAACGAAGCCCTACAACAAGAAGCCGGCCACGTTCGGCAACGGCACGATGATATCGCTTGAAGCAAAATCGCGGCGCGCGGTTGACGGATTCCATGCGGCGGCACTCGCCGCCGGCGGCACCGATGACGGCAAGCCCGGACCGCGCCCCGCCGGCGGCAGCAATTATGCTGCCTATGTGCGCGATCCGGACGGCAACAAGATCTGCGCCTATTGCGCCAAGGCAAAATAGAGCGCCCGAATGAGAAACGGCACATGAAGCTCGGCGGTGCCGGGCCTCATATGCCGTTTTCTGTTTCTGCCATCGTTGCAGCGAAGGAACGGTTGCGGAAAAGGACGCTCGTTATTTGTTACTGCTAATGTTGTCGTTACTGTTATTTGTATTTTAATTACTGTTGTTGTTGAACATCCCGCCGATGAACTGGTTCGCCAGACCCAGCATCACAGCGCTCGGATCGCTCAGGGAGCCGGTTCGGTAGCTCTTCTGCAACTGGTTCAGAAGCAACTGGCTCGGCGCACCGGTCTGCGGAATGCCGACCTCCTTCTGGTACGACAGGACAGCCTCGCGGGTCCGCGTACCGAACAAACCGTCCGGGGTGCCGACATTGTACCCAAGGCGATTGAGTTCGATCTGGATGTCCTTGTTCAACTGGGTGGCGGTCACCTGACTGGCGTAGTCGCTGTTGTAGACGCCACCCGCGCCGGGCTCGAGATTCGAGCTGGCGAGGTGCGTCAGTAACGTCGCGCTCGGCTCGCCCGTGAGCGGCAGGTTGAAGTCGCCCTGGTAGGCGAGGATCGCGCTGCGCGCCGCAGAGTCGAAGACACCGTCCGCCGTGCCGGCGTTGTAGCCCTGTTCGTTCAGCGCGGTCTGGATCGACCGTACCAGTTGCGTGCGCGTCAATGTCGGGTCGATGTTTGCCTGACCTCTCTCGAGCCGTGCAAGGAGCGTGTCGTCGATACGACCGTTGACCGTAATGCCTGCATCTGACTGGTAGGTCCGGACTGCCGACGTCGTCGCCGCCGTGACCATCCCGTCGATCGGACCGACATCATAGCCGCGGACGTCCAGAGCCTGTTCGACAGCCTTGACCAGGGCGATGCGTTGAATATCCGCGCTGCCATCGTCACCCGCCGCCTGCTGGATACTGGTCAGCAGGCTTTGCGTGACCTCGCCGGTGATCGGCAAGCCGTTGTCATTCTGGAAGGTGCGTACGGCGCCCCGCGTGGTCGGGCCAAAGACGCCATCGGCCGGACCCGCATTGTAACCGAGATTGTTGAGCTCGGACTGCACGGCCCGAACCAGGCTTGCCCGCGTGGGCTGATCCGCGCCCGGCGACGCCTGCAAGCGGGTCAGCAAACTCGTTGTCGCCTTGCCATCCACGGTGATGCCACTGCTGCTCTGATAGGCCTCGATCGCCTGGCGGGTCTTCCAGTCGAGCGTGCCACTGACCGAGGGCACGTCGTAGCCGCGCTCGCGCAACTCGGACTGGATGTTGGCGACGAGCCCGGTCGTGTCGGGGCTGGGCACTGGCGTGACCGTTGTTCTGCCCGCGATCCGGTCGAACAAAGCGACGGTCAACTGACCGTCGGCAATGAGACCATGGGCCTGCTGGTAGGCCCGAATCGCAGCACGGGTCTTGCTGCCCATGATTCCGTCTTCGACACCGGCATCGTAGCCGAGATCGTTCAGCAGCATCTGCATGTTGCGGACCGAATACGCCAGCGTGCCGGTTGAGGTCGTGCCCGGCTGCCACTTCTCGGCCAGCGTCTGGGCTTCGGCGATCTGGCTCGCGGTCATGCGCTCCTCGAGGCGCGAACGCGCCTGATTGGCGCGCGTGTTTCCACGCGATGCGGCGAGGTTGTACCACATATGTGCTTTGACGTAGTTCTGTGCGACGCCGTCGCCCTGGGCATACATCTCGCCCATCATAAATTGTGACGCGGCATCGCCGGCATTGGCAGACAGTTCAAAATCGGTGAACGCAGTCTGATAGTTGCCGCTCTCATAGGACTGCATAGCGGAATTGTAGTCCGCGAGCGCCAGTGTCGGCGCCGCAACGATCATTGCAAGCGTCAGCGCGAGTGAGCGAATCATGGCAGGGTCCTTTCGTCATGATTTCTCGAATTCCCGGTAAAAACACGGTGAGAGCGTTCAGGGTTCCGCCGCCCCGGGTTCCGCTTTCGAAAAGCCCGCCAAACGCTTGGTTTATTGTCCTGTGTCTTCCATCGGGCATAACACCCGACCGAGGTTCAGACCGGAAGGTCGGTCGATCTGGCAGGATGCATAAAAAAACGGCACATGAAGCTTGATCCTGTCAAACCTCACATGCCGTTTTTTCGAGCCACCGCGTTGCAGACCTCGCCGCGGTCAGGATGCCGGCGCGAGCGCTAGGTCGCTGTGCGCCAGCGGTAACCGGCCGAGCGGCCGTCGCATGTCGAAAGTATCGCTATTCGTTTACTGATTGAACAGCCCTTCGATGAACTGGTTCGCCAGACCGAGAATGACGGTGTCCGGATCGTTCGAGTTCGAGGCGCCGGTGCGATAGCTGTTCTGAAGCTGGGCCAGAAGCTGCCGGTTCGCTTCGCCGGTCTGCGGAAGGCCGACTTCCTTCTGGAATGCCAGGACGCCCTGACGAGTCTTTTCGTTGAACTTGCCGTTCTCGTCACCGACCTTGTATCCGAGGCGATTCAGCTCGGCCTGGATCGCCTTCGTGAGCTCAGGCGTCACCTCACTGGTGCCGGTGCCGCTCGCGCCGGGCTGGACATCGGAGTTCGCCAGATGCGCCAGAAGCTGACGGCTCGCTTCGCCGGTGAGAGGCAGATTGGCATCCGTCTGATAGACGAGGATCGCTCGGCGGGTCGAGGGACCGAACACGCCGTCAGCCGGCCCGACCGTGTAACCCCGTTGATTGAGCGCGGTCTGGATCGACTGAACCAGCTGGGTGCGCGTCATGCCATCGAGATTGGCCTGACCCTTCTCCAGTTGCGTAAGGAGATTGCCATCGATGCGACCGTCGACCGTGAGACCCGCGTCCGACTGGTAGGTCCTGACCGCAGACGTCGTCTGCGTCGTGACCGTGCCGTCGATCGGACCGACCTCATAGCCGCGAACGTCGAGCGCCTGTTCGACGGCCTTCACCATCGCGGTGCGCTGGGCGTCTTCGGTGTTGCTTTCGCCGGAAGCCTGCTGGACGCTCTTCAAGAGGCTTTCGGTGATCTCGCCCGTGACCGGAAGTCCGTTATCGTTCTGGAACGTGCGTACGGCACCGCGTGTGGTCGGACCGAAGACACCGTCTTCGGGACCGGCGTTGTATCCGAGATCGTTAAGCCGGGTCTGCACGGCAAGGACGAGGCCGGCACGGGTATTCTGGTCCGTACCCTGCGACGAGCGCAGTTTCGCCAGCAGGTTGCCGCTCGCCTTGCCGTCGACGACGATGCCGCTATTGCTCTGATAGGCTTGAATCGCCTGACGCGTCTTCCAGTCGAGCTCGCCCGATACCATCGGAATGTCGTAACCGCGCTCGCGCAGCTCGGACTGGATGTTGGCAACGAGCCCGGCCGGATCTTCGGCGGGAGCAGCCGGGGTCTTGCCGGCATCGGCCAGGATGCGTTCGAACAGACTATTGGTAATCTGCCCGTCGGCACTGATACCGCGGCTCTGCTGGTAGGCACGAATGGCGGAGCGTGTCTTGCTGCCCATGATGCCATCCTCGATGCCGGCATTGTAGCCCAGGTCGTTCAGCAGCATCTGCATGTTGCGAACGGAAAAGGCCACCGAACCGGTTCCAGTATTGCCTGGCTGCCACTTCTCGGCCATCGCCTGCGCTTCGGCGATCTGCGTGGTGGTCATGCGCGACTCTAAGCGCGCACGCGCCTGGTTTGCGCGATCGTGACCCCACGATGCCGCCATGTTGTACCACATGTGTGCTTTGACGTAGTTCTGTGCGACACCGTCGCCCTGGGCATACATCTCGCCCATCATAAATTGTGACGCGGCATCGCCGGCATTGGCGGACAGTTCGAAGTCTGCGAATGCAGTCTGGTAGTCGCCCTCCTCATAGGACTGCATGGCGGTACTGTAGCTGGCGAGCGCAAGGGCGGGTGCCGAAACAATCAGGGCAGCTGCCAGCGCAAAGGAACGGATCATGATAATACCTTTCGTGATGTGTCAGCCCGCGCGAGCAAGCGCGAGTAACGATGAGGCCGCCGCGTCCTTCTGTCGGGTATCCGATACCGAAACATGGTGCGCGACGATCCTCGCTGGAATTTTTACTACAAGGATCTAAACCCAATTCTCGAGCGGGGGTTCCCCAGCATTCGCAATCAGGTTAGCAGGACATCTAATCTAGCCGGTCGCGATACCGTCGAGAGTCCCGCATTGCACAGCGGGATCGTCGGTGGGGCCCAGCATCCGGCCCGATTCCGCGGCCTCTGAATGCTGCGTGGTACTTTGATGCTTGGGGATCCAACGATTGTGGCTTCGGAACTGAAGGCCAGGCGGCGCGTCCGTGACCACATCGGCACGGCGCGGTTCGGCCCCGTTCCTGCTGCACTGCCAAAGCGGCAAGCGTTTTGGTTCAAATCGCCTCCGGTCATCGTCCGGAGCGTCGCGTCGTCCTTTATTAGTCGGCCGGAACTTAACTTAATCGACTGGCGCCGCCGAGGGCGGCAGCGGCGTCCGGCCCGCAACGGCATCGGCGAGTTTCTCGGCGAGCATGATGACCGGTGCGTTGAGATTCGCTGTCACATTGTTCGGCATGATCGAGGCATCGATCACGCGCAGCGCCTCGACGCCGTGTACGCGCCCCTGGTGATCGGTCACCGAATCCTCGCCGCTGCCCATGCGGCAGCTCGAGGTCGGGTGATACTCGGTCGATCCGACGGTACGGATCCAGGCGAGGATTTCGGCATCCGACTGGACCGGTGCCCCCGGCGTCAGTTCCTCGCCGCGCAATTCGTCCCAGGCGCGCTGGGCCGCCATGTCGCGCGTCCGCCGCACGCCGTCGATCATCTCGCGTCGGTCGCTTTCGGCTTCCATGAAATTGAAACGGATCGTCGGATGGTCGGCGGGGTTCGCCGATTTCAGTTTGACCCAGCCGCGGCTCGCCGGGCGCATGATGCCCATCGAATACATGAAACCTTCGGCAAAATTGCTCGACGATGCGCCGACGAAGGCGCAGAGCGCATAAAACTCGTGCTGGATGTTCACGTAGGGCACGTCGTCCGAGCTTTTGAAGAAGCAGCCGGTCTCACAGAAATTCGTGGTACCCAGTCCGTTATGGAACAGCAACCATTGCAACCCGATGCGCCAGCGCGCGAGCCGGGTCGAGATCTGTCGTGCGACCGAAACCGGTTTGCGCGCCGCATACTGGATCGGCACCGTCATGTGATCTTCGAGATGCTGCCCGACCGCCGGCACATGCGCGAGCAGCGGAACATCGTGCGCGGCGAGATGCTGTGCATCGCCGATGCCGGAGAGCAGCAAGGTCTGCGGCGAGTTGATCGCGCCACCGCAGAGGATTACCTCGCGCTCGGCCTCGGCGCGATGGACGCTGCCGTGTTGCGCATAGTCGATGCCGACCGCGCGCTTGCCCGAAAAGACGACGCGATGCACGAGTGCGCCCATCTCGAGCGTGAGGTTCGGGCGTGCGAGAACTGGGCGTAGATAGCCGGCGGCCGTGCTCCAGCGCCGGCCGTTCCGGGTGAAGCTCTGCGCGATATGAAAACCCTCATGCTGCTGGCCGTTCTGGTCGTCGGTGAATGGATAGCCGGCCTGCAAACCCGATTCGATGAATGTGCGGTCGAGCACGTTGGTGGCGGGGCAGGTCTCGATATGTTGCGGCCCGTCGCCGCCGCGATACTCGCTGGCGCCGCGATCGAAGGTCTCCATCTTGCGGAAATAGGGCAGGCAATGGGCGAAGGACCAATCAGCCAAGCCCTGTTCGGCCCAGCCGTCATAGTCGCGCGGGTTGCCGCGATTTGCGACCATGCCGTTGATCGACGAGGAGCCGCCGATCACCCGGCCGCGCTGTTCCTGGACGATGCGATTGTCGAGATGTGGCTCGGCCTCGGTCTTGTAGTCCCAGATCAGTTTTGGATTGCGCGCGGCGAGCGCGGCCGACGCCGGCATATGGATGAACAGATGGCGGTCGTGGCCGCCAGCCTCAAGCAGCAGGACGCGGATGTTCGGATCTTCGGTCAGGCGGTTCGCCATGACGCAGCCGGCCGTGCCGGCCCCCACGACGATGTAGTCGTAACGCTTCCGCTCTGCCATCCGTCCCTCGTCGAATCGTCGTTCGGCCCCGCTGTGCGCGTATTTCGCCCGTTTTGCCGCCGCTTGCAAAGCGCTACATAGGCGGAAGACAGGACAACCGGGCAATCGACCGATGGCGGGGCCGTTCGACGATGTGGCGCTGGTGCTCTGCTCGCATGGCATCGCCGGCGGGCCTGGGGCGGCCGTGGACCATGTACAACGCTTGCGCTCGGCCGGCTTCAGGGAGGTCGCCGCGGCCTGCCTGAATGGATCGCCCGCGCTTGCCGCGACCCTCGATGCGACGACGGCGTCGCGGATCGTCCTGGTGCCGTTCCTGATGGCCGCGGGCCGGGCTTTCAACGTCGTCCTGCCGGATCGGCTGGCGGCGGCCCGGCGGCGCGGTGACGTGCGAGTCGCGGCCCCCGTCGGAACCCATCCCGACATCGCCAGGCTGGCCGACACGCTTGCCACGGAGGCGCTGGCGCAGCGCGGCTGGCGGGCCGACGAGGCGCTGCTGCTGCTGGTCGCCCATGGCACGACGCGCGATCCCCAATCGGGCGAAGCGGCACGCGATCATGTGCGGGCAATCCTGGCTGCGGGGCGCTTCGCGGCGGTCGAAGCGGGATATCTCGACGAGCCCCCGGCGATTTCCGATTTGCTCGTCGGCCGGCGAGTCGCACATGCCGTGGGGATCGGCCTTTTCGCCGATGCGGGCCCTCATGGGGCGGGCGATGCGGCGGCCCCCTTCACGGCCGATCCGGCGGCGGTCTATGCCGGGCCGCTTGGCCTCGATTCGCGTTTGACCGCCATCGTGCTGGCGCGGGTGACCGAAGCGCTCGGCCCCTGAGCGCTTTGCGTTATGCACGAGCATGGCTCGAACGGCGCGCGGCTGGTATCTATGCAGAGCCGGCAGGGCGGGCCAACACGCCCGGCGGACAAACAGGGGTGACGGAACATGATTTTTGAACACATCCGCAACGCGGCGGTGCCCTGTCGCGCGCTACTGATCGCTGTCGCGTTCGTCGGGCTTGCCCTGGCGCGACCAGCCTCTGCGGAAGAGCTGATCGTCTATGGCTCGACGCCGGCCGACGAATGGGCTGTCTACAAGGCGGCCTTCGAGGCGGAGAATCCTGATATCACGCTGACGCATTTCAGCGATGCGAGCGGCATCATCATTGCGCGCATTCTGGCCGAGCGCTCGGCACCGAAAGCCGATGTCATTTTCGACATGCCGGCGACCGGTATTCTTACACTGGTTGAAGAAGGGCTGATCGAGCCCTACGCGCCGGCGGGTCTCGCCGAGATCGACGCGCGCCTGATCGACAAACATGATCCGCCGCACTGGTTTGCGTTCTCGGGCTATGCGGCTTTGGTCTGCTACAACCGCGAAGAAGGCGCGGTCCGCAACATTCCACCGCCGACGAGCTGGCGGGATCTCGCCGATCCCATCTATCGCGGCCAGATCACCATGTCCGATCCGAATTCGTCGGGCACCGGCATGATGATGGTGGCGGGCATTCTCGCCACGTTCGGCGAAGAGGAAGGCTGGGCTTTTCTCGACCGGCTGCACGAGAACATCGCGTTCTATACCCATAGCGGCAGCAAACCCTGCAAGCTCGCCGGTGCGGGCGAGTACACGATCGGCCTTTCGAACGAGAGCGCGCCGATCCGCGAGATCAAGGGCGGCGCTCCGATCGATCCGGTCGTTCCCGAAGAAGGCATGTTCTGGGAGATCGCCTCGGTCGGCATGGTGAAGGGCACCGACAATCAAGATGCGGCGAAGCGGTTCCTCGACTGGGCATCGTCGCGCGGCGCCAATGCGTTGTTCGCCGATCACTGGTCGATCGTCGCAATTCGCGACCTGGCAGAGCCGCGCCCCTATCTGCCGGAGAATTTCCTCGACCGCCTGCAGGTGATCGATTTCCAGTGGGTGGCGGATAATCGCGAGCGGATCGGCGAGGAATGGCAGCGCCGGTACGCGACCAAGGTCGAACCGGAATAACGCCCGTCATTGGCGACAGATCGAAAGAACCGAACATGGTATTCAGGATGCGTTATGGCGCTGCGATCGCGCTGCTGAGCGGGCTGGTTCTCGTCGCGCAGGGCGCAACCGCTGAGGAACCGACGACGCTGACCGTATACAGCACGCTGACCTTCGAGGTTTTCTCGAAGTATCAGGCGGCATTCGAGGCGGCGAATCCCGATATCAAGATCAGCCATGTCCATGACAGCGGCGGTGTCGTCATGGCGCGGCTGCTGGCCGAACGCGACAATCCGCAGGCGGACGTGATCTGGGATCTGCAGGCAACCAGCGTGATCGTGCTGGCCGACGAGGGTCTGCTCGAACCCTACGCGCCGGCCGGTCTTGCCGATCTCGATCCGCGCCTGGTCGACGGGCGCGATCCGCCGGCCTGGTTCGGTTATTCCGGTTATGCCGGCCTTGCCTGCTACAACCGGGTCGAGGGCGCGGCACTCGGCATTCCGGCGCCGGTTTCCTGGGCGGATCTGGCCGATCCGATCTATCGCGGCCGGGTCACCATGCCGAGTCCGGCTCTGTCGGGCACCGGATTCATGATCGTCGCCGGCTTCCTCGAGCTCATGGGCGAGGAAGAAGGCTGGGCGTTTCTCGATCGGCTGCACGAGAACATCGCGTTCTACACGCATGGCGGCGCCAAGCCATGCAAACTGGTCGGCGCAGGCGAGCATGTCGTCGGGCTTTCCTACGAGAATGCCGTCGTGCAGTTGCAGGCGAGCGGTGCGCCGGTCGATATCGTGCTGCCGACCGAAGGGATCTTCTGGGAGATCGGCGCGGTTGCCATCATGCGCGGCACCGACGAGCCGGAAGCGGCACGGCGCCTGCTCGACTGGACCGCATCGCCCGAAGCGATGGCGCTCTATGCCGAAGACTGGCCGATCGTCGCGATGCCCGGTGTGGCGAAAGTGCTGCCGGGCCTGCCTGACGATTTTGTCGACCGGCTGGTCGACAGCGATTTCGAATGGATCGCCGCCAATCGCGAGCGGATCATCGCGGAGTGGGAGCGACGGTACGGTTCGAAGACCGAATCGGAGTGATCGCGGTTAATGCGCGCCGGTTGGTTCGTCGAATGTGATCCGGCGGCCGTCGTCCGGCACGTCGATCGCTTCCATCGCTTCGATGTAGCGGCCGATCGCCTTGCGGTAGGCAGGGCCACGCGGGGAATCGTCGCTTCGGAGCGCCGCGCCCGACGTGCGCCCGATGATCGTCGGATTGCTGTTGATCTCGAAGACCTGAACCTCTCCGTCGATCACCGCGTAATCGATCCGGCCATAGTCGATGTTCGCCAGATCGAACACACGCATCAGCAGATCCCGATGCGGATTGGCATCGAGATAGGCCGCTTCCTCGGCGGCCAGTTCGGGCGTTTGGAGTTCCGGCCGCTTCACGACCCATTTCGTCGCCGCAAGGACCTGGCGCGGAACGAACCGATCGGCGACGCGGAAGCCGGCGTATTTTTTATAGACACCCTGCGCATCGGCGTAGTGCTCGTACTCGACGATTACTTTGTCGCCCGGCCAGACCGGCTCGGCGCGCAACCGTGCGAGTTCGGCGTCGAGCGCGGCCTGATCGGCCAGAAGCTCCGTCTTCGCGCCCTCATGGTCGAAGGCCGAGCGGACGAACACCGGAAACCGTTTCGGCTTGCGATGCTCGGTCATCATATAGGCATCGAACCGGTTGATACCTTCCTCGTGAAGCTTGCGCAGCAGATCGTAGCGCCTGAGCGAGAGGACCGGATGGTTGAGCGTGGGGGCTCCGGCGGCGCGGATCGTCTTCCAGCGCTTCAACAGCTCCATCGATTGCGAGCCGCTCATCCGGTCGACATCGGAGAACACGAAAGTGCCGAACGGCAGGAATTTAAGCCTTAAAAAATCCTTGTAGGTCACCACCTCGACCCGCTCGTCAAGCTTCTGCCCGGGCCCGGCAAGGAAATCCCGCATCGTGTAGAGATGCTTCGCGGTGACGAGATAGTAGATCATGGGGCCGATCTTTCCGGGCTTTGCCCGACGTCTTCTGCCCCTATCCTCTAAACGATCTGAAACCGCCTGTCATGAGCGACGGCAGCACGCCACTGGCGGGCTCGCGCGCTCCCGCCATGGTCGCTAGTATGCGCGTCGTTGTGCGATGGCGACCGGAGGCGGCATGTACCGGATTACCGACTCGGATGCGGCGCTGCTGGCCGAGTATCGGCGCGTGCCGAAGAAGCATCACAGCCTCGAGCTCCGGCGACTGCTCAACCGGCTGCGGATCGAGCCGATGGAAGGCAAGATCGTCATCTGCGTGCATGAGCCACATCGATCCTGGTTCCTGGCGCGTATGGGCGAGAAACGCGGCGAGCCGGTCCAGCCGCTCGACAATCGCCTGTTCACGAAACTGGCCGATGCGGAGTGGGTGCTGCTCAAGCTGCGCTGGGAAAAACATAGCGGCCGTCCGTTTCCGGCCGGGCTCGGCGACGAAGGCTAGGGCATGCACAGAATTCTGGGCTACGCCGATCGCTGGACATTGCGGTCCGGCGAGACGGTCAGGATCCAGGCGAGCTGCGACAATGTCGCGCGCTATCGCGCCGACATCGTGCGCCTCATCTGCGGCGACGATATGCCGGCGGGGCCGGGCTTCAAGGAAACGGTGATTGCCGAGCTCGGTGAAATCGCGGGCCGGTTCCAGCCGATCGAAATCGGATCCTTTGGCCTCGTCGAGGCCGATCCGGCACTTGATACGGGCGGCGCTTTCGCGATCGCCCTGACGATCTTTCCAACCATGCCGGGCGAGGGCGAGCAATGCCTGATGGCGCGCGCACGGCCGGATCGCCGGGCGGGCTCGGGCCTCTTCATCGACGACAAAGCGCGGCTTCTTCTCCGCATCGGCGATGGCAAGGGCGGGTTTGCAGACCTTGCTGCCGATGTGGCGGTACCGGCGCAACGCTGGTTGCGCATCGTCGCAGGCTACGATCCTGCGAGCGGAGCGGCTTTCATCGCGCAGCGCGGCGTTCATGGCTTTCCGCTCGATGCGCCGGCGGGCATGAAGCGCGCGCGACTGCAGAGTCTGCGTCCAGCCGAAACCGGTCTCGATCTGACCTTCGCTTCCGTCTGGTCGGGACGCGAGGCAAAGCCGCGCATGACCCGATTCTATAATGGGCGGATCGAGGCGCCGGCTTTGTTGCGCGGGAACCTCGCGGAGAGCGAGATCGAAGCCCTGCTGCAAGGCAGCATCGACGATGCAACGAAGACCCGTGTGATCGCCGCCTGGGATTTCGCGCAAGGGATGAGCGGCGAGCGCATGATCGATACCGGACCGCACGGGCTCCATGGCCGGCTGGTCAACATGCCGACCCGCGCTGTCACCGGCGCGCGCTGGGACGGCAGCGTGCATGACTGGACCCGCGATCCATCGCACTATGCGGCGGTACATTTCCACGACGACGATCTCGAGGATTGCGGCTGGGAGACGGACTTCACGTTCACGGTTCCGGCCAACCTGAAAAGCGGGATCTATGCGGCGCGACTGACCGGCCTCGGTGAACATGCCGGGGAAGAGGAACGCATTCCGTTCTTCGTGGTACCGGCGAAGGGGGCCGCGCGCGCGAAGATCGCCTTTCTCGCATCGACGCACACCTTCATGGCCTATGCGAATTCGCACTACCGGACCGACGATGCCGATATGGAGATGAAGTCGGGAAATTTCCTGACACTCAACCCTTGGGAACTTTATCTGAACGAGCATCGCGAGCTCGGCATGTCGCCCTATGACACCCATAGCGACGGCACCGGCGTCTGTTATTCCTCCCGGCTTCGGCCGCTCTTCTCGATGCAGGTGAAGAACCGGGTCTGGGCGTTCAACGGCGACACGCATGTGACCGACTGGCTCGACGCGACGGGTTTTGATTACGACATTGTCACCGACGACATGATTCACGAGGGCGGGCTCGCCGCGCTCGAGCCCTACAACGTGATCGTGACCGGCGCGCATCCGGAATACTGGTCGACGGGCATGTGGGATGCGGCGGTTGAATATCAGCAGCAGGGCGGTCGGCTGATGTATCTCGGCGGCAACGGCTTTTACTGGCGCCATGCGGTGCATCCCGGGAAGCCGCATGTGATCGAGGTGCGCCGCGCCGAATCCGGCGCGCGCTATTGGGGCACGGCACCGGGCGAGGCTTATCACAGCTTTACCGGCGAGTATGGCGGCCTGTGGCGCCGGCTCGGTCGCCCGCCGCAGGGTCTGGTCGGCGTCGGCACGGTCGCGACCGGGTTCGATTTCGGGAGTTATTACCGCCGCATGAAGGATGCCTCGAACCCGCGCGCGGCCTGGATCTTCGAGGGCGTCGCGGGCGACATCATCGGCGATTTCGGATCGAAAGGCAGCGGTGCGGCCGGCGAGGAGATCGACCGCGCCGATTTCTCGCTCGGTACGCCGGCCCATGCGCTGATCATCGCGCGCTCGGAAGCCCATAGCCGCTATTTCAATCTCGCGCCCGAAGAGACCTTGTTTCACCACCCGACGATCAACGGCGAAGAGGCCGAGGCCTGCTATGCCGATATCGTTTTCTACGAATGTCCCAATGGCGGTGCTCTGTTCGCAACCGGCTCGATCTCCTGGCCGGCGGCGCTTGCGCATGAGGGCTATAACAACAATGTAAGCCGTATCACCGAGAACGTGCTGCGTCGCTTTGCCGACGATGCGCCGTTCGAGATGCCAGATGATGCCGGAAAGTAGCGAATGAACTTCTCCATCGAACCGGTCCTCGACGCGTTTCCGGCGTTTCGCTGCGGCGTGGTTCTCTGCGAGATCGAGGCGGTGCCGGAAGGCCGCGCGCCGATGCTCGATGCGGCGACGACCGATGCCGAGTTCGATGCCATCACGCGCTATCATCTCGACACGGTCGGCGAGATTCCGGCGATCCGCGACTGGCGCAAGGCCTATCGCGCCATGGGGATCAAGAAGACCAGCTATCGCTGCTCGGTCGAGCGGCTGTTGCGCGGGGTTTTGCAGGGTCGCGGTCTGCCGCGCATCAACGGGTTCGTCGATTCCTATAATCTTGCGTCGCTTCGCCATCTGGTGCCGATCGGCGCCGACGACCTCGATCATGTGCGCGGCGATCTCGGCTTCCGCTTTGCAAAACCCGGCGACAGTTTCCTTGCGCTCGGCGACGAAAGCGCGACCGAGGATCCGCCCAAGGACGGCGAGGTGGTCTATGCCGATTCCGAAAAGATTCTGTGCCGCCGCTGGAACTGGTATCAGGACGCGCGGAGCCCGATTACGCTCGCGACCAGGCGCGCAATCGTGACGGTGCAGGGGCTGGAAAGCGCCGATGTCGATACCGCCATCGCCGACCTGCGCACGCTCATTGCCGAACATGCCGCGACGCGGAGCGCGACGGCGATGCTCTCCAGAGACAATCCAACAGTGGATCTCGCGACGCTGAAACCGTGACGCGATCTATGCCGGTCTGCGGGGCGGGTTTGCCCGACCCGGTTCGGCCGGGCACAATCGCTCACCGAACGGGGGACCTTCATGATCGATCTTGAGCTTTGCTATATGCCGGCGACCGAGGCGCTGACGCGGTTTCGCGCGCGGACATTATCGCCGGTCGAAATCGTAACTGCCCAGATCGCGCGCGCCGAAGCGACCGAGCCGACGATCAATGCATATGCCGACCGCTATTTCGACGAGGCGCTGGATACGGCTCGCAAGGCCGAGGCGCGCTATGCCAAACCCGGCGGGCGCCCGCGCACGCTTGAAGGGCTGACGCTGGCGATCAAGGACGAGGCGGCGATCAAGGGGCGGCGCTCTACCTACGGCTCGCTCATCTACAAGGACAATATCGCGACGAAGACCAATCCGACGATCGAGCGGCTGCTGCGCGCCGGCGCGATCCCGATCGGGCGCACGAATTGCCCGGAATTCTCCTGCGCCTGGATCACTGATACGCGCATCCACGGCACCACCCGGTCGCCGTGGAACCGGACCTTCACCTGCGGCGGATCGTCGGGCGGATCGGGTGCCGCGCTGGCGGCCGGCTCGACAACGCTGGCGACAGGTTCCGACATCGGCGGCTCGATCCGCATACCGTCGGCTTTGTGCGGCACCGTCGGCTTCAAGCCGCCGCATGGCCGCAATCCCGACGAGACGCCGTTCAACATGGATCTCTATTCTGTCATCGGGCCGATGGCGCGCACTGTCGCGGACATCGCGCTGATGCAGAACGTCACCGCGGGCCCCCATCCGCTCGATATGGATGCGCTCCGGCCGAAGCTGCGGCTGCCGACCGCATTCAAGGGCATCGAGGGCGTGAAGATCGGTTACTCCTACGATCTCGGCTTCTGGCCGATCCATGAGGATGTGCGCGAACAGATGACACAAGCGCTGGCGGCGCTGGAATCAGCCGGCGCCATTGTCGAGCCGGTCGACCTGGTCTGGACGCCGGACATGCAGCGCGGCTGCGAATCCTATCTCGACCATCTGTTCGGCCGGGGCCTGGCGCGAGAGCTGGAACGGCATCGCGACCTGCTCTGCGATTACACGATCTGGTACGCCGAACGCGCGGGGAAGACGACGGCGGAGGATTTCCTGCATGCGCTGGAGATGGCGGGGCAATTCCACGACCGCGTCGGCCCGCTGCTCGAAAAGTATCAAGTGCTGATCTGTCCGACCGTCCCCACGAACGAGGTCCATGCCGATCAGCGGCCGTCGGTCCTGAATCAGGTCGCCGGCCGTACGATCGACACCGACTATGAGTGGCCGATGACGCATCCCTTCAACATGCTCGGGCGCCTGCCGGTGCTGGCGGTGCCGGCCGGGATCGGCCGCAACGGGCTGCCGGTCGGTCTCCAGATCGTCGCGCGCGCCTTCGACGACGCGCGCTGCTTCCGCGTCGCCGCCGCTCTGGAACGCGCACGGCCCTGGCTCGATACGCCGGCGCGCCGGCCGAAACTGTAGGAATCGCCATGACCGACAGGAAACGCGATCGCCGCAACGCCGCACCGGGTTTCGCGACCCGCGCGATTCACGAGGGATACGATCCGGCGGACGAGCAGGGTGCGCTGACGCCGCCGATCTACATGACCTCGACCTATGCGTTCGAGAGCGCGGAAGCGGGCGGTGAATTGTTTCGCGGCGAGCGCGCCGGTTACATCTATGGCCGCACGCGGAACCCGACGCAGGCGCTGCTCGAAACCCGCATGGCCTCGCTCGAAGGCGGCGAGGCGGCGGTCGCCTTTGCCTCGGGCATCGGCGCGATCACCAGCATGGTGTGGTCGCTGGTCTCCGCCGGCGACGATGTGATCGTCGATCACACGATCTATGGAAGTTCCTATGCCTTCTTCATGAACGGGCTGACGCGCTTCGGCGTCACCGTGCAAGCGATCGACCTGACCGAGCCGGAAAATATCGCGCGCGCTTTGAAGAAGAACACGAAGCTCGTTTTTTTCGAGACGCCGGCCAATCCCAACCTCCGCATCATCGATATCGCGGCGATTGCCAAGCTGGCGAAGCCGGCCGGCGCGCTGGTCGCGGTCGACAACACGTTCTGCTCGCCGGCCTTGCAGCGACCGCTCGAATTCGGCGCCGATCTGGTGGTGCATTCAGCGACCAAATATCTCGGCGGGCATGGCGACCTGCTCGGCGGCGTCTGCATCGGATCGACCGATCTGATGAAGCAGGTGCGCCTGCTCGGTTTGCGCTCGCTCACGGGTGCGACGCTGTCGCCGATCAACGCGTTCCTGATCCTGCGTGGTCTCAAGACCCTGAAGCTTCGGCTCGAGCGGCATTCGCAATCGGCGCACGCGATCGCCGAAGCGATCCAGGACCATCCGTCTATAGACCGGCTCGATTATCCAGGCCTTGCTTCGTTCGCCGGACATGCACTCGCGAAGAAGCAGATGTCGGCCTTCGGCGGCATGATCTCGCTCGAACTGAAAGGCGGGATGAGCGCCGGGCTCGCCTTCATGAACCGGCTCGAACTCGTCACCCGCGCGGTCAGCCTCGGCGATGCCGAGACTTTGGTGCAGCACCCGGCCTCGATGACCCACTCGACCTACAGTGCCGAGGAACGGGCACAGCACGGCATCGGCGACGGGCTGATCCGCCTTTCGGTCGGGCTCGAAGAGGTCGAGGATCTCGTCGCCGATATCCTGCAGGCGCTGGACGGCGCGAAGACGGGTATCAGCGCGCGCTGACCGGCGCGTCGGTTTTCGGGCCGAGCGTGCGGCGCCAGATCACCATGCCGGCGATCATGGCCAGCACGAAGATCACGGTTTCGACGCGTCCCCAGGCGAGCGAGGCGATCGCCGGTCCGGGGCAGTAACCGACGAGGCCCCAGCCGACACCGAACAGCACGGAGCCGGCGACCAGCCTAACATCGATGTCGCGGCGCGTCGGCCATTCGAAACGCTCGGCGACCAGAGGCTTGTTAAGGCGTCGCGCGAGCACGAAACCGGGGAACGTCACGATCAGCGCACCGACCAGGACGACGGCGAGGCTCGGATCCCAGCCGCCTGACGGAATAGCACCGATATCGAGGAAGGCCAGAACCTTCGCCGGATTGGCCATCTGCGAAACCGCAAGACCGGCGCCGAACAGGAGGCCTGCGAGAACCGCCCAGACTATCTGGCGCATGTCAGCCTCCGATAACATGGCGCATGACGAAGACGGTTGCCGCGCCGCTCGCCATGAAAACGCCGGTGGCCGCGAGCGAACGCGGCGACATCCGGGCAAGCCCGCATACGCCGTGACCGCTGGTGCAGCCGCTGCCGAGTTGCGTGCCGAAGCCGACCAGCAATCCGCCGCCGATCAGCAGCGGCAGCGACCCGGTGATCTCGATCGCAGCCGGCGCAACACCGGCGATCGAGGCGAGTGCGGCTCCGCCGATCAGGCCGACGATGAAGCCGACGCGCCAGCGCCATTCCGGCCCGTCCGGCTGAACGGCCCTGCCGAGGATGCCGCTGACGCCGGCAATACGGCCGTTGGCGATCATCAAAAGGACGATACCGGCACCGATCAGCGCGCCGCCGATCAGGGCCGAGACTGGGGTGAAATTGTCCATCGCTTGCGATCTCCCCGAAAAGCGGATGTATCAGTCTACCCGAACAGCGCCGGGCCGAGCATCAGGGTGATCAGCGTGACGGCGGCGATGCCGATCAGGTCGAGCGGCGCTCCGGCACGCAGCATCTGCGCGGCGGAGACGGCACCGCTGCCATAGACGATGGCGTTGGGCGGCGTTCCCACCGGCAGCATGAAGCCGAGCGAAGCCATCAGCGCGACCGTGACCGCCAGCAAAACGGGGTCGGTGCCGATGCCGAGCGCGACCGCACCGGCGACCGGCAGGAAGATTGCGGCAATGACCGTGTTGCTGGCGAGTTCGCTCAAGGCGACGATCAGCAGACCGAATGCCGCTACGAACAGGATCGGCGGCATGGCCACAAGGCTCGTTGTGCTGTCGCCGATAGCGTGGGCAAGACCGCTGCTGTCGATGGCCTGCGCGAGGGAAAGCCCGCCGCCGAACAGGATCAGCACGTTCCACGGCAGGCTGGCGGTGTCGCGCCATGTCAACAGGAAGCGGCCTTGTTTGGGTTCGACGGGTATGACGAACAGCAGGATTCCCGCAGCGATCGCGATCGCCGGGTCCGAATAGACGAGCCCGGTCAGTTCCTGCACGAGAGGCCGCGTGATCCAGGCCAGCGCAGTCAGCGCGAAGATGACGGTTACCATCGCTTCGCCGCGTGTCATGGGCATCAATGTCGCGCGTTCGGCGGCAAGAGCCGCACGATGACCGACGAGCGCATGGGGATCGAACGGAAAGGCGATCCGCACCAGCCACAACCAGGCGATTGGCAGCAGGATCGCGACCGCGGGCAGACCGATCGCAAACCATTGCGCAAAACCGATCTCGATCCCGTGCGCCTCGCGCAGATAGCCGGCAAGAAGCGCATTCGGCGGGGTTCCGATCAGCGAACCCATGCCGCCGATGGAGGCTGCATAGGCGATGCCGAGCATGAGCGATGCGGCGAACTTGTCGAAATCGCCAGATGCGGTCGGCGCCGTGCATCGGCGCATCGTTGCCAGAATTGACTGGCCGATCGGCAGCATGGTCATCGCAGTTGCGGTGTTGCTGATCCAGAGGCTGAGGAACGCGGTCGCCAGCATCAACCCGGCCACGACGAGTTGCGGCCGTTCGCCGACGAGGCCGAGGATGACCAGCGCAATACGACGATCGAGGCCCCATCGCTGCAAAGCAAGAGCGAGAAGGAAACCGCCGAGAAAAAGAAAAATCAGCGGATCCGCATAGGGCGCTGTCGCCGAGCCGATCGATGCGATGCCCAACAAAGGAAGCAGCAGCACCGGCAAGAGCGCGGTGACAGCGAGCGGCACGGCTTCGCTCATCCACCAGATCGCCATCCACAGCGCAAGCGCCGCCGTACTCCAGGCCGGATCCGAAAGCCCGGCGGGTGCCGGCAGGGCAAGCAGCAGGGCGAAGACAGCGGGCCCCGCGATCAATCCCACCCGGCAATGCCATCGCCAGCCATCCAATGCCGCTGCGTCGTTTCCGGCCATGGCGACAGTCTCGCAGGAATCGCTCCCGACCTGCCAGACTGCCTGTTGTCACAGCGGACAGGGGGGAACGATCGGGCCATGCAGGGTCGCCATGCGGTTTCGCCCTGCGATTTGAGTGCGGGGGCAGGCGAGGCTAGCCTGTGCGCCCTTCTTCTTCGGGCGAGGATCGTGGACCAGCAGTCGAAACCGCGAACCCGGACGGTTCAGCAAGAAACCGTCCATGCCGGCTGGAACCGGGCGCTCGCCCGCGTCTTATCCGCCGACAATGGGGCGCGTCCAGCGGCGCTCATCGATGCGGTTGAGACATTGGCCGCGTTCGAGGGCTGGTCGCTGATCGTCTATCGCGGCGAGGACAGCCCGAGCATTGCCGGCTGCCCGCCCGAGGACAGACCCGGTTACGACGACTATGTCGCGGGTGCCTATCTGCTCGATCCGTTCTTCATCGCGCTGCGCCAGGGCCGCGAACCGGGCTGCTGGTTCCTGCGCGAGGTGGCACCCGTCAGGTTTCTGGAGAGCGAATATTACCGCCAGCATTACAAACAAACGCGCGCGGTCGACGAGGCGAACGTGACAGTTGCCTTGCGCTCCAATTTCCCCAACGAGATGACCGGCTGTCTTTCGATCGCGCGCACCGCGCGGCTCGGCCGCTTCACGCCGGCGGAACGGCGGCGGCTCGTCGATGCGGCGCCGGTGATTGCTGCGTTGTTGAAGCTCGCGCTCGCCGATGCCGGTCCCGCGTTAGGGGCGGCCCATTCGGCGCTCGATACGCCGCATCAACGCGTCGACAGCGTGCTGGAGCGGATGGGCGCGGGCATTCTCTCGGCGCGCGAGCGCGAGGTGGTGCAGCTTCTGTTCCGCGGCCATTCGGCAAAAGGCTCGGCGCGGATGCTGGGCATTGCACCGGGGACGATCCAGAATCACATGAAGGCCGTGCACCGCAAGCTTGGGGTCGGCTCGCAGGCGGAATTGTTCGCGATGTTCATGGACGTGCTGTTGCACCCGGAGGGTGCGTCGATCACTCCGCCAGCGCGAACGGATTGAACTTGGTCCCGCGATCGTAGACGTCGATTTCCTCGGCGCGCTTCAGCCAGTTCACCACCGCATAGGTCACCGGCGGTATCGCCGGGCTGCATATCGGGGAGGGTCATCCTGATACCAGCTCGGCACGCCCCAACGTGGCCGCTAGCGGTCGTCCAGATAGTCCTCGTGCACGCCATACTCGTCGCAAAGGTCGTCGTAATAGGGAGGTTCGGCAGCTTCAGCTAAATAGTCGGTGGTGAATTCCTCGCCTGCCTCGATATCTCGAATCGCCACCAGTGCAAATCTGTCGTCGAGGAGGGCTTCAGTTACCTGATCCAGGTACCGATGGGACTCGCTATCGAGCGATGTGTTTGCGGGGGTGGCGTTGTTCGTAACCAGATTGGCGCTGCCTGCGTGGTTCAACAGCACGCCGTCATCGAAAACCCGAATCAGGCAACCCGGGAAATCTGCAACGCCATGAACATGCGTGAGCTCGTAGACCGCGTCGGCCGGGGTCATGCGCCCGATCTTCGTCCTGAACGAAGCCTCGTCGTACACGACATAGAGGCCGGGAACGTAGTGCCATACGATGCTGCCCTTCCCGATGGCTTCGCGAGCAAAGACCCCCAAACCTTTGTCTTCCGTTTTCTCGACGCTGTACGGGTAGCGAAATCCGCTTTCTCTGTTGGGCATCTGAAGGAATCCCAAGTCAATCAAGTATCGATCAGGCCGGAGCGCGGCCGGGCCACTACTCCATCACCGCGAACGGGTTGAACTTCGTGTCGCGATCGTAGACGTCGATGCCCTCGGCGCGCTTCAGCCAGTTCACGACCGCATAAGTCGCCGGCGTCATCGCCGCCTCGTAGAGACATTTCAGTGCCCATTCGGTCAGCACGATCGCGACGATCGCCTCGATCGGAAACACGCCGGCAAAGGCCAGCACGGTGAAGATCGTGGTGTCGAGGCTCTGGCCGATCACGGTCGAGCCGATGGTGCGCGTCCAGAGACGCCGGCCGCGCGTCCAGATCTTCATCTTTGCCATGACATACGAGTTGACGAACTCGCCCACGAGATAGGCGGCGAGCGAGGCCGCGAGGATGCGCGGCGTCTGGCCGAGGATCGTCACATAGGCCTCGTGATCCGCGTAGAACGAGGCGGGCGGCAAAGCGATCGCGATCATCACGGCGGCGACCGCGACCAGATTGCCGAGGAAGCCGAGCCAGATCACCTGCCGTGCGCGGCGATAGCCGTACACCTCCGTCAGCACGTCGCCGATAATGTAGGTGAGCGGGAACACGATCAGCGCCGCCGACAGATTGAGCGCGCCGAACTCGACGATCTTCCCGGCGATGAAATTCGACACGACCAGGCAGGCCACGAAGACCGCAACCAAAGTCAGGAAACGGCCGGAAATCGGCGGGAGCGGGGCCGAGCGGGGGTTGGGGCGGGCGTCGGTCATGGCGGTCGGGTGGGTCGTTCCTGCGGTGACGGGCGAAGACCGATAGGCCTATCATCCCGGCCCCGTCAACCGGACGGGGCAAATGGCCAAATCCAACCGTCGCAGTCTCCCATGAAAGTCGATCTGTTCGATTTCGACCTGCCGCGCGAGCGGATCGCGACTCATCCGGCGCGGCCGCGCGATGCGGCGCGGCTGCTGCATGTGCGGCAAGAGGCGTTTGCCGACCGGACGATGCGCGACCTGCCCGATCTGTTGCGCGCCGGCGATCTGCTGGTCGTCAACGATACGAAGGTGATCGCGGCGCGGCTCGAGGGAAAGCGGGGTGCTGCCGGGATCGAGGTGACGCTCCATAAGCGGCTCGGGCCCGGGCGTTGGGCCGCGTTCGCAAGACCGGCGAAGCGCCTCAAGCCGGACGACCGGATCGAGTTCGCCGCTGCGGACGGGTCGGCGGGTCTCGCGGCCATAGTCGAGGCGAAACAGGACGGCGGCGAGGTCGCGCTCGATTTCGGCTGCGACGACGCGACCTTGCTGGCGGCGCTCGAACGGATCGGCGCGATGCCGCTGCCGCCCTATATTCCGCGCGCGGCGCCCGATCCGGCGGACCGCGCCGACTATCAGACCTTGTTCGCGCGCGAGCCGGGCGCGGTCGCGGCTCCCACCGCGGGGCTGCATTTCACCGACGCGCTGCTGGCGGCGCTGGATGCGAACGGCATCGTCCGGATCAGTGTGACGCTGCATGTCGGGGCGGGTACGTTCCTGCCGGTCAAGGTCGAGGATACGAGGGATCATCGCATGCATGCCGAATTTGGCCGCGTGACGAAAGAGGCGGCGGATGCGATCAATACGACCCATGCGCGCGGCGGGCGCGTCGTCGCGATCGGCACCACGTCGCTACGCCTTATCGAGAGCGCGGCCCGCGACGACGGCATTGTGCGGCCCTTCGCCGGCGAGACCGATATCTTCATCACGCCGGGCTATCGCTTCGGTGCGGTCGATCTTCTGCTGACAAATTTTCATCTGCCGCGCTCGACCTTGTTCATGCTCGTCTGCGCTTTCGCCGGCACCGAGCGCATGAAAGCGGCCTATGCGCATGCGATCGAAACCGGCTATCGCTTCTATTCCTATGGCGATGGCTGCCTGCTCGAGCGGGCGCCATCATGAGTGCATTCGTGTTCACGTTGGAACGCCGCGACGGTGCGGCACGACGGGGCCGGGTCGAGACCGCGCACGGGTCGTTCGAGACGCCTTCCTTCATGCCGGTTGGCACAGCAGCGACGGTCAAGGCGATGACGCCCGATGCGGTGCGCTCGACCGGCGCCGAGATCGTGCTCGGCAACACCTATCATCTCATGCTGCGGCCCGGTGCTGCGCGTATCGAAAAGCTCGGCGGGCTGCATCAATTCATGAACTGGCCCGGCCCGATCCTGACCGATTCCGGCGGGTTCCAGGTGATGTCGCTAGCCAATCTGCGCAAGATCACCGAGCGCGGCGTCACGTTCCAGTCGCATATCGACGGTTCGTCGCACGAGCTCACGCCCGAGCGCGCGATGGAGATCCAGCGCCAGCTCGATGCGACGATCACGATGGTACTCGACGAATGCACGCCGTTCCCGGCCGACGAGAAAACCGCGTCGGATTCGATGCAGCGATCGATGCGTTGGGCGCAGCGCTGCCGCGATGCGTTCGATGCGCGGCCGGGCTATGGCCTCTTCGGCATCGTGCAGGGCAGCATCTATCCGGCGCTGCGCGCGGAATCGGCCGCCGCCCTGATCGGAACCGGGTTCGACGGCTATGCTGTCGGCGGGCTCGCGGTGGGCGAGGGGCAGGCGATGATGTTCTCTATGCTCGATGCGACTTTACCGCATCTGCCCACCGACCGGCCGCGCTATCTGATGGGCGTCGGTCGGCCTGACGACATCGTGGGTGCTGTCGCACGCGGCATCGACATGTTCGACTGCGTGATGCCGACGCGCTCGGGCCGTACGGGGCAAGCCTTCACGCGGCGTGCGACGATCAATATCCGCAACGCGCGGCACCAGGACGATCCGCGATCGCTCGACGAGAGCTGTGCATGTCCCGCCTGCACGCAGTTCTCGCGCGCCTATCTGCATCATCTCGCACGCAGCGAGGAGATGCTCGGGCCGATCCTGCTCACCTGGCACAATCTCGCGCACTACCAGACGCTGATGTGCGAGATCCGCGAGGCGATCGCGGCGGGGCGGTTCGACGCATTTCACACCGAATTCTCGGCCGAGCAGGCGAAGGGCGATATCGAGCCGGTGTGAGACCTTGATTTGGTCATGCTAAACTCAGGCCATGCCTGTCCCTGCCGACACGGTGCCTGAACCGCTAGTCATGGTCGACGATCCGCTCCGCGCCGCGATCCGGGCCGAGGCGCGCGCGCTCGGCTTCGATACGGTCGGATTCGCGCGGCCGGCGATCGGCGACGCCGGTACGAAGCTCGATGCGTTTCTCGAGGCCGGCTGGCACGGCACGATGGGCTGGATGGAACGCAATGCCGAGCGCCGCCGCGATCCGCATGCGATCTGGCCCGAGGCGCGCAGCGTCGTCCTGGTTGGCACCAATTACGCACCCAAGGACGATCCGCTCGCGCTGCTCGCGCACAAGGATCGCGGCAATATCTCGGTCTATGCGCGGAGCCGCGACTATCACGACGTGATGAAGCCGCGGCTGCGCAAGCTCGGCGAGTGGCTGGCGCGCGAGTATCGCTGCGAGGCGAAGCTGTTTGTCGATACCGCGCCTGTCATGGAGAAGCCGCTGGCCGAGCAAGCCGGAATCGGCTGGCGCGGCAAGCATACCAACCTGGTCTCGCGCGAATTCGGCTCGTGGCTGTTCCTCGGCGCTTTGTTTACCACGCTCGATCTCGCGCCCGATGTGCCGGAGGCGGATCATTGCGGCAGTTGCAGCCGATGCCTCGATATTTGCCCGACCGCGGCTTTTCCGGAGCCCTACCGGCTCGACGCGCGGCGCTGCATTTCCTATCTCACCATCGAACATGACGGACCGATCCCCGAGGAATTTCGTGCCGCCATGGGCAACCGCATCTATGGCTGCGACGATTGCCTCGCCGTCTGTCCCTGGAACAAATACGCAAGCGCGACGAAGGACTATGCGTTCCTGCCACGTGCCGAGCTGACCGCGCCAAAACTGGTCGAGCTGGCCGGGCTCGACGATGCGTCGTTCCGTACGCTGTTCGCCGGCTCGCCGATCAAGCGGATCGGCCGCGAGCGGTTCATCCGCAATGTCACGATCGCGCTCGGCAATGACCGATCGCCCGAGGCGCGGGCGGCACTCGTCCGGCTCACGCGCGACGAGAGCCCGGTCGTCGTCGAGGCCGCGCGCTGGGGGTTGGCACGACATGGCGCACACGAATGTCAGTAATACCGCAAGTATTACTAAATAGACCCAAAGTTAACTCGGGCCGTTATCTGCAAGAATTACCGCAAATGCAGTATTCCATTGAAAGATTCCTATTCCAGGCCATGTGTATTATTGTTCCCTTTCATTGAGCCTCAAACAGATAGGCGCCCCAATGTCCTTCAAGAGTTTTTCCACCGCGAAACCCGCGCCGGCCAAAGAGAAGTCCGAGACATCGCGGATGACGCCGCCCGTCGTTCAGCCGGCAGCGCCCGCCAAGAAAGCGGCCGAAGCCGCACCGGCGCCGGCCAAGAAGCCGTAAATTCGAAAGCCGATTCCCCGGCTTTCGCGACGCATCCGTCCGAGAGACAGCTTGCCCTTCGATCGGGCGTCATTCGTCAAACCGCGCGGGCCCGCGGCCTGAAACAGGGTGCCCAAAACTGTCGCTCGGAATCAGCGCGGCGTGTCTGTACGCCATACAAGCGAGCGCATAACAAACTCACAGGGAGAGATCGAACATGAATCGCGAAAAACTGAAGCCGTTTATCGGCGGTGTCGTGGCGGGCGGTGTCGCGCTCGCGGTCGTTGCGTTCAGTGCGGGCTGGATCGTGACTAGCGCATCGAATGCGCGTCAGGTGCAGACCGCATGGATCGACGGTCAGGCATCGATCTGCGCGTCGCTGGCGCAGGCCCATCGCGATGCGACCGGCGACGTTGCCGATCTATCGAGCTATCAGGCGCGCGAAGCCCGAACCGAACTGGCGAAAGCCTATGCGGTCGTATTGCGCGGCGAGGATGCCGCCGATGCCGGCGTCGTTACCGCCTGCTCGGATCTGCTCAAGACCAGCGGCACCTAGCCGTCGTTCTAAACCACAGAGACACAGCGAGCGATGAGGCTCGCTGTGTCTCTGTGATGAATTCGATTCGACGATTGCTAGTTGAAGTCCCGCTTGATCACCCGGTGATAGTTCTTCGAATAGACCCGCCGTTCGTCAGCGCCCACACCCTCATACGCATCGAGCGTCGCATCGAAGATGTAGTCGGTCTTCGTGCAGGTCATCACCGTGCGCGTTTCGGTCCGCGTCTGCCAGTCTCCGCGCCCGATCGAGTATGAGACCGATATATCGACCTCGGCCGACAGCGGATCGTCGGCCTTCACGCTGAATATCTCGATCGTGTCGGACTCGGATTCGAGCCCGTGTGAATCGATGATGAAGCGACCGCTGCGTTCTTCGATATGGTAGCGCGTCATTTCGCTGCCGATATCGTGCTCGAACCAGCGCCGGCTGCTGCCGGGCGTCAGATGCGTGCGCTTCTGCGGCGGTGCGCTTTCGGCTTCCTCGAAGGCAGGCAGATTTCTGTCTTCCGCGCGCGGCTTGCGGGATGGCAGCACCAGCTTGCTCGCACCGGCATGCACGGTCAGCGTCACCGGCTCGGGCGAGGGCCACAGGATCGGCCAGTAACTGGTCGACAAGGCGAGCCGGATGCGATGGCCCTTCGGAAACGCCCAGCCGATATCGCAGAGCTGGACCCTGATCTTCGTGCGTTCGCCCGGCTTCATCGCTTCGGGCTTTTCGTGGCTGTTGCGATGGCTGAGATTGAGCACGCCATAGCTCACGCGCTGCGAGGAGCCGTCCGGCGCGACATCGCAAATGCGCGCCACCACGAAACCCTGCTTGCGGTCGATCGCGACATCGAGTTTGACGATCGGGGCGCCCAGAATCTCGAGCGGCGCATCGAGTGGCGCGCTGTCGAAGCAGAGCGATTTGCCGTCGTCCATCCGCTGGTCAGGCTGACCCTGCGGTCCCAAGCCGTAACCGCACCACGCACCGCTGCCGGCGCCGTTATCCTGCGGCGACAGATAGGAGATCGCTGTCTCCTTGCCAGCCTTGGCCGCAAGCCCGTCGCTGTTCAACGCGAGCGTGAGCGGCACGATGTTCGGCGAGGGCCATGACGGCTCCGCGACCCAGCGTCCCTTGCGCTGTTCGTAGAAAGCGTGCGGCGGTTCGTAGTCGAGAATCCAGGCGCGATACTCGGGCTCGTCCATGATCCCGGTGTCTTTGCCCTTAAGCCACTGGTCCCAGAAGCGCAGGCATTCCTTGAGGAAGCCGATGCGCGGGCCGGGCTTGGCGAAATGCGGATATTTATGCGCCCAGGGTCCGACCAGACCCTTCTTCGGGCATTGCAGATGCTGGAGCATGCGCGGGATCGTGTTCGAGTATCCGTCGGCCCAGCCGCCGACGAGATAGACGGCGGCTTCGATCGCGGACCAGTCCTCGCAGATCGAACCATGTTTCCACAGCGCGTCGCGGCGCTGATGCTCAAGCCAGTCGGCCGCGAGCAGTGGATGGTTCTCGAGCCGGTGCATCCAGATGTCGCGCCATTTGTCGCCGAGCAGCGCCTTGTCGGGCGTGCGCGACATATAGCCGAACATGACCGAGCCCCAGCCGAGATTGTCGTTGAGCAGCGCCCCGCCCATGAAATGGATGTCGTCGGCATAGCGATCGTCGGTCGAGCAGAGGCTGATCACGGCCTTGAGCTGCTTCGGCCTGCGCGCCGCAATCTGCAGCCCGTTGAAGCCGCCCCAGGAAATGCCGATCATCCCGACATTGCCGGTGCACCAGGGCTGCTTCTCGAGCCAGTCGATCACCTCGAGCGCGTCGTCCTGTTCCTGCTTGATGTATTCGTCGAGCAGCAGCCCGTCGCTTTCGCCCGAGCCACGCATGTCGACGCGCACGCAGGCATAGCCGTGACCGGCAAAATAGGGGTGCGTGAGCTCGTCGCGTTCCGACGTCCCGTCGCGCTTGCGATACGGGAGATATTCGAGGATCGCCGGCACGGGGTTCTTGGCGGCATCCTCTGGCAGCCAGATCCGGGCGGCGAGCCGCGTGCCGTCCTTCAGCGTGATCCATTCATTCTCGATCTCGCGCACGCGACGCGGAAACTGGCCGACGACGTTCATGAGTGCTCCCGATGGGATGGGTTTCGACTGGCGATGCCACCGAAGGCGGCGGCTCTTCTTGGCTTCAACTGTAGCAGCGTCGTGCGGGCAGAAAAATGCCGCCACACGTCGGTAATCGGCCTCATTTCGCCCTGTCGGGCCGTAACCCCGGCCTCACTTGGCGCGGCCTCACTTGGCCCGGCCTCACTTGGTGCGACCCGGCCGTTCGCAGGCCAAAGCGAGGAACTCCTGCGCGATCGAGGCGCCGGCGAGGGCCGTGATCTGCCCGACATCGTAGGCCGGAGCCACCTCGACCACGTCGAACCCGACGAAATCGATGCCGGCGAGCCCCTTGAGGATTTCGAGCGCGGTCGCGGTCGAGAGCCCCCCGCAGACCGGCGTACCGGTGCCGGGCGCGAAGGCCGGATCGAGGCAGTCGATATCGAAGGTGAGATAGGCGCGGTTCTTGCCGACGATGCGCCGGATCTCGGCGATCGTCTCGTCGGTGCCGCGGCGATGCACGAACGGCGCATCGAGCCAGTTGAACCCGAGCTTGTCCTCGTTATGTGTCCGGAGCCCGATCTGCGCGGACCGCTCAGGCACGACGAGCCCGTCCTTCGCTGCATGCAGGAACATCGTGCCGTGATGCACGCGGTTGTTGCCCGGTTCGTCGCTCCAGGTGTCGCAATGCGCATCGAAATGCACCAGCGAGAGCGGTCCGTATTTCTTCGCATGCGCCTTGAGCAGCGGGTAGGAGATAAAATGATCGCCGCCGAGCGACAGCATGGTGGCGCCGGATGCGATGATCTTGTCGGCATGAGCCACGATTGCGTCGGGCATCGTCTGGGGGAAACCGAGATCCCAGGCGCAATCGCCGTAATCGATCACGCGCAGCCGGTCGAGCGGATCGAAATGCCACCCATAGGGACGCGCCCAGGCGATCTGCGCCGAGGCCTCGCGGATCGCGCGTGGCCCGAAGCGGGTGCCGGGCCGATTGGTGACGGCTGTGTCGAGCGGAATGCCGGTCACCGCGATATCGATGCCGGTCAGATCCTTGGTGAAGCGGCGACGCAGAAAGCTCGTCGCGCCGGAATAAGCCGGCTCGAACTTCGTGCCGTAATCGTCGGTCGCCGTAAATGCATGATCGGCTGTTTCGTCCATCGCCCTCGTCTCCCGCAACCCGATCCCGTGCCGACCGACCGTTATGCGGGGTCGCAGGATCCGTTTTTGTGCCTGGGCTGAAGACTAGCCGCCGGCCGGAGGCAAACCAAGCCGGGGCCGCTGCGCTCAGTCGCGCAACTGGGCCACGAGCGAGGCGGTCGATCCGTCGGGCAGTGTGGCGGCCTTGTCGCCGGCCAAAGCGCGGTCGATGTCGCCGGCCAGCCGCTTGCCCCATTCGACGCCCCATTGATCGAAGGCGTTGATCCGCCAGATCACGCTTTCGACGAACACCTTATGCTCGTAGAGCGCGATCAGCGCGCCGAGCCGCGCCGGTTCGAGCCGGTCGATCAGGATCGTGCTGGACGGGCGATTGCCCGGATAGGACTGATGCGCCGCGAGCCGCGCGACCTCGTCGGCGCTGCGACCGCTGCGCGTCAGTTCCTCCTGCCGTTCCTTCAGCGTCTTGCCGCGCATCAGCGCCGCCGACTGCGCGAGCATGTTCGCGTGCAGCATACGGCTATGGGCCGCGCGCCGCGTCGGATGGTGATGAACGCCGATGAAATCGACCGGCACCGTCACCGTACCCTGATGCAATGCCTGGAAGACGGCATGTTGCGCCGGCGTGCCGACGGCACCCCAGACGACGGGGGCGGTTGCATAGTCGACCGGCGCGCCATCGCGATCGATCGACTTGCCGTTGCTCTCGGTTTCGAGTTGCTGGAGATAGGCGGGCAGATCGGTCAGCGCTTCGGCATAGGGAATGACCGCACGGATGCGGTGGCCGAGAAAATTGACGTTCCAGATCTCGAGCAGTGCCATCAGCACCGGCAAGTTTTCGGCCTCCGGCGCATCGCGGAAATGTTCGTCCATCGCATTGGCGCCGGCCAGCAGCGCCTGGAACCCGTCGATCCCGATGGCGATTGCGATCGGCAGACCGACCGCGGACCAGAGCGAAAAACGGCCGCCCACCCAATCCCAAAAGGGCAGCATGGCGCGTGTGTCGAACCCGGCCTGGCCGACCGCTTCGGCGTTGGCCGAGATCGCTACGAAATGGCGCGAGAGCCCATCCTGCGGCGCGCCCGAGGCGAGATACCATTCCCGCGCCGCGCGCGCATTCAGCAGCGTCTCCGGCGTGGAAAAACTTTTCGAGACGATCAGGAAAAGAGTTGTTGCCGGATTAAGCCGTGCAAACAGCGCATCGAGTGCGGCACCATCCGCATTGGCGAGGAAATGCAGTTGCGGCTGCGGCGATGCGAGATGGCCGAGCGCCCGGCAAACGAGCTGCGGGCCGAGCTGTGAGCCACCGATCCCGAGCGCCACCACGTCGGAGACCGGTTTGCCGCTATGGCCGGTCCATTGGCCGCTGCGCAACGACGTCGTGAACTGACCGATCAGATCGAGGGCATCGCCGACCAGCGACCCGACATCGCCGGGGGCGCCCGCGACCTGATCGCCCGCCCGGAGCGCCGTATGCAAGGCGGGGCGGCCTTCGGTGAAATTGATACGCTCGCCGCCGAACAGGCGCCCGGTCCAGTTCTGCAGATTGGCGGCGCGCGCGAGTTCGAGCAGCAGTTCGCGCGTCCGGTTGGTCAGCAGTTGCTTCGAATAATCGAGCGTGATGCCGACGGCACCGGCGGTAAAACGCTGGGCGCGGCCCTTGTCCTGGTCGAACAACTCGCCCAGGCGAATCCGGGCCAGACTCTTGGCGTGAGTCGCCAGCGCCTGCCATTCCGGAGAGCGGGTCAGATCGGACATGGTGCCTCGGATACCCCCCGGTTTCCGACCGCGTTTGGGCGCGGATTCGCCGATCACACTAGGCGAGGGCCGGGGCGGCGGATACCCCTGCCGGCTGGATGCCGGGAGACCGGCCGCCACCGGGCGCTTGACCGCACCGCCGGGCGGGCGCGACAACCGACGATGGGGGCGGTCATCGGGAACAATCATGACGGATAGGGCGCAATCCGGGCTGCTCTGGCTGGTCGGCGATATCGGGGCGACGCATGTGCGTTTTGGCCTGGCGCGACCGACCGCGTCGGGGTTCCGCGTCGAGGCGATGCGGCAGATGCGCGGCGACGATGTCGACGGGCTCGAGGCCGCTTTGTCGGTCTATCTCGACGACATGCTGCCGGCGCGGCCGGTCGCGGCGGCGCTCGCCATTGCCGGGCCGGTCTCGGGCGGCGACGCGGTCGCGCTCACCAACCGCGACTGGCGCTGGTCGAATGCGGCGCTCGCCGAGCGGTTCGGTTTCCGGCGGCTGCTCTGTATCAACGACGCCGAGGCGCAGGCGCTCGCGCTTGCCTGGCTCGATCCCGGCGATCTTCGTTCGCTCGGCGGGGGCATCGCGGTTCCCGATGCGCCGCGGTTGCTGATCGCACCGGGTAGTGGCCTTGGTACGGCAGCCCTGATCCGCACCGATGGGCGCTACATTGCGCTGGCCGGGGAGGGCGGTCATGCGACCTTCGCACCGGAGAGCGAGCTCGAGCATGCGCTGGCCGATGCGCTGCGCGCGCAGCATGGCGCGCATGTGTCCTGGGAACGGGTGCTGTCCGGCCCGGGGATCGCCGCGATCCATGACGTGGTGCGCGACGCTCAACAGCGCGCGCCGTCGGATGCCGACGCAGCCGAGATCGTGCGCCGGGCCGCAGCCGACGATCTCTGTGCGCAAACGGCGCTTGCGACCTTCGGCGGGTTGCTGGGCGCCTATGCCGGCGATCTGGCGCTCATCTTCGGCGCGCGCGGCGGCGTCTATATCGGTGGCGGCGTCGCACCCGCGATTGCCGATGCGCTGGCGCTCGGACCGTTGCGCGCGCGATTCGAGGCGAAGGGGCGGTTTGCCGATTATCTGCGTGCCGTACCGACGGCGATCGTGATGCGGCCGCATCCGGGGCTGATCGGTGCTGCGTCTTATCTTTCGGCGCAGCGGGACGAAGGGGGACTTGAATGAATGCGGAGACGCATCGCGACGAATATGACGACAACATGATCGCCATGCTCGAGCTGATCTGGGGCGAAGGCTTCATGACGCCGGGCGGTGCCGGGTATGTGCGCGAGACGATCGGCAGTCACGATCTGCGCGACAAATTCGTGCTCGATATCGGCTGCGGGATCGGCGGGCATGAGCTGGTGCTGGCCGGCGAATATGGTGCGCGCGTCATCGGCGTCGATCTCGAGGCGCCGTTGATCGAACGCGCGCGCCGCCTGATCGCGAAGAAGGGTCACTCGGATCTGGTCGAGTTCCGCGTGACCGAGCCTGGCCCGCTGCCGTTCGGCGACGCGACGTTCGATGTCGTCTATTCGAGCGGCGCGTTCACCCAGATCGCCGACAAGGCCGGCATGTTCGCCGACGCGTTCCACGTGCTGAAGCCGGGCGGCCTGTTGCTCAGCTATGACTGGATGAAGGCGCCAGGGCCCTTCAGCGACGACATGCGCTATTTCTTCAAGATGGAGGGGCTGACTTATGCGATGGAAACGCTGGAGCGGCATGGCGAGATATTGCGCGAAGCCGGGTTCGAGCGGATCGAGCTGATCGATTCATGGGACCAGTATCGTCGTCTCGCGCGCAAGGAATACGACCAGATGAAGGGGCCGCTCAATCCGCGCATGATCGAACTGCTCGGCCGGGAAATGGCCGATCATTTCGTCGAGAACTGGCGGGCGATGGTGGTCGTGCTGGAGAAGGGCGAGAAGCGGCCGGGCCGCTATCGTGCAAAGAAGCCCGCGTAACTCGTTGGAGTCGGCCTAGCGCTGCGAGCGCCAGACGGCGCCGACCAACGCACCCTTCACGAAGGGCAGCAGCGCCAGCGTGCCGAACAAAGTGACCGGCAGCCAGATCGCGAGCTGCACAAAGGTCGAGGGCTGATAGAGCTGTTCGGCGAGCAGGATACCCGGCACCACGATGTGACCGATCACCAGGATGGTGAAATAGGCCGGCGCATCGTCGGCGCGGCAGCCATCGAAGGAGAGGCCGCATTGCGCACAGTTTTCGCGCAGGGTCAGATAGCCCGCGAAGAGCTTGCCGCGACCGCAGCGCGGGCAGTGCCGGCGGAAGCCGCGCTTCAGCACCGTCATCAGTTCGATGCGGCGACCGTGCGGGGCGGGATCGGCGATGTCGACAGTCATGGCAAGGCGGTCATGCGGTGGTCCCTAAAGGGGCGGCATCGTGAACGGGTTGGCCTGTTCGAACATGCGAGCCGCGCGCAGCACCCGCGCGTCGTCCCAGTTGCGCCCGACGATCTGCAACCCGACCGGCAGCCCCGCTTTGGTGAAGCCGCAGGGAACGCTGATCGCCGGCTGCTGCGTCAGGTTGAAGGGATATGAGAAGGGGGTCCAGTCGGTCCAACGCGACGCATTGCCGCGCTTCGGAAACTCGATGCCGGCCTCGAACGCCGCAATTGGCAGCATCGGCGTCAGCAGCAGATCCCACTCGGCGTGAAACCTGTTCATCGCGACGCCCAGCAACTCGCGTTCCCTGATCGCCGCGAGATAGTCGAGCAGCGACAGCTTTGCGCCCTCGGCCGCCACCGCGACCAGACCGGGATCCATCGTCGCCTGCCGATCCGGGCCAAAAGCGCGCATCAGATTGGCGGCGCCGGTGAACCAGAATTTCTTGAAGAGATCGCCGCCGGCAGCGATCGGGGGATCGACCGCGTCGACATGCGCGCCGAGATCGGTGAAGGATCGCGCCGCCTTCTCGCAGAGTGCCGCGATCTCGGGATCGACCTTGTGCCCGCCCATCGTCGCGCTCCAGGCGATGCGCCAGCCTTTGACGCCGGCCTGCAGATCGCGGGTCCAGTCCTGGGCGGTGCGCGCCACGGCATACCAGTCGCGATCGTCGGGTGCGGCGATGACGGAAAACATCAGCGCGGCATCGGCAACGCTGCGGGTCATCGGGCCGACATGCGCGACGGTGCCGAAGGGCGAGAGCGGATGGGCCGGGACGCGCGCGAAATTCTGCTTGAACCCGACGATGCCGGTGAAGCTCGCCGGAATGCGGATCGAGCCGCCGCCATCGGTGCCGATATGCAGCGCCCCCATGCCGGCCGCTGCCGCGACCGCCGCGCCGCCGGACGAACCGCCGGGTGTCGTTGCCGGGTTCCACGGGTTGCGGGTGATGCCGGTCAGCGGGCTGTCGGTCACGCCCTTCCAGCCGAATTCGGGCGTCGTGGTCTTGCCGAGAAGAACCGCGCCCGCCTCGCGCAGCCGGGCGGTCGTGGGTGCATCCTCATTCCACGGCCCGGCGGTATCGATCGCCTTCGAGCCGCGCAAGGTCGGCCAGCCTTTGGTCAACACCAGATCCTTGATCGAGGTCGAGACCCCGTCGAGCGGCCCGAGGGGTGCGCCCTTCTGCCAGCGCGCTTCGGATGCGCGGGCCGCTGCCCGTGCCGCCTCATGGTCGACCAGACAATAGGCGTTCAGCGTCGGGTTGAGCGCATCGATTCGCGCCAGCGCCGCGTTCGTCGCCTCGACCGGGGATAGCGACTTGTCGCGGAAGCGGCTGAGGAGGTCGGTGGCGGTCAGCAACGCAAGTTCGCGCGACATCGATGAAGACCTTTCGACACAGAGGGGCAGTCGGGTTTCTATCCGAAACTGGGCATCCCGTTGTCGCGTACCAAGCTGGCAAAGGCAACCGCCGGCCGACTAGACTGCGCCGCCATGTCGAATCCCTATGTCGGAAGCTCCCAAACCACGATCGAACTGACGCCGCGTCAGCGCATCATCAGCCTGACCGCCGCAATCGGCGGCGTGCTCGGCGTCGGCCTCGGTTTCGGCGCGGCGATCCCGCTGATCACGCTGCTGATGGAGGCGCGCGGCCACAGCCCGTTCATAATCGGGCTCAACGGCGCCATGTTTCCGCTCGCGGTTCTGCTCATCGCGCCCTTCGTGCCGAAGCTGCTCGGCCGCTTCGGCACGCTCCGGATGATGGCGATCGTGCTGGCGGGTGGCATCGCAATGCTGATGGTGTTTCCGGCGACCGATTCGATCGCGCTGTGGTTCGTCGCGCGTTTCGTGATGGGTTTTACCGGCGCGGTGCACTGGATCACGACCGAGGCCTGGATCAACACGATGGCCGGCGACAAGAGCCGCGGCCGCATCATGGGTTTCTATGCGTCTGCGCTGGGTATCGGTTTTGCCGGCGGGCCGGCGCTACTGAAGCTGGTCGGGTTCGACGGCTGGCTGCCGTTTCTCTGCATCGGGGCCTGCCTCGTTCTCGCGGCGACACCGTTGCTGTTCGCGCGTGGCCTTGCCCCCTCGATGTCGGAGCATCCCGATGGCGGCGCGCTGCGCACATTGTGGGTGGCACCGACCGTGCTGGCGGCGGCCGTCGCGGCGGGGGCGATCGATTCCGGGCTCTATCTGCTGCTGCCGGTCTATGCGGTCGATAGCGGGTTCGACCGCGAGATGACCGCGACATGGCTCATCGTCTGGATCGCCGGCACGATCTTCCTGCAGCCGCCGCTCGGCTGGCTGGTCGACAAGTTCGATGCACGCAAGATGCTGGTCGCGATCACCGTGCTGGTCATGGCCGGCATGATCGCGCTGCCCTATCTCTGGGGTGGCGGCATCCTCTTCTGGATCGTGACGTTCCTCTGGGGCGGAGTCATTCTCGGCATCTATACGGTAGGCATCATCCTGCTCGGCCGGCGTTTCCGCGGCCCGCAGATCGCCGCCGCCAATGCCGGGTTCGTCATGGTCTACGAGATGGGTGCGATCGTCGGTCCGGTCGCTATCGGCGCCGCGATGGACTGGTTCGGTTCGAACGGGATGGTGCCAGTCGTGGTGGCGATGTGCACGATTTTCATCGCGATCGCGATCTGGCGTATCCGTCTCGCGGCGCACGGTCGCAATGAAGCCGACGACGGTCCGGTGCCGCCTCAGGTCTGAGCCGGTTTCGAGACGTGATCGGTCTTCGACACAAGATATTGCGCCGTCGCGAGATCCTCATGCCCGCCACCGCCCGACTTGAACAAGGTGATCTCGTCGGCAGTTTTGCGCCCAGGCCGCTCGCGCCGCGCGAGCTGGAACAGATCGGTCAGATCCTTGTCGTCGATGAAGCCGCGCGCCAGCGGCTCGCAGAGATCGCCGCATTCCGCGGCCGCCGTGAAACGCGCGTCGCAGAAGATTCGCGAGCGGGCGAGCGCCGCATCGTCGGTCTCGCGCATGTCGGGGCGGAATGCGCCGACTAGATCGAGATGTGTGCCCGGCCGCAGCCAGTCACCCAGTACGACCGGCTGTTTCGACATGGTCGCGGCGGAAACGATGTCGGCATCGCGCACCGCCGCCTCGGCGGTGTCGGCGATCGCGATGGCAAGGTGACGTGTAGCCGCTTCGCCGGCGAGACGCTTCGCCATCGCCTCGGCATTGTCTCGGCTGCGATTCCAGATGGTGAGATGTTCGATCGACGGCCGGACGTTGCAATGCGCCATCACCAGATGCGGTGCGAGCGCGCCGGCCCCGAGCATCGCCATCCGGCGCACGTTCTTGCGCGCCAGGTAACGCGCGGCGAGTGCCGAGTTCGCCGCGGTCTTGCGCAAGGTCAGCGCCGCACCGTCCATTACCGCGAGCGGCGTGCCGGATGTGCCGTCGAACAGTGCATAAATGCCGAGAATGCTCGCGAGGCCGCGCTGCTGATTTTCCGGAAACACGCTCACCAGTTTGACGCCGAAATTCTTGCCATATTGCCAGGCCGGCAGGATCAGCCAGTCGTTCTGCTTTTGTCCGGGCAATGTCTCGTGGAGAACCATGCGCGTGACCGCATTGACTCCGGCCCGATACATCGCGTCGAGCGCGTCGATCAGCCCGGGATAGTCGAGCAGGCGTTGGGTTTCGTCGGCATCGACATTGCGCAGCATTTCTATTCCTCGCGGATCGCGATCCGGATCGGCTTCGGCTTGCCCTCGTTGCAGGGATTGTTCACCTGCGGACAGTTGGACACGACCGCGAGCGCCCGCATTTCGGCACGCAGGTCGACATAATCGCCGGGCTCCGAATGGCCGGGCACGAATATCGTGTCGGCGAGCTTACGATCGTCGGTGACCGGCACCTCGCAGAAGAAGTTGATGTTGGCGACAATGTCCTTTCGACCGAGCTGGTGCCAGCCGAGGGCCTCGAGGAAATTCTCGCGGCAGCCGGGGCAATCCTTGACGCCGTAGAGCATATTGTTCGACGGGGCGGAACAGCAGCCACCGATCGTGTCATGGCCGCCGCAGCTGTCGCCGATGATGGTGAAGATCGGTCGCGCCACGTCGGAATAGAGCACATGCCCCTTGCCGAGCTTCAAAGTGCGGGCGGCCTTGAGCGTGTTCGACATGTGATAGCGTTCCTGCGGATCGTCGGCGTTGTAGCAGAGGAAGTCGACGCCCTGCCGGCCTTCGAGATCGACGATGCGCAGGATCTGCCCCTTCTCGAGTATGCCGGCCCAGGGTTTACCCGCCGCCACCTTGTCGTCGCGGACGATTTTGCCGGGGATGTTGTTGCCGTCGGACATCGCAGTTCTCCCTTTAAGGACTAGCCCTCATGCGCTCGGGCACTCGCCACTGAAGCCGAGCGCCGTTACGATCCTATCCCGGCTCTCGGGCCCGGCCAACGGTGGCCCGGGATTGCATGGCCCATCGGATGAAAGGACTCGCCCGGATGGTTGCGACGACGAAGCGGTTGGTACCGGCTCTGCTGCTGGTGGCGTCGATCGCCGGCTTTGTTCCGGGCGCGCAGGCGCAAGAGATCACGCGCTGCGGCGAACTGCCGGCGCCGGTCGCCGAGAAACGCGATGCAATCGCGGCGGCGGCTGAAGCGGGCGATCTCGAAGCCCTGGTCGCACTCACCGATCCGACCGAGTTCACCTACAGCTTTGGCGATGGCGATGGCGACGGCGCGCTCGATTACTGGCAAAGCATGCGCGACGAGGAGGGCGTCGATCCCGCGGATTTGCTCACCGGCCTCCTTGCGGCCGGCTGCGCGCATTACGACGAGGGCGGCGATTCTTTTTATGTCTGGCCGGCGGCGGCGCTGGTCGACTATATCGACCTGACGCCGCAGGAAATCGAAGCGCTGCAGATCCTCTACAACGGCGAACTGGTCAACTGGTACGTCGAGGGTTTTGCCGTCGGGTACTATGTCGGCTGGCGCTTCTATATCGAGCCGCACGGTCGCTGGACCGCGTTCGTCGCCGGCGATTGAGGAGTGCGAGATTGCACGCCCCCTCACCCGACCCTGTCCCCCGTTCCGGGGGCGAGGGGCTCTAGGGCGTTGCGGCGCAATAAAGCCCTCTCCCGCTTGCGGGAGAGGGTGACCGAGCGAGCGAAAGCGAGGGCGGTCGGGTGAGGGTCAAGACCGCAAGTCGTAGCGGTGCGCGCAACCGGTCTACGGAAAGCGCGAGCGCCGCTCGATCTCGTAGATTGGCAGATTGTTGCGAATGTACGCGCGCGCCGCATCGAGGCGCGGTTCATAATCCCACGCCGTGCCCTGCGCCTGCATGACCGGAGCGATCCAGCGCCGGCGACGCTGGCTTTCGAGAATGCGCGGCTTGATCGCATCCACGTCCCAGCGTTTTGCCGCCTCGGCGCGGAACGCCGCGATCGTTTCCTTTTCGGCCGGATCGTCGGCACGGTTCTCGCGCTCGAGCCCGTCTTGATCGAGCCGGTAGAGCTGGTCCGGATCGTTCTTCGAATGCACGAACTTGGTCTGGCCGCGCCGGATCATGAATACCGGCCATTCGGTGCATTCGGCGCAATACTCGCCGATCGCGACGTCGTGCCCGCCGCTGCGCTGAAGATGCGGCAGCAGCGAACAGCCCTCGAGCGTCGTCGCGTAGTCCGTGCCTTTGCCGTCTGTCGCAATATCGACCAGCGTCGGCAGGAAATCGACGTGGGCTACCGCCTTGTCGACGCGGCCCGGCTTGAACGACTTGGGATAGGAGACGATCAGCGGCACGCGCGCCGAATTCTCGTACCAGCACATTTTATACCAGAGGCCGCGCTCACCGAGCATGTCGCCGTGATCGGCCGTGAAGAGGATCAGCGTGTCGTCGGCGAGGCCGCCTTCCTCGAGCGCATGCACCAGTTTCGCAAGTTGCGCGTCGACGAACGAGGTCGAGGCATAATAGGCGCGGCGTGCGGCGCGGATCTGTGCTTCGGTCGGCGGCGGGCTCGCCATGCCGATCCCGTCCATCAGGCGCTGCGAGAACGGATCGGGTGCGACCGCGCCGAACGGCAGTTTCGGCATGTCGATCAAATCGTCCGTATACAGATTCCAGTATTCGGGCCGGGCGATATAGGGGTCGTGCGGATTAATGAGAGAAACCGTGAGGCAGAACGGGCCTTCCTCTGCCTTGTTGCGCGCGCGGTCGTAGAGCCAGCGCGTCGCCTGGAACGTCACCTCGTCGTCATAATCGATATTGCTCGAGCGCAGGCATTCGCCGGCGGTCTTCACCACGTCCATCGTGTGATACCAGTCGAGCGTCTTGGTCGGCTCGTCCCAGTTCGGCGTCCAGGTGAAGTCGGAGGGATAGACATCGGTCGTCAGCCGCTCGGAAAAGCCGTGCAACTGGTCGGGTCCGCAGAAATGCATCTTGCCCGAGAGCGCGGTGCGATAGCCGAGCGAGGAGAGATAATGCGCGAAGGTCGGGATTTCGGCCGACAGCTCGCAGGCATTGTCCCATGCGCCGATCTTCGTCGGCAGCCGTCCGGTCATCATCACATAGCGCGACGGCGCGCAGAGCGGAGCGTTGGTGTAGCAGGCATCGAACACCACGCCCTTTTCGGCGAGCGCGTCGAGCGTCGGGGTCTTTACGACCTTGTGCCCGTAGGCCGGCAGGAACTGCGGCGCGAGCTGGTCGGCCATGACGAAGAGGATGTTGGGGCGTTTTGAGGGCATTATGTATTCCGCGGCTAGCGCGGCCTCTGGATACGGTCCCGGCTGCGACGATCGCCGGGCACCCTGTTCCCAATGGTCATCGCCCGGTTCGATCCGGCGATCCATTCCGGATGCGACGGGCGTTGGTCAAATCGGCGCGGTTCGAGAAGATCGTGCGGCGGATGCGCGGGCCAAGCATCACGACATTGCGTTCGGCAGCTCGTCCTTGCGGCAGCGGATGAAGTCGAGCAAAGCCTCGTCGATCGCGGGGTCGAGCGGCGGCTGCTCATACTCGCGCAGTACGCGCTGCGCCTTGCGGATACCGCGCGTGTTGGCATCGGTCGCGCCTTCGGATTCCCACTGCTCGTAGCTGTTATTGTCGGCGATGTCCGACATATAGAACGCCGTCTTGAAATTGCGCTGGGTATGGGCGCAGCCGAGATAATGCCCGCCCGGTCCGACCTCGCGGATCGCCTCCATCGCGAGCCCTTCGGTCGAAAGATCCGGTCCTTTGGCGAACACCTGCAGCATCGCGATCTGGTCGGCATCCATCATGAACTTGCCATAGCCGGCGGAAAGCCCGGCCTCGAGCCAGCCGGCCGAATGCAGCACGAAATTCGTGCCAGCGAGCAATGTCGGGATCATCGTTGCCATGCTCTCATAGGCGGCCTGCGCATCGGCGATCTTCGCGCCATTCAGCATGCCGCCGGTGCGGAACGGTAGTTTGTACTTACGGGCAAGTTGCCCGACCATGTAGATCATCATCGCCGGTTCGGGCGTGCCCATCATCGGCGCGCCGGAAAGCATCGAAACCGCGGTGACGAAACTGCCATAGACCATCGGCGCGCCGGGCCGCACGAGCTGGGTGTAGGCGATGCCCGCCAGCACTTCGGCATTGAGCTGCGAGACCGAGCCGCAGGTCGCCGCCGGCGCCATCGCGCCCGCCATGATGAACGGCGTCACCAGCACCGCCTGTCCGGCCTTCGCATAGACGGTGAGGGCGCCCAGCATGGTTGCATCCCACACCATCGGCGAATTGCAGTTCACGACCGAGGTGATGACGGTGTTCTTCGCGATGAAGTCCTTGCCGAACAGGATTTCGGCCAGCGAAACGGAATCGACGGCGCGTTCGGGCGCGGTGACGATGCCCATGAACGGCTTGTCGGAATATTTCATATGCGTGTAGACGATATCGAGATGCCGCTTCGGCACCGGCACGTCGACCGGCTCGCAGATGACGCCGCCCGAATGATGCAGATCCGGCGTCATGTAGGTGAGCTTCACGAAATTCTGTAGATCCTCGAGCGTGCCGTAGCGCCGTTCATTCTCGAACCCGCGCACGAAGGGCGAGCCGTAGGTCGGCGCGAACACGGTGTTACGCCCACCGATCACGACATTGCGCTCGGGATTGCGCGCATGCTGGGTATATTGCGACGGCACCGTCGAGAGCTTTTGCATCAATAGCTCACGCGGGATGCGTACCCGCTCGCCGTCGATGTCGGCACCGGCCTCGCGCCAGAGTTCGAGCGCGGGCTCGTCGCGGAAATCGATGCCGATCTCTTCGAGGATGGTCATCGACTGTTCGTGGATGATCTCGAGCCCTGCCGCGTCGAGCAATTCGTAGAGCGGGATCTCGCGCGTGATGTAGCGATGCTGGACCAGCGGCGCATCGGCGCGCGCCGCCCGCCGCGCCTCGCGCCCGCCGCGCCGTGCCGTCGCTTCCGCCATTTTCTGTCTCCCGGATGAGCCGCCCAGGCGAGGGTAGGGGCCGCAACCGCACAGGGTCAATCGGCCGGGCGTCTGCGCATCGCCGGTTGTTGCGGTGGTGCTGCCGCGCCTTGGGCGGTCGGCGGTGGTTGTGCGATTGCCCGCCTGGCGGGGACTTGTTCGACGCTAGCGGGGGGCGCGGCGCATCTGGAAAATCTGCATCCAGACGACGCCGGCCAGAACGGTCAGGCCGCCGACCACCTGATAGGGCGTGGGCAGGAAGCCGAAGGCCATGGCAATCATGACCGAGAAGACTGGCACCAGATTGATGGTCAGTGTCGCGACAATCACACCGACGCGGGAGTTGGCGAAGTTCCAGAGCGTGATCGCGGCCGCGGTCGGACCGAGCGTGAGCCAGATCATGCTGGCGGTCGCCTTCGGGGCCGGCCATTCAACCGGAACCGAAACGATGCCGCAGGCCAGTGCAATCGCGTAGGCAACCCAGAGCAGGATCGCGCCGCCGCCCAGCGTGAGCGCACTGATCTGAAGCTGCGTGAGGCCGATCGGCGCCAGCCAGTCCTGCGTCCGGAGCGAGTACCAGGTCCACACCGCCATGGAGAGTATGACCAGCGTTTCGCCGCCCGTGAGACGCAACGGTCCGGGTTGTCCGATCGCGACCAGGACCCCGCCGGTCACCGCCGCCGCGATGCCGACTGCAACAGGCCAGCCGATTTTGGCGCCGGAATCGAAGCGCGCCATGATGGCCGCGACCAAAGGTGCCGCCGCCATCAGCGCCGAAATGGTGATCGGATCGCTGAACAGCAGCGAGACGGTGATCATCAGGATGAACGTGCCGCCCGCCATGCCGCAGAGCGCGATGCGCAGCCATGGCAACCGCATCGGCCGGCGGATCGGATTGGTGATGCCTACGACCACCAGCAGAATGATGGCGCCGCAGGAGTAACGGATACCCGAAAGCAGGAACGCGTCGTAGCCTTCCAACGCAAGCGCCGTGACCGGCACCATGCTGCCCCACAGGCAGGATACGAGAACGAGCGCGCCCATCGCGATGAGCTGCGTGCGCGGATCGGGCGTGGCCGTCGACGGCGAAGAAGCAGTCATAAAGAGTTGGGCGATTCCCGGCGGGCGCGGATCAGCGCATCGTCGGCATGACGAACTCGGCACCCGACCGGATGCCGGTCGGCCAACGCGCCGTCACCGTCTTAAGCCGGGTATAGAACCGCACGCCTTCGGGCCCGTGCATATTATGATCGCCGAACAAGGAGCGTTTCCAGCCGCCGAAGGAATGGAAAGCCATCGGCACCGGAATGGGAACGTTGATGCCAACCATGCCGATCCGGACCTTCGAGGCGAACTCGCGCGCGGCGTCGCCGTCGCGGGTGAAGATCGCGGTGCCGTTGCCGAATTCATGGTCGTTCACGAGTTTGACGGCGCTGTCATAGTCGGGCGCGCGCACGACCGAGAGCACCGGGCCGAAGATCTCTTCCTTGTAGATGCGCATGTCCGGCGTGACATTGTCGAACAGGCAGCCGCCCATGTAATAGCCGTTCTCGAAACCCTGCAGCTTGAGGCCGCGCCCGTCGACGACCAGCTTGGCGCCTTCCTTGACGCCGGTATCGACATAGCCTTTTACCTTGTCGTAATGCTGCTTCGAAACCAGCGGACCCATTTCGGCATCGGGATCGGTGCCCGGCCCGACCTTGAGCGAACGGATGCGCGGCGTGAGCCGCTCGATCAGCTTGTCGCCGACATCGCCGACAGCAACCGCCACCGAGATCGCCATGCAGCGTTCGCCGGCCGAACCGTAGCCCGCGCCCATCAGCGCATCGGTCGTCTGGTCGAGATCGGCATCGGGCATGACGATCATGTGATTCTTGGCACCGCCGAGTGCCTGCACGCGCTTATTGGCGGCGGTGCCGGTGTGGTAAATATACTCGGCGATCGGCGTCGAGCCGACGAAACTGATCGCCTGGATGTCGGGATGCGCCAGCAGCGCGTCGACCGCCTCCTTGTCGCCGTTCACCACGTTGAACACGCCGTCGGGCAGGCCGGCCTCTTTCAGAAGATCGGCCATCATCAGACTGGCCGAGGGCACTTTCTCCGAGACCTTCAATATGAAAGTGTTGCCGCAGGTGATCGCGATCGGGAACATCCACATCGGCACCATGGCCGGAAAATTGAACGGCGTGATGCCGGCGCAGACGCCGAGCGGCTGGCGGATCGACCAGCTGTCGACATTGGTGCCGACATTCTCGCTGAACTCTCCCTTGAGCATCTGCGGAATCCCGCAGGCGAATTCGACGACCTCGACGCCGCGGGTGATCGAACCCTTGGCGTCGTTGAGAACCTTGCCATGCTCGGCAGTGACCAGCGCCGCCATCTTGTCGATATTCGTCTCGAGCAATGTCTTGAAGCGGAACATGACGCGCGAGCGCTGCAGCGGCGTAATCGCCGACCAGGCGGGGAATGCCTTGGCGGCGGCCGCGACGGCTTCGCCGACGTCCTTGCTGCTGGCGAGCGGAACCCGCGCCCCCACTTCGCCGGTGGCCGGGTTGTAGACGTCGCCGAACCGGCCGCTCTTGCCCTCGACATGCCGTCCGCCGATGAAATGCGTCAACGTCCTGGTCATCGAACCGATCTCCTCAAGTCGCAGAATTCCGCGCGTTTTATCGCAGGCGCCGGGCCCCAAGACAAGGCGGGGCGGATGCCCCGGAGTTCTCACAGCAAGCCCGCCGCCATTGCCGTATTATCGGGATCGTCCGGAAATCGGAAATGGGTGAGCAAGATGGCGAAAGCCATTTATGGGCTGGCACTGACCCTGGCGCTCCTGACTCTGCCGGCGCAGGCCGAAGAGGATGTACCCTCTTCATCAGGAGAACTGGCCGTCGAGGGCGTCGGCAAGCTGATGCAGGCGCTGGAAATCTTCATCCAGGCGATCCCGCAATATGGCGCGCCCTATATCGACGACAGCGGCAACATTGTGATTCCGCGGATCGAATCGCCGGCAACGCCCGACGATCCCGCGATGGAGACCGGCGGCACGATCGACGCCGCGACGTAATCGCGGCGCCGATTGCCGAACTCTTACCCGATGACGGTCAGTTCCGGCGGAATCTCCGACAGAATGCGCGCGTCCTTCTTGAAGAGCGCCAGTTCCGCCTGACGGCGGTCAAGTTGGTGGCGAGGGCGCCAAGTCGCGGCGCATCTTGCTCCGCGGATGCATGGTCGAGACAATCGTGCCGGGCCATTTCGGGGCCGGCTCGGAATCCGGCCAGGCCCGACGATAGTCGCTCGGTTTCTTCTGAAAGCGACGAAGGAAGCTGCGCGAGAAATACGACATGCTGTTGAATCCACAGGCGACCGAGACCTCGCGAATCGACATCCGCGTGTTGGTCAACAGCACGCGCGCATACTGGAGCCGCAGCACCTTGTTGAGCTGCACGACCGAACAGTCCATGTCCTTGCGCACCAGCCGCTCGAGCTGGCGTTGCGAGAGGTCCACGCGGCGTGCGATCTCCGGCACGCCAAGCGGCTCCTCCACGTTCGATTCCATGAGCGCAACCGCCGCACGGACCTTGGGATGCAGCTCCGGATTCTGGCCGCCGAGCGAGTGACGTTGCGAAGTCTCCGGCGCACGAACCGGGTTGTGCAGAATCAGGTCAGCGATCGCGAGGGCGAACTGCTGGCCATGGTTTCGCGAGATCACGTGCAACATGAGATCGAGACCCGTGGTACTGCCCGCGCAGGTGAGCCGCTTCCGGTCGATTGTGAAAAGCTGCTCCCGCAGCGCCACTTTGGGGAACCTTTCGGCGAAACCCGGAATGAATGACCAATGGAGCGTCGCCTCGGCACCATCGAGGAGACCGGCTCGCGCCAGCACATAGGCACCAATACACATCGCGGCGAGCGTCGACCCGCGTCTGTCCATAGCGCGCAGCCAGCGAAACAGCGACGGGTCCTCGAACCGTTCCGAGTCCCAACTGCCACACACGAAGATCGTTTCCCATGGGCCGCCCGGCGACGATAGCGGCACGGAGTCTTGGCTCATTCCATTGCTGGCGATGATCGGTCCGCCTTCGACGGAGCGAAACTCCCATTCGTAAAGCGGCTGCGACGCAAAATAGTTCGCCATCCGCATGGGCTCGATCGTTGCGGCGAGTGCGAGCATATTGAAACGCGGAATGAGAACGAACGCGGTGCGCGATGGGGGCGAGCTCATCTCTCCTCGATCGGCTTTCTGGATCGCCGGCTGTCGTTGCCTCTCGCGCCTGACCGCTCCAGCGGGTCGGCGGCGGGCGTCTAGTTAATCGTAGAGACAGCCCGCCAACAAGATGCGGCTCGCAATCGCGCCGCGACTTAGGACGCCGATGTCGACGGCGCAGGCTCCAGCGCAATCGCGTTGTCGGCGCTCCAACGCATGGATACCTGGGTACCGGGCGCGTGGATCGGATGATCGGCCCGATTGTGGCTCGTCGCCAGGACCCGGAAATCGCCAACCTGAACCGTATACCGCGTGGTATCCCCGACGAAGATCGTCGACTCCACAGTTCCCGTGAGCGGGCCGGCGCCGGCTGGCCCGACCACCACACACTCCGGCCGCACGAAGATCTCGACCGCCGAGCCTGCCGCGATGCCCTGGGTCGCGACAAAGGGAAGCCGCGCTCCTCCGACTTCGGCCTCGGCCTTCCCGACGGAAGCGGCGTTCACGACGTGCCCGAGCAGTAGATTCGCCGTGCCGAGGAACTGGGCGACGAACCGGTTCACCGGCCGATTGTAGACTTCTGCCGGTGTCCCGACCTGCTCGAGCCTTCCGTGGTTCATGATGGCCACCCGGTCGGCGAGCACCATCGCCTCTTCCTGATCGTGCGTCACGTATACGGTCGTGACACCCAACGTCCGCTGAATGCGCTTCACTTCGAGCTGAAGCTGTTCGCGGAGCTTCCGGTCGAGAGCGCCCATCGGCTCGTCGAGCAGCAGCAGCCGCGGGTCGAAGGCGAGCGCACGGGCGAGCGCTACGCGCTGCTGCTGGCCGCCGCTCAGTTCATTGGGATAGCGTTCGCCGTAACCCGGCAGACGGATCAGCTCGAGGAGGCGACCGACCGTCGCGGCGATCTCCGACTTCCCGCGGTGTCGCATGCGCAGGGGAAAGCCGATGTTCTCGGCGACCGTCATTTTGGGGAAAAGTGCGTAGTTCTGAAACACCACGCCGATATCGCGCCGATTGGGCGGCATCCCGACGATGCTCTTGCCATCGACCAGAATGTCGCCCGCTGTCGGATCCTCGAAACCAGCGATCATCATCAAGGTGGTCGTTTTTCCGGAACCGCTCGGTCCCAGCAGCGCGACGAACTCGCCGCGCGCGATCTCCAGCGAGACGTCGCGCACCGCTTGCTCCGAGCTGGTGGGATTGTAAGTCTTGCTCAGCGAGCGCAAGGAAAGATCGTGGACCTTGTGCTGGGTCATGCGCGGCCTCGTTTCGGGCCCGGTGAAAGCACGCTTTCGCTGCGCAGCAACCGATCATAGAAGAAAAGCAGCGCAATCGTGAGGACCAGAAGCACGACTGCGAGCGCCGAGGCGAAGCCCCAATCGACGACGTCCTGGACGTTGATCTTGATGAGGCGCGCGATGAAGGTCTCCTTGCGACCGCCCAGCAGCGCGGGCGTCACGAAGAAGCCGATTGAGACGATGAAGACGAGAAGCACGCCGCCGGTCACGCCAGCCATCGATTGCGGGAGGTAGACATGCCAGAAGGCGCGCAAGGGCGTCGCGCCCAGACTGCGTGCCGCACGCTGGTAGTTGTAATCGATTTCGTTCATCACGCCGAACAGTGACAGGACCATGTAGGGCAACATGACATAAACCATGCCGATCACCGCGCTGAACCGGTTGAACAGGAGCTGTGGCGGTTCCGTTCCAATGAAAAAGCTCCAAAGTTCTACCGCCGGTCCGCCCGCGCCGAGCAACACCATCCAGGCATAGGTGCGGACAAGCAGGCTCGTCCAGAACGGCATCATCACAGCCGCCAGGAGAATCAGGCGGGCGGTCGGTCCGCGGTTCGCAGCGGCATAGGCAAGCGGATAGCCGACTAGCAGGCAGATCAACGTGATGAGCCCGGATACCTCGAAGGTCGTCCAGAACACCCGCGCATAGACATCGTTTTCGACAATCCGCACGTAATTTCCGATCCCTGGAGCGGGATCGATGAAGCTGCGGTGAACCATCTCAGCAAGCGGATAGAAGAGAATGGCGCTCAGGAAGGCGAGGACTGGCGCTATCAGCAGGGCAAGAACAAACCGACTCTGTTTCACAGCGTTGCTCCAGACTGCACACGGCGCACCTGCTCGGTGCGCCGGCGGCCTTTATCGCCTTCGGTCGCGCGCCACGGGCAACGGCTCGACTGTCCGTCCGCCATCATGACGACGGACGGACAGTCGGGCTTTTCCTGCTAAGCCGTTGTCCCCGCGCCGCGCCGGATCACATGATCATCCAGGCGACGAAGCGCTCGTTGATGGGCGTAAGATTGTCCGCCCACCAAGTGTAGTCGCGCTTGATCTGTTGCTCCAGATTTTCCGGCGCGCTGTTTATGAGCGGCCGAATGGCCGGGTCGATAAGGTCGATCGCCTTGAGATTCGACGGACCGTAGAAGGTGAGTTCTGCAAACCGTGCCCCGGCTTCGGGCGATGCCGCCCAATCGGTGAGACGCATTGCGTTCGCCGCGTTCGGCGCACCCTTCGGAATGCAGAAGAACGCCGGATCGAAGAAGCCCTCGTTCCACACGATCTCGATTGGCGCACCCTCCTGCTTCGAAATGCCGGCGCGGCCGTTCCACATCTCGGCGATCACCACATTCTTGCTAACAAGCACTTCTTGCGACTGCGAGCCGCTTTCCCGCCAGACCGTAACCGCGTCTCGAATCTCGTCGGCCTTCGCGAAAGCGCGATCGAGGTCGAGCGGGTAAAGCTGGTCGGCCGGAACGCCGTCGGCGAGGAGTGCGGCTTCCAGCATCGGCCACGGGCTTTTCCACATGGAACGCGGACCAGGAAACGCTTCCGTGTCCCAATAGTCGGCCCAGCTTTGCGGACCGCTACCGTCGGGAAACACATCGCTTCGATAGGCGATGATGTCGCTCGTCGCTTCCGCGCCGACGCCGAAGTCGAAAAATTGTGTGTCGGGCGTCTTGTTGCTCGCGTCGATCAAACTGTAGTCGATCGGCTCGAGCCATCTGTTCTTCGACGCCGTGGCAAAATCGTTCGAGCCGAGCGTCGTCCAGTCCCATTCGTAGGAGCTGGTTTCAACGGCGGCCTTCATGCCGGCCGCCGTGAAATTGCCGGCGGTGACGATTTCGACCTTGATGCCGGTCGCCGCTTCGAACGGTTTGAAATAGGCCTCGGTTTGCGCGTCGGTGTACGGCCCGCCCCAACTTCCGACGACGACGCTGCCGCCATCGGCCTGCGCGCGCTTGACGAATGGGGCCGCAACCAACGCAGCGCCGCCGAGTTTGAGTGCCGAGCGGCGGGAAATCTTCGATCTGGTCTTTCGAACTGACATGACATCCTCCCTTGCGTTTTTGGTGTTGCTGTTCTGAACCACGTTTAAGAAAACTCCTTCTATGCGTGGGCGGGCTGCGGTGCAGCGCGGCGCGGCCCTTTCGCCGCAGCCATGTAGCGCAGGCTGGCGGCGGCGAAGACCGCAATCACGGCCACGATCAGCAGGGCCGAAACCGCCGGGATGACCGGATCGAGCTGGGTCGTGATGCCGCCCCAGATCTGACGCGGCAGTGTGTTGGCGGTACGGCCGCCGATGAAGAGGACCAGCACCGCCTCATCGAAGGAAACGGCGAAGGCGGTAAAGGCACCGAGCAGGACGCCCGATCGGATGCCGGGAAAGGTGACATGTAGAAAGGCTCGAAATCCGCCGGCGCCGAGGCTCAGCGCCGCACGCTCCAGGTTCCAGTTGAAGTCGCGCAGCACCGACACGGTCATCACCACCACGAAGGGAATTCCCAACAGGGCATGCGCAACCGCAAGAGCCCAAAGATTTCCCACGAGTTGAATCGGCGCGAATGTCAGAAACAGTGCCAATGCCAGAATGATGACCGGCACCACGAGCGGCATCAGAAGCAGCGCATAGAGGGCGCGCCGCCCGAAAAACCGGTAGCGCACGATCGCATAGGCCGCGGGCACGCCGAGCAGGACGGCGATCGAAGCGGCAACGATCGCGACCTGGAAGCTGGTAGCAATCGCCTGAAGCCAAGCGTCGCTCGCGAACAACTTCTCATAGAGGGCGAAAGAATAGGAGGGCGGCGGGAAAGTCAGCCGTTCGGCGTCCGAAAACGCCATCGGAAAGATCACCACAAGCGGCAGCAGCAGGAACAACGCGCCGACTATGGCCAGCAGTAGATGCGCGTTTCCGATCCAACCGTCCTGCAAACGTGAGCGCCTCATCGTCCTCTCGCATTAGCCGACACAAGGCAGCCGCCGTTTCCAGAATGGTACGCAGTCCCGGAACGGCAGGTCAACGCGCGAGCCCCGCAGAACGGTTCGCACCCGACCTCGCCTAAGCTGCGGAAGCCTTGCAAGGTACGTTGATACTTTCTCGCCATGCCGTGTCGTGTAATTTCAAAGGCCGTTGGCCTTCATTGGTTTAATGAAACTTGAAAGAAAATTTCTTGTCCGGACGTTGCCAGTCCCGCCATGCGTCACCGTCTCGATCCGCTACTTCGCCCGCGCTCAATCGCCGTCGTCGGGGCAACGCCAAAAATCGGCTCCTACGGCCGCGAGGTCATGCGGGGTTGTCTCGACGCCGGCTTTCCGGGCCGGGTCTTCCTCGTGAACCCCGGTTACAAGGAGATTGAGGGCCATCCCTGCTACCCGGATTTGCGTTCCCTTCCCGAAGCGCCCGAGCACGCCATTCTTGCAGTCGCGAATCCGCGTATCGAAGCGGCCGTGGACGACGCGATCGGCGCGGGCGTCAAGGCGGCCACGATCTTCGCCAGCTGCATGATCGACGAACCCCGGTCGCCCGACCTGCGCGAGCGCATCCGTAGGCGCGCGGCTGACTCGGGGCTGATGATCTGCGGCGCAAACGGCACCGGCTTTTACAACAGGATCGACCGCGCCCGCTGCCAGATGAGCGGCGGGCCGGCAGAAGAGCCGGGCAATGTCAGCTTGATCGTGCAGTCGGGATCGGTGCTGTCGGCCCTCGTCTCGACCGACCGCCTGCGGTTCAACTTTACCGTCTCGACTGGGCAAGAGATCACCACCTCGGCCGCGGATTACCTGGAATTCGCGCTCTCGCTGGAAGGTACTCGGGCGATCGGCCTCTACATCGAGACCATTCGCAACCCCGCGGGCTTTGTCGCCCAGCTCGAAAGGGCCGCCACGGCCGGCGTAGCGGTGGTGATCGTCAAACTCGGGCGTAGCGAGAAGAGCCGGGAGTTTGCTCTCAGCCACACCGGCGCGATCGCCGGAAACAGTCAGGCCTACGAGGCGGTCTTCGAACATTACGGCGCGCAATGCGTCGACGATCCGGACGAACTCGTCTCCGCGCTTCAGCTTTTTTCGACGGGCAAGCGTTCGGCTCCGGGCAAGGGCCTCGTCGCCATCCTCGACTCCGGTGGTGAGCGCGAGCTTCTCGCTGACATGGCCGACCGCCAACGCGTTCCCTTCGCCGAGATCGGCGAATCGACCCGGGCGAGAGTGGCGAGCCGCCTCGATTTTGGCCTAGTCGCCGAGAATCCGCTCGACGCCTGGGGCACAGGGCACGGGTTCGAAACGCTGTTCGAAGAGTGCCTCGGCGATCTGCTGGACGATCCCGAGGCCGGCATAGGCCTGTGGGTCGCTGATCTGCGCGACGGCGAGAGCTACCATGAGCGCTACGCCGAAGCTGCCATGCGACTCGCAGCCGCACGCCAGACGCCGCTCGCTTTTGCGACCTGCTATGCGCGGTGCCGAAACGAGCGGCTGGCCGTGCAACTCAGGAACGCCGGCGTTCCCGTGCTCGAAGGCATGCGGGCCAGCATGGCCGCGGTGCGCAGCATGATGAACTATTCGGCATTCCTTGCCCGGCCGAGGTCCAATCCTCCCACGCCAGACCCGGCGATGGTCGAGCAATGGCGGACGCGCCTCGCTTCCGGCGGCGAACTGGACGAGGCGACGGCGCTTTCGCTGCTCGCCGATTTTGGCGTTCCGGTCGCCGCCCACCGGATCGTCGAGAAACCGGACGAGCTTCGGGGCGCCGCTGATTCCGTCGGCTATCCGGTGGCGTTGAAGACCGCCGCCGCTGGCATTCGGCACAAATCGGACGTGGGCGGCGTGAAGCTTGCGCTGCAAACTCCCGAGGCTCTGCACGCCGCCTATGACGAAATGTCAGCCCGGCTGGGGCCGCGCGTCGTGGTGGCGGCGATGGCGGCGCGCGGCGTCGAGCTCTCGTTCGGCCTGCTCCAAGACCCTGATTTCGGACCGATCGTCATGATCGGCGCCGGCGGAACAATGATCGAGCTTCTCAAAGATGCCGCATTCGCGGTTCCGCCTGTGGATGCGGTGGAGGCGCGCCGGTTGATCGATCGGCTGACAATCCGTGATCTCCTCCGCGGCTGGCGCGGCGAGCCGCCTGCCGACCTCGATGCACTCAGCCACGCCTTCGCTCGCTTCAGCGCACTTGTGGCGGCGCTTGGAAACGACCTCGCCGAAATCGACGTGAACCCCGTCATCGCCGGCCCGGATGGCGTGACCGCCGTCGACGCACTCATTATTCCCCGCGCTGCAGCATGCCGACAAAACGAACAGGAGTGAAAACATGACCGACGAACTTCTCCTCGAGATTTCAGGACGCGTTGCCCATCTGAAGATCAATCGTCAGAAGGCCATGAACTCGATTCACCCCGGCCTGATGGCAGAACTGACGGCCATGTTCCAAAAGTTGGACGCCGACGATGCCGTCTCGGTGATCGTGCTCTCCGGCGTCGGATCGCATTTCGGCGCGGGATACGATCTCAAGTTCGATTGGGAGGGGAAATACGGCCGCGAAGTGCTCGGGCAGCGCAAGATGCTGCAGGATTGCGTCGAGTTCGAATTCGTTCCCTGGCGCTGCACCAAACCGGTCATCGCCATGGTGCGCGGCTTCTGCCTGGCCGGCAGTTGCGAGCTCGCGATGATGTGCTGCATTACAATCGCCAGCGACAATTCGAAGTTCGGCGAACCGGAGATCCGCTTCTCGACTTCGCCGCCCGTCGTCGTCATGCCCTGGATTGTCGGGCTTAAGAAGGCGCGCGAGCTGCTCTATACGGGCGACCTGATCGACGCCCGGGAAGCGCACCAGATCGGCATGGTTAACCGCATCTATCCCGATGCCGAACTCGAAGCGCAGACCTTCCGCCTCGCGCGCCGCATGGCGGCGATTTCGGTGGAGGGCCTCAAGACCACCAAGGCGTCGATCAACAAGGGGGCCGAGATTGCGGGCTTCTTGCAAGCGATCGACTACGGCGTTGAACAAGGCGCGATGCTGGATGCGACCGAGACGGCGACGCTCAAGACCTTCATGGAGATTCGCGGCCGCGAGGGGTTGACGGCCGCCATTCGCTGGCGGGAGAAGCAGTTCGAGGAATAAGATTCGTCTGCGGACGCTGTCAGAACCGACGCACGCGCCTGCGGATCGGCCGCGCGCGGATGCGCGCGGCCGCCGTTGATCGTTGCGTCGACGCTACTCGATGACGGTCAGTTCCGGCGGAATCTCCGACAGAATGCGCGCGTCCTTCTGGAAGAAGGCGAGCGTGTCGATCTGGAAGAGCATCCCTTCGTGCCGCGGCAGGAAGAACTGGTTCTCGTAGTTGACGGCCGTGTTCGCATCGAACAGGCGATCGGCGTTGATCTCCGATAGCGGATCGAAAACGAACGGGCCGACCCAGTCTGGCGGGAAAGCGATGCCCATCTCGTAGCCGCCGATCCAGCCGCGTTCCTTCCAGATGTCTTTCTCTTCATAATAATGCTTCATCGTTTCGTTGAGCTCGCGCACCGGCAAACCCGGCCGCAGCATCTTGCGCATGATCTTCAGCGAATCCGTCGCCGTGTCGCAAAGCGCCTTCACGTCCTTCTTTGGCTCGCCCATCGAAAAAGTGCGAGCCAGGTTGGCGTGATAGCGTTTCACGACGCCAGAGAGGTCGACCAGCACTATCTCGCCGGCCTGGACTTTCTTTCGCGTCGACATCGAATGCGGCGCGTTGGTCTTCTGTCCCGAGAGGACCGGCTGATAGATCGCCGGAAACTCTCCGCCCGCCTTGGTCATCGCATAGGTCATGGCGCCGACGACCTCGATCTCCATCACGCCGGGGCGCAATTCGGCGATCGCTGCCTTCATGCCGATATCGGCGATCTTCGCGGCTTCCTCGATGCACTGCATTTCGAGCGGCGATTTGAGCCAGCGCACGTCGCGCATGATATCGGTGCCGTCGACGACGTCGTAAGCACCGGCGGACCGAAGCGCATCCTCGAAGCGATGGCTGATAAGCCGGTTCGGCCGGTAGGAATGCATCTCGATCCCGACCTTGCCCTTGAGCCAGCCTTCCGACTTCAGTTCCGAGGCGATGAAACCGACGCCGTCGCGCATCGTGGTCGGCGGGAAGATCCGGATATCCTCGGCAACCGAGCAATAGCGGGTCAGCACTGCCTCGCGCTCGGTGTCGAAATGGATGTAGCGGTCGCTGTCGACATTGATGGCGATGGCGGAGGAGGCCGGCCACTGGCGCGGGCTCTGCCCCTGATACCATTCGCATTGATAGCCGCCGATATAGTTCATGCCCTCGGGCGCGGTCACCAACAGCGTCTCGATACTGTTCTTGGCCATGCGTCCGCGTACGCGGTCGAGACGGCTGCGGTATTCGTCGCGTGGAAACGGCGCCTCCGAGGGCGGCCGGCAATTTTTCAGCACGTCGTCGCGGTTGGTCATGGCAGCCATCGAAGGTTCTCCCTATTGCGGCGGTCTGGTGGATAAACGCTTTGTCATGTCGGGGCGGCGAGTTTGTCACGAACTGCCTCGGCAATGGCAAGAGAGCTGGTGAGCCCCGGCGATTCGATGCCGAAGAGATTGACCAGCCCGGCAATGCCATGTGCCTCGGGTCCGTCGATGCGGAAATCGGCGGCCGGTTCGCCCGGCCCGTGCAGTTTGGGTCGAATGCCGGAATAGCCGGGCAGTAGCGCCCCATCGGCGAGGCCCGGCCAGTAGCGGCGAATCGCCCCGTAGAAGCTCTCGCCGCGCGCCGGGTTGACCTCATAGTCGAGAGCTTCGACCCATTCGACATCGGGTCCGAAGCGGGCCCTGCCGTCGAGATCGAGCGTAAGATGGACGCCGAGCCCGGCTGCCTCCGGCACCGGATAGATCAGCCGCGAGAACGGCGCCTTGCTCTGCAGCAGGAAGTAATTGCCCTTGGCGATGCGGCGGAGCGGGATCGCGGCGGGCGCGAGCCCTTCGATCGAAGCCGCGACCGCCTGCGCGCCGAGGCCGGCGGAATTGACAAGGCGCCGCGTCACCAGCCGCATCGGCTCGGCGCCGCCGCAATCGACGACGAAGCCTTCGGGCGTGATCGCGGCGCGCTCGAACGGCGTGTTGAAGGCGATGGTCGCGCCGTTCATTTCGGCATCGCCCTGCAGGGCAAGCATGAAGCCATGACTGTCCACGATGCCGGTCGAGGGCGAAAGGATCGCCGCCGTTCCGCGCAGCGCCGGCTCGAGCTTGCGTATTGCCGGCCCGTCGAGCATCGCGAGATCGTCGACGCCATTGGCCCTGGCTCGCACGGCGATCGCCTCGAGCGCCGGCATTTGTGCCGCGTCGGCGGCGACAATCAGCTTGCCGCAATTGCGGTGCGCGATGCCATGCGCGCGGCAATACTCATAAAGGCGGGTTTTGCCTTCGACGCAGAGTCGGGCCTTCAGGCTGCCGGTTTCGTAATAGATCCCGGCATGGATCACCTCGCTGTTGCGGGCGCTGATTTCGGTTCCGATCGCATCGTGCCGTTCGACGACGATGACATCCCGGCCGGCCAGCGCCAGCGCGCGGGCGATCGCGAGGCCGACCACGCCGGCACCGACAACCAGACAATCGATCGCTGCGGTGTCGCCGCTCATGGCCGTTCCGGTGCTGCTTTGTCGCGCCCGAGCCGGGCCTCGCGCCAGAGAATGAACAGATTCGCGCCGACAATGAGCGCGCCGCCCGCGAAGGTCGACCAGGCCGGGATTGTCGTCCAGATCAGCCAATCGAACGCCATCGCCCAGAGCAGGTGCGTGTAGTCGAGCGGTATGATCAATGTCGCTTCGCCGAAGCGATAGGCTTCGGCCATCAGATACCAGGCGAGCGTGCCCATGATCGCGACGAGCGCGAACAGCCAGATTGCATCGCCGGTCGGTGTGACCCAGAACCAGGGTAGTGCCAGCGCCGGAACAAAGGAAACGATCACCCCGAAGTAGAACAGCATCGTCGCGCTGTGTTCGGTCAACGCAAGCCGCCGCGTGGTGATGACCGTCGCGCCGTAAAAGACTGCCGATGCGACGGCGACCAGTGCTGCTGTATCGATCTGGCCGTCATCGGGCCGGACGATGACGATAACTCCGATGAAGCCGACGATGATTGCCGCCCAGCGGCGCGGCCCGACTTTCTCGCCGAGAAAGAAGATCGCCAGAACGGCGACGAACAGCGGGGCGGCAAAGTTGAGCGTGATCGCCTTCGATACGGTCATGTGCCCGAGCGCATAGACGAACGTCGACGTGGATATAAGCGCGACGGTGCCCCGCACGATATGCGCCACCGGCCGTTTGGTGCGAAGGATGTCGAGCCCGCCGAGCCGGAGAGCCATCCAGATGGCAAGCAGCGGCATGAGAACGCGCGCGAAGACGATGATCTGAACGATCGAGTACTCGTTCTCGAGTCCCTTTACGGCGGCGTTCAGTATGGAGAAGCAGAAGACCGCAAGGATCATCAGCACCGCCGCCTTGAGCGGCCGCGATACGGCGGAGCCACCGGGTGCTGCGGGCGCGGTCATGCGTCGGTCGGCGTCTTGGCGATGGGCGACTGGCGTTTGCCGAGGCGATGTTCGCGATGCACCAGATAGATGCCCGAGGCGATCATGATGGCGGCGCCGACGAATACCCACATATCCGGCAGGTCGCCCCAGATCAGCCAGCCATAGAGCACGCCCCAGACCAGTGCCGTGTATTCCAGCGGTGCCAGCAACGACACTTCGCCATAACGGAATGCCTGCGTTATGCAGAACTGAGCGAGCGTGGTCATCACCGCGACGATGGCAAACGGCAGCACGTCTTCCCAGGCCGGCGTGATCCATTCGAACGGCAGAACCAGGGACGTCGCGACAAAACCGATCGAGCTGAACCAGAACATCAGGCTCGGCAGACCTTCGGTCGCGCTCATGCGACGGGCCAGGATGAAAGACAGCGAATAGAGAACGCCCGAGGCCAGTGCCGAGATGGCGCCGATGCTGATCGGCAACATGCCCGGGCGCAGGATGACGACAACGCCCACAAGCCCAACCAGAATCGCGGCCCAACGCCGAGGACCGACTTTTTCGCCGAGCATCGGGATCGACAGGATCGCCATGAACAACGGCGCCGAAAAGCCGATCGAAATCGTCTCGGCCAGCGGCAGTTTCTTCAGTGCATAGAAATAGGTGCCGATCGCCGCCAGCGCGAGCAAGGTCCGGATCGCGTGCATGAAGGGGCGGCGCGTCTTGAGTGCGGACAGGCCCGCGCCCTGCCGGTAGGCAAGAAAGATCGCGAAAGCCGGGCCGAGCATGCGGCCGAAGAAAAGGATCTGCACGATCGAATATCCGGCAGTCAGCCATTTGGCCGAGGTATCGACCAGCACGAAGCTCGATACCGCGATGAACATGTAGATCATCGCCTTGAGCGGCGAATATTGTAGCGACCCGCTGGCCGACTGCGCGTTCACTTGGTCGCCGCCCGCCGGATCGCGGCTTCGCGCCGCACGACATACATGTTGGCGAGCACGACGATCGCCGCGCCGGCCAGGACCGGCCAAGTCGGAATGTCGCCCCAGAACATGATGCCGAACATCCCGGCCCAGATGAGCGAGGTGTATTCGAGCGGCGCGATGAACGAGACCTCGCCGTACCGGAAGGCCTGGTTCAGACAATACTGGCCGATGCTGCCCGAGATACCGACCACCACGATCACCCAGACATCCTCCCAATCCGGTGTCACCCAGTTGAAGGGAAGGGTCGCGCCCATCACGATGATCACGCCGATCGAATAATAGAACAGGATCGTGTGACTCATTTCGGTGCGGCTGAGCTGGCGCGAGGTAATCAGCGTCAGCGCGTAGGTGAAGGCGGAAAGCAAGGCGAGCGCCGCGCCCCAGCCGATCGCGATGCCGTCGGGCCCGCTGCCCGGGCCCGCGATCAGGAGCACGCCGAAAAACCCGACGACGATCGCAGCCCAGCGGCGCGGTCCAACACGCTCGCGCAGCAGTGGGACCGAGAGGACCGTCATGAACAAGGGTGCGGCGAATCCGACCGCGACCGCATCGGCCAGCGGCATCAGCCGCAGCGCGTAATAGAAGGTCACCATCGTGATGATGTTGAGGACGGAGCGCAGCGCATGCCCACCGAGGCGCCGCGTGCGCAACGTCGTCACACCGCCGAAGCGCATCGCCAGCGCAATCGCGAAGCACAGTCCGATGCAGTAGCGAAGGAACCCGATCTGCGGGATCGGATAGTCGGCGGTCAGCCATTTGACGCCGGCGTCGAGAACCGCAAGACAGAACACCGCAGCCAGCATGAAAATGACGGCACGACCCGGCGCGAATCTGAGCCCGTCTTTGACTTCCATGGCCCCCATACGCGCAGTCCGCCGCTTTTTGTGCCAGCCGACCTTGCCTAGCCGGTTCCCTGCGAGCGCGCCAGCCCGATTTGGACAGGTCAGGCCTGCGTTGAGGCCAAGGCGGTAGCGCGGTACAGTCCGCGAACAGCAACGGCTTTGGCGAATCCATGCCGCTCGATATCGCTCATTCGGTCTGTCCGCATGATTGTCCCAGCACCTGCGCGCTGGAGGTCGAACGTCTTGCGCCCGATCGCATCGGGCGGGTGCGCGGCGCATCGGACAACAGCTACACGGCCGGGGTCATCTGCGCGAAGGTCGCGCGCTATGCCGAGCGCCAGCATCACCCCGATCGGCTCGGCATGCCGCTGCAGCGTGTCGGCGCCAAGGGCGAGGGGCGGTCCGCCTATCGCGAGATAAGTTGGGAACAGGCGCTCGATACGGTAGCCGAGGCCTTCATCAAGGCCGAAGCGAGACTGGGCTCGGAAACGGTCTGGCCGTATTTCTATGCCGGCACGATGGGCTATGTGCAGCGCGACGGCATCGAACGGCTGCGCCATGCCAAACGTTACTCGCGCTACAAGCAGTCGATCTGCACCATGCTTGCCGATTCCGGCTGGATTGCCGCAACAGGCTCGCGGCGCGGCGTCGATCCCCGCGAGATGGTCGAATCCGACCTGATCGTCGTGTGGGGCGGCAATCCGGTCGCGACCCAGGTCAATGTGATGACGCACATTGCGCGGGCGCGCAAAGCGCGCGGCACGAAGCTCGTCGTCGTCGATCCCTATCGAACCGGCACGGCCGAAGCGGCTGACATCCACATCATGCCGAAACCCGGCACCGATGCGGCGGTCGCCTGCGCGATGATGAACGTGCTGTTCGCCGAGGGCATGGCCGACCTCGACTACATGGCGAAATATACTGACGCCCCGGCCGATCTGCGCCAGCATGTCAGCGCGCGCACGCCGGAATGGGCGGAAGCGATCTCGGGCGTGCCGGCGCAGCAGATCCGCGAGTTCGCGCGGCTCTACGGTTCGACAAAGCGTACCTTCATTCGCATCGGCTACGGTTTCAGCCGCTCGCGCAATGGCGCGGCACAGATGCATGCGGTCGCCTGCCTTCCGGCGGTGACCGGCGCCTGGCAGGTCAAGGGCGGCGGCGCGCTCTATGCCAACACCGCGATCTATCATTTCAATCGCGGCGTGATCGAAGGCCATGCGTTGATCGATCCGTCGATTCGGATCATGGACCAGTCGCGCATCGGCCCTGTCCTGACCGGCGACAAACAGGATCTGGGCGACGGGCCGCCGGTCACGGCTATGCTGATCCAGAATACCAATCCCGCCGTCGTCTGTCCCGAGAGCAACAAGGTGCGGCAGGGCTTCCTGCGCGACGACCTGTTCGTCTGCGTGCACGAACAGTTCATGACCGATACGGCGAAGATGGCCGACATCGTGTTACCCGCGACCACCTTCCTCGAACATGACGATATCTATACGTCGAGCGGCCACACCCATCTGCAACTCGCGCGCAAGATCGTCGAACCCTTCGCCGAGGCGCGACCGAACCATTACGTGATCTGCGAGCTGGCGAAGCGGCTCGGCGTCGATCATCCGAGTTTCTCGATGACGGAATGGGAGCTGATCGAGGAAACGCTCAAGGTCTCGAACCTGCCGCCCACATCCGAGTTCTATCAGGGCCGCTGGATCGATTGCGCGCTGCCGTTCGAACAGGCGCATTATCTCGACGGGTTCGGCCATGAAGACGGAAAATTTCGATTCAGGGCGGACTGGAAGGCGATGGGTCTCGACCATGAGCGCATGTCGCCTCTGCCCGACCAGGTCGACCTGATCGAACTGGCAAACGACGAACATCCGTTCCGGCTGGTGACGGCGCCGGCGCGGCAGTTCCTCAATTCGAGCTTCACCGAGACGCCGGGTTCGCGCGTCCGCGAAGGCCGGCCGACCGCGATGATCCATCCCGACGATTGCACCCGGCTCGGCATCGCCGCCGATACTCGGGTCCGCGTTGGCAACCGGCGCGGCGAGATCGTCGTCCATGCCCGGCCGTTCGACGGGCTTCAGCCGGGTGTCGTCGTTATCGAAAGCGTGTGGCCGAACGATGCGTTCGAAGGCGGCATCGGCGTCAACGCCCTGACCAGCGCCGATCCTGGCCCGCCGCGCGGCGGTGCCGTCTTCCACGACACGGCGGTCTGGATCCGCACGGCGTGACGCCCGCGCCCTCGGCCCTGCGCCAGAAGCCTCTGCGCCGCCGGCCGCATGTGATCGTGCTCGGGAACGAAAAGGGCGGATCGGGCAAGTCGACCACGACGATGCATGTGATCGTCGCGCTTTTGCGTGACGGCTGGAGCGTGGGCAGTCTCGATCTCGATGCGCGGCAGGGCACGCTCTCGCGTTATGTCGAGAACCGCAATGCGGCGGCGGCCGAACTCGACCTTCCTCTGCCGACACATCGCAGGCTGGCGCGAAGCACGCTCGATTCGGTGCTCGCGGCGCGCCAGGAAGAAGCCGAGCGTTTCGCAGCGACCATGGCTGAACTCGCCGACCATGATTTCGTGGTGATCGACACGCCGGGCAGCGACAGCCATCTGTCGCGGCTCGGCCATGCGCGCGCCGACACGCTGGTAACGCCGCTCAATGACAGTTTGCTCGATCTCGACCTGCTCGCCCGGTTCGATGCCGAAGGCAAGAAAATCCTTGGCCCGTCGATCTATGCCGAGATGGTCTGGGAACAGAAGAAGGCCCGCGCGCTCGCCGATGGCGGTTCAATCGAGTGGGTCGTGATGCGCAACCGGCTCTCCCATCTCGATGCGCGGAACAAACGGCGCATGGGCAAGCTTCTGGACGAGTTGTCGAAGCGGATCGGGTTTCGCCTGGCGCCGGGCTTCTCGGAGCGGGTGATTTTCCGAGAGTTGTTCGCCCGGGGGCTGACCTTGTTCGACCTTCGGCAGAAGGGAACCGGCGTTTCGCTCACCCTCTCGCATCTGGCCGCCCGGCAGGAGGTGCGCGGGCTGCTCGAGGCGATCGGGCTGCCGGAGGCCGGAACGAAACCGGCCGGCGGGGTGGAACACACCCGCCGAAGCGCCCAGATTAGGGGCTGATCCCGGCTTCCCCGGGACGGAGCATCGATGGCCAAGACGGGCGGCAAGGTTCCGACCAAGACCGGCGACAACAATGTCGCGGCGTTCCTCGAGAAGCTGGCGGCGACCCCGGCGCCGGCGACCGGCGGCCGGCGCGGCCGGCTGATCTTCGCGATGGACGCGACCGCCAGCCGGCAGCCGCGCTGGGACAGCGCGAGCCATATTCAGAGCCAGATGTTCGTCGAGACCGCCCAGCTCGGCGGGCTCGATATCCAGCTCATCTTCTATCGCGGCTTCGGCGAGTTCCACGCCGCACCCTGGCATCACACGGCCGACGCCCTGCTGGCGGAGATGCGGCAGGTCTTCTGTGTTGGCGGCCGTACCCAGATCGGCAAGGTGCTACGTCACGCGCGCGACCAGGCGAAGCAGGGCAAGGTCGACGCGCTGGTCTTTGTCGGCGACGCTATGGAAGAAGATGTCGATGCGCTCTGTCATACCGCCGGCGAACTCGGATTGCTCGGCGTGCCCTGTTTCATTTTCCACGAAGGCGGCGACCCGAACGCGGCAATGGCATTTAAACAGATCGCGAACCTGACGCGCGGCGCCTATTGTCCTTTCGATGCCGCGAGCGCGCAGCAATTGCGCGACCTGCTGGCGGCGGTTGCCGTGTTTGCCGCGGGCGGGCGCAAGGCGCTGGTCGACTTTTCGCGCAAATCCGGCCGGCCGGCGCGGCTGCTTCTGGAGCAGCTCGGGGCAAAGAGCCGATAGGGATCCAATGACGCTCGCCTATTTCTTCATCGGCGTCCTGCTGCTGGTGCTCCTGCTGTTCGGTTTGCGCGCGTTCGTGCGGGCGGATCCGAAAAAGCTTGTCTTCAGCGTCAAGGTTCTCGCCGTCGGCTTCGGGGTCGTCGGGCTGGTCTGGCTCGCGGCGGGCGGACGCCTTGGTATCGTGATGATGCTGGCGGCGATGGCACTGCCGATCTTCGCCCGGATGCGCGCGCGGCGACGGGCGGCGAACGCCGGGACTTTCGGCGGCCCGCCGCGCGAGGGCCAGGCCTCGTCGCTCGACACGCGTTTCTTCAGCGTGACGCTCGATCACGATAGCGGCGCACTGGACGGTTCGGTACGCGAGGGTGCCTATCGCGGGCGCATGCTGTCGGACCTCGATCTGCCAGCGCTGCTGTCATTGCTTGCCGAATGCCGCGACGATCCGGCGTCTGCCCAGGTGCTCGCCGCTTATCTCGACCGCGAGTACGGACCCGAATGGCGGGACCAGGCCGGCGCCGATGGCGATGCGGGCACGGAAGGTACCGGCGGCGGGTCTTCCATGACGCGGGAAGAGGCGTATCGCATCCTCGGCCTCGAGCCGGGCGCGGACGAGGCTGCAATCAAGGCCGCCCACCATCGGCTGATGCTCAAATTTCACCCGGATCAGGGCGGATCGGCTTGGTTCGCGGCCCGGATCAACGAGGCGCGCGACCTTCTGACCGGGCGCTGAATGGGAACCTTTTCCCCCCGCCCTCGGTTGCACCCTTGCGCGACACCGTGGCACAAGACGCGAGCCAATCCGCGGCTTCGTCGCGCGATTCCTTGAACCCATCGCCGGTAAACCGATATGACCCAACGTGTGCGCAAGGCGATTTTCCCCGTCGGCGGGCTCGGCGTGCGGTTCCTGCCGGCCACCAAGTCTGTGCCCAAGGAAATGCTGCCGGTCGTCGACAAGCCGCTGATCCAGTATGCGGTCGAGGAAGCGCGCGCCGCCGGCATCGAGGATTTCATTTTCGTGACGGGACGCGGCAAGAGCGCGATCGAGGATCATTTCGACCGCGCGCCCGAGCTCGAACGCGAGCTGGCCGATCGCGGCAAGGAAAAGCAGCGTGCCGAACTGGCCGCGCTCGATTTCGAGCCGGGCCGCATCGCCTATGTCCGCCAGCAGGAGCCGCTCGGCCTCGGTCATGCGGTCTGGTGCGCGCATGCACTGGTCGGCGACGAGCCGGTCGCGGTGCTGCTACCCGACGATCTCATTCTGGCCGAGCCCGGTTGCCTCAAGCAGATGCTCGATGCGCATGAGCGCGTCGGCGGCAACATGATCGCGGTCATGGAAGTCGCCCAGGAACACACCAACCGCTACGGCGTCCTCTCGCCCGGCAAGCAAGACGGGCGTCTCGTCGAGGTAAAAGGGCTGATCGAGAAGCCCGATCCGGCGCGCGCGCCGTCGCGGCTTGCGGTGATCGGCCGGTACATCCTGCAGCCGCGGGTCTTCGCATTGCTGGCGCGCCATCAGCGTGGTGCCGGCAACGAAATCCAGCTTACCGATGCGCTTGCCGGCATGATCGGTGAGGCGCCGTTCCACGGCTACCGCTTCGAGGGAACGCGCTACGATTGCGGCGACAAGGCCGGATTCGTCGAGGCGAACATCGCCTATGCACTGCGTCATCCCGAGATCGGCGCCCGGATCGGTGCCGTGCTCGGCCGCCTCTCGATCGACTGAAAGGACGCCTGCGATGCGCATCGCCATGATCGGCGCGGGCTATGTCGGCCTCGTTTCCGGCGCCTGTTTCTCCGAGTTCGGCGTCGATGTCGATTGCATCGACAAGGATGCGAGCCGCATAGCGTCGCTGCGCGAAGGCCGCATGCCGATTTTCGAGCCTGGCCTGGACCAGATGGTCGCCAACAATGTGAAGGCGGGGCGTCTCGGCTTTTCCGCGGATCTCAAGTCGGCGGTTTCGAAAGCGGATGCGGTCTTCATCGCGGTCGGCACGCCGAGCCGAAGGGGTGACGGTCACGCCGACCTCTCTTTCGTCTATGACGCCGCCCGCGAGATTGCGGCGGCACTCGACGGCTATACGGTCATCGTGACGAAATCGACGGTGCCGGTCGGCACTGGGCGCGAGGTCGCGCGCATCGTGCGCGAAACGAGACCCGATGCAGAATTCGATGTCGTCTCCAATCCCGAATTTCTGCGCGAAGGCTCGGCGATCAACGATTTCATGCGGCCCGACCGGATCGTGATCGGCGCCGAGACCGACCGCGCACGCGAGACCATGCGCGTGCTCTATCGCCCACTGTATCTGATCGAGACGCCGATCGTGTTTACCGGCCTCGAGACGGCCGAGCTGATCAAATATGCGGCGAACAGTTTTCTCGCGACCAAGATTACGTTCATCAACGAGATTGCCGATCTCTGCGAGCAGGTCGGCGCCGATGTGCATGACGTGGCGCGCGGCATGGGCCTCGACGGGCGGATCGGGCGCAAGTTCCTGCATCCGGGGCCCGGTTATGGCGGCTCCTGCTTTCCCAAGGACACGCTGGCGCTGGTTCGCACCGCGCAGAAATCCGGGTCGCCCCTGCGCATCATTGAAACTGTGGTGGCCGTCAACGACGCGCGGAAGGAAACCATGGCCGGTCGCATCGCGGCGGCCTGTGGCGGTTCGGTCGACGGCAAGACGATCGGCGTGCTCGGCCTCACTTTCAAGCCGAACACCGACGACATGCGCGATGCGCCGAGCCTCGCCATCCTGCCGACCCTGGTCGCCCAGGGTGCTCGCATCCGCGCCTTCGATCCCGAAGGCATGGAAGAGGCGCGCAAGCTTTTGCCCGATCTCGAATATTGCGCCGATGCCTACGCGGCGATGGACGGCGCCGATGCGCTGGTCGTGTTGACCGAATGGAACGAGTTCCGGGCACTCAGCCTTGGCCGGATGAAATCGCAGATGCGCCGCCCGGTCGTCGTCGACCTGCGCAACATCTACGATCCGGCAACGATGGCGGCGGCGGGTTTTTCCTACAGCAGCCTCGGTCGCCCGACACAGACGCCGTCACGGACGCCCGGCGCATGAGCGAAACGCATCGCTTCGATCCGACGATCCTGCGCGAGTACGATATCCGCGGCACGGTCGACGACAATCTTTCGCAGCGCGACGCCTGGGCGATCGGCCGCGCCTTCGGCACAATTCTGCGCGAAAGCGGTGCGGCGACGGCCTGCGTCGCGCGCGACGGTCGCGCCTCCAGCCCGCTGCTCGAGGCCGCTTTGGTCAAGGGGTTGATGGCCTGCGGCATCGAAGTCTGGCGCCTCGGGCTTGGCCCGACGCCGATGCTCTATTTCGCGACGGTCACGCTCGGCGCCGGCGGCGGCATCATGGTGACCGGCTCTCATAATCCGCCCGACATGAACGGTTTCAAGTTCATGCTCGGCAAGCGCTCGTTCTTCGGCCAGGACATCAAGCGGCTCGGCGACATCGCCGCCGAGGGCCGCTGGTGCGAAGAAGCGCGCGGCAAGGTCGAGATGCGCGATCTCCTGACCGACTATGTGAACCGGATGGTGCAGGATTTCAGGCCGGGCCGCGATCTGACGGTTGCCTGGGATGCCGGCAATGGTGCGGCGGGTGAGGCGATGGCGCGCGTGGTGAAGCGCCTGCCCGGGCGTCACATTCTGATGTACGAGGAAATCGACGCGACATTTCCGAACCATCATCCCGATCCAACCGTGCCGGAAAACCTCGCCGATCTGATCGAGACGGTGCGGCGTGAGACATGCGATGCCGGCATTGCCTTCGACGGCGACGGCGATCGGATCGGCGTGGTCGACGGCGAAGGCCGCATCCTGTGGGGCGACCAGCTCATGGTCATTTTCGCGCGCGAGCTTCTGGCGCGGCGCCCCGGCGAAACAATTATCGCCGATGTGAAGGCGAGTCAGGTTCTGTTCGACGAGATCGCCCGGCTCGGCGGCAAGCCGCTGATGTGGAAGACCGGCCATTCGCTGATCAAGACGAAGATGGCCGAGACCAATGCGCCGCTCGCCGGCGAGATGAGCGGCCATATCTTCTTCGCCGACGGCTATCTCGGCTACGACGACGCGCTCTATGCCGCGATCCGGCTGTTGTCGATCCTGGCGGCGGGCACGACGAGCCTGGCCGCGATGCGCGATGCGCTGCCGTCGGTCGTCAACACACCAGAGCTGCGCATTCCCTGCGACGAGGCGCGCAAGGTCGCTGTCGTCACCGAGGTCGCGGCCCGTCTCGCCGCATCCGGCGCCGATGTGTCAGAGGTCGATGGCGTACGGGTCCGCACGAAGGATGGCTGGTGGCTGCTGCGTGCCTCGAACACGCAGGCCGTGCTGGTTGCCCGCTGCGAGGCGCGCGATGTGGCGGGGCTAAAGCGGCTGCAGGATGCGCTGGTCGCGCAACTGACCGAGAGCGGCGTCGAATTCGCACCCGGCGCCGGACACTAGACGCGTCGCTCAGGGACGCGAGAGTCGCCACGCGGCGACGATGCCGCCCAGCCCGAGCGGTATGAACGCGAGGAAGATCCAGGCCGCGACATTCTCGTTAATGATCCGATCGGCGTCGCCGCCGCCGCCTGTTGTCGAGGCGAAGCCCAATCCGTTGGCAACGATGCCGGCGGCGGCCGCGCCCACCGCGTAACCGAGCATCTGCACCGTCGGCAGCGCGCCTGCCGCCCGTTCGCGATCGGCGGGAAGTGCCGCCGCCACCACGCGCCGCGTCACATAGGCCCAGCACAGGCCAAAGCCGCCGCCCTGCATGAGCGCGGCCAGCACCACGAGGCCGGTCGCGCCCCGCGGCATCGCATAGGCAAACAATCCGATTGCGGCAACCACGACGAAACCGCCGACCCGGATGCATCGTTGCTCGTCGACGAGCGGCCACCGCGCGATGAACAGTGCGGTGAGCGACCAGGCGACCGATTCCAGGGCCGCGAGATAGCCGAACTCGAGCGGCGACAATCCATGCAGGCGTTGCAGCAGCAGCGGCCCGTAGGTGGAAAACGAGATCGCCGACAACGGCAGCAGGAACGCCATCAGCAATCCGGCCGATACGTGGGGAACGCCCAATGATTCACGTGGCAGCAGCGAAACCGGACCGCGACGATCGGCGGCCAGACACGTGCCCAACAGTGCGATGCCGACAAGCACGGCCAGCAGCGATACCCACCAGATCTCGACCACGCCGCCGAGGCCGATGACCAGAACTGCCGGCACGAGGAACAAGAGCGAGCGCACGGGGACGCCGCTGGCCTTGCGATCGACATGCGCCGTTGCCCGGCGCAGCAACGCCGGTGCCGCGATGACGATCAGGACGGCCTGCGATGCAAACGCCCAGAAGGCGCCCCGCCAGAAGCCGATCTCCGCGAAAAACCCGCCGACCAGCGGTCCGATCAGCGCCGAGGTGCCCCAGACGATCGCCACGGCGGCATAGGCGCGTATCCAGAGCCGCTCGGGGAAGCAGGCCGCGACGCCGATATGACAGAGTGCCACCATCGCGCCGCCGCCAATGCCTTGCAGCAGGCGGCCCGCCAGAAACCCGCCCATGTCCCAGGAGAGGGCCGTCACCATGCAGCCGATCGCGAAACCGCCGGCTGCGAGTGCGGTCATGCGTCCGGTGCCATAACGGGCTGCGAGAAATCCGCACGCTGCGGCGGCGACAATCGCGCCGACCAGCTCCAGCATCCACGCCCACGCGACCCAGGCGAGACCGCCCAGTTCGGTAACGGCATCGGGCATGATGGTCGCGACCACGGTGGTGTCGGCTGCATGCAGCCAGATACCGCCGCAGATCAGCAGCAGGACCGGCCAGCGACCCTTCGCGAGGAGGCCATGGCGATGCGGTGCCTCGATGTCGGATCCGTCCATGTCCGGCCGTGATCTTTCTCCGTCGCTTTCGATTCCGGCCAAACCGGGTGCGGCAACAGATGCTGGGTCGCGGTCGCCGTCGGGCACGGGCCGGCGAGAGCGGCGCGCCGGATTGAACGTCGTTGGTTCGAGAGGGGGCTGCCGCGCGATGCGGCCGTCGCGTTGTGCCCGGTTAGTTGACCGGGTTCATCGCGACGATCGCGCCGGACTTCAGCACGATGCAGGGCTGGTCGAACGCGCGAAGCTGCGTGCAGGCGGTATGCGCGGTCTGCTCGTCGAGGCCGATCAGGCGCGCGCGATAGATCGTACCGAGCTCGTTCTTGATCTCTTCGATCTGGACCCGCGCATTCTGCAACTGGGCCGCGGCGCGCTGGCTCGCATAGAGTGCGGCGTTATGGGCGGCGGCGAACTTGCTGAAGGCGCCGACCTGGACGCCCCAGACGCCAGAGAGCGGTTCCGCCGCTTCCGGGATGGGCAGGGCGGCCAGCGGTGCCGCGGTCACGGCCGTGCTGCCGAAATCGCCCTGGCCCTGTGCGCCGGCCGGAATCGCTGCAGCCGGAACCGTGCCGGCGGCGAGATCGGCAATCGTGAGATCCGTCGGATTGCCTTCCGGCAGCGGCACGGTTGGGAGCGTGTAGCCCGCCGACGCCAGCGCGAAGCCCACAATATCGCTGCCCGGCTTGGGCGGCGGGGGCGGGGCGGCGGCCATCAGCACGGGGCCGGCGCGATTGAAGGCCTCGTCCATCAGCGTCGCCATCTGGTCGTCGCGCGAGGCGGCGCTCTGGCCGCCAATCACCACGCCGATCAGGCGGCGACCGTCGCGGACGGCCGAGAAGGCGAGGTTGAAACCCGAGGCGCGGATATAGCCGGTCTTGAGACCGTCGGCCCCGGCATAGCGCTGCATCAGCCGGTTATGGCTTTTGTAGGTGACGCCGTTATAGCTGAAGCTGGTCGCCGAAAAATAATGATAGAAGCCCGGGAAATCGAACATCAGCGCCCGGGCCAGCGTCGCCATATCCTGCGCCGTCGAGACCTGGGCCTTGTTCGGCAAGCCGTGCGGATTGCGGAAAACCGTGTTGTTCATGCCGAGCTGGCGGGCGCGTTCCGTCATCAGCCGCGCGAAATCGGCCTCATTGCCGCCCAGTTCTTCGGCGACAACCATCGCCACGTCGTTGGCCGAGCGGATCACCAGCGCGTAGATCGCCTGTTCGACCGTCAGGGTCGAGCCCTTGTGCAGCGCCAGGTTGGTCGCCGGCTGGCTGGCGGCAAGGCTGCTGGCGGTGAGCGTCGAATCAATCGTGATCTGGCCGTTCTGCAAGGCCTCGAAAAGCAGGTAGAGCGTCATCATCTTGGTTAGGGACGCCGGATAGATCTGGGCGTCGGGGCTGCGGCTGCGCAGCACTTCGCCGGTCACGGCATCGACGATGATATCGGCATAGGTCCGGGCCTGGACTGCAGGCGCGGTCATAGGCCCGGCAATCAGGAGCGCCAGAACCGCGATGGCCAGAAATCGGAAAACGCCCCCGGCCCCAAAAAGTGGCCGGACGGCCCGTCGGCAAGACCGCATAGGTTGGAACTCCCCCTCCCGATCCCCAGATGATGTGCCGATTCGGTTAGAGTATGAAAAATAACGATTCTTGTCCAGTTTCCAGATACTTCCCGAGGAATCCGCTGAGCCTGCACGAGGCTCGCCGGGTGCCTAAACCCATGATATGACTCTCCATCCCATGACCAACCACCGCATCTTGTGGCGCCGGGCCCTTGGTCGCCTCGCCATAAATTTTTCGGCCAGCCGCCGTCTCGGCGCCGTTTTTGCCGCGGCCGGGCTGCTCGCTGCCTGCAGCTATAGCGGCGACATCGACAACCCGCTGGTCCGGCGGAGCCAGTGGTTCTCCTACGTGCAGGGCGATGACATCGTCGCCGCCTGCAGCGCCAGCGCGCCCGACCGGATGCGTTTCGTCTACAACGCCGACTTCCTCAGGCAGGTGCGCACCTACGAACTGACCGGCAATCCCGCGGGCGGTGCGGCTGTCGAGGTGCGCGCGGCCGCCGGCGGCGCCAGCTTCTCGAACATCCGCTTCAACGATCTGCAGAGCGCCTGGGGCTGGCACAAATCCGAGACGGTGATGGATCCGACCGGCTACCGGGCGCTGCTGAGCGCGCTCGATGCGGACGGTTTCTTCGAGCACCGCGACGATAATCTGCGGCTCAACTCGCGCGACTATTACTGGCTGGTGACCGGCTGCATCGACGGCGTGGTCGAGACCGGCGGCTGGCTGAACGGCAAGCAGGATATTTCGGCGCTCGCCTTCGGCCAGATGCTCTGGGCGCTCGACGAGGCGGAATTGCCGATCGACCGGCCGCGCTGGGTCGATCCCGCCGACCGGCGCGACCGCCCCGGCGAAGCGGGCGACGACCTCACTATCAAGCCGTTCTGGATCACGGTGCGCGATCGTCCCGCCGGCGAATGAGGCGTCGCGAGCCGCATCGAGCAATGGCGACAACCGCGCCGTCTGTGCGGGTTTTGCCGGGCGGGGGTCTTTGCGGCGCCGCGAGCGATCCCATATCATGCCGGCTTGGCGACTCATTCCTTCCGGTTCCAAAGACTTGGGAGCACATGACAGAGCGGAACACGAGGGACGACGACGCGCCGGAATCCGGCGTGGTGGTCAAGAGCAAGCCCAAGACGAAGAAACCTTCGATGTACAAGGTGCTGATGCTGAATGACGACTACACGCCCATGGAGTTCGTCGTTCACGTCCTCGAGCGCATCTTCAACAAGACACGGGATGAAGCAACGCAGATCATGTTGCATGTTCATCGTCGCGGAGTGGGGATCTGCGGCGTCTATACCTACGAAGTAGCGGAGACTAAGGTGACGCAGGTGATCGATTTCGCTCGGCGCCACCAGCATCCGCTGCAATGCACGCTGGAAAAGGATTAGACCCTAGATGCTGTCCCCGAATCTCGAACAGACGCTCCATCGCGCGCTCGAACTGGCCGGTGGCCGGCGGCACGAATACGCGACGCTCGAGCATCTTCTGCTGGCCTTGACCGAAGACCAGGATGCGGTCGCGGTTCTGCGCGCGTGCAATGTCGACATCGATCGCCTGCGCCGCGAACTGACCGAGTATGTCGACGAGGGTCTCGAAGGTCTGGTGACGCCCGACGATCGCGAGCCGAAACCGACCGCCGGTTTCCAGCGCGTGCTGCAGCGCGCCGCGATCCATGTGCAGTCCTCGGGTCGCGAGGATGTCACCGGCGCGAACATTCTCGTCGCGATCTTCTCCGAGCGCGAAAGCCATGCGGTCTATTTCCTGCAGGAGCAGGACATGTCGCGGCTCGACGCGGTCAATTATCTCAGCCACGGCATCGCGAAGACCAAGGCGCGCGGTGAAGCGCGGCGCATCAGCGGCGCCGATCCCGAAGCGCAGTCCGAGAAGGTCGTGAAGACCGGTTCGGAAGCGCTCGATGCCTATTGCGTCAATCTCAATGAGAAGGCGAAGGCCGGCAAGATCGATCCGCTGATCGGACGCGAGTCCGAAGTCGAGCGCACGATCCAGGTCCTGTGCCGGCGCACCAAGAACAACCCGCTTTATGTCGGCGATCCCGGCGTCGGCAAGACCGCCATCGCCGAAGGCCTCGCGCGCCGCATCGTGCAGGGAGAAGTACCGGACGTGCTCAAGGATGCGACCATCTTTGCGCTCGATCTCGGTTCGCTGCTCGCCGGCACGCGCTATCGCGGCGATTTCGAGGAGCGGCTGAAGGCCGTGATGAACGAGCTTGAAGCCTATGAGGGCTCGATCCTGTTCATCGACGAGATCCACACAGTGATCGGTGCGGGCGCCACCTCGGGCGGCGCTATGGATGCGTCGAACATCCTCAAGCCGGCCTTGCAGAGCGGCCTGCTGCGCTGCATCGGCTCGACCACCTACAAGGAATACCGGAACTATTTCGAGAAGGACCGCGCGCTGGTGCGCCGCTTCCAGAAGATCGACGTGAACGAACCGTCGATCGAGGATGCGGTCAAGATCCTGCGCGGCCTCAAACCCTATTACGAAAAGCATCATCGGGTCCGCTACACGGCCGAGGCGATCCGCACCGCGGTCGAGCTCGCCGCGCGCTACATCAACGACCGCAAGCTGCCCGACAAGGCGATCGATGTGATTGACGAAGTCGGTGCCTCGCAGAACCTGGTGCCCGAAAGCAAGCGCAAGAAGACGATCGGCGCCAAGGATGTCGAGGCGGTCGTCGCCAAGATCGCGCGCATCCCGCCCCGATCGGTCTCGCGCGACGACAAGACCGTGCTGATGAACCTCGAGCGCGACCTGAAGACATTGGTCTATGGCCAGGACAAGGCGATCGACCAGCTCGCGAGCGCGATCAAGCTCGCGCGCGCCGGCCTGCGCGATGCGGAAAAGCCGATCGGCGCCTATCTTTTCTCCGGCCCGACGGGCGTCGGCAAGACCGAGGTCGCGCGCCAGCTCGCCCTCACGCTCGGCATCGAGCTGACGCGCTTCGACATGTCGGAATATATGGAGCGCCACACCGTCTCGCGGTTGATCGGTGCGCCGCCGGGCTATGTCGGCTTCGACCAGGGCGGCCTCCTGACCGATGCGATCGACCAGCATCCGCATTGCGTGCTGCTGCTCGACGAGATCGAGAAGGCGCATCCGGATCTCTTCAACCTGCTGCTGCAGGTGATGGATCACGGCAAACTGACCGACCATAACGGCAAGAATGTCGATTTCCGCAACGTGATCCTGATCATGACCACGAATGCCGGCGCGCAGGCGATGGCGAAATCCGCGATCGGTTTCATGCGCGAGGGCCGCGAGGGCGAGGACACCGAGGCGATCAACCGCATGTTCTCGCCCGAGTTCCGCAACCGGCTCGATGCGATTATCGGCTTTTCGAACCTGCCGCCGGACATCGTCTCGAAGGTCGTGGACAAGTTCATCCACCAGCTCGAGGCGCAGCTTGCCGACCGCCAGGTGACGATCGAACTGACGCAGAAGGCGCGCGACTGGCTCGCCAAGATCGGCTTCGACCCGCTCTACGGCGCGCGGCCGCTCGCCCGCATGATCCAGGAGCATGTGAAGAAGCCGCTGGCGGAAGAACTGCTGTTCGGCCGCCTGCAGGCCGGCGGGCTGGTGCAGGTCGATCTCGCCGAGAGCGGCGACAAGCTTGCCTTCCTCTATCCCGGCAACATCCTGCCGCCGGCGAAGAAGCCGAAACTGCCGGCGCTGGTGGAGTAGGCGCTCTGCCTCACCCCACCAGTTCGATCACGATCGGGCGGTGGTCGGAGCCGAACGTCTCGTCACGCACGCGCACACGCGCGCCGGCAAGATCGCCGGTGACCGCGACCTGATCGAGATAGAGGCGCGCTTTGGGAAATGTCGGCTGATGCAGGGCAAGTGGCGTCAGCCCGTAGTCGCGCAAGACTGCGCCGATCAGGTTGCGCTCGTCGAGAGCATAATCCTTTGCCTGGAACGCGCAGAGCGGTCCGACGATCTTTCCGATCCCGTAACCGAAGCAGTTGAAATCGCCGCAGACGATGGTGCGGCGCGCCGGCGATATGCGTCGCAGCAGATCGCGAAGCCGGTTCGCGCGGGCGATCGGGCCGACGCCGGTCGTCAGATGAACATTGACGATATCGAGATCGAGCGCCTCGATCCGCACCAGCTGCGTTTCGATACATTCGGCCCAGCGGCAGATACGGCCGACGATTGATCGCGTGATGTCGCCGCTGCCGTTGACCTCGTACAAGGTGCCGTTCACGTCGGTCTCGGCGCCGACGATCAGATAGGCCGGCGTTTCCGCCCAGCGCCGGTCTTTCGCGACATGGGTGCGATAGCGCCCGGTCGCCTGCAGGTCGATCAGCATCGCCTCGCTGACTTCCTGGAACGCGATCGCCTGCGGCTGCTCCTGCTCGAGCAAAGCCTGCAGCCCGTCGAGCGGCGCGCGGCGCAGATGCGCATTCCAGCAGATAATCCGGATCATCGGCAGCTCCGACGGTCATAAGGATTGGTTACAGGAGAAGCGACAGGCCCCAATCCGATATGGGAGGCGATCGCCGGAAATTGAGGGGCCGGAGAATGCGGGGCGAGACGCGGAGGGTGGCGTTGCTACCACCATGCCGCCGCGCCGGCTCACCCCTCGCGGACGACGATCGGTTTGATCGCCGCCGCCCGCGCGTCGGCTTCCGGGCTCGTGCGCGCCATGTCGGCTTGCGTGCTCGCGCGCAACAGCGTCAGCGGGTGGCCGGCCTCGACAAAGCCGAGATAGGGCGCACCGAAATCGTAGCCGACCAGGCGCTGCAACGGCTCGGGCAAGTTTCGCGCGATCTCGGGTGGCAGCGAGAGAAACTGGTTCTCTTCCTGCCGCAGCCAGCCGAGATTGTAGTGCAGCGCCATGCCGCGCCGCGGCCCGTTTGAACGATTGTCGCCGCTACCGTGAATGAGGTTGCTCGTGTAGAGCAGGACCGAACCGCGCGGCATGACGGTCGACACGATTTCTTGCGCGCGCGGTTCGCGATCGTGCGCCCAGCGATGACTGCCCGGCACGACGCTGGTCCCGCCATTCTCGGCGGTGAAGTCCGTGCAGGCCCAGAAGCTGGCGAGCGTCATCGGGATCGACGGGAATTCGACCGGATAGATGGAGCCGTCGCGATGCAGGCCCTGCGCGCGCTCGCCGGGCTGCAGTTCGATGAGCGACGTCACATGCAGATGATAGCGAACGCAGTATGGCAGCAGCACGCGGTCGCAAATTCCGAGCACCAGCGGATGCAAGGCGAGCTCGCCGCAGGCGGCCGACTTCGCCAGCAGATTGTTGATCCGTCGCGTGCGATAGCCGGCGAAATCGGTCGCGCCGAGCGGCACCGCATTCATGTAGGGATCGAAATCGGCGTCGAGCCGATCCATCGTTTCGGAATCGGCCGCGCGCTCGATGACGACATAGCCGACTTCCTCGAGCGTTTCGTGGATCCGGTCGAGCGTCGCATTGCGATCCAGGATGGTGTCGAGAGGCACGGGCGGTCTCCGGATTGTCGGTTATCCGGCGATGCTGGCATGCGCCCCGCAGCGGGACAAGCGCGTCGGCGTCCGGTTGCCTTAGTCGACCAGCCTGGCCGTCGCATTCACCTGCTGGAACGCCGGCGTATCCTGATAGTCGCTGCATTCGGCTGCGAGATGCAGGTCGACCGTACCGTTGAAGAACATCGTATCGGCGATCAGCACCGAGCAATCGTCGCTGCCAGGCGCGTTCGATGCGCCCGCGGTGCCGACCAGCTCGACATGCGCGCCCGGGAAATAGGCGATGCCGTTGAACCCGCCGAGCGGCGTGCCGTGAATCTTGTGTGTGCCGGTCGCCGGGTTGTCCCGGTCGCCAAAAAATACGAACCCCGCATAGTCGCCGTCGGTCGTCGCCGAGATCGCCATGCTCGACACACCACCGAGCGCAAGATTGGCTGCCGATCCGACCATCACGAAAGTGACGCCGTTACCGGTGAGCGCACGGTTGCCGGTCACCTTGAGCGGGCCGTCCTTGATGTAATAGGTGCCGGGTTCCAGCGTCGCGGTCCCGTTGCCGGTCAGCTCGATGCCGCCGCAATAGACGCCGGGCTGCAGCGTCGCGTTGCCGCTGCGCGAGAAGCCGATATTCTCGCAGCTCGCGGTCTCGTCTGCATCGGGCAGGTTGTCGAACGGCGGCCGGTCGAACGGATCGCCGACCGACTGTCCGGTGTTCTCATGCACATGCTGCACCGGCGGCAGCGTCACGTTGGGTGTCGCGCTGAGCCCGCCGCAGACATTGATCTCGCCGCTCGAAAGCCCGCCATCGAGCTCGACGGTAAGGTCGATGTCCGGCGATCCGCTGGCATTGAACGCGTCGGTCTCGTGGCAGGAATCGACCTGGATGTTGCAGCCGGTGCCGTGAATATCGGCCTTGCCGACGACACGAAATGCGTTCGCGGCGGACGGGTCCATCGCCTGGAGACAGGAATCGCCGAGCCCCGGCCCCGTGCCGCCATTGGTCGCAACCGCCGATGCGTCGATGTCCGCTTCGGCAAAACCAAAGATGCTTCCGAGAAAGAGCCGCACCGGATTGGCATTGGCATCGCTCATGCGAACCGTGACGCGGACGGCATCGCTTGGCATTGCACCCTCGGTGAAAGTCCTGTTGTCCGCATCCCAGTGCCCGAGCTGGACGTCGGCCGCGGCAAGCACACTGCCATGCTGGTCGGCGCTCAGGTTCTTTCCGGCATATTCGATTGCAGTATTTGTCGCGGCGGCGGAGTCGGGAAGCTGTGTCGCGCCCGACAGGGCCGCCGCATCGGCGGCAGACTGCGCCTCGTTCTTCATCAGATAGAGATAACTGCCATCGATCGCCAGCCCGCTGAACCCGAGAAAGACGAACATGGCAATTGTCGAATAGATAACGACGGCGCCGCGATCGTCCCTCAGGAAGCTCCTGAAATCGTCCTTCAGGAATCCCCTGAAATCGAACAGCGCACGCACATGGTCTCGCCAAGTGCCGCGCAGGAATCTGCGCCAGTTCATGGTTACACCTCGATTTATGCTTTACCGCCGATCGGCGGTACTGCGAGAAACGCCCGGGTCGTTTGCGATCGACTTTCTCGGGCTTGTTCTGGCAGTACCAAAAACCCTGCCGTCTACGATTGATCCGTGCGCTACATGGTTCCGCGAGCACGCGCGAACAATCGCGCAGATGCACAGGCTCGCCGCAGTGCGCTATACCGACGGCTTACATCCCACAATCGTTGTAATGTGATTGATTGCCGCGCCCGAAACGTATCGCGGACGTGTGCAAAGTCGCCGAAAGCCCGGAAACCCGGGCATTAACGGCGTGTCGTTCTCCGGTTGTATCGACGACGTGTTGCGCGCGCCGCGCCGTTGCACGGCGATCGTCGTATATTATTGCGACGCTTCGTCGCAGCGATAGGGTCCGAAACCCTTCAGCGTTTCGATGTCGCGCCGCACGCTCGCCGTCTCGCGCTCGAGAAAATCGGCGACCGCATGCCGGAAACCGGGATCGGCGATCCAGTGCGCGCTCGCGGTCTCGACCGGCAAATAGCCGCGCTGGATCTTGTGCTCGCCCTGCGCGCCGGCCTCGACGCGGGCGATGCCGCGCTCGATCGCGAAGTCGATCGCCTGGTAATAGCAGGCCTCGAAATGCACGAAGGGAATGCTCTCGTCACCGCCCCAGTTGCGGCCATAGAGCGCATCGGCGCCGATCAGGTTGAGCGCGCCGCCGATCGGTGCGCCGTCGCGAAAGGCCAGCACCAGCATCACCTCGTCGGCCATCGCAGCACCGAGCCGGTGAAAGAAATCGCGCGTCAGATAGGGCATGCCCCATTTGCGATCGCTGGTGCTGGTATAGAGCGCATAGAACATGTCCCAATGCTGCGCCTTGAGATCGGCGCCCGTGAGACGCTGGAGCGTGATGCCCTGTTCGGCGACGGCGCGGCGCTCCTTCCTGATCGCCTTGCGCTTGCGCGACGCGAGCGTTTCGAGGAAATCCTCGAAATTCTTATAGCCGCGATTGTCCCAGTGAAACTGATAGCCGCGGCGGATCAGATAGCCCGCGGCCGCGAACGCCTCGATACCGGGCGCATCGAGGAACGTGACATGCAGCGACGAGACATCGAGCTGCCTTGCGGCGGCGATCAGTGTTTCGGCGACGCCGAGGCGCCGCTCGGCCGCGCCGTCGCCCGGTGCGACCAGGATGCGTGGTCCGGGTACCGGCGTGAACGGCACCGCCGACAGGAGCTTCGGATAATACTCATGGCCGGTGCGTTGCCAGGCTTCGGCCCAGCCATGATCGAAGACATACTCGCCGTACGAGTGACCCTTTACGTAAAGCGGTGCGGCACCGAGCAACGCGCCGGCCACGTCCTCGATCGCCAGATGCTGCGGGATCCAGCCGGTCTCGCCGCCGACCGAGCCGGATTCTTCGAGCGCCCGGAGGAACTCGTACCGCAGAAACGGATTGTCGCTGCCGGCGAGTGCGTTCCAACGCGTCGCCCCGATTTCGCCCAGATCGCCAACCAGTCTGGCCCTCGGCGTTTCGCGCCCGTCCGGCATCTTTAGGCTCGCCTCGTTGCAACGGGGCGGCGGCGATGTGAAGGGACGCCCGAACCGTCCTGTGCGACGATCGGAACCGGTCGAACGGCAAGGCAGGGAACCGCGGCAACGATGCAGATCATGCGTCCATTCTATCCGATCCGGCGGCCCGTTCTGTGGATTCTCTGTGCGACGGTTTTACCGGCGCTGTTCGCGTTCGGTCTCGCTCTCGGTCTCACTGCGGGCGAGCTTCGGGCGCAGACGGACGAGAACACACCTGGCGATGCGTCCGGTTCGGAGACCCTGAGCGCGCCGACCAGCGAGGATGGCTGGGCCGCCTACGATCGCGGCGATTATCGGGCGGCACGCGACATCTTCGAAGACCTGGCGGCGGATGGCGATCCGGATGCGGCTTACGGGCTTGCGATCATGACCGCCAACGGCCTGGGCGGGGCGGCCGATTATGAGGCGGCGGCCGAGCTCTACGGCATGGCGGCATCGGCCGGGAATGCCGAAGCCGCGAGCGCGCTCGGCTATCACTATGATTTCGGGCTCGGCGTGCCGCTCAACAAGGATCTGGCCGAATACTGGTATCGCAAGGCGGCCGATGGCGGCAGCCTGCTCGGCATGAACAACCTCGCCTATAGCTGGGTCGAGCAGCGGCGACATTTGCGCGAGGCGCTCGACATGATCCGCGAGGTCGTCGCGTTCGGCATGATCGATTCCGCGACGCTCGATACGCTCGGCTGGGCGCTGTACGAACTCGGCGCCTATCGCGAGGCGCTGCCGCCGCTCTGCCAGGCGGTGCTGCTCGAGCCTACGCATCCGGAACTGCGCAGCCATCTCGGCGATGCGTACTGGCGGGCCGGGCGCGAGGCCGACGCGCGCAAGCAATGGCAGGAAGCGCTGACGCTCGAGGCCAATCCGGAATTACTGAGCCCGAGCGGCGCCGATTTCATCCAGGCGCAGTCGCGCGGCGAATGGCGCAACCGGCTGGCCGAGCGGATCGCGCGCGGGCTGCCGGGATCGAACCGGCCGCGCGCCGATATCGGGGATCCGGGCATCGAATCGGAGTTCACCGACGATTGCGCGATCCCGATGAGCTGACGCGGGCCCGCTGCGGACGGCCCGGTTTCAGGAGGCCTTCCGATCGCCGGTTTCGGGCGCGCGCTTTTTCAAACCAGGGCCTTTTCCGCGAGCAGTCGGCATCGCCGCCAGCGTTTCCGTCAGCGCGGCGTCTATTGTCGCGATCGCCGGGGCAGGGAGGTTGGCCAGGGCGCGGGCGATCGCCAGCAGCGGATCGCTTTGCGTCATCCGCCGGCCGGCATTGGTGAGATCGAGGGTGAGACCGCGTCCGTCGCGTGGATCGGGCAGACGGAGGATGAAGCCGAGCTTGGCGAGCGACGCGACGGTCTGCGAGGCGGCGCCCTTGGTCAGCCCGAGCCACGTAGAGAGGCCACTGGGATTCCGGGCGGGCTGGTTTGGCAGGCTGAGGAAACGAAGCGTCTCCCACTGGACCGGCGTGAGGCTGCTCGCCTGCCGGGCTGCCCGAACCGACTGTCCGATCTGACCGACAAGATCCGCAATCCGGACTGTGTCGGACGGCAGTTCGTCAGAGGACGGTGAGAGTGCCATAAATATAGTTTAATCTTTAAACGAATATGGATCAATGGCGAGAAACCTATATTATTATAGTTTAAATATTAAACTATATTTTCGTTTAAATTGCGATTCCTAGGCCCAGAAAGGGTGGTTGGGTTGAATCGGGCTCGGTGAAGCGCCGCCGGCATGACCGACAGCCGGCTCCGCAGGAGCCAGCCTGGTCTAAGGTGATGCCAACCCCGGAATCAGGTGATCTCGACCACCGCATCGACCTCGACCGCGAGATCCAGCGGCAGGACATTGGTGCCGACCGCAAAGCGGGCATGCTTCCCGGCATCGCCGAAGATCTCGACCATCAGGTCGGACACGCCGTTGGCGACCTTGGGCTGGTCGGTGAAATCTGCGGTCGAGTTCACGAACACGCCGAGCTTGAGAACCCGTTTCACCCGGTCGAGATCGCCGCCGAGCGCCGCCCGGAGCTGGGCTACGATGTTCAGCCCGCAAAGCCGCGCCGCCTGCTGGCCTTCTTCGACCGAGAAATCCTTGCCGAGCTTGCCCTTGAAGCGGAACTCGCCGTTCCAGACCGTGACCTGCCCGGATACGAAAGCGAGATTGCCGGCGATCGTCACCGGCACGTAATTGGCGACGGGGGCGGCCGCTTTGGGCAATTCGATACCTTTCTCGGCGAGGCGCTTGTCGATCGTTCCGGCCATGATGGTCTCCCTGTCCACTGATTCCTGAAGGCCGCGGAGAATAGCGCCCGGGCCCGCCGTACGAAACCCGGACATCCAATCGGCGGCGTTCTGTCGGGCGCCGTGCGACCTCGCGCTTTCGCTTCTAGCCGGCGGGTTCGTCGCCTAGACTTTCCGGGGGACTTTCCGGGGGACTTTCCGGGGGACTTTCCGAGGGCGCGGCCGCATTGCGCGCGATCCGGCGGCCGGAATGGGAGCAATGAGCGAAACAGGACCGATCCTTCTGGGCCGCAATGCTGAGCATTCGCTCGCGCTGCTGCCGAAGCTTGCCAACCGGCACGGGCTGATCGCCGGGGCAACGGGCACCGGCAAGACCGTGACGCTGCAGGTGCTGGCCGAAGGTTTCTCGGCGATGGGTGTGCCGGTTTTTCTGGCCGACGTGAAGGGCGATCTTGCGGGGCTTTCGCAGGCCGGCGAGGCGAAGCCGAAAATCGTCGAACGGCTCGCCACGATGCGGATCGAGAATCATGAGTTTCGCGGATCCCCGGTCGTTTTCTGGGATCTCGAGGGCAAGCGCGGCCATCGCGTGCGCGCGACCATTTCCGATATGGGACCGCTGCTGCTGTCGCGCCTGCTGAACCTGTCGGATGCGCAGGCCGGTGTGCTCTCGCTCGCGTTCCGTCTCGCCGACGACGAAGGATTGCTGCTGCTCGATCTCAAGGATCTGCGGGCGATGCTCACCTATGTCGCCGACCACGCCGGCGAGCTGCGCAAGACTTACGGCCAGGTCAGTTCCACCTCGGTCGGCGCGATCCAGCGCGCGCTGCTCGATCTCGACAGCCAGGGCGGCGAGCATTTCTTCGGTGAGCCGGCCCTGGCGCTCAAGGACCTGATGCTGACCGCGCCGGATGGACGCGGCGCGGTGAACATCCTGGTTGCCAACCGTCTGATCGAGACGCCGCGGCTCTATGCGACGTTCCTGCTCTGGCTGCTGGCCGAATTGTTCGAGAACCTGCCCGAGATCGGCGACCCGGAAAAGCCGGCGCTCGTCTTCTTTTTCGACGAGGCGCATCTGTTGTTCGACGATGCGCCGAAGGCGCTGGTCGACAAGATCGAACAGGTGGTGCGCCTGATCCGCTCGAAGGGTGTGGGCGTCTATTTCGTGACGCAGAATCCGCTCGATATTCCCGACAGCGTTTCGGCCCAGCTCGGCAACCGTGTGCAACATGCGCTGCGCGCCTTCACGCCGAAGGAACAGAAGGCCGTGCGCGCGGCGGCCGACACGTTCCGGCCCAATCCTGCGCTCGATGCCGAACGCGCGGTGATGGAGCTCGGCGTCGGCGAAGCGTTGATTTCGCTCCTCGACGCAAAGGGCTCGCCCGGCATCGTCGAGCGTGTGTTGGTCCCGCCGCCCGCCTCGCGGATCGGCGCACTCACGCCGGAGGAACACAAGGCGGTGTTCGAGGCGTCGCCGCTCAAGGGCGTTTACGACGAAACGCTCGATCGCGAATCCGCGTACGAGATACTGTCGAGCCAGCCGGGTGGCGACACGGGTTCTCGTCCGGTCGGGAAATCCGATGGTGCCTGGCGCCGCCCAGACGGGGCGACAGCCGGTGCCGGCGATGCGCCGTCATCCGCGCCCGAGGCGCCACAACCGCGTCCGCCCGGACGCGCGCGCAAACCCGCACGCGAAAGCAGCGGCGGTATCGGCGATGTCATTTTCGGAACCGGCCGGCGCCAGGGCGTGGCCGAAGCGATGGCTAAAAGCGTCGCGCGCTCTGTCGGCAGCTCGATCGGCCGTCGTCTTGTGCGCGGTGTGCTGGAATCGCTGCTGAAGTAGCGCTCTTCGAGCGTTGCCCGATTTTGAAAATCCGCACAGAAAAATCCGGGCGCCGCGACGGCGACGCCCGGATTGTTCGCCCGATCGAGGCCTCGATTAGTTCTGTGCGTCTTCCGCCGCGTCGTCGATCGCGTCGCCGGCTGCTTCGATATCCTCGCCGACGCCCTCGGTCGTGTTGCATGCGCTGAGCGCAATGCCACCCGAGAGAAGCATGAGAGCGATCAATGCGGTCGCAAATTTTTCCTTAGCCATGGTGCCGCCTCCTGAAGATGAAATGTATGGATTGGGCGGCTCACGCACTTTGCCCCATCCTGCGGCTGATATGGGGACGCGCCATCTTCACGCAATGAGCTGCCCTCGCGGTTACACAGGGAAGCGCGCGATGAAGTCGGGGCAAATTTGTGTCTGGCGCCCGTTAAACGGCGCATTTCCGCGCTGCCCGGAAGGAATCTTGCGCCTGATCGCAGACAGCGGCATTTACCGTGATGACGGCTCCGCCGCGCTCGGCGCATGGCGGCGCGCTCTTTATGCCAGCATCGGGTGAGGTTGGAAGAGCCCGGGCGCCGCCGCTGCCGACGCCCGGAAGTTTTCACAGGGAGAACTCAGACCATAGTCACAGTCGAACGGCTGCCCCTTCTCATGCGCATTGCGTCATGAGCAGCCGGAAGTCGATCCGCAGGTCGTGCACTTCATGCACGTGCCGTTGCGGACCATCGTGAAATTGCCGCATTCGCCACATGCGTCCCCCTCATAGCCGCGGAGTTTCGCTTCGCGAATCTTCTCCATCCGGCCATCGACGCTGTGCACGATGGCGGCCCCGACGGCGACGGCATCAGCGGTGCCGCTGCCGACGAGCCCGGTTGCGGCCATAAGAGCCGCCGATGAGGTTGCGGTCGCGGCGCCCATGGCCGCGTTCGTGACCGCCGATGCCATTGCGCTTGCTGCGTGCGCGAGCTGCATGCCATCGCCGTTCCGTCCGCCCTGGTACACGACCAGGTTGGAACTCCGCACATAGCCCGAGCTGGCATAGCGCTTCACCGCATCGAGCGAGATCTCGTTCACCGCGCGCACCGGCAACTCGCCTTCGGTCGCGCCCGTGCCCGTCGCATCGGGCAGCAGGTCGGCCGGCTGCACATGGGCCAGATCGTTGCGGCCGAGATAGGAAACCGCAAGCTCGCGGAAGATGTAATCGAGCACCGAGGTCGACATCTTGATCGCGTCGTTACCTTCGACCATGCCCGAGGGCTCGAAGCGGGTGAAGGTGAAGGCCTCGACGAACTCCTCGAGCGGCACGCCATATTGCAGGCCGATCGAGATCGCGATCGCGAAATTGTTCATCAGGCTGCGGAAGGCGGCGCCTTCCTTGTGCATGTCGACGAAGATCTCGCCGAGATTGCCGTCTTCATATTCGCCGGTGCGCAGATAGACCTTGTGGCCGCCTACGATCGCCTTCTGGGTATAGCCCTTGCGGCGGCTCGGCAGACGCGAACGATCGGTGCGCTGTACGACGCGCTCGACCACCCGCTCGACGATCCGTTCGACCGTGCGTTCGGCAACCGCCGATGCGCGAACTGCGGCCGGGGCTTCCATCAGCGCCTCGATCACTTCCTCGGCTTCGTCGCCGCCGAAGAAATTGGATGCCAGCGGCTGCGAGAGCTTCGATCCGTCGCGATAGAGCGCGTTCGCCTTGATGCCGAGGCGCCACGACATCAGATACGCTTCCTTGCAATCGTCGACGGTGGCGACGTTCGGCATGTTGATCGTCTTGGAGATCGCACCCGAGATGAAGGGCTGTGCCGCGGCCATCATCTTGATGTGGCTGACGACCGAGAGCGACCGCTTGCCGATGCGACCGCAGGGATTGGCGCAGTCGAAGACTGGCAGATGCTCGGCCTTGATATTCGGTGCGCCCTCGAGGGTCATCGCGCCACAGCAATAGGTGTTCGCCGCCTCGACCTGCTTGCGCGAGAAGCCGAGTGCGCCGAGCATGTCGAAACCGGGGGCGTCGAGATCGGCAACGGTGAAGCCGAGCGTCTCGGTGCAGAATGCCTCGCCGAGCGTCCATTTGTTGAAAGCGAAGCGGATGTCGAAGGCGCTGGCCAGCGCATTCTCGATCGCCTCGATCGAGGCGTCGGGGAAGCCCTTGTCGCGCAGCGCTTCGTGATCGATGCCCGGCGCATCGGCGAGCGTGCCGTGGCCGACTGCATAGCGAATCATCGCTTCGATCTGGTCTTCGGGATAGCCAAGCGTCTTCAAAGCCTGCGGGACCATGCGGTTGATGATCTTGAAGTAGCCACCGCCGGCGAGCTTCTTGAACTTCACCAGCGCGAAATCGGGTTCGATGCCGGTGGTGTCGCAATCCATCACGAGACCGATCGTGCCGGTCGGCGCAATCACGGTTGCCTGGGCATTGCGATAGCCGTGCTTCTCGCCGAGCTCGAGCGCGCTGTCCCACGCATCGGCCGCGGCCTGCACCAAAGCCTTGTCGGAGCAGCTCGCGCGATCGAGCGGCACCGGCTTGATCGAGAGATCCTCATAGCCGTTCTCGTCGCCATGAGCCGCGCGGGTATGGTTGCGGATCACCCGCAACATCGAATCGCGGTTCTTCTCGTAGCCCGGGAACGGGCCGAGCTCGGCCGCCATTTCGGCCGAGGTCGCATAAGAGACGCCGGTCATGACCGCGGTGATCGCTCCGGTAATCGCGCGGCCCTGGTCGCTGTCATAGGAGAGGCCCATCGACATCAAAAGTCCGCCGATATTGGCGTAGCCGAGGCCGAGCGTGCGGTACTCGTAGGAGAGCTGGGCGATTTCCTTCGACGGGAACTGCGCCATCAGGACCGAAATCTCGAGCACGATGGTCCACAGCCGAACCGAATGTTCGAACCCGCCCACGTCGAACGAGCCGTCGTCGCGCCGGAACGTCATCAGGTTCAGCGAGGCGAGATTGCAGGCCGTGTCGTCGAGGAACATGTATTCCGAGCAGGGATTCGACGCGTTGATGCGGCCGCTCTCCGGGCAGGTGTGCCAGTCGTTGACCGTCGTATCGAACTGGATTCCCGGGTCGGCACACGCCCAGGCCGCGTGGCCGATCTTTTCCCACAGATCGCGCGCCTTGACGGTCTTCGAGATCTTCCCGTCGGTGCGGCGGATCAGGCTCCAGTCGCCATTGTCGAGGACGCGCTGGATGAATTCGTTGGTGACGCGCACAGAATTGTTCGAGTTCTGGCCGGACACGGTCAGATAGGCATCCGAATCCCAGTCGGTGTCGTAGGTGCGGAACTGGATTTCGGTATAGCCCTGTTCGGCGAACTGGATCACGCGGCGAATGTAGTTGTCGGGAATCAGCACCGCGCGGGCGGCCTTGATCGCCTTCTTCAGCGCCGGATTCGCCTTCGGATCGAAGCGGTCCTTGGCGTCGGAATCGTTCGCCGCCTGCATGATCGCATTGAGATGCTTGCTGGCGAGGCGCGAGCCGGTCACCAGCGCCGCGACCTTCTGCTCCTCGACCACCTTCCAGTCGATATATTCCTCGATATCGGGGTGATCGACGTCGACCACGACCATCTTGGCGGCGCGGCGCGTGGTGCCGCCCGACTTGATGGCGCCGGCCGCGCGGTCGCCGATCTTGAGGAAGCTCATCAGGCCCGACGAACGGCCACCGCCCGACAGCGATTCGCCGCCGCCGCGCAGCTTCGAGAAGTTCGAACCGGTGCCCGAGCCGTATTTGAACAGCCGCGCCTCGCGGACCCAGAGGTCCATGATTCCGCCCTCGTTCACCAGATCGTCCGAGACCGACTGGATGAAGCAGGCATGCGGTTGCGGATGCTCGTAGGCCGAGCGCGAAACCGTCAGCTCGCCGGATTTGAAGTCGACATAGAAATGACCCTGGCTGGGACCGTCGATGCCATAGGCCCAGTGCATCCCGGTGTTGAACCATTGCGGGCTGTTCGGCGCGCCCATCTGGGTCGCCAGCATCCAGCGCATCTCGTCATAGAAGCAGCGCGCATCTTCTTCGGCGTCGAAATAGCCGCCCTTCCAGCCCCAATAAGTCCAGGTGCCGGCAAGCCGGTCGAAAACCTGCTTCGCGCTCTTCTCGCCGCCATTGCGCTCTTCCGTCGGAAGCTGCGCCATCGCCTCGCGATCGGCCTCGCGCCGCCACAGGAATTCCGGCACGTCGCTTTCGACGACGGGAAGAAGACGCGCGGGCACACCGGCCTTGCGGAAATATTTCTGGGCCAGCACATCGCAGGCGACCTGCGACCAGTTGGCGGGAACCTCGATATCCTTCGCCTGGAACACCAGGGAACCGTCGGGATTCCGGATCTCGCTGCTCGTCCTGCGGAACTCGATTCCCTCGTAGGGGCTCTTACCGGTTTCCGTGAATCGACGAGCAATACGCATGATCCATCCCCTATTTTTAACGTGTTCCGGCCCTCGGGGACGCAAAACCCCCAGATGCGTTCGAAAATGCTCGAAGAACGCACGCTAGGGGCTTGACGGGTCTACAGTATCTTGTGGTCCCCCGACCCGCTGATACACCATATGTTGCTGCCTTGCGTGACGCTTTGCAACAACATTCTGTGACGCATTTGTGGCGACCCCCTAGATGTTGTGTGCGCCGCAAAATTGAGCGTTTCCGCGGGGCCGGGATGAGGGCGGTTATCCACAGGGCCCCAATTTGCTGATTTTGCGGGCCGTTCGAGTCGACAAAATTTTTGCAGTGCAACAACGAAAATGTGATCGGCTGTGGGCGCCTTGCATCAGCGCCGCGAACCGACCGCTCAGGCGGATCGCGGTCCGAACAGGATGATCGCAGCACCGACCAGGCAAACGATGGCTCCGATCGCATCCCAGCGGTCAGGCCGAACGCCTTCGACGGCCCACAACCAGGCCAGCGAGGCCGCGATGTAGACGCCGCCATAGGCGGCATAGGCGCGGCCGGCCGAATCGCTTTCCGCCAATGTCAGCAGCCAGGCGAACAGCGCGAGCGCGGCGATCCCGGGGATCAGCCAGAGCGGCGATTTATCGAGCCGGGCCCAGGCCCAGAAGGCGAAGCAGCCGGCGATCTCGGCGACAGCCGCGGCGACGAAGGCGGGAATTGAGATCATGCGGTCTCCTCTCGAGCGGCGTCGCCGGCCGGGGCAGCGACCGCCCGGTATCGCGGAAAGGCCGACGCGGGAACGCGCTTGCGCCGGATCGACCTCGTGGCCGAGTCTGCAGAATAGACGGGGAGGGGGCCGACACAACGATGCCGCGACGTTACTCCATTGTCGTTACCTGCAAGGGACGACTGACGTATCTGCTCGAGTCCCTGCCGCGTTTCCTCGCCCAGCCCGACACCGAAGTCGTGGTGGTCGATTACAACTGTCCCGAGGATACGGCGGGCGTGGTCGCCATGCGGCATCCGGACGCGGTCGTCGTCAAGGTGCCCGACGTCGCGGATTTCCATCTGGCCGACGCACGCAATATCGGTGCCGCCGCCGCGACCGGCGAGATTCTGATCTTCCTCGATGCCGACATCATCATTCCGCGCGATTTCGTCGAGCGAATCGATGCCAGGGTGCGCGGCGACGTCTTCTTCCGCTTTCCGCTCAGCGAGGAAATCAAGGGTCGCTCCGGCAGCTGCGTCGTGTGGAAGAAACATTTCGATCTGGTCGAGGGGTACGACGACATTATTCGCGGTTATGGTGGAGACGATCTCGATCTGTATTTCCGGCTGTCGCGGATTCCGCTCGAATCTCTGACCCTCGATGAAACCTATATCGAAAGCATCGTCCCGCATGACGTCGACAGCCGCACGACGTTCTACAAGGCAAAATCGCTCGGGGACAACGTGGCGATCAATTTCGCCTATCTTCAGCTCAAATTCTCGGCGATACGCATGTATGGCCGCTTGTCGATACGGCGCCCAGTTCGCGAGAAAATTTATGCGCTGGTCAGCGAGCGAATCCCCAATGTGCCGGAAGAAGACGGCAACATGGCCGAGTTCGCGCTGAATCTGAGCGAGGAAGAGGCGCTGCCACGGCTCAAGCACTGGAAAGTGACGCGACGGATTGTCGTGAGTTTGGAGCGTGCCAAGAAGACTTGAGCGAGCGGGCGACGGGCCGATCTAGGCGCCCTGCGGGCGTGCTTTCGGCCCCCGTCGCTGCAGGACCAGATAGGTAAGGATCGCCGCGAAAGTGATCAGGATCAGCGTCGTTGCACAGGCGGCGATGGTCGGATCGGCCTGTTCGCGAATGCCGTCCCACATGCGGCGCGGCAGGGTGAAGACGTTGAGTTTCGAAATGAACAACGTCACCACGATCTCGTCCCATGAAAGAATGAACGCGAAGACCGCCCCCGAGAGTACACCGGGCATGATGTTGGGCAGGATCACATAGCGGATCGTCTGGCGCATCGAGGCGCCCAGATTGCGCGCCGCCTGCTCGAGCTTGAGATCGAACCCGGCGAGCGAGGTCGAAACCGTGATCACGACATAGGGCACGGCGAGCACGGTGTGCGCGAGGATGACGCCCAGCATCGTATCGAGTAGGCCGAGATCGGCGAACACCTGGAAGAACGCCAGCGCCGATACGATCGGCGGCACGATCATCGGCAGGAGGACGAACGCGCGCAAGGTTTCGCCGAGGCGCGAGGCGAGACGCCAGATTCCGACAGCCGCGAGCGAGCCTGTGATGACCGCGATCGTGGTCGACGCGACGGCGATGACCAGACTCTGCCAGATCGACGACAGCCAGCGTTCGTTGGTGAACAGATTTTCATAGTGCCGCAGCGAGTATTCGCCGCGCGGCATCAGGAGATAGCGTTCGGGCGAGAGCGAGATCGGCGTCGCCACGAAGATCGGCAGGAGCAGATAGAGCAAGACCGTCCAGGCGACGATCAGGATCAGCATGAAGCGCCAGCCATATCGTTCGCTGCGCATGCTATTTGGCCCCGAACAGGCCGCGCAGATCCACGATGCGGCTCATCACCGCAAGCATTGCCAGCACGATCAATAGCAGCGTCACCGCGAGCATCGAGCCGATGCCCCAACGCACGGTCTGCAGTATCTGCACGCTGACATATTCGGCGATCATCATCGTCTTGCCGCCGCCGAGAATGGCCGGCGTCACGAAGAAGCCGAGCGTCAGGATGAACACCAGTACACCGGCGCCGATCAGGCCGGGCAAACTGAGCGGCAGATAGACCCGCCAGAAAGACTCGAACGGGCCGGCGCCGAGGCCGCGCGCGGCGCTGACAACGCGCGGATCGATCATGCGCATCGCCGCATAGAGCGGCAACACGGCGTAGGGAATCATGTAATGGACCATGCCGATATAGACGCCGATCTGGTTGCGCACCAGATGGACCGGCTCGTCGGTGATGCCCCAGGCGCGCAACGCATCGTTCACGATGCCGTTGTCATGCAGCAGCATCAGCCAGGAAAAGGCGCGGGCGAGCACCGAAACCCAGAACGGGACCAGGATGAACAGCAGCATCAGCGTCCGGTGTCGGTCGGTGACGTGGGCCATCGCATAGGCGACGATGTATCCGAAGAACATCGCCAGCCCCGTCGTGATCAGGCAGACCTCGAAGGTGGTATGGAGCATCTTGAGGATGCCCCGGCTGGTGAACAGTTTTTCGTAGTTCTCGAGGCCGAACGCCGGATCGCTGACGCTGATCCAGAACACCTGCAGCATGGGCCATGCATACAGAGACAAAAGAAGCGCCAGCAACGGCAGGATCAGCAGGAAATACGGATTGGCCCGCAGCCCCCGCCGTTCGCCGCCGATGCCGGCGCTCGCTTCTGCAGTCGTCAACGAATGTTCCTTAGGCCGAGATGGCGTCCAGGAATTCGTTGAGGACGTCGTCGTAATGCTCCGCCCAGTACTCCGAATCGGCGACGAGCTGCCTTTCCAGGTTCTCGGGCGCCGCCGGATGCAGACGACGCTGTTCCGGTGTCATCATATCGATCGCCGCCGGATTGGCCGGGCCCTGGCCGTAGCAGTCCAGAACGGCGATCTGCAGTTCAGGATCCTGCATCTGCGCGATCCAGCGGTTGGCATACTCCGCACCCGCAGGATTGTTGCCGGGGATGATCCAGGCCGCCGGATAGGCGATCGCCTGGTCCCACGACCAGGTGACGCGGCCGCCGGTGTCGCGTTCGAGAACGGTCGCACGGGTCTGCCAGATATTGCCCATGACGACTTCCTCGTCGAGGAACATGGTTTGGCTCTCGGCGCCCGAGCCCCAATAGATCACGTGGTCGGAGATGCTGTCGATCTTCTCCAGCGCGCGATCCATGTCGAGCGGATAGACTTCGTCGAGCGGCACGCCGTCGGCGATGAGTGCCGCCTCGGGTGCGCCGTTCATCCATTTGTACATCGTGCGATTGCCCGGATATTTCTCGACATCAAAGAAATCGACCCAGGTCGGTACGCCATCGAACTTGGTCGTGTCGTAGGTCAGCGCATAGCTGTACCAGTAACCGAGCACGGCATAGTCGTAGGTGAACGGCGCAAGGATCTTGTCGCGGTCCACGATCGAGTAGTCGATCGCCGTTAGCAGGTTCGCGCGGCCGAGACGCAGGCCACTGAAGATATCGGAATCGCAGCAATCCCAGATCGTCGAATTGGTTTCGACCATCTGCTTGATTGTGCCTTCGAGCGGGCCCGAACCGTCGACCAACGCCGGCACGCCGGTCGCCGCCTCGAAGGCCGCGCCGTAAATGTCGGTGATGCAGGTGACGGCGTCGCCGCCCCAGTTCGCATGAACGATCTGGCTCGGTGTCGCGGCGAACGCCTTGCCGGATTGCAGTACGGGCACCAGGCCGAGTGCGGCGCAGGCCTTCAGGAGCTGGCGGCGATCGATCCGACCCTTGTTGTATTTCTCTGCGGCGATCTGCGCGCAGTCCTCGAGAAACATTTTGTTGGGGTTCATGTCGGGTTGTCCTCCCCGTGTTTTGCGTGAAGCCTTTTGGTCCGTGGACGAGCCTGCTATGACGCAAGCCTGTCGGCGCGGATGCTAACATTCGGCCGTGAAAGCGCAATGGCCCCACCGACCGGGGGGAGAAGAGATGGGAGAAATTATGTTGAGGAAGCATGTATGGCCGGAAGGCCATTGGGATTGGCCGATCCATGTCTCGCACAAACACGGCCTCAGGGCCGGGAATATGATTTTCGTTGGCGGGCAGGTCGATCTGGACAGCAGCGGGACGGTGCAGCATCCCGGCGATCTCGACCGGCAGACGGAAGCGGTCATGGAGAATATCCGGCGGGTTCTGGCCGGATTCGGCGCCGATCCCGCCGATCTCGTGAAGCTGGTTGCCTATTATGCGACCGACGGGCACGCCGACGAGACCAAGCTGCTGGCCGCCATCGCGGCCGCCCTGCCGGGCGACGGGGCCGGGCCGGTCGTTTCGGCCGTGCCGCTGCCGGCGCTTGCCTATGACGGGATGGTGGTCGAGATCGAGGCGATCGCCATGCGCGGCGCCGACGACCGGCAGCTTCCGCGGCGCGCGGCCGACCCGGCCGGACTCGTGCCTTTGCCCAGGCCGTTCAGCCACGGGCTGCAATGCGGCGAGATGATTTTCGTCGGCGGACAGGATCCGCTCGATGCCGACGGCAAGTTGCTCGACGGCGGCGACATCGTCGCCCAGATGCGCGGCGTGATGGACCGGATCGGTCTGGTGCTCGGCAGGCTCGGCGCCGATTTCGACGACGTCGTGAAGATCAAGAACTGGTACCAGGGCGAGGGTCGGTTCGAGGATTGGGAAGCGGCGGCGCGCGCGCGGGCCGCCTATTTCCGCGAGCCGGGTCCGGCCGCGACCGGCATTCCGCTGCCGCGACACTGGCGCAAGGGTCACATGATCCGCAGCGACGTGATCGCCATGCGCGACGAAAACGGCGCCCGGCTGTCGAAGAGCCATAGCTGGCCCGAGGGCCACTGGGACTGGCCGATCCATCTGCCGTACAAGCATGGCGTGCGCTGCGGGAACCTGGTGTTTCTCGGCGGTCAGGTCGCGCTCACGCCCCAGGGCGTCGTGATGGAGCCGCACGATCTCGTCGCGCAAACGAAGCGCAGCATGGAAATGATTCGCCGCGTTCTCGAAGCGCACGGGCTCGGGTTCGACGACGTCGTCAAGGTCACCGCGTACTATCAGGGCGGTGCCTCGGCCGATCAGCTCCATGCCAATCTGAAAATCCGGTCGGGCTGCTTTACCGAACCGGGCCCGACCTCGACCGGCATTCCGCTGCCGGCGCTCGCTTATGTCGGGATGATGATCGAGATCGAGATCATTGCGATGACGCGCTAGGCGCCACATTGCGGGACGCGGGCGCTACTAGGCCGCCATCGCCTCGCTGTACCAGCGCTGGAAGGCAATGGTGCCGGGTTCGCGCTCGCTCGACAGCACGCCGCGGTCGTACATGCCGGCGGCCAGATTGCGCTGGATCAGATTGCTGATCGCCATGTCCTCGCGCAGCACCTGGTCGGCGAAGCCGAGCGCCGCCTCGCCGTCGTTGCGTTCGGGCGACAGCCACAGCCAGCGGAAGATGCGCATCCGGCCGGCGCCGAGCGGCGTGACCTGGTCGATGGTCGCACTGCGCGTCGACAGCACCATCAGGGTCGCCGGGAACTTGTAGATCCAGGTGCCCGGCGCGGGCGGCCCGCCATCGCCGAGATCGTAAGTCACATCGAAGCGGACGAACTGTCCGTTCTCGATGGGGACGATGCGGGTGTTTTCCTTGACCAGCATCGCGCTCAGATCGCGATGCACGTGACCGAGGTGATAACCCTCGCAACTATTGTCCCCATAGGCTTTCCAGTCGGTCGGCGCGTCGTGCAGCGTCTCGCCGAAATAGCGCAGCGTCCCGATTGGCGGATACTGCGCGGCGATCGGAACGATATCGCCGAGCCAGTCGGTCAGGGTCGGCGCCCTGTCGTCGAGACAGGCGAAGACCAGCTCGTTCCAGCTTTCGACACGCACCGGCCAGAGACCCCAGCGATCGGGATCGAGCGCGGCATCCTCGAAGCCGGGCGCCTTCTTGAGTGCGCCGGTCTGGTCATAGAGCCAGCCATGATAGGGGCAGCGCAGCACGCTGCATTGGCCCGTCGACGCCAGCAAAAGCGGCGAGGCGCGATGGCGGCAGACATTGTGGAAACCGCGCAGGGCGCCGTCGCGGCCGCGCAGCACGAAAATCGGCTGACCCGCGATTTCGGTGGTGACGAAGCGGCCCGGTTCGGCGAGCTGGCCTTCATGAGCGACCAGCATCCAGTGCTGCGCGAAGATGCGCCGCTGTTCCTCGGCGAACACCGAGGGGTCGCAATAGACGCGGGCGGGGAGGGTTTCGACCGCTGTCATGGCAGCGTCAGTCGTCGTCGACGACAACGCCCGCGTCCGCATCCCAGCCGACCCACAGCCGGGCGCCGTTCTCGGGCGTGATCTTGGTCCGCCATGCGGGGCAGGAGACCACGATGTCGCCGATGCCGGGATGGCCGAGCGTCATGTGGAAGCTGCTGCCGAAATAGTTCCAGTTGCGCACCGTGCCTTCGATCGCATTGGCGCTTTCGGCCGGCCGCACAGCGTCGATGCGCACTTTCTCGGGGCGCATGGCGATCAGGATTTCCTCGCCCGATGCCAGAGCCCGACCGTTCGCCTTCTGGCGATAGCTGGCACCCCCGATGTCGTAACTGATATCGCCATTGGCGGTCGCATTGACCTGGCCCTTGAGGAAATTGCTCTCGCCGAGGAAGCCGGCGACGAAACGCGTCTTCGGCCGTTCATAGAGTTCGTCCGGCGTGCCGATCTGCACGAACTTGCCGTCCCGCACGATCGCGATGCGATCGGACATCGACAGGGCTTCTTCCTGGTCGTGGGTCACATAGATAAAGGTCGTGCCCACGCGGCGATGCAGTTCCTTGAGTTCGATCTGCACTTCCTGGCGCAGCTTGCGATCGAGCGCGCCGAGCGGCTCGTCGAGCAGCAGGATTTCGGGATTGAAGACGAGCGCGCGGGCGAGTGCCACGCGCTGCTGCTGCCCGCCGGAAAGTTGGCGCGGATTGCGATCCGCCAGATTGTTGAGCTGTACCAGATCCAGCGCCTTGCCTACGCGCTCGCGCGTTTCCTCCTGCGACTTCCGGCGCACCTTCAGTGGAAAGGCGACGTTGTCGAAGACCGAGAGATGCGGAAACAGGGCGTAACCCTGGAACACCATCCCGAAATTGCGCTTCTCCGGCGGCAGGTCGGTGATGTCACGACCATCGAGCAGAATTCGACCTTCGGTCGGCCCGGTGAAACCCGCGATCATCATCAACATCGTGGTCTTGCCCGACCCCGACGGCCCGAGCAGGGTCAGGAACTCGCCGCGCGGTACGTCGAGATCGACGCCGTCGACTGCGCGAATCGTGCCGTAATGTTTGGCGACGCCCCGGAACTGCAATCCGATGCCGCGCTCGTTGTTTGTCATCGCGCGATCCAGCGGCCGGTCATCGTCAGACGAAATCGCGGCGCAGCGCCTGCGCCATGCAATGCACGCCGCCGCCGCCCTTGGTGAACATCGTCACCTCCGGATCGTAGACAGTGAAACCGCGTGCCTTGAGCTTGGCGTTGAGATCCTTGCTGCGCGAGGTCGAGATCACCTTGTCGTCGCCGAGCGCCATCACGTTGCAGCCAAGCTCCATCGTGTCGCGATAATTGACGTCGATGATCTCGATCTTCTTGGCCTTGAGCCAGTCGAGAGTTTTCTGATCGGTGGTGTCGATGCAGACGGCCGCCAGCTTGTCGGCCAGCATGCAGACCATCAGATCGATATGGACATAATGCTCGGCGATCGGAGAGAGGCGGACTTCCCAGCCTTCCTTCTCGAGCCAACCCTGAACCTGCTTCGCGGCCGGTTCCTGCGTACGCTCGCCGCAATAGCCGATCAGTACGCAGCCGGGTTCGATGATGTCGAAATCGCCGCCCTCGAAGGCCGATGCGGTGACCTTGTTCCAGATGGGGATGCCCTTCGAAAGATAGAAATCGATGACCGGGCCGTATTCGCCGCGCCGCCACCATTGCGCCATCTGCGTGATGACCGCCCCCCACGGTGTCATGAACGAACTGTCGCGCGCATAGACCTGATAGGGCAGCGCCTGGTCGGTCACGATATGGTGCACCGTGACGCCGGCATCTTCGTAGGCCGATGTCATCTCACGATGCTGGCGCATCGCGGTCTGCAGATCGTACTTGCTGTCGGGATCGCGCAACGTCGCTTTCGAAATCGAGCTGGTCGGCAGCCATTTGAAGTTTTCCGGTACGCACAGCAGCACGTCATGCAGTTTGCCGTACTCGGAATTGACGCCCCAGGCGCCGGCGCCGCCATTGCCCTTGCCGTTCCCGTTCGTGCCGACCATCGCGTTTTCTCCCGGATTTCCTTGATTTTGGGCACGCTACCATAGGGGCGGGCCGTGTCAATGCGGCCGCCGGCGACTGTCGGTAGCGATCGGACAAATGCCGAAACGGGCCGTCTCTAGCGCTGGACCATCCATTTGTTGCTGGCTTTCCGGTTCGTCTGAAGACGGCCGTCGGTCGACGCTGCAAACTCGTCGACCGCACGAATCACCCCCGGAAAGGCATCGTCGTAATCGTCGCCAAACATGACTCCGCCGGGTCGCACCAGCGGCCAGAACAGGTCGAGATCCAGCTTGACCTCTTCGTATTGGTGCGCCGCATCGATGTAGATCAGATCGAACTGGATCTTGTGCGCGGCGAAAAACGCGCTGCCGCGGTCGACGCGACGGGGAAAGGAACGATGCGCTCGGTCGCGCCCGCCTCGATCACGTTCGCCAGGAACGTCATATATAGCGTGGGATAGCCCTGCCTGAGCTTGAGCGAGGGAAAATAGTCGGGCCGGTCGCGGAAGAACCAGTGCTCGATCGAACCGAGCCAGGTATCGATGCAGACGATTTCGCAATCCTCGAGGCCGTACTGGTTGGCGAGATAGGCCATATGCAGGGCGGACGCACCCTTCCAGGTGCCGATCTCGGCGACGTGCTTGGGTCGCAGCTTGTCGAACAGCACACTGAAAATGGGATCGGTCGAGCCCCAGCCTTGAAGATCGGTCGCGTGCGATGCCTTGTCGAATCCCGCATAGGGATTCTCGGCGTGGATGAGGTCGAGAAGACGCGTCATTTCTGCGGCCTCACGACAAGCGCGGTCGAACGGCGGGTGCCGCGGTGACGCGCCACGATCATGAGCGCGAGCAGTACCAGCCCGCAGCCCGCAAGTTGCACCGGGCCGAGCCGTTCGCCGAGGATCAGTGCCGCGGCGGCGACACTGACGATCGGCTCGAGATTCATCATGCCCGCCGTGCGCACCGGCCCGATCCAGCGGATCGCGACCGACCAGAGCGTATAGGCAAGAATGTAGAACAGAACGACCGCCATCACGATGAACTGGCCTTCGGTACTGCGTGGCATCACGAATTCGTGCATGGCGATGCCGTAGATGGCGAAGCCGATCACCATCCAGAGATGGGCGAGAAAGTTGATTGCAACGATATCGTAGTCGCGAAAGATCGGTGCGACGAAAACATGCGCGATGGCGCAGGTGACCGAACCCATCATCACCAGCGCGACGCCGCGCCAGTCGAGCCCGTCCCAGGCGGGGCCGAGCGCCAACGCAAGACCGGCGAACGCGATCAGCAGCGCCAGCGCCCGGATCAGAGTCATGCGTTCCTGTCCGGCCACAGCGGCGATGACGCCGACCAGTAGCGGAAACGTGAAGTACAGGAGGGCCGCAAGGCTGACGGGGATGTAGGCGACGGACGCCATGTAACCATAGCCCCATAGCGCCATCAGCAGACCCAGAAACAGGCTCGCATACCAAGCGCGGCGCGGCAGCGCGAAGCCGCCGCGCATCGCGATCATCCAGGCGCCGAAGCCGAGTACGAAAACCGCGTTTCGGATGGCAACGATAGTGATCGCCGTGGTGCCGTCGTCATAGGCGAGGCGCGAGAGCGTCGTGATGCTGCCATAGGACAAGGTCGCGACGAGAACCGCGAGAAGACCACTCGCCGAGCGGCGGTCCGAAGAGGGCGCGAACGCATCCGTAGGCAGCAGAACCTCCCGAAAGGGCTGTCGGCGGGTCGGTCGGCTCTCTTACGGGATCGGCCGGGAGGCTGTCCAGCAAGCGGCCGGGCGGGTCTGGACGCTCATAGCCCCTGATGCCATATTGCCGCCCGCAAGCAGGGACGGCCTCGTCGAATGGGGGCGGCGAGCGTCCGGGACAGCATGGAAACGGGATGAGTATCGGGACGCGGCTCTACACATGGCTCCATGGCGAGCTGGTGGGCACGGATCAATTCGGCAATCGGTACTATCGCGGTCGCAGTCGCATCATGGGGCGATCGGAACGTCGCTGGGTGCTGTACAAGGCGGCCGGTCATCCTGAAGCGAGCGCGGTTCCCGCTGAATGGCATCGCTGGTTGCACGGTACGCAGGTTGAATCGCCGAAGAGCGGCGAGATGCGGCGGTCGTGGCAGAAACCCCATCTGCCGAATCTGACCGGCACCGAAGCGGCCTATCGGCCGCCGGGCCACACGCTGCAAGGCGGTCGTCGCGCGGCGGCGACCGGCGATTATGAACCCTGGCAACCGACGCCCTGATCAACGGGCGGAGGACCGAAAGGGCGGAAGATGCGGGGCAAGCTTCTCGAAACGATCATCGGCGGAATCGTCCTGCTGTCGGCATTGGCGTTTGTGATCTATGCCTTCAACGAGTCGAACGTCCGCCCGGTCGAGGGGTACGAACTGCGTGCCGAGTTCAACCGCATCGACGGGCTGGTCCCGGGCAGCGACGTCCGCATGAGCGGCATCAAGATCGGCACGATCCTGCACAGCAGGCTCGATCCGGAGACTTATCTCGCCGTGGTGCGGATCAACATTCGCGAATCCGTGCGTATTCCTGTCGACAGTTCGGCGCGCATCCAGGCCGACGGGCTGCTCGGCGATTTCTATCTCAGCATCGAACCGGGCGGTTCCGACGAGATGCTCGAGCCGGGCGCCCGCATCGCGCGGACGCAGGACCCGCTCAACCTCGCCGATCTGATCGGGCGTTTCGTGTTCAGCGAACCCGACGCCGAACCCGCGCCCGACAGTGCGCCGGAAGATGGGCTGCAACCCGCGCCGGGAAGCGAGCCCCTGGAAGAAGGCGGCACGCTGGAATAACCGGCCGTTGCCGACCCGATCGATGTCCGACAAATCGAAGCAGCCAACCAATGCGCCGCAGCATTGGGATCCCAAACGCTATCAGCAGAATGCCGGTTTCGTTGCCACGCTCGGCGAGGCGGTGCTCGACTGGCTCGATCCGAAGCCGGGCGAGCGCATCCTCGATCTCGGTTGCGGCGATGGTGTGCTGACCGAAAGACTGGTCGCGCGCGGCGCGATTGTCGTCGGCGTCGATGCCAGCGCAGAGCAGGTTGCGGCGGCGCGAGCGCGGGGCCTCGATGCGCGGGTTATGGATGGCGCGCGGCTCGCCTTCGATCAGCCGTTCGATGCGGTCTTTTCCAATGCCGCGTTGCACTGGATGCAGGATCCCGATGCGGTGATTGAAGGCGTTGCGCGCGCGCTCCGGCCGGCCGGTCGTTTCGTGGGCGAATTTGGCGGCAAGGATAATGTGGCGGCCATCGTGAACGCGCTTGCCGCAGTGTTGGCGCGGCACGGGATCGATGCCGCCGCGCTCAGCCCCTGGTACTTTCCCGACGAAAGCGAGTATCGGACGCGTCTCGAGGAGCAAGGCTTCGTCGTCGAGCGGATCGAGCGGTTCGCCCGGCCGACCCCGTTGCCGGGCGACATCGGCGGTTGGCTGGAAACCTTCGCCGAAAGCTTCCTCACGGCGGTGCCGCCCAGAGACCGGCCGGCTTTGCTGGCGGACGTGGCGGCGGAAGCGGCGCCGCTTTTGCGAGACGCGGCCGGTGGCTGGCATGCCGATTATGTCCGGCTGCGCTTTGCCGCCCGGCGCGCCTCGCCCCATCTCGCATCGCCGGTTGCGCGCTGATAGGATCGGCAATCCTCAAATTCGCCGACATAAAAATGACAGGTTCCTCCAGCAAGACACAGTGGCAGCCCCCGGTCTGGCAAACGCCGGATGGCCAGCCCGTCTCATGCATCGAGAAGATCAAGGTATTGAACGACAACCTCGAAGAGATCCGACAGATGACGCAGGACGCGCTCGAGGATGCCGTCCTGATGGGCGCCGACGAGACGCAGGTGCGCGATACCCTGACCAGGCTGGTCGCGTCGCTCGAAAACCCCTATCGCGGTCGCAAGGCGTGAGCGCCATTTCCGCGCGTTGCACCCGCGTCTCGGCGCCGTTGCTGGCGATGCTGCTGCTCGCGCCGGTTCCGGCTGGGGCGGATTTCATGGATACCGCCGTGCTGCAGGGGATCGACAAGGTGACCGCGCGCGTCTCGCGCATCGAAGTTCCGATCGGCCGCACGGTTACCTTCGGTCCGCTCGAAATCACCGCGGAAGCCTGTCACAAGCGACCGCCGGAAGAGACGCCGGAGAGCGCCGCCTTCCTGGTGATTGCCGAACAGCAGCTCGACGAGGAGCCGACGATCCTGTTCTCGGGCTGGATGTTCGCCTCGAGCCCGGCGCTCTCGGCGCTCGAGCATGCGGTCTACGACGTCTGGGTCGTCGACTGCATCGCGGCGGCGACTGAAGAAAGCGAAAGCTCGACCGGAAACTGAGCGGCGGTGCCGAGCGCGACCGCGAGGCGTTCGCGATAGGCCTCGCGCGAAATCTCGTGCGCACCGAATTGTGCCAGATGATCCGTCACGAACTGCGCATCGAGCAGCGAGAATCGGCCGATCCGCAGGCGCGCCACGAGATGAACCAGCGCCACCTTGCTGGCATCGCGGGCACGGCTGAACATGCTTTCTCCGAAGAACGCACCGCCGAGTGCAATGCCGTAGAGACCGCCGACCAGATCGTCGCCCTGCCAGGCTTCGATCGAATGCGCGAAACCCATTTCGTGCAGGCGCGTATGCAGGCTTTCGATCGAGCGGTTGATCCAGGTGTCGCGGCGGCCCGGCGCGCTGTCGGCGCAGCCGCGAATCGTCGCCACGAAGTCGGAGTTGCAGCGGACGTCGTAGACGCCGTGCCGCACCGTGCGGGCGAGCCGGCGCGGTACATGAAAGCTGTCGAGAGGGATGACGCCGCGATGTTCGGGCTCGATCCAGTGAATCGCCGGGTCGAGCCGACCCTCGGCCATCGGGAAGACCCCGTAGGCATAGGCCCGCAACAGCATGTCCGGCGTCAGGCGGTTCATCGGGTGCGGCAGGCTACTCCCGGATCGAAACGAATTTCTCGAGCCATCGTATATCGTAATCGCCGTTGATGAAATCGGGCGCGGCGATGAGCCGCTGATGCAGCGGTATCGTGGTCGAGACGCCGCCGATCACGAACTCTTCCAGCGCACGGCGCAGGCGCATCAGGCATTCGTTGCGCGTGGCACCGTGAACGATCAGCTTGGCAATCAGGCTGTCGTAATGCGGTGGCACGGAATATCCCGTGTAGAGCGCCGAATCCACGCGGACGCCGAGACCGCCGGGTGCGTGATAATCGCTGATGCGGCCGGGCGAGGGTCGGAACGTATCGGGGTCTTCGGCGTTGATGCGGCATTCGATCGAATGGCCGTTGAACTTGATGTCTTCCTGGCGGATCGGCAGCGGCGCTCCGGCGGCGATGCGGATCTGCTCGCGCACCAGATCGATGCCGGTAATCATTTCCGTGACCGGATGCTCGATCTGCAGACGGGTGTTCATTTCGATGAAGTAGAACTGGCCGTCCTGATACAGGAACTCGATGGTTCCCGCGCTGCGATAGCCGAACTTCTTCATCGCCTCGATGGCAACGTTCCCGATGAACTCGCGCTCGCGGCTGTTGAGGGCGGGCGAGGGCGCCTCTTCCAGCACCTTCTGATGGCGGCGTTGCAGCGAGCAGTCGCGCTCGCCCAGATGAATGACGTTGCCGTGCGAATCGCCGAGGATCTGTATCTCGATATGGCGCGGATGCGAGAGATACTTCTCCATATAGAGCGTGTCGTTGCCGAAATGCGCTTTGGCTTCGCTGCGCGCGAGCGACAAAGCCTGGCCGATATCGCTCGGGCCGGTCGCGACCTTCATGCCCTTGCCGCCGCCGCCCGCCGCGGCTTTAACCAGAACCGGATAACCGATCTGGGCTGCGACGCGCGCCGAATCTTCGTCGCTGCCGAGCTGGCCTTCGGAACCGGGGACCACGGGCAGACCGAGCTTCCTGGCCGCGTCCTTGGCCGCGACCTTGTCGCCCATCAGCGCAATCTGTTCCGGCGTCGGACCGATGAAGGTAAAGCCGTGTTCTTCGACCATCGCGGCGAAACGCGCATTCTCCGACAGAAATCCGATACCGGGATGAATCGCATCGGCACCGGTGATGGTCGCCGCCGAAATGATCGCTGGAATGTTGAGATAGCTGTCGCGCGAGGGCGCGGGTCCGATGCACACCGCCTCGTCGGCGAGGCGCACATGCATCGCATCGGCATCCGCCGTCGAATGCACTGCGACGGTGCGGATCCCCATCTCACGACAGGCGCGATGCACACGAAGCGCAATCTCGCCCCGGTTCGCGATCAGAATCTTCTCGAACATGGCTTGCGGCGCCTCGGGTTCTCGGACGCGGTTACTCGACGACCATCAGAATTTCGCCGTATTCGACCGGTCGCCCGTCGACGACAATGATCTGCCGGACGATACCGGCATGGGCCGCGGTGATCGGGTTCATGACTTTCATCGCTTCGATGATCAGCAATGTCTGGCCCTGCGAAACGCGATCGCCGGTGACCACGAACGGCTTGGCGCCGGGCTCGGATGAAAGATAGGCGGTACCGACCATCGGTGACAGCACGGCACCGGCCGGCGGGCCGTCCGGTGCCGATGGCGCCGGTGCGACGGTGACCGGTGGCGCCGCCGCTGCGGGCGCCGTCGCACTCGCGACTGTGCCGCGGTTGAGGCGGATGCGCTCGCCGGCCTTCTCGTACTCGACCTCGTTCAATCCGGTTTCGTCGAGCAGCCGCGCGAGCTTGCGGATCAGTTCCTCGTCGATGTCGAACGTGCTCATCAGGTTTCCGTCTGCGTTTGCAGGATTTCAGACATGGCCGTCAGGGCAAGACGATAGCCCTGCGAACCGAGACCGCAGATGACGCCGCGCGCCGCCCGACTCACATAGGAATGATGGCGGAAGGATTCACGGGCGAAGATGTTGGAAAGATGCACCTCGATCGTCGGCAGGCCAACGGCCAGCAGCGCGTCGAGCAGCGCAATCGAGGTGTGACTGTAGCCGGCGGGGTTGATCACGATGCCGGCGGCGCTGCCGCGCGCCTGCTGCACCCAGCCGATCAACTCGTCCTCGCGATTGGTCTGGCGGAACTCAACGGCGAGGCCGAGCGTCTCGCCGTGCTTGCGACAGGCGGCCTGGATGTCGTCGAGCGTTTCGCGACCATAGATTCCGGGTTCGCGCGTGCCGAGCAGGTTGAGATTGGGTCCGTTGAGGACGAGGACTGTCGGGCGTTTGGCCAAGGCGGGCGCCTCTCCGGACGAGGGGATTTGCGTTATAGCATGGTAGGTCGCTGGCGCAACGCCAGCCGGCGGAAATCCGGGCGAATCAGCGGTGCCGGCGGTCCTGGAAGTCGTACCAGGCCGCGACCAGCGGCATGAACCAGCCGCCGCCCCGATAGAGCGGCATGGTCGGAAATGCGCGATCGGCGAACACGGTTTCGGCCTCCGGTCGCCCCAGAATGCGCAGGGCCGCCTTGCAGCCGAGATAGCTCCCCATCGGCACGCCCGCGAAACAATAGCCGAGCGCGTAATGAACGCCGTCCTGCGTGCCGAGATGGGGCCACAGATCGAACGTGGCGGCGCAATAGCCGCTCCAGCAATGGCTGATCCGGATCTGCTCGAGATCGGGGAAGATGGTGCGATAATGCCGGTGCAGCCGGCGCGCCATGCGCGCGAGATCGCGCTCGCTCGATCCGGTATTCCCGCCAAGCATGATGCGCGTGCCGTCCGGCGATCGCCGGATGTAATTGAGATTGTGGTTCCAGTCGTGAATCGTGCGGTCCTGCGGCAACAACCGGTCGAGCTGCTCGGGGCGTAGCGGTTCGCTCGCCATCATGTAGCCGCGGAACGGGATGACCCGCCGCCGCAACCACGGATCGACGCCATCGGTATAGCCGTTGGTCGCGACGAACACGTCGCGTGCGAAGATCGGACCGCGCGACGTCGCGACACCGAACCCGCGTGTCTCGCGCCGGATCGACAAGACGCGCGTGCCGGTCACGATCTGCGCACCGGCACTGCGGGCGCGGTCGAGCAGGCCGGCGTGGTAGAGACCGGGGTGAAGCGAGGCGAGGTCGGGGATGACGGCGCCACCGTGATAGATGTCGGATCCGATTTCGCGGTGCTGTTCCTCGCGCGGCACCATCTCGAACGGTTCGCCGAGATGTTTCTGCTTGAGCGCGACGGTTTTTGCGATCGACTCGTAGTGGCTGGGCGAGAGCGCCGCGACGAAGCGCCCGCACCGGCGCCAGCCGCATTCGATGCCCTCCAGCTCGATCAGGCCGGCGACGGTATCGAACGCCGCCTGCAGCTCGCGATAGACGGCGATCGCATAATTGGCGCCATGCTCTTTGAGCAGCGTCGAGAAACTGGTTTTGAACGTGCGGCCGATAAAGCCGGCATTGCGCGAGCTCGCGCCGTGGCCGGCCGTTTCGGCCTCGATCACGACGACGCGGCGTCCGGCCCGCGCCAGCAGCAACGCGGCCGCGAGCCCGGTATAGCCCGCACCCACGATCGCCACGCCGCAGGATGCCGGCATCGCCTGCACGACGATCGGCTCGCGCGGCGCCGCTTCCCACCAATAGGGCGTCTGCTTGAAATCGTCGGTCAGAACCGCGTCGTTCGCTGCCATCCCGCGGGCCTCAACCGCCCATCGACATGCCGCCATTGACGCGCAGGATCTGGCCCGTCACGTAGGCGGCATCGTCCGAGGCGAGGAACGCCATGGCGGCAGCGATTTCTTCGGGTTTGCCGTAGCGCCGCATCGGCACCAGCGTGAGCGCCGCCTCAAGGCCGGCCTGATCGATGCCGGCGAGCATTTCGGTTGCGATGTAACCCGGCGATACACCGTTGACCGTGATGCCGAGCTTCGCCACTTCGGCCGCGATCGGCCGCATCATCGCGGTGATGCCGCCCTTCGATGCGGTACAGACCGAATATTTGTTACCGCCGAAATCGGCGATCTCGGTAATGCAGGAACCGGTCACCAGGATGCGGCCGTATTTCTTTTCGATCATGTGCGGCAGAACCGCCTGCGCCATGTTGAAGAAACCGCGCAGATTGGTGTCGATTGCCGCATCCCAGTCTTCGTCGGTGCTGTCGATGAACGATTTATCGGTAATCACGCCGGCATTGCTGACCATGATGTCGATACCGCCGAAGGCCTGGATTGTCTCGGCGACCATCCGCTTCGCATCCGCGCGCTTGCCGACATCGGCCTGGATCGCGACGGCATTACCCCCGGCCCGCCGGATTCCGGCGGCGACATCTTCGGCCTTGTCGCGATTGGCCCGGTAGTTGACCACGACCTTCGCACCCTCGCGCGCGAAGCGTTCTGCGATCGCCTTGCCAATGCCACGCGCGCTGCCCGTGACGATGGCGGAACGGTTGGCGAGCATCATGGCCGGCTCCTCCTGGTTGACGCTGGAGCCGGCAGGTTAAGGGGATCGAGGCCGGAACCGCAAGAACGCCCGAAAAAGGCTACAGCTCAGCTCTCGCGTGCGGCTGCGACGAGGCGCTTCATCTCTTCGATATCGATCGCGCCGGGTACGACCTGTTCGCCGATCAGGAACGCAGGCGTGCCGTCGATGCCGATCTGATCGGCGAGGCGACGGACATGCTCGATCTCGGCCGTCACCTGATCGCCTTCCATGTCGTCCTCGAGCCGCTCCATGTTCAGGCCCTGCGTCGCTGCGAGCGCCATCACCGAGTCGCGATCGAGCTTGCCGCGATGCGCCATCATCGCATCATGCAGACGGATGTAGGCATCCTCGCTCTGCTGATGTGCGGCGAGCGCGGCGCGGGCGGCGATCTCCGATTCCGCACTCAGGATCGGCCATTCCTTGTAGACGAACCGGATATCGCCGTCGGCTTCGAGCAGGGTGGCAATATCGGGCGTGACACGCTTGCAATAGGGGCAGTTGTAATCGAAGAACTCGACGATCGTCACATCGCCGTCCGGATTGCCGGCGACCGGCGAGAGCGGATTGTAAAACAACTGGTCGGCGAGCGTGGTGACGACCTCCACCTGCTCAGCCTGCTGGGCTGCCATGCGCTGCGTCTCATAAGCCTGGAGCGCTTCGACCACGACTTCGGGATGCTCAAGCAGATACTCGCGGACGATTTCCTCGATCCGCGCCTGTTCCGGATCGACAGCCTCGTCCGTATCCTGCGCAAAGGCCGGCATCGTACTTGTGCCCAGCAGCAGCGCTGCCGCCGGCAGCATCATTCGCCAATTCATCAATCGAGTTCCCTTCGGTTCGGTCAGACCATTAGATGGCATCATCGGGACAATTGTCGGTATGAGCAAGTCGCACCGACCAGCAGCGAGACCGCATAATCGGGCGGCAGATCAGCCTTCGTTGCGGTCGATATCGAGGAGAATGTCCTGCGCGCGCAGCCAGCTTGGCGTGCCATTCTGCAGCAACGCTTGCGCCGCGGAGGCTTTCTGCTTGGCTTCGTCGCGATCGCCGCGCGCGGCTGCCATTTCGGCCAGTGCGAGTGCCGCCATACCCGGCTCGCCATTGCGACCGTAGGCGATCGACAGCAACCGCCAGGCGATTGTGTTGCGCGGCTCGTCGACCACGACCGAGGTGAGTTGTTCGACCGCCTCGCGATCCAGTTCCGGCTTGTCGAGTGCGATCAGCGTCTGGGCGAGGCCAAGATGCAGCAAGGTCTGCGTCGGTGCCTCGGCAACCGAGGCTTCGTAATACTCGCGCGACTCCTCGGTGCGGCCATGCTCGTACAGAATCTGGCCCTTGAGCTCGAGAAAATACGGATCGTCGGGAAACTCGGCGATCAGCGAATCGAGCTCGGCAAATGCCTTGTCGAGCTGGTTCGCGCGATAGTAACCGATGGCACGAGCATACCGCGCCGCGACCGTTTCGAGGCCTTCGGGATAGTCGCGCAGCACGTCGGGCAGTTCGCGCAGGAACCCGATCAGTTTCGCGCGCATCCGCTCATGCTCGGCGAGCCGCTCCGGCGGATCGACCACGGTGCCGTAGGACGACGACATGGCATGGCGTTCCGCAACATCGACGCGTTCCAGCGTCAGCGGATGCGAGCGCAGATAGGGATCGTAATTGGCGCCGAAGAGCTGTTCCTTCTGGCGCAGGATGTTCATGAAATCGGCGAGACCTTGCGAGGATTGTCCGGTCGCATCGAGATAGCTGAGAGCCGCTTGGTCGGCCGCCGCTTCCTGGGTCCGCGTATAGCTGAGCAGATTCCGAACGATCATGCTTTGCCCCGCCGCCATGACCGCGGTGCCGGCCGCGCCGTCTCCGGTGGCGAGCGCAGCACCGATGCCGAGAATGTAGGCGAGGATCAGTTCCGCCGACGCGGTCTCGAGCTTGTTCTGGCTCCGTGCGATATGCCCGCCAGCCATATGGCCGGTTTCGTGGGCGATCACGCCGATGAGCTGGTTCGGCACGTCGGCCCGCATCAGGAGGCCGGTAAAGAGGAACAGGTTCTGCCCGCCGGCGACCGCGGCGTTGAGGGAATTGTCATTGACGATGTAAATATTGACCGCTTCGGGGTCGATCCCGGCGGCGGCGAAGATTGGCCCCGCATAGCCGTGAATGATAGATTCGATTTCGGCGTCGCGGATCAGCGAAGGCGGCGTCGAACTCTGCGCATGCGCGGCCCCGCCCGGTACCGCAAGCATTAGCAGGACCAGAAACGAGGCGAAGAGGCGACGGTACGACATGAGCTTCATGCTAGCACGATCGGAAAGATCTGGGGTGTCCGGAAGGCTGCGTCAATGTGCCTGGGCGCTGGCCCTGCTCGCGCTGGGCGCCTGCGAATCCGACGCCCCGCCGGGCCTGAGCGGCAGCGTCGAGGGCTTTGCCGGCGCGGTCGTCGCCGACGAGCCGAAGGCGGCCTCGATCGGCCGGGACGTTCTGAGCGCCGGCGGCAGCGCTGCCGATGCCGCCATCGCCACCTATTTTGCGCTCGCCGTGACCATGCCTTCGACGGCCGGGCTGGGCGGGGGCGGGGTCTGTCTCGTCCATGACCAGGAGGCGCGCACCGTCGAGGCGATCGAGTTCCTGCCACGCAATGCGCCGGCCGGTCAGGTTGCCGTGCCGGCCAATGCCCGCGGCATGGCGGCGATGCATGCACGCTATGGCGTACTGCCTTGGGCGCAGTTGCTCGGGTCCGCGGAAACGCTGGCCCGGTTCGGCACGCCGACCAGCCGGGCGCTCGCGCGCGAACTGGCGAGTGTCGGTGCCCCGTTGTTGCGCGATCCGGAAATGGCACGGATCTTCGCCAACCCCGACGGGACACCGTTGATGGACGGGCAGAACCTGATCCAGCCGGAGCTCGCCGGTACCTTGTCGCGACTGCGCCAGAACGGTGCGGGCGATCTCTATGTCGGCGCATTTGCACGCAGTTTCGTCGAGGCGGCGCAATCGATCGGCGCGCCGCTCACGCTTGAGGCGTTGCAGGCGACCGTGCCGAATTTCAGCCCGGCGGCCCAGCTTTCGTACGGCAATCATATTCTCTACGCGGCGTCGCCACCCGCGAGCGGGGGCATCGCGACCGCGCAGATCATCGGTGTGATCGACGCGGAGGGCAGCTTCGATGATGATTCCGAAACGACGCGCGCGCATCTCATCGCGGAGGCGAGTAAGCAAGTATTCGCGATGCGCGAGCGCTGGGCCGCATCGGCCGACGGCAGCGACGCCTTGTCGAGCGAACAGATCGCGGCCATGGAAGCGCAGTTCAATCCCGACCAGGCGACGCCGGCGACCTCGTTCGGCAGTTCGTTCGGCGGGACGCTCGACAATCCCTGGTCGACGGGCTTCGTCGCGGCCGACCAGAACGGCAATATGGTCGCCTGCGCGGTTACCATGAACAATTTGTTCGGAGCCAAGCGCATGGCGCCCGGTACCGGCATCATTCTCGCGCCCGCGACCGATGCGGCAGGCGCGGGTTACCGCGCGCTCGGCCCCATCATTCTGGCCAATCCGCATAGCGGCATGTCCTATTTCGCCGGTGCGGCGTCGGGCGGCGAAACCGGTATCACCGCGCTCGCCAATCTGTTTCTCCGCGTTGCCGATGCCGAACAGGATCTGGACGCCGCCATATTGCAGCCGCGCGTGCATCACAATGCGACGCCGGACCTGCTGTTTTATGAGGCGAACATGGATCCGGCCTTGCTGAGCGCCCTGCAACAGCGCAGTCACGCGCTCGAACAAGGATCGATCCTCGGCCGGGTCAATGCGATCTGGTGTCCCGACACGCTGAAGAACGGTGCAGAAACCTGTCGCGCCGCCGCCGATCCGCGGACCTTCGGCCTCGCCATCATTCTGAACGAGTAGCGTTCGGGTTCGATGCTGAAAATCGCGACGCGCGGGCGCATCCCGCCCTTCATCGCGATGGAAATGCTGCGCGCCGCGAACGAGCGCGCAGCCATCGGCCATGACGTGCTCCATCTGGAGCTCGGCCAGCCGGCGGCGAATGCGCCCGATCGTGTCATCGACGCCGCGCGCGCGGCACTCGGGCGCGAACGGCTCGGCTATACCGAGGCGCTGGGTCTGCCGGTGCTTCGCGACCGCATCGCCGGTCACTATCGCGAGACCTACGGCATCGAGGTGCCGCCGCGACGCATCGCCGTCACGACCGGCTCGTCGGGCGCGTTCCTGCTGGGTTTTCTGGCGGCGTTCGATCCGGGCGATCGCATCGCGCTCGCGAGCCCGGCCTATCCGGCCTATCGCAATATCCTGCTGGCGCTCGATCTCGTGCCGGTCGATATCCCGACCGGGCCGGAAACACGCTTCCAGCCGACACCCGCCTTGCTCGAAGCGGCGGGCGGCGATCTTGCGGGCCTGATCGTCGCGAGTCCGTCCAATCCGGCAGGCACGATGATCGATCGCCCGCATTTCGATGCGCTGGTCGCCCATTGCGGCCGACATGGAATCCGGCTCGTCTCGGACGAGATCTATCACGGCATTACCTACGGCATGGAAACGGTGACGGCGGCCGCGCTCGACGACGACGCCATCGTGGTCAACAGCTTCTCGAAGTATTTTGCGATGACCGGCTGGCGGCTCGGCTGGATGATCGTCCCCGAGGATCTGTTGCGCAGCGTCGAAAGCCTCGCGCAGAACCTGTTCATTTCGCCGCCGACTCTCTCGCAATATGCCGGCGTCGCGGCCTTTGACTGCCGCGCGGAGCTCGATGTGCTGGTCGGACATTATGCGGAGAACCGGGCGCGCCTCTTGCGCGATCTGCCCGCGGCGGGGTTCGAACGCTTCGCACCGGTCGACGGTGCTTTTTATCTTTATGCCGATGTCGGCAATCTGACCAACGACAGCGCAGAATTTTGCCAGCGCATGCTGGAGGAGACCGGTGTCGCGGCGACCCCGGGTGTCGATTTCGACCCGGCGCGCGGCCATCGCTTCCTGCGATTTTCGTTTGCCGGCACCGGGATCGATATCGCGCGTGCGGTGGAGCGGCTTACCGCCTGGCGGCGGTAGGCACGCTCCAACCCGTCACAGTCAGGAAACCAGATCGCGCCGCTGCCACCAGCCGCCGCGCCGCGGGCCTGATTTCTTCTCGGCCGGCTCTTCCGGCGCAGGGGTTACTTCCGGCGTTACGGTCGCGTCGCCGTTGTCGCCGACATTCGCGTCATCGTCGCGCGGCTCTTCGGCCGCGTCGTCGCTGCGATCCTCCGCGACAGCTTCGTCCTGCTCAGTCTCTTCCGCCTCGGCCGCATCGTTATCGTCGTCGTCATCGTACGAACTGTCGCTCGCGCCGGCATTGGCAGCGAGAGCGGCGGCCCGATCGTTGTCCTCGTCGTCCTCGTCGCCATCGGCAACGTTGCCGCTGAGGTCAACCTCGCCGACGAAACGGAAATCGGCCGGCGAAGGCAGGACGGGGCGCGATGGCGCGTGCGACGTTTGCGGCGCATCCGACTCCGCGACGCCTTCGGCCTGATTCTCTTCACCCGGACCGCGACGCCGCCTGCGACCCCCGCGGCGGCCGCGACGCCGCCTGCGACGCGGCTTGCCGTCCGGGCCGACACCGTCACCCGCGTCGGCCGCCACGGGCGGTGCGCTCTGCGCGATGCCCGGTTCAGCCTCGTCGCCATCCAATGCGGCCGCAACCGGTCGCGGCTCGAAATCGGTCTGTTCGCCGCGTTCCGTCCGTTCGCCCTGTTCCGGCCCATCGTTGCGCTCGGTTCGTTCGCCGCGCTCATCGCCACGTCGGCCGCGCCGTCCGCGCCGACGGCGGCCGCGCTCGCGATCGCCGCGTTCTGCGGCCAGTGCCGTGGTCGGGGTTGCCGCGGCTTCGGTTTCCTCGGATTCCTCGTCTTCGATCTCGTCGACATCGACGTCCGCATCGATATCGGCTTCGGCCGCGATCGCAAGATCGAGCGCGGCGGGCACCGGCAACGCCTGTTCACCCCCCGGCAACTCTTTCATCCGCTCGAGTTCGAAATCGGGTGGAATCAGCGTGTCGTCGCCATTGACGTAAACGCGTACACCGTGCCGGATTTCAAGTTCGGCCAGCGCGCGGCGCTTCTGATTGAGGATGTAAAGCGCAACCGCGGTGGGCGTGCGCACGGAAAAGCCGGGGGCTGGTTTGCGGATCGCCTCGTCCTCGAGCGAACGCAGGATGTGCAGCGCGGTCGACTCGGTCGAGCGGACATGGCCGATGCCGCGGCAATGGCGGCAGATCTCCGTGCTCGCTTCGACCAGGCTGGGCCGCAGCCGCTGGCGCGACAACTCGAGGAGCCCGAAGGGACTGATGCGGCCGATCTGGATGCGCGCGCGATCCTGGCGCATCGCCTCTTTCAGCTTGCGTTCGACCGCATTGTTGTGGCGCTGCTCTTCCATGTCGATGAAATCGATCACGATCAGGCCGGCGAGATCGCGCAGCCGGAGCTGGCGGGCAATTTCAGCCGCCGCTTCGAGATTGGTCTTGAGCGCGGTTTCCTCGATGTGACGCTCGCGCGTCGCGCGACCCGAGTTGACGTCGATCGCCACCAACGCTTCGGTCTGGTTCAGAACCACATAGCCGCCCGACTTGAGCTGCACGACCGGACTGTGGATGGCATAGAGCTGGCTCTCGACGTGGAAGCGCTGGAACAGCGGGATCTTTGGATCCTTGTACTGTTGCACCCGCTTCGCATGGCTCGGCATCAGCATCCGCATGAACGACTTGGCGGCCTTATAACCTTCGTCGCCTTCGACGATCACGTCTTCGATGTCGCGCGAGTAAAGATCGCGGATCGAGCGCTTGATCAGGTTCGCTTCTTCGTGGATCAGCGCCGGCGCCGTCGATTTCAGCGTCTGCTCGCGAATCCCGTCCCACAGCCGCAACAGATAGTCGCAGTCGCGGCGAATCTCGGCCTTGGTCCGCTCGCTGCCCGCGGTGCGGACGATCACCGACATGCCGTCGGGGATGCCAAGCTCTTCCAGAACCGATTTGAGACGCTTGCGATCCGCGGGGCTGCTGATCTTGCGCGAGATGCCGCCACCGCGACCGGTGTTCGGCATCAGCACGCAGTAGCGCCCGGCCAGCGAGAGATACGTCGTGAGTGCCGCGCCCTTGGTGCCGCGCTCTTCCTTGGTGACCTGCACCAGCATGATCTGCCGGCGTTTGATCACTTCCTGGATCTTGTAACGGCGATGCAGGATGCGCCGATGCTGCTTTGCTTCGTCGATCTCGTCGCCGCCAAGCGTTTCGATCCGGGTCGGCGGGCGCTTGTCGGCGCCGGAATCGGCGCCGGCGTCGTTCTCCATCGGCCGGGCGTCATCGGATACATCGTCGGACAGGCTGTCGATGGCCTTCGCCAGGATCGGATCGTCGCTGTCCCGGCGTAGCAAAGCCGGCTCGCCACCCAGCGATTCGCCCGCGTCGCCGTCGCTGTATTCTTCGCCGTCCTGCATGGCCGGCTCGATCTCGGCATCGTTCTCCGAGGAATCGGTATCGGGCTGAAGACCGGATGGGCCGGCACCGTCATCGTCGAACGGTGCGGTCGTTGCATCCGCTTCCCGATCGTCGTCTTCACTGTCGACGCCGGACGTCGACCCGCGCTCTTCGTCGCGATCGCTATCGTCGTCGCGATCGTCGTCATCGCGATCGCCGGACTCGCGATCGTCATCCTGGTCGTCATCGTCGTGATTGTCGTGCCCGTGATCGTCATGGCCGTGATCGTCATGGGCACGGTCGTCCTGGGCATGGTCGTCCTGGCCCTGATCATCCTGGGCACGATCGTCTTGACCCTGATCGTCCGGCCGGTGTTCGGCATGCCGGCGGTTGTCATGGCGACGATCGCCGCGGCGACCGCTTCGACCCTGGCGGGAATGGCCGTTCGTTTCGTCGTCGGCGTCCTCGGCGTCGGCCTGTTCGCGCAGCACTTCAGCCTCTTCGGCGATCAGCGCTTCGCGATCGGCGACCGGGATCCGATAGTAATCCGGATGGATTTCGTTGAAGGCGAGAAAGCCGTGGCGGTTTCCGCCGTAGTCGACGAAGGCGGCCTGGAGCGATGGCTCCACCCGCACGACCTTCGCGAGATAGATGTTACCTTTGAGCGGCTTCTTCTGGGCGGTCTCGACGTCGAACTCTTCGAGACGCTGCCCGTCCACGACCACCACCCGCGTTTCTTCCTGGTGGGTGGCGTCGATCAGCATGTGTTTCGTCATGGCAATAGAACTCCCGTGCGCGCCGAATGCGTCCGTCGCTCGCAGCGAGGAGCGGCGCGCTCTTGAATGTGAAAGCAGTCGTGGTGCCGATTTGCATCGCGGGCTGCCGTTCTCCGCGCCAACGCTCTTTAAGCGGGCGCAGTGTTGCGGGCCTGGCCATCAACCGTCTTGGACCGCCCCCTCGTGGTCAACGCTCCCGGGGGTGGCCAGGCTGCCGTGTCGTTCCAGGCGGTTTCGAACGCGCCAACCGCGCTGCCGGCGTTCCCGGCGATGCGCAAGGCGCACGCGCTCGGAAACCTTCGGTGCCGGCGCCAAGCTTTTGGAATTCCTATGGAAAACCGAAGGTTGGACGGCTGGCTGCGGCTCGAACCGGAATCGAGAATACCGGCCGCCCCGGTTTTCCACAATGGAAACTTGGGTCTCGCCTGGCGCGCTTCGATGCCGGTTTCCCGTTGCTGGTTACCCGGCCCCGACCGTATATCTCGTGGTATGCGCGGTGCGGGCCACTATATGCGCCGGTTTCTGCGGCTCTTCGTCTGGCTTCTGCTGACCCTGGGCGCCGCCGGCTCCGCGCTGGCCGAGCCCGCGGTCACCGATATCCGGCTGGGTCTGCATCCGGACAAAACCCGGGTAGTGCTCGATCTGAGCGCGCCGATCCCTTATCGCGTCTATCTGCTGTCCGATCCCTATCGGGTCGTGGTCGATCTTGCCGAGGTCGAATGGCGGATCGCAGCACCCCCCCGGGGCCGTGGCGTGGTGACCGCGCTCCGCTACGGCCTGTTCGCGCCGGGCACTTCGCGGGTGGTGCTCGACCTGGCGCGCCCGGCTCTCGCCGGCCAGGTCATCCTGCTGCCGGCCGCGGTCGACAAGCCGACCCGGCTGGTGATCGACCTGGTCGAGACCACGGCTCAGGAATTCGCGACGGCGCAGGGCGGTCCGCCGGAGATTTCCGGACCCGACATGGCGGCGGTCGCGGTCAGTTTCCCGATTCCGCCGCCCAAGCCGCGCGCGGCGGAGCCCGACGAGCCGCCAATGATTGTGATCGATGCCGGCCATGGCGGTGTGGATCCCGGGGCGCTCGGCGTCAGCGGTGTTTATGAGAAGCAGATCACGCTCGAGGTTGCCCGGGTGCTGCGCGACATGCTGGAAGCGACCGACCGCTACCAGGTTCGCCTCACCCGCGACGACGACAGTTTCGTGCAGTTGCGCGACCGGATCGCGATCGCGCGGGCAGCCGATGCGGACCTCTTTCTGTCGCTGCACGCCGATGCACACGAGACCACGGATTTGCGCGGCGCCTCGGTCTACACTCTGTCCGAGAATGCCTCAGACGAGGAAGCAGCCGCCCTGGCCGCCAAGGAAAACAAGGCGGATCTGATCGCCGGGGTCGATCTCTCCAGCGAAAGCCATGTGGTTACCGGGATACTGATCGACCTCGCGCAGCGGGAAACCAAGAACCACTCGGTACTGTTCGCCCGGCTGCTCATTGACGCCATCGGGGGCGAAGCCCATCTCCTTCGAAACACACACCGCTTTGCGGGATTTGCCGTGTTGAAAGCGCCCGACGTTCCCTCCGTCCTGATCGAACTCGGCTACCTCTCGAATGAGGAGGATGAGGCGTTGTTGCGCTCGTCCGAATATCAGGCGAAGCTTGGTGGGGCGATTGTCGAGGCGATCGACGCCTATTTCGGAACAAACCAGACCATGCTCCAGCCCTGAGCGGAGCGGCCCCGGCGGATCGACCGCCGGGCAGTTCGAGGATAGAAAGACGTGCGACGTATCCTTGCTTTCCTGTTCGCCTTTGTGGCGATCGCGACTGTGGCGGGCATGGTTGGCGCGTATTTTGTCTATCAGCATCTCGCTGCCGGCCTGCCGGAAGTCAACGAGCTGGCCGACTACGATCCGCCGCGGGTGACGCGCGTGCATGCTGGCGACGGGCGGTTGCTGGCCGAATTCTCCATCGAGAATCGCGTCTATGTGCCGCTCGAGGTCATTCCCGATCGGGTGCGCGAAGCGTTCCTCTCGGCCGAAGACAAGACCTTCTACGAACATTGGGGCATCGATCTGCCCGGCATCTTGCGCGCGGCGATCACGAACCTGCAGGCGATGGGTTCCGATCGGCGGCCGGTCGGCGCATCGACCATTACGCAACAGGTGGCGAAAAACTTCCTGCTGACCAACGAGGTGTCGATCGAGCGCAAGCTCAAGGAAATGATTCTCGCCACGCGCATCGAGCAGGCATTCGAAAAGGACCGCATTCTCGAGCTCTATCTGAACGAGATCTATCTGGGCTTCGGCTCGTACGGCGTCGCGTCCGCTTCGCTCAACTACTTCAACAAGTCGCTCGACGAGTTGACGATCAGCGAGGCGGCGTTCCTGGCCGCATTGCCGAAGGCACCGAACAATTACGATCCGGTGCGCAAGCCCGAAGCCGCGCATGACCGGCGCGACTGGGTGCTGACGCGGATGCTCGAGGACGGCCATATCACGCGTGAGGAATTTGATATCGCACGCGCGGAGGTGCTGACGCCGGTCCGGCGCGGCCCGCTCGAAGCCGTGACGGCCGATTACTTTGCCGAAGAGGTTCGCCGCGAGCTTGCGCAACGCTTCGGCGAGGATGCGCTCTACAAGGGCGGGCTCTCGGTGCGTACCTCGCTCGATCCCGAACTGCAGGCGATCGCGACGCGCGTGCTGCATGAAGGCCTGGTCGAGTATGACCGCCGCCACGGCTGGCGCGGTCCGCTCGGTCATGTCGAGCTTGAAGAAGATTGGGCAGCGCAGCTCGCGGCGTTGCCGCCGGATACCGATATCTGGCGCTGGGAACGCGCCGTGGTGCTCGGCTTCGAAGAGAACGAGACGCTGATTGGATTTGCCGACGGCCACGAGGCGCGGATTCCTTTCGCGGAAATCGAGTGGGCGCGCCCCAATCTCGAGGAACAGACCGTCGGCCCCGCGCCCTCCCGGCCGGAAGACGTGTTGGCGATCGGCGATCTGGTCGCGGTCGAGGCGCTGCCGAGCGAGGACGAGGCTGCGAGCGACGAAGCCGCAGCCGAAGAGACGGCCGACACGGTCGTGATCGAAATTCCCGCCGACGGCGACGCTGTTGTCGAGGACGATGTTGCCAGCGAGGAAGCGAGCGAGGCAGAGCTCGCGCCGCGCCCGGCCCTTTACGCGTTGCGCCAGGTGCCGGAAGTATCCGGCGCGATCGTTGCCATAGATCCGCATACCGGGCGCGTGCTCGCGCTCTCCGGCGGCTGGAGCTACCAGACATCGGAATTCAATCGCGCGACGCAGGCGCTGCGTCAGCCCGGTTCGGCGTTCAAGCCGTTCGTCTATCTGGCGGCGCTCGAAAACGGATACACGCCCTCGACCATCATTCTCGACGGGCCGATCGTGATCGACCAGGGTCCCGGGTTGCCCTTGTGGAAGCCGGAAAACTATTCGCAGGAATTTTACGGCCCGAGCACGATGCGTCTTGGCATCGAGAAATCGCGCAACCTGATGACGGTTCGGCTCGCGCAGGCGGTCGGCATGGAAAAGATCAGGGAGCTCTCGGCGCGTTTCGACGTCGTCAGCAATCTGATGCCGGTTCTGTCGATGGCGCTCGGCGCGGGCGAAACCACGCCGCTGCGTCTCACCACGGGCTATGCGATGTTCGTCAACGGCGGCAAGCGCATCGAGGCGAGTTTCATCGACCGCGTACAGGATCGCCGCGGCGTAACCATCTTCGAACAGGACGAGCGGCCTTGCGAAGGCTGTCAGTTGGAAAGCTGGGACGGCAAACCGCCGCCGGAACTGCCCGACACCCGTGAAACCGTGACCGATCCCGGCAGCGCCTATCAGATGGTCTCGTTGCTCGAAGGCGTGGTGCAGCGTGGGACTGGCGCGCGCGTCGCTGCGGTTGGCAAGCCGCTTGCCGGCAAGACCGGCACCACGAACGAATCCTTCGATGCCTGGTTCGTCGGCTTCACGCCCGATCTCGCGGTCGGCGTCTATGTCGGTTTCGACCAGCCGCAGACATTGGGCGGGAAGGAACAGGGTGCGAGTGCGGCAGCCCCGATCTTCACCGCGTTCATGATGGATGCGCTGGCCGATGCGCCGTCGATTCCGTTCCGGATTCCGCCCGGCATCAAACTGGTGCGCGTCAATGCGGAGACCGGTCTGCGCGCCCAGGCCGGCGACCAGAAGGTGATCTTCGAAGCGTTCAAGGAAGGCACCGAGCCGACCACCGGCGACGCAGTCTTCATCGAGGGCGTCGGCGTTCCGATGGAGGGCAGCGGCGATATCGGTCTCGGGATCGGCACGCCGACCGGCACCACGAACTCGGGTTCGGGCGGCCCCGGCGGGCTTTACTAGTATCGGAATGCGCGGGCGGCCCATTGTGGACGACCCATCGACGGGCAGCCCATTGGAGGGCGGGCCATTGACGGGTGGCCTCGGGACTTCCTAAGAAGCGCGCCGATCATCCGATCGAAAGGGGCGAATCATGCGGGCGGAAATCCAGGCGGTCGCGGAGGAGATTAAATCCTCGTCGGCGCTGCTGAGGAGGCATCTTTGACTGGGATCGCGCGCTCAAGCGCCTCGAGGTTCTGAACCACGACGCCGAAGATCCCGATCTCTGGAACGATTCCGCGAAGGCGCAGGGCGTGATGCGCGAGCGCCAGCAGCTCATCGCCGCGATCGATCAGGTGCGCAGCCTCGATCGCGGGCTTGAAGACGCGCTCACGCTCATCGAGCTCGGCGAGGCCGAAGGCGACACCGCCAGCGTTGCCGAGGCCGAGACGCAGCTCAAGGCATTGAAGGCGCAGGCGGCCAAGGCCGAACTCGAGACGCTGCTGTCGGGCGAGGCCGATACCAACGATGCCTATCTCGAAGTCAATGCCGGCGCCGGCGGCACCGAGGCGCAGGACTGGGCTGAGATGCTGCTGCGCATGTACGAGCGCTGGGCGGAAGCGCACGGTTACAAGGTGGAATGGCTCGAAGAAAGTCGCGGCGAAGAGGCCGGGATGAAGTCGGCGAGTCTCAAGATCATCGGACATAATGCCTATGGCTGGTTGAAGACCGAGAGCGGCGTGCACCGGCTGGTGCGCATTTCGCCCTATGACTCTAATGCGCGACGGCACACGAGTTTTGCATCCGTCTGGGTCTACCCGGTGGTCGACGACAATATCGAAATCGAGATCCGCGATGCCGATCTGCATATCGACACGCTGCGTTCGAGCGGTGCCGGCGGCCAGCATGTGAACAAGACCGAAAGCGCGATCCGGATCACGCATCTTCCGACCGGCATCGTCGTCAAGTGCCAGGCCGACCGCTCGCAGCATCGCAACCGCGCGACCGCGATGGCGATGCTCAAGGCGCGCATGTATGAGCGCGAATTGCAGATCCGCGAGCAGGCTGCCGCCGTGACCGAAGCCGGCAAGAGCGACATCGGCTGGGGCCACCAGATCCGCTCCTACGTCCTGCAGCCCTATCAGATGGTGAAGGATCTGCGCACCGCCGTCGAAACCTCCGACACGCAGGGCGTGCTCAACGGCGATCTCGACGAATTCATGGCCGCAGCACTTGCGCAACGCGTCGGCGGTGCCGGCGAGGGCGCGAAGGCTTAGGCCCGCAGGCTTACAATGTCGATGTCGGGTTCGGATCCGAGCCGCATCGCAAGCATCGCGGTTATGAGCGCCACCCTTCCACGGGTCGGCGACTATCTCGTTCACCATGGAACTCATAGGCCGGATAGCGAGGCGGTCGTCTTCCATGACCGGCGTTTCCGATATGGAGAATTCTCGCAGCTCGTCGATACCGCGGCACGCGCCATGCTGGCGCAGGGCGTCGGACGCGGCGATGCGATTGCGGTACTGAGCACACCGCGGCCGGAGTATCTGATGCTCCATCTCGCTGCTGCGCGGATCGGCGCCATTTTCGTCGGATTGAACCCGCGCCACACACGATCGGAACTCGAGTATGTCGTCGGGGATGCAAAACCGGCTCTGCTCTATGGCCTCGCACAGTTCGAGGGGCGCGATTTCCGCAGCGATCTCGAATCGGTTGCCAAAGCCTGTTCATCCATCCGGAACACCATCATTTTCGGCGCGCAGGGCTGCGATCCAGCGCCACTCCTGGCTGGCGCCGAGCGGGTCGCGGACGCTGTCTTTGACGCGGCCCAGCGTGCCGTGTCGCCCGACGATGCGTTGGCGATCATCTATACGTCGGGCTCGACCGGGCGGCGCAAGGGCGTCGTCCTCACGCATCGCAATTTTGTATCGGTCTATCGTCAGGCTGCGGCGGTCTGGTCGGCGGATCCTGTGAGACAGATCAACAATTATCCGATCGACCATATCGGCTGTCTGGGCGATGTCGCGACCTGCAATCTCATCGCCGGCGGGACGCAGGTTTTCATGGAGCGATTCGACCCCGCCGCGAGCCTCGCGCTCCTTGAGCGCGAGCAGATATCGGTCTGGGGGCAGGAAGTCGCGATGTTCCGCCGCCTCGTCGACGAACCGAGCTTCTTGCGCACGGATTTCTCCAGTCTTCAATTGATCTGGTGGGCAGGTGCGGCGGCGCCCGCGTCTCTGGTGGCGCAGCTTCTGACCACCGGCGCGCCGCTCTCGACCTGTTGGGGCATGAGCGAGACTTGCGGTGCGGTGACCTTCGTTCCGCCGACGCGCGATACAGCGGCACTCGACGCGACAATCGGGGTGCCGGCACCCGGCGTTGAAATTCGTATTGCGGCGCAAAATGACGAACTGCAGGTTCGGGGCGATTGCGTCATGAAGGAATATCTCGGTCAGCCCGACGCGACCGCCGCGGCGATTGATCGTGAAGGGTGGCTGCGAACTGGCGATCGGGCGATGCAATTGAAAGACGGAAGCCTGCGCCTCATGGGGCGGCTCACCGACATGTACAAGTCCGGCGGTTACAATGTCTCGCCGCGCGAGATCGAGGCGGTCATCGAATCGCATCCGGATGTCGCGCAGGTTGCGGTGGTGCGCGCACCCGATCCGGAATGGCAGGAAGTCGGCCACGCTTTCCTGGTGCCGCATCCGGGGCGGGCGCTCGACCTTGCTGCCATCGAGCGATGGTGTCGCGAGCAGCTGGCGAACTATAAGATACCGAAGAAATTCTGGTCGCTGGCGAACCTGCCGCTTTTGCCGGTCGGAAAGGTCGATCGCAAATGGCTGGAAGCGCAGGCTGCAGCCTGGGTCGCACGGCAACAGGACGACGGAGGTCCGGTGTGACGAACTGGCGGCAATTCTTCGAGGATCTCAAGGGGCGCGTGGGCGAAACGATCGCCATTACAGACTGGCGTTCCTACGATCAGGACAGCGAGGACCAGTTCGCCCGTCTTACGGACGAATGGGACCCCATGCACAACGATCCCGCATGGGCGGCCAAAAGTCCGTGGGGCTGCACGATCGTTCATGGGTTCCACGTTCTCTGCCATGTGCATAGCGATCTGCGCGAGTATGTGGGACTGCCGTTGATGACCAATGACGAAGTCTGGGCCCTCAATTACGGGCTTGATCGGGTGCGCTTCATTAGCCCGCTGCGCGTCTGCCAGCGCGCGCGGTCACGGATCGTCCTCGAACGCATTGACGAGCGACGGCCGAGAGAATTCCTCGTCCGAACCGTCCACACGGTCGAGGCTGAAGGGACGGAGAAACCGTTCATGGTGGCCGAGGTGCTGACGCTGTTCCAGTTCCGCGACACCCTTGCATCCGGCACAAGCTGACGGACGAAGGTACGACAATGACGGGCACTCTCATTCTCTACGGCCTCACCGACAGCGTGTATGTGCGCATCGCCCGTATCGCGCTGATCGAGAAGAGTGTTGCCCACACGCTGCGCGAGACCAACGTCTTCGATCCGGCGACGCTCGATCCCGCTTACGAACAGCTTCACGCGTTCAAACGAATTCCCGCCCTCGATCACGCGGGGTTTCGGCTCTACGAAACGAGTGCGATCGCGCGCTATGTCGACGAGAGTTTCCCCGGGCCCGCCTTGCAGCCGGCCGATCCGCGCGAACGCGCGCGGATGAACCAGATCATCTCGGTGATCGATTCCTACGGTTATCCACCGCTGCTGCGCGGCCTTGTCATCGAGCGGCTGTTTGCCGCCGAGGAGGGACGGGCGGCCGACGAAGCGCTCGTAGCCGCCAGCGTGCCCGCTGCGCGGCATGTCTTCGCGGCGATCATGAATCTTTCCGGCGCGCCTTTTACGACAGGCCCAATTTTCACGCTGGCCGATGCGTGGCTCGCCGCGTTCGTCGCCTACATCCGGCCAACGCCTGAGGGTGCTGCGCTTGTTGCCGAGAACAAGGCGCTATCGCGCTGGTGGGAAACGATCGCCACCCGCCCGAGCCTGGTCGCCACGCGCTATCCGAAGGAAGTTTAAGGCTTCCGAATTATCCGACACCCTGCAGTTCGAGTGGGATCGTCGACAGGAACGGCGCACCGGTCTTGCGGTAGACGCAGGTATCGACCAGCCAGGTGTTGAACATGCTCTCGTAGTTCGTGACCATATTCTCTTCGATCACGCGATCGAGCAGCAGCGGGTCTTCGTCGCGGATGTTGAAATAGAATTCGCCGACCCAGTCGGGCGGCAGAGAAAGCCCGAGTTCGTAGCCGAGACCCCAGCCGGGCTCGCCCCACAGCCCGACCTGTTCGTAATAGCGGCGCATGATGGTCGCGACCTGGCGCACCGTCATGCCGGCTTTCACTTCGGTTGCGAACACATCGAACGCGCCCGCCGCGCGGTGCACCTGGTCGATCATCGATTTCGGTGGGTCGCCGACGAAATAGCCGCGCTGGACATTGCCGTGATAGCGGTAATGCACGCCGGCAATGTCGATCTTCAGAAATTCGCCGGCGCGAATTTTCTTGCGGCCCATCATCGCGTGACCCGCCGCGACCGCGCGTCCGTCGCGGACCGGGGCGGACGTGAAGGAATGAACGAGGGCCGGGGATTCGCTGCCGGCCTTCATCATCGCACGCAATGTTTCGCCATAGAGCTCGAGTTCGCTCATGCCGGGCTTCGCGAGTTCGATCACCGTGCGATGCCCGATATCGGCGTATTCGACGGCCTTCTCGATGCAGGCGATCTCGGCCGGCGATTTGACGCGGCGCGCACGGCGCACCAGCGCGCTCGCATCGACGACGCGACAGCGTTCGGCGAGAAACGCGCCTTCGAACATGGTCGAGATCGCGCGGTTCGGGATATAGCCCCAATACTCCAGCCCCACCGTACCGCCGAGCCAGCCTTTGGCCTTCAGCTCGGCCATGATGAAGGCGAGATTGGGCACGCCGTCGCGCGAGGGAAAATAGCGGTTGTCGGTCGAGACCGAGGTCTTTTCGAGAACCGGCCGTTCGGTCGGATTGTCGAAATGGATGAATTCGTCGTGATCGACATGGATGGCGGTGCCGTAGAGCTGCGGATAGCGCATCGGGCTGTTCGCCTTGTACCAGCTCGCGATGAAGCCATGGGCCCAGGCGACATTGTCCGGCACGGTGATGTAGAGCAGATCGATCTTGGCTTCCGCCATCATCGCCCGCAGCTTCTTCAGTCGCGCGTCGTATTCCGCGCGCGGAAAGGCGAGGTCGCGGAAGTCTTCCGGCCAGGGCTCGATAGCGCCAGGCGTCAGGCCGATCGGACTGGAGCTCATCGTCGCTTCCCCTCAGATTCTGTCAGGCGTTGGAAAAGTGACCCCAGATGGTCCAGGCGCCGATGATCACGAAACCGATCCCGGCGATCAGCTTGATCGGGAGTGCGTCGACATATTTGGCGGCGGCTGCACCGGCCAGCACACCAATACCGGCGGCGACGATCAGCGCGCCGGCGGACGCGAGGAACACCAGCCACGGGTCGCGATCCTTGTCGGCGGCGAACAGCAAGGTCGCGAGCTGCGTCTTGTCGCCGAGTTCGGCGAGGAACACGGTAAGAAAAACCGGAATCATCTGTTGCATGGATCTCTCGCAGGGAAAGGCAGGGCAATGGCGGCGCATGACGCGGCCGACACGATAGCGGCCGGCACGATAGCGGCCGGCACGATAGCGGCCGGCACGATAGCGAATGTCGGCGGGCTGTGTCTGCGGCGAATTGCCCGATTCCGGCCCCGGCGATGAAATCGCCCATGTGGCTCTCGCGATGAAATCGCCAATGCCGGCCCCGCGATGAAGTCCTGCGTAGGCTTTGCTCAGGCGAGATCCGCGTAGAGCGGTTCGGCAAAGCCCGCCGCTTCCCGCGCCGGCTCGTTGAACGGGGGCTTCAGCCGGCCGCGGAAATGCCGCCGCACCAGGTCGGGCCAGGCGGCATCGGGATCGAGCCCGCGCCCCGCTGCGACATGGCGGAACCAGCGCCAGCCGATCGCGACATGGCCGATCTCTTCCTCATAGATCGTCCGCAGTACGGCCGCGCTCGTATCGTCGCCAGCTCGGGTCAGGCTTGCGATCATCGTCGGCGTCACGTCGAGGCCGCGGGCCTCCAGTACCAGCGGCACGACGGCGAGGCGCGCAAGAAGATCGTCGCGGGTGGTTTCGGCGGCCTCCCAGAGCCCGTCATGGGCGGGCAGATCGCCATACTGCGCATCGAGTTCCGCAAGCCGCGCGGCGAGGAGGCCGAAATGCTTCGCCTCTTCGGCGGCGACGGACAGCCAGTCGGCGGCAAATTCGCGCGGCAGCGACGGATCGGCAAAGCGCGCGATCATGTCCCAGGCGAGATCGATGGCATTGAGCTCGATGTGAGCAAGCGCATGCAGGAGCGCGATGCGATTGGCAGGGCTGCCAGCGGCGCGACGCTTCGGCATGTCGCCGGGCCGGCGCAATTCGGGTCGCGCCGGTCGCGCCGGGCGATCCGGCGCACCGGCATCGCCGATCGTCGCGAGCATGCCGCTCTGCCATGCGGCGGCGGCTTCCTGTGTCAGACGCCGTTTCTCGAACGGATCGGCCGCCGCCAACACCGCGCGGGCAGCGCCAGCGAGAGATGGCGAAACCGGCGAAGGCGTTTGGATCGTCACAACGCCTTGATTGCGGCGAGCACCTCGTCGACATGGCCGGGCACTTTCACCTTGCGCCAGACGTTACGCACGACGCCCTTGCCGTCGATCAGGAAGGTGGCACGCTCGATGCCCATATACTTGCGCCCGTACATGCTCTTTTCGACCCAGGTGCCGTAGGCGTCGGTCACCGCGCCATCCTCGTCGGAGGCAAGCGCGAAGGGCAGCTTGTACTTCTTCTTGAATTTGTCGTGGCTTTCGATGCTGTCGCGCGACACGCCGATGACGACCGCATCGACCTTGCCGAATTTCGGCAGATTGTCGCGGAAGTCGCAGGCCTCGGCGGTGCAGCCGGAGGTGTCGTCCTTGGGATAGAAATAGAGCACGACATTCTGGCCCTTGAGCTTCGTCAGCGAGACCGAACCATTGCCGTCGGTCTTCATGCTGAAGGCGGGCGCCTTGTCGCCGGGTTTTACGCTCATCGTTCGGTCTCCCTGCTATCGAGACGGGGGCGGGCCGCATCGGCTGGCTCGTCGATCAATGTTCGATAATGGCCGAGTGCAAGCTCGGCGATATCGATCATGTGCTGTTTCAATCCTCTGAAGTCAACTTCGTCGCCGGCCGCCGCCAGGGCCGCGGCGATGCCCGCCGGCAGGGCCGCTTCGTCGAGTTTATGCCCGACCGTCAGCCGCAGCAGGCCCTGAATGTTGTGCCAGAGATGGACCGCCTCGATCAGATCTTCGGCGGCCTCGCGATCCAGCAGGCCGGCTTTGGCAAGATTGGTGAGCGCGGCCCTCGTGTTGGGCGAGAGCACCGCCGGATTCGATTCGGCATGCCGGAGTTGCAGATACTGGGCGATGAAATCGACATCGACCATGCCTCCGCGCCAATGTTTCACGTCCCAGAGATTGTCGGCCGGATAGGTCTCGGCCATACGCCGGCGCATATCGGCGATGTCGACGACCAGCTGATCGCCGTCGCGCGGCCGGCATAGCAGGTCGCGAATTCCGGCTTCGATCTCCGTTGCAAAGCTCGGATCGCCGGCAACGACGCGCGCGCGCGTCAGCGACATATGTTCCCAGGTCCAGGCTTCCTCGCGCTGATAGCGGCCGAAGGCGGCGAGACCCGATGCGATCGGCCCCGAATTGCCGGAGGGGCGCAACCGCATATCCACCTCGAACAACCGCCCCTCGGTGGTTGCGACATCGAGCGCGCCGATCGTGCGCTGCGCAAGACGTGCGTAGTAATGCATCGGCGCCAGCGGGCGTGAGCCATCCGACTGCATCAGCGTCCATTCGTCGCCGAGTTCGGCCGGTACGTCGTAGATGAAGACGAGATCGAGATCCGATCCGACATTCATCTCGCGCCCGCCGAGTTTGCCAAGGCCGATCACCGCGAGACCGCGACCGGGCAACTTTCCATGTTGTTTCTCGAACTCCGCTGTGACGGCGGGTAGCAGCGCGCGGATGGCGGTCTCGGCGATATCCGCGATCGGCCCGCCCATCGAATGCGCGTCGGCCACGTTGCGCAGAATATGGACACCAGCCTGGAATTGACGATCCTTTGCCCAGCGCCTGGTGATGTCGAGGCAGTCTTCGAGATCGCGCGCCTGCTGCAAATGGCGATCGAGCTCGGCGCGCAGCGCGGCTATGCCGGGGAGTGCGGCGAAGAAATCCTGCGTGAGGACACCTTCGAGCAGAGCCGGCCGCGCGGCCAGGCGGTCGGCCAGTCGCGGCGCATCGCCCATGATCTCGGCGATCAATCCGAGCAGACCGGGATTGGCATAGATCAGCGAGAAGAGCTGCACGCCGGAAGGCAATGCCTGAAGAAAGGCGTCGAAGCGCTGGAATGCGGCATCGGGATCGCTGGTGCGCCCCAGCATCTTGAGCAGGTCGGGCACCAGTTCCGTCAAAAGTTCGCGCGCGCGTGTGCTCCGCGTCGCACGATAGCGGCCGGCATGCCAGCTCCGCACCACGGCAGCGACCGATGGAGCACCGCGAAAGCCGAGCATCGCGAGCGTGATCAGCGTGTCGGGATCGTCCTCGCCGCCGGTGAAGACGAGACTGCCCGCGGGGCTGAGGCTCGGCGCTTCCTCGAACAGATCGGCATAATGATCTTCGACGCGACCGAGTTGTTCGAGTAGTGCCGCGGCGAACGCAGCGGTCGAAGCAAAACCGGCGAAGGCGGCGAAGCGATCGAGTGCCTCGCCCTCGGCCGGCAATGTCTGGGTCTGGCGGTCGTCCATCATTTGCAGCCGATGTTCGATGCCGCGCAGGAACCGGTAGGCGGCAATCAATTCGTCGGCAGTATCCGGTTCGACGCGCCCGCTCGCGACCAGCCCGCGGATCGCCACGCAGGTCGAGGGCACGCGTAACGCCGGATCGCGACCACCCCAGATGAGCTGCTGGGTCTGCGCAAAGAACTCAATCTCACGAATGCCACCGCGGCCGAGCTTGATATTGTGGCCGGCGACCGCAATATCCCTGAAACCTTTGACGGCGTGAATCTGTCGCTTGATCGAATGAATGTCCTGAATCGCCGCGAAATCGAGATGCTTGCGCCAGATGAATGGCCGCAGCCGTTCGAGAAACTGTCGGCCGGCGTCGATATCGGCGGCGACGGGGCGCGCCTTGATCATGGCCGCGCGTTCCCAGTTCTGTCCCATCCCCTCGTAATAGTTTTCAGCGGCGAGCGCCGACAAAGCGAGCGGCGTCGAGCCGGGATCGGGCCGCAGCCGAAGATCGACGCGCAAGACGAAACCGCCTTCGGTGCGCTCCTGCAGCAGCCGCACCAGATCGCGCGCGATGCGCACGAAAAAATCCTGCACGCTGCGGCTGCCCGTGTAGCGAACCTTCTCCCGGTCGAACAGGATGATCAAATCGACGTCGCTCGAGTAATTCAGTTCGCGCGCGCCGAGTTTGCCGAGGCCGAGCACGATGAGGCCGCCGTTACGATGCGGTTGCTCCGGATCGTCCACCTCGAGTTCGCCGCGATCGACGGCGCGACGCAGCAGGTGGCCGGCGGCGGCATCGATCGCCCGGTCGGCGAGGTCGCTGAGTGCGGCCGTCACCTGTTCCAGCGGCCAGGCACCGACAATATCGGCCGTTGCCACGGCAAGCGCGACGCGGCGGCGCGCGGCTCTAAGGGCCTGCATGACGCGCGCGGGGTCGGGCTCGGCGATCGCGGCTTCGACCAGACCGCCCAGCGCCGCTTCAACGGCCGCCTCCGGTCCTTGCTCGAAAACGAGGCGAAAATCGGCGGGCGCCGTCAGCAGGCATTGGCCGAGAAAGCTGCTATGGGCAAAGAGGAGTGCAAGGAGCCTTGCGGCATCGGGATCGGCATCGAGCCTGTCGGCAAAGCCGGTCAGCGCGGGATCGTCGATCGACGCAAGCCGCTCCCGCCATCGTTCGAGCCCGGCGCGAGCAAGCGATGGGTCGGGCGCCGGCGGCAAATCCGCCGGGTCGAGATTGAGCGCAAAGTCGGTCATGGCCGGGAGATGCAATTTCCCGCACACTGGAAAATCACAATCCAGCCGTCAAGCGGCAACTTATAAAAGCCGATGCTTCGCAGCTCAGCCCGAATCACCCTCGAAGTCCTCGCCAGTCTGCTTGCCGGCATCTTGCTGCTGGTCGGCATCGGGTTATGGCGCCTTTCCTGGGAAGAACCGCTGCGGCTCAGCTTTCTGACGCCCTATGTCGAACAGGCGCTGCAGGCGCCCGACAGCCGATTCAAGGTCGAGGTCGGCGACACGGTCATGATCTGGGAAGGTTGGGGCCACAGCATCGATGTCGCTGCGGCCGACGTCTCGGCGTTCGACGAGAGCGGCCAGCAGCTTGCGCATGTGCCGCGCGTGTCGTTCCGGCTCAGTGTGCGCGCGCTCCTGCATGGGATGGTCGCGCCAACATCGATCGCGATTCATCAGGCGACCATCGCCTTCCGTCGCCATGCCGACGGGCACTGGTCGATCGGCGAATCCCCGGAACGCGCATCCGACACGGCGATCGAGGAATCGGTCGTGTTTCCGACATTGTTCGAGCAACTGCTTGACGATCCCGATCCCGATCGCGCGACCGGTTATCTGACCGAGGCTGCCATCGTCGATGCCAGCATCGTCGTGATCGACGATCGGACCGGGCTCACCTGGCGACCGGAAAGGGCGACGGTGGTCCTGAGCAGAGACGCCCAGGGGCTGGCCGGCATCGCCACGATCGACGTGCCCGAACTCGGTCGCCCGGCACGGCTGGAAGCGCGGCTGGTTTACGATCGTGCGACTGAGCGGGTGCTGGTCGATGGGCAGTTCCGCGATGTCGAGCTTGCGGCGCTCGGTCTCGTCGAATCGCGACTGATGACGCTCGCAAATGCTGATCTGCTCATCGCTGGCACCGTGCGCACCATTATTTCGCTCGCCGGCGAACTTGGCGAGATCGAGTTGAACGCATCCACCGGACCCGGCCGCGTCGAGCTGCGAAACCTCTACGACGCGCCGCTCGCGATCGAAAGCGCGACGCTTTCGGCGAAGGTCGGTGCGGGTTTCGATACGATGACTGTCGAATCGTTCAGACTCGATCTCGGCGGTCCGCGCATCGCTGTCGTTGGCGACGCGGCCGGACTCGCGGGCGGGCCGATGTCGCTTGCGCTCGATGTCACGGTCGAGAACGTCGATTTTGCTACCTTGCCGGCGTTTTGGCCGAACGGATATCTCACCGATGCGCGGCGCTGGGTCACTGAGAAGATGCCCGAAGGGCGCGCCGAGAAGGCCGAGGCGATCATCCGAATCAACTGGCCGCAGGGCCGCTCCGGCGAGATGGTCGTCGACCAGTTTACCGGGACGGTCGACGGGACAGGGCTGATGCTGCATTACCTGAAGCCGCTGCCGCCGATCGTCAATGCGGCGGGTCGCGGTATCTTCGACCTGGGGCGCCTGGATGTCGCTTTCGACCGCGGCAATGTCGGCGAGATTCAGGTTACAGGCGCGCGTCTCCAGATCACCGGCATTGGCGGCGACCGGCAATGGATCAAGGTCGACGGGACCGTCACGGCGCCGCTGGCCGCGGCTCTGGAACTGCTCGATCACCCGCGCCTCGATTATGTGTCGCGGGTCGGGATCGTACCGGAGGGCGCTACCGGTCAAACCAGTACCGAGCTGCATTTCTCGTTTCCGGCAAAGAAAAATATGTCCTTTGCCGATGTCGAGATGACGGCGAACGCGACGATCACCGATGCAAATCTGGCGGAAGCGGCCATGGGGCAGCCGCTGAACGACGGCAATTTCACGCTGGCGCTCGATAGGGACGGGCTCGAGATGAAAGGCACGGGCCTGTTTGCCGATGTGCCGCTCGATATCCGCTGGCTCGAATGGTTCGAGCACGAAACGCTTAACAACAGTTTCGAGGTTGCCGGTTGGACGACAGTCGATGAAGTCGCAAAGATCGGACTCGATCTCGATCCGTTTGTGAGGGGGCCGGTCGGGTTCGGCGTTACCTATACGAACTATGACAGCGGCATCAGCGAGGTCGCGACCAATCTCGATCTGGTCGACGCGATAATCGCATTGCCGGTGATCGACTATACGAAACCCGCCGGCGAACCTGGCACGGCCAGTTTTGTTGTCGAGATGGTAGGCGGCAACCCGGCTTCGTTGCGCGAACTTGCGGTCAACGCGAACGGCCTGACCGCGACGGGGGGTGTTCAATTCGATCCGGCGACAGGATCGCTGGCGCGCGTTGATTTCGGCCAGCTCGATGTGTCGGGCAGTACGCTCACGAATGTGGCGATCGTTGTCGCGGGTCCGCGCACCGATGTCGTGCTGGGCGGCGGCATCCTGAATGCCGAACCCTTTATCGGCGAAGACGCTGAAAAGGCCGTCGAGGAAGCACCGGCCGAGGAGGAATCCGCCGAGCCGGAGATGGTCGAGAAAATCGAAGAGACCGAAGAGCAGTTGCCCCCATTTACATTGCAGGCAGAGCAGCTCGACCGAATCATTCTCGGCGACGGCCGCACACTCGAGAACGCGCGGATCAAGCTGCACAATCAGGGCGATTACTGGGAATGGCTCGAGCTCGACGGCACGCTCGGTGCCGACAATCCGATCATGGTGCGCTATGTGCCGACCACGGAGGGAACGCACGAGCTTGCGATCGAGGCGGCGGATGCCGGCGCCACCCTCAGCGCTTTCAATTTCACCGATTCAATCGTTGGCGGACGACTGACAATTACCGGCGTGAGCGTCGACACCGAACCGGACCGGCCGATCCGAGGGCGTGTGAACATCACCCAATTTCGACTCACCAATGCTCCCGGCATCGCGCGCTTGCTGTCCGTCGCGACGCTGACCGGGCTGGTCGATGCGCTGACCGGCGAGGGGTTCCTCTTCACCGGCCTGCGCGCCGATTTCGAGAAAGCCGGGGGGCGGATCGCAATCGACGATTTCCGCGCTCACGGACCCTCGATCGGCGTCACGGCCGATGGCTGGATCGATACCGAAGAAGATCGCATCGCCCTCAAGGGCACGCTGGTGCCCGCTTATGCGTTCAACAGCATTCTCGGCAACATCCCGGTGATCGGGACGCTCCTGCAGGGCGGCAAGGGCGAGGGATTGTTCGCGGCAACTTTTTCGGCGACGGGCAAATTGAGCGAGCCGCAATTCTCTTACAACCCGTTGGCCGCACTGGCGCCGGGGTTCCTGCGCGAACTGTTTGAGGTCGGAGAGCCGACCGATGTCTCTCCGGCCCCTGCTGAACCGGTGGAGCCGACCGAGCGCTAAGGTCTAGCCTGCGCGCACCAGCGCGTGGCGTTTCTTGCCGGCCGAGAGTTTGATGTGACCCTCCGCGGTCAGATCCGCCAGCGTCACCTTGCGGTTTTCATCGCCGAGCGGGCTGTCGTTCAGCCGCGCCCCGCCGCCGCGTACCAGCCGGCGCGCTTCGCCGTTGCTCGCGGCGAGCCCGGCCTCGCGAAACAGCTCATAGACCGGCACGCCGTCCAACAAGCGGTGGCGCGCGATGTCGATGCTCGGCAGCTCGCCACCGGTCCCGCCCTGCTCGAAAACGCGGTGCGCCGTGTCGGCCGCGGCGATCGCCGCGGCCTTGCCATGAGCGAGCGCGGTGACTTCGGTCGCAAGCCGGACTTTCGCCTCGTTGATGCCCGCGCCTTCGAGCCGTTCGAGTGTCGCGATCTCGTCGAGCGGCAGATCGGTGAAGAGGCGCAGGAAGCGGCCGACATCGGCATCTTCCGCGTTTCGCCAGTATTGCCAGAAATCGTAGGGGCTCAGCCGGTCTGCATTGAGCCAGACGGCGCCCGTTGCGGTCTTGCCCATTTTCTGGCCGGCACTCGTCGTGAGCAGCGGACAGGTGAGACCGTGCAGCGTGCGATCGTCGATGCGCCGTCCGAGTTCGACGCCGTTCACGATGTTGCCCCATTGATCGGAGCCGCCCATCTGCAAACTGCAATCGTGGCGCCGCGCAAGCTCGAGGAAATCGTACGCCTGGAGGATCATGTAGTTGAATTCGAGAAACGATAGCGGTTGCTCGCGCTCGAGCCGCAGTTTCACGCTGTCGAAGCTCAGCATCCGGTTGACCGAGAAATGCCGTCCAACGTCGCGCAGGAATTCGATGTAGCCGAGCCTGTCCAGCCATTCGGCGTTGTTCACCATCACGGCGTCGGTCGGGCCGTCGCCGAAGGTGAGGTAACTGGTAAAGCAGCGGCGGATGCTCGCGAGATTGGCGTCGATATCCGCTTCGGTCAGCATGCGGCGGGCTTCGTCCTTGCCGGAGGGATCGCCAACCTTGGTCGTTCCGCCGCCCATCAGCACGATCGGCTTGTGCCCGTGCTGCTGCAGCCGGCGCAGCATCATGATCGAAAGGAGATGACCGACATGCAGGCTGTCGCCGGTGGCGTCATAGCCGACATAGGCGACGACCCGGCCGCCCGCGGCCTGTGCATCGAGCCCTGCGAGGTCCGTGCATTGATGCAGGTAACCCCTTGCGACGATCTCGCGCAGAAATGACGATTTCGGGTCGGTCATATTCGTTCCGTGGCGGACGCCGATTGCCGGCCGGAAAGCCGGATTCCCGTTGGCGGCGGCTTGCCGGGCGGGCCGCGTCATGTAACACATCGGCCGATCCGCGCTCAATCCGAGGCCCGCATGCAGCGTTCCGATACCCCGGTTTCGGGTCCGATCCGCGCCATCGGGCTGATGAGCGGCACGTCCTGCGACGGCATCGATGCGGCGCTGATCGAAACCGACGGCGAACAAATGCTTCGCACCGGCCCGGGCCTGACCACACCCTACGATCGCCCGTTCGCGGCGAAGCTGACCGGGCTGATGGCCGGTGAGGGGGATGCGGCCGAGATCGAGGCCGAGCTCACAAGGCGTCATGCCGATCTCGTCCGGACGCTGCTCAAGACGGCGCGGCTAGAGGCGAGCGATGTTGCGCTCGTCGGATTTCATGGCCAGACGATCCGCCACGAACCGCATCGTCGGCGTACCTGGCAGATCGGCGATGGCGCCTTGCTGGCCGCCCTGACCGGCATCGATGTGATCAACGATTTCCGGACCGCCGATGTCGTAGCCGGCGGTCAGGGTGCGCCCTTCGCGCCGCTCTACCACGCGGCATTGGCGGGTGCGCTCGAGCGTCCGCTCGCCGTGCTCAATCTCGGTGGCGTCGGCAATGTGACGTGGATTGGAAGCGGCGACGTGCTGCTGGCGTTCGATACCGGGCCGGGCAATGCGCTGATCGACGACTGGTGCCGTGCGCGTATCGGCGAGAGCTGCGATCACGGCGGGCGGCTTGCCGCGTCCGGACGTGTCGACGAAGGGGTGCTCGCGCGGATGATGGATCATTCCTACTTCATGGCGCCGGCCCCGAAATCGCTCGATCGCAACGATTTCACGCTCGATCTGGCGCATTCTCTTTCGACCGCCGATGGCGCCGCGACCCTGACCGAATTTACCGCCGCGTCCGTCGCGGCGGCACTTGCGCAGATGCCGGCCGCACCCAGACGCTGGCTGGTGACCGGTGGCGGGCGGCACAATCCGACGATCATGGCGGCACTCGCGCGTCGGCTCGGCGTACCGGTCGATCCGGTCGAATCCGTCGGCTGGGATGGCGATCTGATCGAAGCGCAGGCCTTCGGCTATCTCGCTGTGCGCAGCCTGCGCGGGCTACCGCTCAGTGTGCCGGGAACGACCGGCGTCCCCGTGCCGACGGAGGGCGGGCGATTGCACGCAAGACCGGTCGCCTGATCCGAAACGCCAGGCGTGATCAGCGCGCCTTCGCTTTTTCCTTCTCGCGCTCGGGCGGTGCCGGCTGCGCTTCGGGATCGAAGTTCACGAGATATTCCTTCACTTCGCGTCCCACGCGCTCGAGATGATCGGTGAAGAAATGGTCGGCGCCGCGGATTGTGCGGTAGTCGATCGCGATGCCGCGCTGCGATTTGAGCTTGTTGACCAGCTTGTCGACGCCTTCGGCCGCTGCGACTTCGTCCTTGTCGCCGCGCAGGATCAGGCCCGAGGCCGGGCAGGGCGCAAGGAAATCGAACGAGAAGGTTGAGTTGGCCGGCGGTGCCACCGAGATGAACGCTGTGATTTCCGGCCGGCGCATCAGAAGCTGCATGCCGATCCAGGCGCCGAACGAGAACCCCGCGATCCAGCAATAAGGCGCATCGGGATTGTGCGCCTGTAGCCAGTCGAGCGCCGAGGCCGCATCCGACAACTCGCCCTCGCCGCGATCGAACTTGCCTTCGCTGCGGCCGACGCCACGGAAGTTGAACCTGAGCGCCGAGAAGCCCTGCTGCGCGAAGGTATGGAACAGGGTGTAGACGACCTTGTTGTTCATCGTCCCGCCATAGAGCGGGTGGGGATGGAGCACGAGCGCGATCGGCGCATTCGGCTTCTTGGCCGGCAGATAGCGACCTTCGAGCCGTCCGGCCGGGCCGATCATGATTACGTCTGGCATCGATTAACCATTCTGCTGGCGCTTGCGCGCGGGCTTAATACCCACTGTCTGAGTAGGTTATAGGGCGGCTTTGCCGGCTGTTGGGGGCATTATACTTGACCAATTTGCTCAGGATACCTATACCTAACCTACAGGCTATCCCCGAGGCCAGCGCGGCACCGGTAACATTTACGGAATGACAGATGTTTTTCAAGAACTTGCGCGAAGAGCTCGATTCCATGATGCGACGCGATCCGGCAGCCCGGTCGCGCCTCGAAGTCGCACTCTTATACCCGGGTTTTCACGCCGTGGTCATCTATCGTGCGAGCCATGGCTTGTGGCGGATGGGCTGGCGCCTGCCGGCCCGCTGGTTGTCCCAGGTTGCGCGGTTTTTGACCGGGATCGAGATCCATCCGGGCGCGGTCATCGGCCGGCGCCTGTTCATCGACCATGGCATGGGGCTGGTGATCGGCGAAACGGCGGAAATCGGCGACGATGTCGTACTCTATCAGGGCGTGACGCTCGGCGGCATCGCGCCCTCGATCAATTCTGCCTCCCAGATCGACCATAAGCGGCATCCGACTATCGGCAATGGCGCGATCATCGGTTCCGGCGCGCAGGTGCTGGGCCCGATCACGGTGGGCGAGAACGCCCGCGTGGGTGCCAATGCCGTCGTCATCAAGGATGTGCGCGGCGGCTGCGCGGTCGTCGGGGTGCCGGCGAAAGTCGTCATTTCGAAGGATTGCGGGCCGGAATTCCTGGCCTATGGCACGCCGACCGGCGATCTGCCGGATCCGGTGGCCCGCGCGATCGCCGAGCTGCGCGATCAGGTGACAGCGGCCAATGAACGGATTGCCGAACTCGAACGGCAGGCCGCGTCGCGCGGTACGGCCGCCGATGACGAGACGAGAGCCGATCGGGCGTCGCTTCGGCGCCATGCCGAAGGTTAAGGCCAAAAGGATTCAGGAAGGAGCGGTACCGTGAAACTCAGTACCAAGGGTCGCTATGCCGTCATGGCGCTGGTCGATCTCGCCTTTCACAGCAATGACGGGAAGCCGGTCGCGCTGGCGGATATCGCCGGACGGCAGGAAATTTCGCTGTCCTATCTCGAGCAGCTTTTCGCGAAGCTGCGTCGCGGCGGGCTGGTGCGCAGCGTGCGCGGCCCCGGCGGCGGCTATCTGCTCGCGCGTCCCGCCACGGATCTGCGCATCTCGGATGCGATCCTCGCGGTCGACGAGCCGATCCATGCGACGCGCTGTTCGCCCGGTTCGCCGGTCGGCTGTCAGAGCAACAAGAGCCGCTGCCTCACGCATGATCTGTGGGAAGAGCTCGGCAACCAGATTCACCTGTTTCTCAGTTCGGTTTCGCTCGCCGATGTGTGCGAGCGCCGGGTACTCGGTTCCAGCGGCGTCAATCATCGCGAGACGCGCCCCGAATCGCAGCCCGGCGGCAATGCCGTGGCGGCCGAGTGAGCGACGGATCGGAACCGGGACGTGACGATGCGCCAGGCCGCCTATCTCGATTACAACGCGACGGTTCCGCTGCGCCCGCAGGCGCGCGCGGCGCTGGTCGCTGCGCTCGATAGCGTCGGCAACGCCTCGTCGATCCATCGTTTCGGTCGGCTGGCACGGCGCACGATTGAAGATGCGCGCGAACAGCTTGCCGCGTTTCTCAATGTCTTGCCGCGGCAGATCGTCTTCACCGCCGGTGCGACGGAAGCGAATAGCGGCGCGTTGCGCGCGACCGGACGGCGGCGCGTTCTGGCTGGTGCGACCGAGCATCCCTCGGTGCTGGCTGCATCGCCGGCCATCGAAATCGTTTCGGTCGACAGCGCCGGCGTAGTCGACCTCGCGCATTTGTCCGCGATGCTCGTCGCAAACACGGAACCCGCTCTGGTCTCGATCATGGCGGCGAACAACGAGACCGGCACGATCCAGCCGGTCGCCGACGCAGCCGCGATCGCGCACGATGCGGGTGCGATCCTGCATTGCGACGCGGTACAGGCGGCGGGCCGGATTCCGCTTGATTTTCCGGCCCTGAATGCCGATCTGATGAGTGTGTCCTCGCATAAAATGGGTGGCCCGACCGGCATCGGTGCGCTGGTGATTCGCGACGGTCTTGCACTGGAGCCGCTGTTGCGTGGCGGCGGGCAGGAACTGGGCCGGCGCGCGGGAACAGAGAATGTTGCGGCGATCGCCGGATTCGGTGCGGCAGCGGTTGTGGCGGGCGCGGAACTGGCCAGCGAACGGTACCGCGTGGCGGCGTTGCGCGATCGGCTCGAAAACGAAATACGGGCCATCGCGCCGGCAGTGAGAATTTTCGGCAACGATGCCGAACGCTTGCCGAATACCAGTTGCTTCGGCCTCGCCGGTCTCGCCAGCGACGTTCAGGTAATCGCGCTCGATTTGGCCGGCATTGCGGTCAGTGCGGGCGCGGCCTGCAGTTCCGGCAAGGTCGCCGGCTCGCATGTATTGGGCGCGATGGGCGTCAAGCCGGATGTTGCGAATGCCGCGATCCGGGTCAGCCTCGGCTGGCAGAGCACGCAGGCGGATGTGGACAGGTTTCTCGATGCGTGGCGCGCATTGGCAACCCGCGACGATGTTGGAACGGCCGTGGCACCGGCCGCCTGATTTGGTTTGTTGAAGGGAGAACCGACGTTATGACGATCGATAGGATGGCGACGAGTGGGGCTGCGATGAGCGGCACCCAGGCCGGCAACAACAAGCCGCATCTGCCGATCTATCTCGACTATCAGGCGACGACCCCGACCGACCCGCGGGTGGTCGAGAAAATGCTGCCGTATTTCACGGAGAAATTCGGCAATCCGCATTCGCGGAACCACCATCATGGCTGGGAAGCGGAAGAGGCGATCGAAACCGCGCGCGCGCAGGTCGCGTCGATCATCGGCGCGGATCCGCGCGAAGTGATCTTTACCTCGGGCGCGACCGAATCGAACAACATCGCGATCAAGGGCGTGCTGCGGTTCCACAAGGATCGTCGCAACCATCTGATTACCGTCGTGACCGAGCATAAATGCGTGCTCGAAAGCGCGCGCCACATGGAAATGGAAGGCTGCGAGGTTACCTATCTGCCGGTCGAGCAGAACGGCCTGGTCGATCTCGACCGGCTGCGCGCGGCGATCACCGACAAGACGGCTTTGGTCTCGATCATGGCGGTCAACAACGAGATCGGCGTGATCCAGCCGCTCAAGGAGATCGGCGCGCTGTGCCGCGAGAAGGGTGTCTATTTCCACACCGACGCCGCGCAGGCGGTCGGCAAGATCGCGCTCGACGTGAATGCGATGAACATCGACCTGATGAGCATCTCCGGTCACAAGCTGTACGGCCCCAAGGGTGTTGGCGCGCTTTATGTGCGCCGCAAGCCGCGGGTCCGTCTGGAAGCGCTGATCCATGGCGGCGGCCAGGAACGCGGTCTGCGTGCCGGTACACTGCCGACACCGCTCTGCGTCGGGCTCGGCGAGGCCTGTGCGATCGCGGAACGCGAAATGCCGGCGGAAGCGGAACGGCTGCGCTATCTGCGCGACCGGATGCTCAAGGGCATTACCAAGGCACTGCCGGAAGTCTATGTGAACGGCGATCTGGAGAACCGGATCCCCGGCAACCTCAACATCTCGTTCGCCTATGTCGAGGGCGAAGGGCTGATGATGGGCATCAAGAACCTGTCGGTATCGTCCGGCTCGGCCTGCACCTCGGCCTCGCTGGAACCGTCTTATGTGTTGCGCGCGCTCGGCGTCGAGGAAGAACTGGCACATACCTCGATCCGCTTCGGACTTGGACGGTTTACGACCGAACAGGATGTGGACTATGCAATCGAGCATGTCGTCGCGGCCGTGCGGCGTCTGCGCGAGTTGAGCCCGCTCTGGGAAATGGCACAGGCGGGTATCGACATCAAATCCATTCAGTGGGCCGAGCACTGATCACGACGTAACGGGAGACTGAGACATGGCATATAGCAAGGAACTGCTCGAGCATTACGACAATCCGCGGAATGTCGGAACGCTCGACAAGGAAGACAAAGCGGTCGGCACCGGCCTGGTCGGCGCGCCGGCCTGCGGCGACGTGATGAAGCTGCAGATCAAGGTTGGTGTCGACGGGCGAATCGAAGACGCGAAGTTCAAGACCTTCGGCTGCGGTTCGGCGATCGCGTCGAGCTCGCTCGCGACCGAATGGATCAAGGGCAAGTCGATCGACGATGCCGAGCAGATCAAGAACACCGAAATCGCGCAGCATCTCTCGCTGCCGCCGGTGAAGATCCACTGCTCGGTTTTGGCCGAGGACGCGATCAAGGCGGCGATCCGCGACTATCGCGAGAAGAACGGCCGGACGGCCGGTTCGGCGCAGACCGCCGACGCGGCAGAGTAGTCGGCAACAAAGGTGAGTAACGGCGTTATGGCGGCAGAAGGCAGTGTGATGGCGACGGCAGGCAGCAGCGAAGCGGCAGAGGCGCCGGCACGCGCGCCGCGCGTAAGAAAGCCGATCCAGGCGATGCTCGTGACCGAGAGCGCGGCCGCACGCGTGCGCGCGCTGATCGACGGTCGCGGCAAGCCGACGGCCGGCATTCGCATCGGCGTGCGCAGCAAGGGTTGTTCGGGCCTGTCCTACACGCTCGAGTTCGCCGACGAAAAATCGCCGTTCGACGAGATGGTCGATGCGCATGGCGTCACGCTGCTCATCGATCCGAAGGCGATGATGTTCATTCTCGGTACCGAGATGGACTATGTCGAAGAGCAGATGCAGTCGGGCTTCGTCTTTCGCAATCCCAACGAAAAGGGCCGTTGCGGCTGCGGCGAGTCTTTCCACGTATAAAGCGATTGCGGACAGGCTCGCGCGCCGGCCCGGCGGGCCGGGCGGCGTGATCGCCATTTTCGCAATCGGCGCAGCGAGGCAGCGGACGGGACGATGAACGACACGGCAGCCGACAGAACATCTGCGGGCCCGGGCGCCGGCTCGGGCGCATCGATCGGAAGCTGCTGGTCCTGTCACGGGCCGGTCGATCCGGTTGCGTTGTTCTGTCATGTCTGCGGTGCGGTTCAGCCACCCGGCGCGGGCGATCATTTCAAGCGGCTCGGTCTTACACAGCGCTTCGATCTCGATCCCGCCGAAATCGGCCGACGCTATGTCGCCTTTCAACAGCGTTTGCATCCCGACCGCTTCGCCGGCAAATCCGCACGCGAACGCGCGATCGCCGAACTGCATGCGGTCAGCCTCAACGAGGCGCATGAAACGCTGAAAGATCCCCTCCGGCGCGGCGCCTACCTGCTGCAGCTCGCCGGACGGGCGTCGCCCACGGCCGAGAACCGTACGATCGACGATCCGGCTCTGCTGATGGAAACCATGGAACGGCGCGAAGCGCTGTCCGAGGCGACCAGTATTGCCGGCGTGGTCGCGCTTGCCGAGGCGGCCGCTTCCGATGAGATCGCGCTGCTCGATGCGCTCAAGGCGGCGTTCGCTGCCGACGATCTCGATGCGGCGACCGACCGGCTCACGCGGCTCCGCTATCTGCGCAAGTTCGCGGAAGAGGCGCGGGCTCGGCGCGCGGTGCTGGCGGAGACCGCACCGTGAGCATGGCGTTGTTGCAAATCCACGAGCCGGGCGAAACGCCGACGCCGCATGAGGGCGATCGCGGCATGGCGATCGGCATCGATCTCGGCACCACAAATTCGGTCGTCGCGATTGCTCAGAACGAGACGCCGGAAGTGCTGCGCGACATGCACGGCACCGGCATGGTGCCCTCGGTCGTGCATTACGGCGCCGATGGTTCGGTCAAGGTCGGCAGCGCCGCTATGGCGCTGATGCCGGAAGACCCGGCCAATACGGTCGCCTCGATCAAGCGGCTGATGGGTCGCGGCCTCGCCGACATCAAATCGCTGGCCGGCACGCTGCCTTATGTCGTCGCGGCCGCCGAAGGCAAGGATGGCGGCAAAGGTGGCATGGTGCGGCTCGATGTGGCGGGTCGTCGGCTGACGCCGGTCGAAATCTCCGCCGACATTCTGCGCGCACTGAAGGCGCGCGCCGAAGAACGCACCGGCCTCACGGTCGACCGCGCGGTGATCACCGTGCCGGCCTATTTCGACGATGCGGCGCGCACCGCGACGCGCGATGCGGCACGGCTGGCCGGACTTGAAGTTCTGCGTCTCGTCAATGAACCCACCGCGGCGGCTTTGGCCTATGGTCTCGATAGCGGTGCCGAAGGCCTCTACGCGATCTACGATCTCGGCGGCGGCACATTCGATCTTTCGCTGCTCCGGTTGGAGAAGGGCGTATTCCAGGTCGTTGCAACCGGCGGCGACGCGGCGCTTGGTGGCGACGATTTCGATCACGCGATCGCCGAGCGACTGCTCGCCGAACGCGGCATCACCGCGCCCGACATCCGCTCCGTCCGCGCGGCGCTTTCCAGTGCGCGGCGCATCAAGGAAGCGTTGACCGATGCCGAGAGCGCGACCGGCACTCTGGATATTGCCGGCGGGCGCAGCGAGCATCGGCTCGATCGCACGACCTTCGAAACCATGATCGCACCGCTGGTCGCGCGAACCGTCCGCATCTGCGAGAACGTCATCGCCGACGCGGGTGTAAAACCCGGCGATATTGCCGGCGTCGTGCTGGTCGGCGGATCGACGCGGGTGCCGCTGGTGCGCGCCCGGGTCGAAGCATCGTTCGGCAAGCCGCCGCTTGCCGACATCGATCCCGATGAGGTGGTCGCGGTCGGTGCCGCGTTGCAGGCGCGCGCGCTCACTTTGGGTGAGGGCACGCTGCTGCTCGACGTGACGCCGCTCTCGCTCGGCATGGAAACGATGGGCGGCATCGTCGAGAAAGTGATCCCGCGCAACACGCCGATCCCGGTCTCGATGGCGCAGGAATTTACGACCTATCAGGACGGCCAGACCGGCATGATGTTCCATGTCGTGCAGGGCGAACGCGAGACCGTCGACGAATGTCGTTCGCTGGCGCGGTTCGAGTTGACCGGTATTCCGCCGATGCCCGCTGGTGGCGCGCGCATTCGCGTCACCTTCGGGCTCGACGCCGATGGGCTGCTGACGGTCAGCGCCGCCGAGCGCACGACCGGCACCAGCGCACGGATCGAAGTGAAGCCGTCCTATGGCCTCGACGAAGACGAGATGATCGAGATGCTGCGCGCGAGCATGATCCATGCGGTCGACGACATGAACCGCCGCCTTTTGATCGAGGCGCGGGTCGAGGCGACCCGGGTTCTGGCGGCGCTCGATTCCGCGCTCCGGGCCGATGGGGCGCTGGCCAGGCCGGCCGAGCGCGATGCCATGCAGGCGGTGGCCGCGAGGCTGAAAAAGGCCGCCGAGGGCGACGACCGCGACCTGATCAACGGCCTGGTCGAGGAGCTCGAAAGGGTCGGCAAACCCTTTGCCCAGCGCCGGATCGATCGGGCCATCAACGCGGCGCTCTCGGGCCACAGCCTTGACGAGGTCGAGGCCGGTATGGCACCGGAGACCGCCCGCGATGAGGTGTCCCCCGGGGCGTCCAGTGGGGCGTCTGCCCCACACAGCCATTAATGATGCGGACCAGCCGCGGACGGAGATTTCGACTATGCCGAAGATGACCTTCCTCCAGACCGACGGGACCCGTCTCGATGTCGACGCGCCGGTCGGTCTTTCGGTGCTCGAGATCGCGCACCGGAACAATATCGACCTGGAAGGCGCCTGCGAGGGTTCGCTTGCCTGTTCGACCTGCCACGTCGTGGTCGACCAGGAATGGTACGATCTCTTGAAGGAAGCGTCCGAAGACGAAGAGGACATGCTCGATCTCGCCTTCGGCCTGACCCATACCTCGCGGCTCGGCTGCCAGATCATCATGACCGAGGAACTCGACGGGTTGACCGTGCGTCTGCCGACCGGTACCCGCAACATGATGCTCGAGAGCTGAGGCCGGTCGGATGGGTCTGCGCTGGACCGACGTCACCCGCATCGCCGAAGAACTCGAAGACCGTCATCCCGATGTCGACGTCGTGAACCTGCGTTTCACGGATCTCTGGAAATGGGTGCAGGAACTGCCCGATTTCGCCGACGATCCGAACCGCTCCAACGAAAAGATTCTTGAGGCGATCCAGGCGGCCTGGCTCGAAGAGCGCGACTGACTGTCCGCGCGGGCACTCCCAGACAATGACTGTAGCGAATTCCGAACGGCTGATTCGGCCGCAGCGTGGTGCCTTTCTCGGCGGTCCGATCGGTCGCATCGTTGCACGTCCCTGGTTCGATCCGGTCATGCTCTGGTCGCTGCGCCGCCAGGCCTTCCCGAGTTCGCGACTATGGGCGGCAGCGCTCGCGGCCGAGGGCGACCGCGACCGCTTCCTTGCCGAAATCGGCCGCGCGCCGGCGCGCATGCCCTCGCGGTCGGCTTTGCAACGCGCGGTGCAACCGATCGCGGCGGCGAATGACGCATTCCGCACGGCGGATCGCGCCTGGCTGGAAGGATTCTTCGGTGTCGATACAACACAAGGCCGATTGATCGACCTCGAACGTGCGTGGCGCCACGCAAGCCACAGCCGGTTTGCCTCGCGCCGCCATGTCGTGCCGCTGGTCCGGTCGATCCGCCCGCCGTCGGTTCGCTTTGCCATTCCCGGTATCGACGATGTGGCCGCGCGCTTCGATCCGGCGAAACCGCTCCGCATTGAACCACCCGCCGCGACGATGCGGTTGGAAACATCGCGGCGGATCGCAACGAATCTCGGCACCGAATACTGGCTGCGTGCGCCATCGCCGATGTCGGGCGACACGTTCTGGGTACATGTCTATGAACCGGACAATGTCGAGAATCCGCCGACCGCGATTCTCTGTCACGGCCTCGGCGTCGAAACCGAGATGATGAACGGTGTTGTCGATTCCACGCTGTGCCTGCTTCGCCGTGGCATCCGTGTCGTGCATCCGAGCGCACCCGGCCATAACCGGCGTTGCGCCCCCGGCTGGTATGGCGGTGAACAGATGCTCGCGACCCAGCCGATCGGTGCCATCGAAATGCTGCAGGCGGCATCGGTCGAGCTCGGCATGCTGATTCGCTGGGCGCGTGCGGCGAGCCACGGTGCGCCGGTTGCGCTTGGCGGGACCAGTCTCGGTGCGCTGACGACGCAGTTCATGGCGGATCGATCGCGCGACTGGCCCGGCGAATGCCGCCCGGATTTCCTCCTGCTCGCGACGAGCTCGGCTTTGGCCGGCACGCTCTCCTACGATTCGAGCTTGGCGGCCGCGGTCGGGCTGCCGGCGGCGCTGACCGCGCAGGGCTGGACCCGGGAGACGCTTGCGCGCCTTGCCTCGTTCACGGATCCCGCCGGCCCGGCACCTTTGCAGCCCGAACGGATCTTCATGCTGCTGGGCTCGCGCGACACGGTCACGCCTTACGATGGCGGGGTGGTGCTGGCGAAGCTCTGGGATCTGCCGGTGGCGAACGTGTTTCTTGCCGATCGGGGTCATTTTTCGGCGGCCATCGGCCTCCTGTTCGACGCCGGCCCTTACGATGCCCTGGCCGATGCCCTCTGCGGCGGTTGAACCACCCGGGGCCGGGTCTTAGTTTCTGGCTATGGAAAAGCTCGATCTTGGCCTCGCGCCGGGCGCGCGGGTCGTCGTTGCAATGTCGGGCGGCGTCGATTCCTCGGTGACCGCGGCGCTGCTCAAGGAAGCCGGCTACGACACGGTCGGGCTGACCCTGCAGCTCTACGACCATGGCGTCGCGGTCGGACGCAAGGGCGCCTGCTGTGCGGGTCAGGACATTCACGATGCGCGGCGTGTCGCCGACCGGCTCGGTATGGCGCATTACGTGCTCGATCACGAGGCGCGCTTTCGCGCCGACGTGATGGAGGATTTCGCCGATTCCTATCTGGCGGGCGAGACGCCGATCCCCTGCGTGCGCTGCAACCAGCGCACCAAGTTCCGCGACCTGCTCGGCATCGCGCGCGATTTGGGCGCCGCGGCACTCGCGACCGGCCATTATGTGCGCCGCGTGATGGGGCGCGACGGACCCGAACTTCATCGCGCGGCCGACGCATCGCGCGACCAGAGCTATTTCCTGTTCGCCACGACGCCGGCGCAGCTCGATTTCTTGCGCTTCCCGCTCGGCGCGCTCGACAAGCGCGAGACGCGCGCGCTCGCCGAACGATACGGGCTCGATGTCGCGGCAAAGCCCGACAGCCAGGATATCTGTTTCGTGCCGCAGGGCCGCTATGTCGATGTCGTCGCGCGGCTGCGCCCCGGTGCGATCGAACCGGGCGAGATCGTGCATCTTGACGGTCGCGTGCTCGGCCGGCATGAGGGTGTGATCGGTTACACGGTCGGGCAGCGCCGCGGCCTCGGCCTCGTCGATCCGTCGATGCCCGGCGATCCGCTCTATGTCGTGCGACTTGAGCCGGAGCAGCAGCGTGTCGTCGTCGGTCCGCGCGCCGCGCTCGGTGTCGATGAAATCGGGTTGCGCGAAGTGAACTGGCTCAAGGGAACGCCGCCGCCTGCGGACGGGTTGCCGGTCTCGGCCAGGGTACGTTCGGCGATGGCGCCCGCGGCCGCGCGGGTGATGCCCGATTTCACCGTGCGCTTCGAGCAGCCGCATGAAGGCGTCGCACCGGGCCAGGCCTGCGTCGTCTATGACGGCGAGCGCGTGCTCGGCGGCGGCTTCATTCGCCGCGCGGCAGCCGAAGGCGCGATGCGCGCCTCGTCGCGTGTGGGGGAGCCGGTCGTTGCAGATCTCGGGCGCGTGTCACGCCTGAGTGTCGGGTAGGTCGCCGCAGTGACACGAAACGGGCCTCTCGCCTGGCCCGGCCGTTTTCGCCCGGCATTCCGTACCCTGCCGCCGCCGCAGCTCTTTCTGGTCGCAATCGCCTTTGTTCTCTGCTGTGCCATCGTCGCGGCGACGCAGGCCGCCGAGAACGAACCGGCGAACGAGGAAATCGCACCGCTGCCCGACGCACTCCGCTATGAGGTCGCGCTCGAGGGTGTCGACAAGAAATCCGGAATCGGCAAGCTGCTGATCGACGTGTCCGAACTGATCCGGCTCAAGGGCTCGCCGCCGGCGAGTCTCGCGGGGCTCGATCGGCGTACCTCGACCGACCTCGAGAATTTTGCGCTCGCCCTGCGGTCCGACGGCTATTACGGCTACAAACTCACTTACACGATCGACGAGAATGTGGATCCGGTTCTGGTCACGCTCGAGATCGACACCGGGCCGGTCTATCGGCTCGAGCAATACCGTATTGACTATGTCGGCTCGGAGCCGCCACCACCCCCCGAGATCGCCGATCTCAGTGCGCTCGGCCTCAGGTTCGACATGCGCGCTCGCGCGGATCTGATCAAACAGGCAGAGGTGAAATTGCTGCGGCAGCTCGCCGATGCGGCGCGGCCTCTGGCAACGATCACCGACAGCGAAATCCTGGTCGATCATGCCAAGAGTACGATGCGCGTCACATTGACCGTCGATCCCGGCCTGGTCACGCAGTTCGGGCCGATGGCCTATGAAGGACTGACCGACGTCGATACCGCTTATCTCGAACGCCTGGTGCCGTGGGAGGAGGGATCACCCTACGATCAGCGTAAGGTCGACGATTATCGCCGCCGTCTCTCCGAAACCGAGCTGTTCGAAAGCGTAACCGTGGAGCCGGCCGCGACCGCGGGGGCGGACGGGTCGCTGCCGATGCAGGTCAGTACCGTCGAATCCAAGCATCGCACCATCGGCGCCACGCTGAGCTATTCGACCGATATCGGACCGGGCACGACCATCTTCTGGGAACATCGCAACGCTTTCTCGGAAGGCGAGAAGGTTCGGCTCGAGCTCGATCTCTCGCCCGTGCGCCAGGTGTTCGATGCGCTGATGCGAAAGCCCGCCTTCCGGCGCATCGATCAGGCACTGCTTTTGCAGGCGACGGCGACGCATGAAGACGACGATGCATTCGAAGAAAACTCGCTGCGCTTCTTCAGCGGCCTCGAGCGCGAGCAGAACGAACACTGGACCCTGATGGGCGGCGCCGAACTGGAGTTCGCCGAGATCACCGATGTCGCGAACGGTTACGAAAAATATATCATCTTTGGGCTGCCGCTCGGCGCGCGTTATGACGGCACCGACAATCTGCTCGATCCGACCGAGGGCAGCCGCCTCTATTTGACCGGCACGCCGACCGTCGTGACGTTCGAGGAGACGCACAGCTATCTGGCGCTGGACGCCATCGCCTCGACCTACATATCGCCGTTCGAGGGCGATCGCGTCATCTTCGCGATGCGCGGCCGGCTCGGCTCCATCGTCGGTACCGGCCCGAACAACGTGCCGGCCAATCGCCGCTTTTACTCGGGCGGTGGCGGATCGGTGCGCGGCTACGAGGCCCGCTCGATCGGTCCGCTTGCCTCGAACAACGATCCGCTCGGCGGCAACTCGGTCTGGGAGATCGGCATCGAAGCGCGCATCAAGCTGACCGACGATATCGGCGTCGTGCCGTTCCTCGATGCCGGGCAGGTCGGCCGCGACAGCTTGCCGCCGTTCTCGGAAACGCCGCTGGTCGCGGCGGGTATCGGCGCGCGCTATTACACCAGCTTCGGGCCGATCCGGTTCGACGTCGCCTTTCCGCTCAACGGACGCGATAGCGACAAAGCTTTCCAGTTCTATGTCAGCATCGGTCAGGCTTTCTGATGCGCGGCCCCTCAATGCGCCCTCTTCGCATCCTGCGCTTCGCGGCCTTGACGATCGGCGTCCTGCTCGCGCTCGTCGCGGGCGCTGCCATCGCGCTCGATACCGCCTGGGGCAAGCGCATGCTGCTGGCGCAGCTCGGATCCTGGCTCGCGCAGGACAAGATTGCGCTCGAGACAGAGGGCGTCGCGGGCAGCATCTGGGACCGGTTCACGATCGACAGCATCGTCCTGTCGGACGAGAGCGGCATTTTCGCAACGATCGACGACCTGGTCTTCGACTGGCAACCGTCGCGCTTGTTCGCCGGCGAACTCGCGATCGAGACACTGGCGGCAGACCGCGTTGCGGTCGATCGGCTGCCGCCGGTCCCAACGGCAAGCGAGCCCGAGCCGGATAGCGGGCCGTTGCTGCCGGAGCCGCCGCTCGACATCCGGATCGATGCGTTCGAGATCGGCATGCTGCAGATCGGTTCGGCGCTGGCCGGCGAGGCGGCCGAGCTGACCGTCTCCGGTAACGGCGCCGTCTCGTCGCTCGCGCAGCTGCGGATTCATCTCGATGCAAGACGGCTCGACGGTGTCGCAGCCGAGGCACGGCTCGATGTCGAATTCGATGCCGCCGAAAACCATCTCCTGCTCGACGGAAGGCTGGTCGAACCCGAAGGCGGCGTGATCGCGCATGCGCTCGGGCTCGAAGCTGCGCCGGCGCTGACCGCCACGCTCGACGGCACCGGGCCGCTGCAGGACTGGACCGGCAAATTCGCCCTCGATGGCGGGCCCGATCTCTCCGCCGCGCTCGACGTGACGATTGCCGGCGAAGAGCCGTACCGGATCGCACTCTCGGGCGACGCCATGCTGGTCGCGTTGCTGCCCGGGGAATGGCGCTTTCTCGCCGCGCCGGATACGAAACTCGACGCCGCCTTCGCGCTCGGCGAGGACGGAACACTGGTGATCGAGCGGCTGAACGCCGACAATGCGGCGCTGAACACGACCCTGAGCGGCTCGGTCACCGAAGAGAACGAGCTCGCACTCACTCTCACGCTCGAGACCCGCGACATTGCGGGCTGGCAGACGCTGGTTCCGCCGGTTTCGTTCGAGAAGGCGCGGATCGAAGCGCAAATCACTGGCACGATCGAAGCGCCCGAGATCGAGACGGTGATCCGGATCGATGAGCCGTCGCTCGACGATTCACGCGCAACTGCTCTCGGCCTGCATGGCAGCATCGATGTCGAGGGCGAGCTCGTCCGGTTCGATCTCTCGGGCCGCCTGTTCGATTTCACACCGAGCGATACGGCGATTGCGACAAGCGCGTCGGGCGAACCGATCCTGCGCGCCGTCGGCAGCTGGAACCGCGTCGACGGCACGGTTCGGCTAGACAATGCCGTGCTCGATGTCGGGACGGTTCGAATCCTTGCCGACGGCACGATCGACCCCGAGACGTTCGTTGGCGATTTCGCGGTCAATGGCAGCATCCGCAATCTTGCCGTGCTGGCACCGCTCACCGGCCTCGATTTCGGCGGCCGTGCCACCTTCGAGGGGCATGTCGCCGCGGGCGCGACCGGCCTGAGCGGCATCGTTACGATGGACGCAACGGGTCTGACCTTCGGCGACGCCACGCTCGACGGTTTGCTCGGCGGCGATGCGGCGCTCGCGGCGACCTTGTCGATGCCGCCGGATGGGCCGTTCGAGATTGCGGATCTGTCGCTCGAGGCGTCCGGGCTGACGCTCGATGGCAATGCGTCGATCGATCTCAAGGCGGCAACCATCGATGGCGACTATCGCCTCCGTCTGCCGCAGCTCGCACGCGTCGATCCGTCTTTGGCAGGATCGCTCGACGGCGAGGGGCGCATATCCGGTGCGCTCGACGATCCCTCGGTCACGATGGTCGGCACCGTCGCGTCGCTCGCGATCGACGGGCAGGCGCTCGGCCGTTACCGGATCGATGCGTCGATCGAGAATCCCACGACGGCGCTGAAAGCGAAGCTGACGGCCTCCGGGCAATCGCCGGCCGGCCCGCTCAATCTGCGCGTGACCGCCACGCCGACTGACCGCGGCATCGAACTCTCGCCGCTGCATCTCGCGATCGGCGATCACAGCCGCCTCGACGGGCGGGTTCTGCTGCGCGCCGACACCGGCATCGCGGAAGGCGGGCTCGATCTGCGCATCGACACGCTCGCCCCTTACGGGACGCTGCTCGATACGACGCTTGGCGGCGCACTCGAAGCGACGGTCGAACTGTCCGCGGTCGCGAGCGAGCAGCAGATCGCCCTCAACGGCGATCTTGTCGCGCCATCGTTCGGCGATATTGTGGCCGATCGCGCCTCGCTCGATGCGACGGCGACAATGGGAAAGGGGGCGCCCGCGCTGACCGCCTCGCTCGAGGCAAGCGCCATCACGGCCGGTTCGGCCGAACTGGATACGCTTGCCTTGTCGCTCGACGGTACGACCGACCGTCTCGCCGGTTCGCTCGCGACCCAGGGCGAGTTCTCGGGCACGGTCGATCTCACGGCCGATTTCGATCTGGCGATCGCCGACGACACCACACAGCTCACCGTCACGCGGCTCGACGGCATTTTCGCCGGCGAACCGGCGGCGCTGGAACAGCCACTCCTGCTGACCATCGCGCCGGATACGCTCTCGTTCGACAATCTCGCGCTCACTTTGGGCCCCGCGCAAATCGCCGGCCGGATGCAGCAGGGTACAGACACGGTCGCCGCCGCGCTGACGGTCGCGGATCTCCCGGTTGGCTGGATCGGCGAATTCGGCGATCTCGGCGATGCCGTCGGCACCATCGATGCGACCCTCAGTTTGGCCGGAACGCCGCAGGCGCCGACCGCGCAGTTCGATGCCACCATCGAAGGGCTTGCCGCCCGGACGCCGCGCTTCCGCGACGAGACCACGATGACGGCTGTCGTAACCGCCCGTTACGCGAACGGCCGGTTCGATCTCACGTCCGACTGGCGCGGCCTCGGCGACGAGCCGCTGGCGATCGAAGCTTCGCTGCCGCTGCAGTTCGCGCTCGAACCTTTCGTCGCCGAACTCGCGCCGACCGGGCCGATCTCCGGTTTCGCCCGATGGAAGGGCGATGCGCGCTATCTGCTCGCCGTCGTGCCGATCGATCCGCATCGCCTCGAGGGTCTCATGACGCTCGATCTCACGCTGGGCGGTACGATGCAGGCGCCGCAGGTGAATGGCAGCATGACGCTCACCGACGGGCAGTACGAGAATTTCGTCAGCGGCACGTTGCTCAAGGATCTCGATATCGTCCTGACCGCCAGCGGGCAGAACGATCTGCGCTTCGCACTGACCGGAACCGACGGCAACAAGGGGACGATCTCCGCGGACGGCACCATCGCCGTCGATCCAGCGCGCGCGGTGCCGTTCGATGTCACCGCGACGTTCAACAACGCGGTCTTGGTGCGGCGCGACGAGGTGAAGGCCCGCGCGAGCGGCAATGTGCATCTCGTCGGCACGACGGCGGGTGCGACGCTGACCGGCGATGTCGTCGTGAACCGGCTCGACGGCAGGCTCGATGCCGGGCTGCCGCCCCAGGTAACCAAGCTCGACGTGATCGAGATCAACGGGCCGGAAGGCGTGGTCGAACAGCCGGAGGAGGAGCCGATCGCGCCCTTCGCGCTTGAGCTCGATGTTGCCGTTTCGATTCCAACCCAGGCCTATCTGCGCGGCCGCGGCCTCGACAGCGAATGGCACGGCGATCTCAAGATCACCGGCAACGCCAACGCGCCGCGCATCGTCGGCCGGCTGCAGCCGCGGCGCGGCACGTTCAGCTTCGCCGATCGTATGTTCGATATCGCCGACAGCGTCATTACATTCGACGGCTCGACCGAGATCGATCCGGTTCTCGATGTTTCGGCGACCAGCAACGTGGGCAGCCTGACGGCGATCATCCGCGTCACCGGCCGCTCGTCGGATCCGGTGATCGCGATCACCTCGCGCCCGCCGCTGCCGCAGGACGAGGTGCTGGCGCGGCTGCTGTTCGGACGCAAGGGCGGCGAGCTCTCGCCGGTCCAGGCGCTCCAGCTCGCGCAGGTGCTGGCCTCGCTTTCCGGCCGCGGGCCGTCGACCGGCATTCTCGATGTCGCGCGCCAGACCCTGGGGGTCGACGTGCTGACCGTCAGCGGCGGCGACGATGACGGGGCAGGGCCGGGCGTCGAGATCGGTCAATATCTGACCCAGGATGTGCGCGTCGGCGTCGAGCAGGGCTTCGGCACCGGCTCGACCGCCGGCACGGTCGAGATCGAGCTGACCGATGAACTCTCGGTCGAAAGCCGGGTCCAGCAGGACGGCAGCCGCGTCGGAATTACCTGGGGCCACGACTACTGATCGTCCGGATTTCTCGAGACCGGGCAGGGACGTGTCGGGTTGCGTTTCGCGGGCATGGCCGGGAAGGGCTGGGAGCGTTTTCGCTGCCGGGGCGGACTACAATTTGCCGCTGTTTTTCAATCCGTTTCGGGTGCGAAAGGGCAGTGCCGAGCGCGGGCCGTTTCCTTGACTTGCAACCCGCCGCCGCCCTATAGGACTGCCTCAATTCCGGAACCGCACGGGCTTGCCCGCGGTTTTCCGATGGGTTCGGGGCGGAGTAGCTCAGCTGGTTAGAGCAGCGGAATCATAATCCGCGTGTCGGGGGTTCGAGTCCCTCCTCCGCTACCAATTTTCTAGCAGTGTCAGTTTATTGAACTGCAGATGCTGAATAATCTGGCGGTGACGCTTAGTTCACAGCCATTTTGTAAGCACTCTTCCAGACGTCCAGTATTTGTTTTCGACGACCGGGCGCCCCGTTGAGAGCCAGTTGGCTCGTATGATGGGAATGCATCAAATGTACGCTAGCACGCAGAATAATTGCGCCAGATGCCGTTGCGGCTGATATCGCATTTCTTGATTTTTGCCCGACTGCGACCATCACTCTTAAATTTGTAAGCAACTCCATTAAATTCTGTAGATGGATTGCGCCATCTTTAACTTCCTTTGGAGTTACGTTGCGTCGATCTTCGGGCGGTTTTGAAACATCATACCAAGGCACAATATTCCAAAGGAGGGTCTTTTTTCGAGGAATACCGGCTTCACAAAAAATCTCAAAAAGATTCTGCGCCGTAGGATCATCATTGTTTCGCGAGATGAACCCGCTTTTGATCGCTTTCGGCCCTGGGTTCTGTTGAATGAAAAGAAGCGGGGCGTGAATTCCACCATCCATCGGATCGAAAAATGGAATATCACCGTGCCCTAGTTCGCGAAGTCGCAAGACATACTTGGTAAGTGGCGCAATGTGAGGTTGATCCAGCATCGACAGCCGGGTTCGCCGATGTTCTGCGACTGCAAGGCTTCGGGGCTTGTCTTCCACGTAAATCGAGTTCGCTACATTTCCGGACGTTAGAGGCCACATTCTAACAGCCGATCGTTTGGTCGATCGAGCTTCCAGTTTCCCGACCCCACCCTACCATCAAAAAATCTAATAACACGCGTGAAAAAGCTCACGTGTTGCGGTTTGGCGCCTCTGTTAGCCTCGCATCGTTAACAAACACGGGCCGCTGAACGGTCCGCCTTGCTGGCGCCTTTGTCCTATCGGATATCCATCGGTTCGACCCCCGACGCTGCGCCCGCGCTCATGTTTTTTCGCGGTTGTGGACGGGGGAAAATATCAACAATTACACCGGTTTCGCGTTGCCGGGTTAGAGATTGCCGAATGTATGCAATCTTGATAGCGTCCCTTGCGATGCCCGGCCGTGCGACAACGGTGGACGGCGTTTTGGGGGTTCGTAAAGGTTGCCATTACCGGCGGCCCTCCAATGCGGATTATCGGCCGTCCTGAGCGGAAGTATCGGATGACCTGCTTCCCGCCTCTCGGCGCGCCGGCGGTTCGCGCAGAAGAAAACAGAAGAGCTCACGCACATGAGGAGACATGGAATGACTAATTCGAAGAGAGGCAGGGCAGCGATCCTGGGCGCCGCACTGGCTGTCAGTGTCGGCGTGGCGGCAGGAGTAGCCTTTGCCGCGGACAGCATCACGTTCGTCGCGTGGGGCGGCACCACGCAGGAGCGCCAGCTGGCGGTCTGGGGGGAAAGCTTCACCGAGCAGACCGGCGTCACCGTTGTCGGTGACGGGCCGACCGATTACGGCAAGTTCAAAGCCATGGTCGAATCCGGCAACGTGGTCTGGGACGTCGTCGACGTCGAAGCCGACTTTGCCTATCGCGCGGCGGCCGAAGGGCTGCTGGAGCCGATCGACTTCGACGTCGTGGACCGGACCAATCTCGATCCGCGCTACACGTTCGAATACGGCACGGGCAGCTTCTATTACGCCTTCGTGCTCGCCTACAACGCCGACGCGCTGGGCGGCAATATTCCGCAGACCTGGGCCGATTTCTTCGACATCGAGAAGTTCCCCGGCAAGCGCAGCGTGATCGGTTGGCCCTCGACCGGCATCGTCGAAATGGCGCTGCTGGCCGATGGCGTCGCACCGGAAGATCTCTACCCGCTCGATATCGATCGCGCGTTCGCCAAGCTGGCGACGATCAGCGATCACATCGTGTTCTGGAACTCGGGTGCGGAATCGCAGCAGCTCCTTGCATCCGGCGAAGCGCCGATCTGCTTCTGCTGGGATACCCGCGTGTCGGTGATCATGCGTGAGGAAGGCAGCCCGTCGGTCGGCATGTCCTGGAATCAGAACATCGCCACCGCCGACATGCTCGTCATTCCGAAGGGCTCGCCGAACAAGGATCTCGCGATGCAGTTCATCGCCAACGCGACGACGCCTGAGAACCAGGCCGAGTTCGCGAAGGCGGCGCTGCTCTCGCCGATCAATACGGCGGCGGTCGATCTGATCGATGCCGAGACGATGGACGCCATCGCCTTCGGACATGCGGATACGCAGATCGAAATCGACCTCAACTACTGGGTCGACAATGCCGAAGCGGTGACCGAAGCCTGGAATAAGTGGAAACTCCAATAGTCGTTTCCGCGAAGATCCGCGGGGAAGGGCGCCTTTCCGGGCGCCTTTTCCCGCGGCATCGGCCATTGCCGGCCGAACGCATGTGCGGCACCCTTTTCCCGGCTGGGTGATGGGGGTACGGGAGAGAAGGGATGTCGATGGGGGTTGCGGCCGGCGCCGGCGCTGACACGAGATCGCTGGGCGGAATCCGCTCTCTTGTGCCGGCGATGCCGGCGCTCATTTTCCTCTTCGTTGTGTTCGTGGTGCCGCTCGGGATCCTGTTCCTGCGCAGCGTGACCGATCCTGAGCCGGGCTTCGGCAATTACGAGCGCCTGGTCTCCGACAGCACCTACATCACCGTCCTGTTCAATACGATGCTGGTCTCGATCGTCGTCACCGCGACGGCGCTGCTGCTCTCATATCCGGTCGCCTGGTTCCTGGTGATCTGTCCGCCCGGCGCCATGCGCTGGATCTTCGCGATCATCCTCCTGTCGATGTGGACCAACCTGCTGGCGCGCACCTATGCCTGGCTGGTGCTGCTGCAGAATACCGGCGCCATCAATCACTTCCTGATGTGGCTCGGCATCATCGACCAGCCGCTGGAGCTGGTGAACAACATGATCGGCGTCATCATCGGTATGACCTACATCATGCTGCCGTTCATGATCCTGCCCTTGCACGCGACCATTTCGGCGATCGATCCGGCGCTGATGCAGGCGGCCTCGATCGCCGGTGCCTCGCCCGGTCGCGTGTTCCGGCGCGTCATGCTGCCGCTATCGCTGCCGGGGATCAGTGCCGGCTGCATCATGGTGTTCGTAATGTCGCTCGGCTACTACATCACCCCGGCTTTGCTCGGCGGCGCCAAGGACATGATGATCGCCGTGCTGATCGCCCAGCAGATCCAGCAGCTTCTGAACTGGGGGCTCGGCAGCGCCGCCGCCTTCGTGCTGCTGCTGATCACGCTGGTGATCTATTTCATCTATATCCGGTTTGTCGGCTTCAAGCGGCCGATATGAGGGGCGATTTGTCATGCTTCTGAATCGGAACCGGCGCGGAGCGCAATTCTATATTCTCGCTGCCATCACGGCGGCGGTCATGGTCTATCTGCTCGTGCCGCTGTTCTTCCTCATCGTGTTGTCGTTCAACGAGTCGCGCTGGCTGGCATTCCCGCCGCCGGGCTGGACGACGCGCTGGTTCGAGGAGCTGTTCACCAATCCGAGCTGGCTTGCTTCGATCGTCAACAGCATCAAGATCGGTTTCGTCGTGATGGTCTTCTCGCTGCTGCTTGGCGTGCCGACCTCGTTCGCGCTGGTGCGCGGCAAGTTCCCCGGCAAGACCGCACTCAACGCCTTCTTCACCTCGCCGCTGATCGTGCCGGTCATCATCATTGCCGTCGCGCTCTATGGCCTCGCGCTGACCTTCGGTCTTGCGGGTACCTTTACCGCCTTTATCGTCGCGCATCTGATCGTGGCTCTGCCGTTCGCCATCATCTGCATCAGCAGCTCACTGATGACCTTCGATGAATCGCTGGAGAAAGCGGCCATGATTTGCGGCGCCTCCAAGCTCGGTGCGATCTGGCGCATCACTTTGCCGTCGATCCGGCCCGGCATTTTCGCGGGCGGGCTGTTCGCCTTCCTGATCTCCTGGGACGAGGTCGTCCTCGCGATCTTCATGGCGACACCCGCGCTGCAGACGCTGCCGGTCAAGATCTGGGTGACCTTGCGGGCCGATTTGAGCCCGGTCATTGCCGCGGCCTCGACCTTGCTGATTGTCGCGACCATGGCAATCGTGCTCCTGGTGCTCGCTTTGCGGCGCCCGCAGGCGGAACGATGACGACACGACAACTTCAGACAAGTGGCATAGGACGATGACGCAGACCCTCGTAAAGAACCGTACGGCACAGTCCGCTGACCAGCCGACCTTGCTCGAAGTGCGGAACCTCACCAAGCGCTATGGCGAAGTCCGGGCTGTCGCCAATGTGTCGCTCGAGGTGAAGCAGGGTGAGCTCGTCTCGTTCCTCGGGCCCAGCGGTTCGGGCAAGACGACCACGCTGAACATGATCGCCGGATTCGACGAGCCGACCGAAGGCGACATCCTGATCGGCGGCAAGGCGATTCAGGGCGTGTCGCCGCACAAGCGCGACATCGGCATGGTGTTCCAGCGTTACACCTTGTTCCCGCATCTGACGGTGTTCGAGAACGTCGCTTTTCCGCTGACCGTGCGCGGCGTCGGCAAGGCCGAAATTGCGGAAAGGGTTCGCGCGGCGCTCAAGCTGATCCGCCTCGAATCCTATGACGAACGCCGACCCTCGCAGCTGTCGGGCGGCCAGCAGCAGCGGGTCGCGCTGGCGCGCGCCTTCATCTACGAACCGAAATTGCTGCTGATGGACGAGCCGCTGGGCGCGCTCGACAAGAAGCTGCGCGAGGAAATCCAGATCGAGATCCGGCGGATCCATGAACGGCTCGGCGTCACGATCGTCTATGTGACGCACGATCAGGAAGAGGCGTTACGGCTGAGCGACCGGATCGCGGTCTTCAATCACGGCCGGATCGTTCAGGTCGGAACCGGCATCGAATTGTACGAGCATCCGGCCAACGCCTTTGTCGCGTCCTTCGTCGGCAACTCGAATTTCCTCTCCGGCCGTATCGTCGAAAGCCAGAGTGGAACCAGCAAGGTGCAGCTCGCCGGCGGCGATACGATCGTCGCGCCGGCGCGACCCGAGCTCGGCGTGGGCAGCGCAATCTCGTTGATGTTCCGTCCCGAGCGCGCGATCCTGCGCCGAGCCGGCGAAGCGCAGGCGCACGAGAATCGTATCCCGGGCCGCCTGCTTGAATCGGTTTATCTCGGTGAAAGCGTCAGCCACACGCTGATGACGGCGGACGGGGTCGAGATTTCGATCAAGCAGTCGAGCGGCGGCGAGCACGGTCTTGGTCTCGGATTCACCGGCGATGCCGAAGTCTGCTGGCGGCGCGACCAGACGCATCTGTTCCCGGCCGACGCGAACTGACCTCAGGTCTCGACGAGGATATCGTCGCCGTCGACTTTGACGTTGAAAACCCGCAGCTTTTCGTTGACCGGCCCCTCGAGCGGCTCGCCGGTTCGCACATCGAACACGCCCTGATGTAGCGGGCATTCGATGCGGCAATCCTCGAGATAGCCGCGATGCAGTTTGGCGTAGCCGTGGGTACAGATATTGTGGGTGGCGTAGAACGCTCCCTCGACGTTGTAGAGCGCAATCGACTGGTCGCCGACGATGACTTCGATGACTTCCTCCGGCGCCAGATCGGCAGTCGTGGCAACTTTCGTCCAGGGCATCGGGATCGTCTCCGGCGGGCTCGGGAGGGGTGGCTGGATGCCCGCGGCAAACGGGCAGGTCACGATGGGCGGCAGGTAACCGGATGCGTAAGGTTCGTTAAATCGGCGACAACAGTGAACGCGATATCTATACAATTTGAGCGTTGCTGCCGCAACGAAACAGGCCCGTTCCCGTCGCTTCCTTTCGCCGCGGCGGTGGCTATCGGAGAGGCTCCATGACGTCGTCTGCTGGAGAAAAAATCGGATTTGTCGGGATCGGCAATATGGGCTGGCCGATGGCGGGACGCCTGGCCGGGTCCGATCATGTGCTAAGCGTGCATGACAATCGGGCCGATCGTGCGGCGCAGTTCGCAACCAGGTTCGGCGGCAGTCCGCCATCGAGCCTCGCGGCGCTGGCCGCCGCGAGCGACATCGTCATCACCATCCTGCCGACCAGCGACCAGGTCGAACAAGTGCTGTTCGGCGCGGGAGACGCACTCGCCACGAACCTGCGCCCCGGTGCCGTCGTCGTCGACATGACATCAGGCCAGCCCGCGCGAACCATCGCGCTCGGCGAACGGCTGGCTGCGCTCGGTGTTGGCATGATCGATGCGCCGGTTTCCGGCGGTGTCGCACGGGCGGAGACCGGCGATCTCTCGATCATGGTCGGCGGTGCGGAAGAAACGATCGCCCGCTGTTTACCGCTGCTCGAGCGCATGGGATCGACAATCCTGCGAACCGGCACACTCGGATCGGGCCAGGCGATGAAGGCGTTGAACAATCTGGTATCGGCCGGTGGATTCCTGATCGGCATCGAGGCGCTGCTGATCGGCAAGCGTTTCGGCCTCGATCCCGCGACGATGGTCGAGGTGCTCAATGCATCGAGCGGCAGCAACAACAGCACGCAGAAGAAATTCAAACAGTTCGTTTTGTCTCAGCGCTACGATTCCGGATTTGCGCTTGCGCTGATGGCGAAGGATCTCGGTATCGCACTGGAGCTCGCGCAGCAGGCCGGCATGGATGTGCCGTTTGCCGCGCAATGTCGCGCGCTCTGGGCCGAAGCGGCCGCGGCGCTGGGTGTGGAAGCCGACCACACCGAGCTCGCGCGCGCGGCCGAGCGTCGCGCCAAGGCGGCGCTGAGCGAATGAGCGGATTTCCCCCATCCTGTCGTGTGCGCACGGCGGAGCGATAGCGGATGTCGTCGCGGCCTGTCTCTTCCGGGTTGGCTGATCGGCTGCGGCGGATCAATCAGATCGCGAGCCTCGTCAACACCAGCGCCGATCCGCAGGATGTCGTCGATCGTATCGCACTGGCCGTCTGTCAGCAGCCACCCTGGTCGAGCAGCGCGATCATGGCAGTCGAGCCAGACGCCGGTTACTCGGTTCTGATCACGCGGCACGATCCGTTCGTGGCGAGCCGCCGCCCCTTGTCGGATCGCTGGCGGCTCGACGGCAGCCCGACGCGGACGGTGCTGGAAACCGGCAAGCCGATGGTCATTCCCGATGCGCTCGAATCCTCGTATCCCGGCTATCGCGAGGAAGCGCGGGCCTGTGATTACCGGACCGTCGTCCTGCTGCCGCTGGCATCCTCGCCCGGCGGGCGCGGGCTCGTCATGTCGGTCCATGCGCAGGACAAGGTCGATGTCGACGAGGACGAGCTGCGCTTTCTCGAAACCATCGCCAATCTGGCGGCGCTTGCGATCGCGCGCGTCGAGCATCTCGATACCCAGCGCAGCCTGACCGGCAGGCTCGAGCATGTGCTCGACGTCTACAGCATGCTGATGAACCGGGTGATGGCAGACGTGTCGCTGGAATCGACGGCGCTGCTCGCCGAAGAACTGCTCGGCTGTCCGGTCATCCTGGTCGATCTGGTCGGCAACCGCATCGCCGGCGGTACGCCGCCGCCCGATCTCTCGATGTCGTCGGACGAATGGCGCGAACTCGTATCGGTGCGGGTGCGGCGGCGGCTCTGCCAGGTGGCCCGCGACGGTGGGATGGGCGAGGGCAATATCGTTGCACTCAGCCTGCCGCATATTCAGCCCGATCTGGTGCTGAGGATCCATATGGAGTTGGTCGTGGTCGATCATCGCACCGTCGGCGGCCTCTTTTTGCTGCCGGGCGGACGACGCTTCGACAATATCGACATGCTGATCGTCGAGGGTTTGCGCTTCGCGATCGGCGTACAGTTGATGCGGCTCCTGGTTCGCGTCGGCGACGAGGTGGAGGCGTTGAACGATTTCTTCGGCCGGCTGTTCGATCGGGGTTGGAAATCGCCCGACGAGATCGGCGCGCGCGCCGGCCGGCTCGGCGTTGCCATCGACATGCCGGGGCGGCTGCTCACGCTCGCGCTGCCGGATAAAGTCCGCGACGCCGATCGACCGACAATTCTCGAACAGACCCAGCGCGCGCTGGCGCGCACGCTCTCCGATGCCGATCAGCGCGGTATTGCCGCGATCCACGACGGTGATATCGTGCTGTTCTGGACTGGCGACAAAGCGGGCGGCGAACCGCCGGCGGCCTTGCTTTCTCAACTGCAGCACGAGGCGGAATGGAGCATCGGCGCGCGCCCGATCCTGCATGTCGGTCGGCTTTGCGTCACGCCGCAGGAATTCCGGACCGCACGGGCTGACGCACAGCATGTCGTCGCACTCGCGCGGCGCATCGGCCGCAGCGGCCGGATTGGCGACGAGGATTTCGATCCGGTTGCGCGCATGCTGGCGACCGCCGACCCGGCCGCCATCCGCGAATTCGTCGCGGCCCGGATCGGGGCGATCGAACGTCATGACCGCGAACATGGATCGGGCTTCCTCGAGACCCTCCAGGTGCTGCTCGATGCCGGCCTCCGCCAGCAGGCGGCTGCCGACCGGCTCGGGCTCCATGTCAGCACCCTGAGATATCGACTTCAGCGGCTTTTGGACCTGTTTCAGGTCGATCCGAACGACCCGACGCAGCGTTTTGCCATGGATCTGGCCCTCAGATTGCGCGCTGGACTGCTCGAAAGGCCGGTCGAGGATTCCGCGGAATCCAATGATTAATAGTGACCATGCTCCTGTGATTCCTAGGAGGACAAACGTCCAAGGCTCTCCTAGACTGCGCGCGCTTTTAGGGCCTTTGGACGCTCGGATCCGCCGATAACGGAGCAAAAGGATGAAGTTCTCGATCGCGATCAACATGGAACGGATGCATCCCGGCCTCGATATGAAAGAGGTCGCGCGGCACACGCTCGAGATGGTGCAGATGGCGGACAAAGGCGGCTTCGAGATCGCCTGGGCCGCCGAACATCATGCGATCGAGATGACGATCGCGCCGGGGCCGTTCCAGCTTCTCGCCTGGTGGGCGGCGCATACCTCGAAGATCCGGCTCGGCACGGCGGTTGTGGTGGTGCCCTACTGGCATCCGATCAAGCTCGCCGGCGAGGCCGCCATGTTCGATCTTCTGTCCGGCGGACGGCTCGAACTCGGTCTTGGCAAGGGCGCGTATCAGCGCGAGTTCGATCGCATGGTCAACGGTCTGCCGCAGAATATCGGCGTGCCGATGATGAAAGAGATTCTTCCGATCCTTCAGGGTCTGTGGGCGGGCGATTTCGAACATCACGGCGAGTATTGGGATTTTCCGAAGGCAACCTCCTGTCCGAAGCCGCTGCAGAAGAACGTGCCGTTCTGGGTCGCCGCGCGCGATCCCGGTAGTTACGACTGGTCGGTCGCCAATGGCTGTAACGTTATGTCCTGGGCGCTGTCGCGGCCCTTCTCCGAAGTCGAAACCTACAAGCAGCGTTTCGAGGATGCCTGCGCCAAGGCACCGAACGTCAAACGGCCGCGCTTCGCGACGATGCGCTACACGGCGGTGTACGACAAACCGAACGACTGGGAAGTGCCGGTCAAGGCCGTCCAGCGCCAGAGCGCGCAGTTCGAAAATCTGTTCAAGGAACTGGGCGAGGTTACCAACGGATTCCCGGAAGAGATCGATCTCAGTATGTTGACGAACCGCGCCGAGTACGATGCGGAAATGCTGCGGACCAATCTGATGTTCGGCACGCCGGACGAGGTCATCGCCAAGCTGAAAGCTTACGAAGCGCTCGACATCGATAACTTCATCTACTGCGCCAGCTACGGCCTGCCGATGGAAGAGCAGCGGAAATCGCTGAAGCTCTTCTGCGACGAGGTCGCGCCGGAGTTCGCACAGAAAAAGCGCGCTGCGGCCGAGTAGCGTCCGACATCCAAGAGGGGAGAACCGCCTTGCCAGGCGAAATTCGCAAGATCGTCCATTTCGTGGAAGATTGCCTGATCGAGGGCGGCAAGGCCGCCGCCGAACCGACCCGCATGGTTGCTGCGGCCGCCGTGCTGCGAAACCCGTGGGCCGGGCGCGGATTCGTCGAAAATCTGCGGCCTGAAATCCTCGACGTCGCACCCGATATCGCACGCCGCCTGGTGCCGATCATCGTTGAGGCCTGTGGCGGCAAGGATCGCATCGAAGCTTATGGCAAGGCCGCGGTCGTCGGCAGCAACGGCGAGGTCGAGCATGCCTCGGCGCTGATCCACACCTTGCGCTTCGGCAATCTCTATCGCGAGGCGGTCGGCGGGAAATCCTATCTCAGCTTCACCAACAAGCGCGGCGGCCCGGGCTGTTCGATCGCCGTGCCGATGATGCACAAGCTCGACGAGGGTCAGCGTTCGCACTATCTCACGATCGAGTTTTCCATCAACGATGCGCCGGGGCCCGACGAGATTGTCGTGGCGTTGGGCGCCTCGACCGGCGGGCGCGCGCACCCGCGCATCGGCAATCGCTATATCGACATGGAAGAGATCGCCGCCGGCAAATCCTGAGCGGCGGTGTTTCTGTCCTGACGCGCCCGATCTGACGCGGGCGATCTAGCGCGGCTGCGTGTCGAGCCGGTCCTTGAGTGTTTTGAGAAGGCGGTCTGCCGTATGTTGCGCATGCGCGCCACATAAGGTGCTCAGCCGTGCGGCATCGCCCTCGCGCAAGGCCTGTACGATCGCCCGATGCTCCTGCTGCGCCTCTTCGAGACGCCCGGGCGTACGTGAATCGAGGCGCACATAGCGTTCGACCTGGCCGCGCAGATTGTCGAGGATCCGCACCAGCTGCCGGTGCTTCGAGGCGGCCGACAGACGCTGATGGAACAGGCGGTTGCTGACCGCAAATCGCTGCACCGATTCGGGATCTGTCGTCAGGCTGCGGTCCATTTCCTGCACCAGCTCTTCGATCTCGCGGATATCCTCCGCGGTTCGATTGCGTGCGGCCAGGTAGCCGGCATGTTCTTCGACGAACTTGCGGACAAGGAAAATGTCGGCGATTTCCTCGAGATCGAATCCGGCCACGATATAGCCGCGCCGGGGCCGGAACTCCGCCAGACCTTCCGCCTCGAGCTGTTTCAGCGCCTCGCGGACGGGAACGCGACTGGCGCCACAGGCGTCGGCGATGTCTTTCTGGCGTAACGGTTGGCCGACCTGCAGTTCCCGCTCGAAGATGCTGTTCCGGATGTAGTCCGCAATGGCTGCCGGCACCCCTCTGAATTCCGTAGGCAGATTGCTGCTGTAGCGATCGTCGGAATGGGAATCCAAGCAGCGCCTCCAATCTGATTTTCCGAATTCGGAATGGGAGCACAGTAAACAGTATTCAATCGAAGGGACAATCGCGCCGCAGGGTGCGATCGAACCCGTGTAATTCGAGGGAGTTACCGGCCAATCAAGATTTCCATCCCAGCCCCGGATGTCCTGTCCGGTGGTTGTTGGGTCGCGAACTGTCTGAAATCCGCCTCTTTTCAGATTGCCGAATGTATTCAAAATGATTACCGTTACCTTCGGTCGGACTTGGGCCGGGTGGTAAAGGCGGCTTGGCGTTGCCTCTCTGGCGGGCCACCGGACGGACTGTCGACCAAAACAATGAGAGCATCGGGGAATGAGCGAATGAGTAAGCGGACTATCGACGAGGCCTATCTGCGCGAGATCGTCGGCGCCTTCAATCGGCGCGATGTCGAAGCGATCGGCAGCTACTTTGCACCGCAGGGGCGCTTCTACACCGCACGGGGCAAGACCGAACGCGGCATGGAGCTGGTCGGGCCGGCGGCGATCACACGCTATCTCGCGGATCGCTTCAAGCTGATCTCCGACATGGGCTGGCATGACGAGGTGCATTTCGTCAGCGGCAATCGCGCGCTCTCCGAATGGACCGTCCGCGGCAAGCATGCGAACGGCGAGATGCTGGCTATGCGCGGCTGCGACATCTGGGAGTTCGACGCGGACGGCAAGATTCTGGTCAAGGATACGTTCTGGAAGACCGTCGAAAAATAAGCGTCTGTCGCGCGTGAGCGCTCAGGCGCTCGCGCGCGGTTTGGTCCGGCGTGGTGCGGCGAGCGGACGTTTTGCAGCGGGCTTTGCTGGCGTCCGCGGAACCGTGGCTGGGGCGACGCCATTCACCTCGCGCAGGATCCACTCGCGGAACCGGCGCACTTCGTCGTCGCGCCGCCGCTCCGGCGGATAGACCAGGTAATAGCTGTAGGGGTGGCGGATCTCGATCGGGAAGATCTGCTGCAAGGTCCCGGCCGCAAGATCGCCATCGATCAGCTCGCTATAGCCCATGCCGATGCCCAGGCCGTTGATCGCCGCCTGCATCGACAGCATCGGTTCGTGGAACGACAGCGGCTGCGTGCTCGGCAGTTCGTCGATCCCGAGTTCGCCGAACCAGCGGCGCCATTCCTCGCCGTCTTGGCGATCCGGCGTATCGGCATGGATCAGCGGCAGACGGAGCAGATCGCGCGGCTCACGGATCGGACCGGATTTTTCGATGAACTGCGGGCTGCAGACCGGCGTCATATGGATCGGCTCCAGGAATTCCGCTTCCAGTCCCGGCCAGGGCGGGATGCCGCAGCGAACGGCGATGTCCGCTTCGCGCCGGCGGAGATCGAGCAGGCGCAGATTGGGCAACAAGTGAATGTTGACGCGCATGTCCTCACCGGTCCGGCGACCGAGCCGAGGAATGAGCCAGCGCGACGCAAAGATCGGCGTTGCGGTGACGCTCAGTGGCTGGCCCGGCTTCGCCTCGGCGAGAAGTTCAAGCGCATCGCCGATGCGGCCGAACGATTCGCGCACGACCGGCGCCAGAATTTCGCCAGCCGGTGTCAGGTCGATGCCGCGCGAACGCCGTTTGAACAAAGCGACGCCGAGATGGGTCTCGAGCTGCCTGATATGGTGACTGACTGCGGCTTGGGTGACGCCGAGCTCTTCCGCCGCGAAGGTCAGGCTGAGATGCCGGGCGGCCGCCTCGAACGCTTTCAGGGCATTCAGATGCAGGTGACGACGCTGTGCCATAGCTCGCCATGATATAAGAAAAACTAATAGCCAACCTACAAAAAGCTCGTGTGTTGTCAAGCTTTTGCTCTGTTAGCCTCTGCCGGCAATCGCGGAAATCGCGTGTTGGCGGCGTGTCCGCGGCAGGTGGCACGACGATCGATCCGCCCGCTCGCCTGGCCGACCCAACCTGCCCACGAGCCAGCGATGTGCGACGGGCGACCGACATAGAGGACCGATCCGATGAACGACGTAGCGACCACCGCCCGGCGACCGGCCGGAGCGTTTTCCGGCTATCACATCAAGTCGGAGACGCGGCCCGACGATGAAGTGACGCGGGTCGGCCCCGGTACGCCCGGCGGCGAGTATCTGCGCCGCTTCTGGCATCCCGTCGCGCTGACAGAGAGAGTCGGTGAACTGCCACTCGCGATCCGCGTGCTCGGCGAGGATCTCGTGCTGTTCCGCGATCGCGCCGGTCGCTATGGCCTCGTGCACAAAAACTGTCCGCATCGTCTCGCCTCGCTCGAGTATGCGAAATGCGAGAGCGACGGGCTGCGCTGCTGCTATCACGGCTGGCTGTTCGACATCGACGGCACCATTCTCGACGTTCCGGGACAACCGGCGGCGATCGCCGATCGCATCAAGCGCAATGTGCGGCTCGGGGCCTATCCGGTGCAGGAATATAAGGGGCTGATCTTCGCCTATATGGGACCGCCGGAAGAGATGCCGTCGTTCCCCATCTATGACGCGTTCGTCATCTCCGGCATGGAGATGGTGCCCTACGAGGCGCCGTTCGGTTGCAACTGGCTGCAGGTGCTCGATGCGATTCTCGATCCGCTCCATACCAGCTTCCTGCACGCGCGCATCAGCCGCGCGCAATTCTCCGAGGAACTGGGCGAGCTGGGCGAACTCGATTTCCAGGATCGCATGCCCTATATGCTCGGCACCAATACGCGCCGGGTCGGCGATAATGTCTGGGTGCGGGTCAACGAGATGGTGTTCCCGAACTTCACGCAGGCGGGTGCGTTGTTCGCCTGCGACGGCACGAAGCCGCGCTATTTCGGGCGCAGCGCGTTCGTCCGCTGGGTCGTGCCGATCGACGATACGACGACGGTTGCCTATGCCTGGGGTTGCTTTGGCGATCGCGCCGATCCGCCGGAATGGAACACGCAGGAAGGCCTCCAGCTCATCGAGCAGGGCGAGTTGTTCGATCGCACCTACGAGGTGCGGCAACGTTTCCCGGGCGATCTCGAAGCGGTCGAGGGTATGGGTGCGATCACCATCCACAAGAACGAGCATCTGGTGCCGAGCGACCGCGGCATCGCGCTGATGCGGCGGGTTCTGCGGCAGCAGATCCGCGATGTGCAGAACGGCATCAAGGCGAAGCAGCCGGTCGATACCGGCCCGATGCCGGTGAACACCTATGGCAGCGACACGGTGCTCAAACTGCCGCCGGTGCCGGGGCGCGACGATGCGGCGTTCCTGCGCGAGGTCGGTATCAAGGTGATGAACATCTTCTATGAGGCCGACCATCTGCGCGGCGACGAGCGCGACAACCAGGTGATCGAGCGGCTGAAGGCCCTTGAAGCGGCGGGCGGCTGATGACAAGCGTTGCCGCGCGATGACCGACAGAAAGCTGCGCGTTCATATCAAGAACAACCACGCCTCGCCGGACACGTTTCCAAACACGCCGGAGGGCGAGGCGGTCTTTACGATCACCCGCGAGCGTTTCGATGCGGTCGCGCGCGACTACCCGGACGTCGCGTCGAGGCTCGACGTCTTCATCGACTGGGATACCGAGAATTTTGCGTCGTCGATGAAGACGGCCGATGTGCTGGTGACCTGGGATCTGCCGACGGAGAACCTCGCGTCGGTCGCGCCCAATCTGCGCTGGATCCATATCATCGGGGCAGGGGTCGAGCATCTCTGCCCGATGGGCTGGCTGCCGGCGAGCGTAACGCTGGTGAACAACAAGGGCGCGCATGCCGCCAAGGCCGGCGAGTTCGGCGTCATGGCGATCTTCATGCTGCATAACCGCATGCCGGGGATCGTCGAAAACCAGAAGACACGTCGCTGGGAGTCGCTCTATTCGACGCCGATTGCCGGCAAGACCGTGCTGGTCATCGGCGTCGGCAGTATCGGCGGGGCCGTGGCCCGGCTGATCAAGGCCTATGACGTGACGGTCATCGGGGTGAGCCGCCATGGCAGGCCGACGCCCGGGGTCGATCGAATGGTCGCGACGGCGGAACTGGATAGCGTCCTGCCGCTCGCCGATTATGTGTTCATGGCGACGCCCCTTACCGGGGAGACGCGCGGCCTCATGGATCGCCGGCGCCTCGCGCTGATGAAGCCGGGCAGCGGGATCGTGAATGTCGGGCGCGAGGGCGTGATGGACTACGCGGCCCTTGCCGAGCAGCTCCGCCGGGGTCACCTGTCCGGGGCCATACTCGATGTTTTCGACCCCGAACCGCTGGCCCCTGAATCGCCGCTATGGCAAACTCCGAACCTGATCGTAACGCCGCACGTGTCGGCGGACGATGGCGATTCCTATGTGGCAATCACGCTGAAGCTGTTCTTCGACAATATGCGGCGGCATCTGAACGGCGAGCCGCTGCGGAACGTGGTCGATTCCAAACTGGGTTATTGAGGGCAATGGTTGAACGGCGACGCCTGCAGGTTCTGGTTCGGCAGGTTCGAGACGAGGCGGAACGCATCCGGTCCTATGAACTGGTGGATCCGACCGGGGCGGCGTTGCCGGCCTTTACCGCGGGCGCGCATCTCGATGTCTGGCTGCCTTCGGGCCTCGCGCGATCCTATTCGCTGGCCAACGATCCCGCCGAAACCGACCGTTACGTCATTGCGGTCCAGCGCGAGCTGGCGGGCCGCGGCGGATCGGCCGAAATGCATAGCGCGATCCGGGAAGGCGGATTGATCGAGATTTCGGCGCCGCTCAACAATTTTCCGCTCGCACCGGCTGCCGACCATCATCGTCTGATCGCCGGTGGCATCGGCATCACGCCGATCCTTTCGATGGTGCGCGAGTTGCAGCGCCGGGGCGAGTCCTGGACGCTGCATTACTGCTCGCGCCAGCTCGAGCAGACGGCGTTCCGCGATGTACTGTCGGCGGAGCCCTTCGCCGGTCGCGTGCAGTTCCATCACGATGGCGGCGATCCCGCCAAGGGGATCGATCTCAAGACGCTGCTGCAGACGCCGCGGGCGGGCGAGCATGTCTATTGCTGCGGGCCGACCGGATTCATGGAAGCGGTCAAGCGCTCGATGGCGCATTGGCCGGCAGGCTCCCTGCATCTCGAATATTTTACCGCGGCGGCGCCGGTGCCGGCATCGGCGAACGACACGTTCGAGGTCGAGATCGCGAGCACCGGGCAGACTTTTCAGATACCGCCCGACAAGTCAATCCTGCAGGTGCTCGAGGATAACGGCATCGAGATCGAATCGGTCTGCTGCGAGGGTGTCTGCGGCACCTGCGCGGTGCAGGTGATCGAAGGCATTCCCGACCATCGCGACGTGGTCTTCGACGACGAGATGCACGCCTCGAACAAATGGATCACGGTCTGCTGTTCACGCTCGCATTCGAAGCGGCTGAAGCTCGCGCTGTAGGCGGCCGCCGTCGTCCACCCGGCGCGCGGATCAGATCGGTGTAGCCAGCAGATTGGGGACAGAGTAAGTGTCGAGGATCACCAGCTTCGATTTAAACATCGGGCGCTCGTCGCGGAAGACAATCTGATCTTCGTACTTCCCGGTCACGAACAATTTCGTCTCACCCTCGATCAGATCGGTCTGGAACAGTGCATAGTTCGAATGCACTTCGTAGACGCCGTCCTTTTCGCCGCGGACCCTCACGTTGCTGACGATATGTCGGTCATAATGCAGGTTGAAAACGGAGGAGGTGCGGAGCGCAAGCACGCGATCCTTCAGCATCGCCCGGTTGTCGCAGAAGATGAGCGGCAGCGCATGCGGCATGCTCAAGTTCTCGCGCGGCACGACCCGATAGACCCCGTCCTCGACGAATAGTTCCGGCCATTCCTCGAGCCGGTCGTCGTCGAGGATCTGCACATAGTCATAAACGAGATTCACGACCTCGTTTGTGGCGTCGCGCCAGTTGGACATGAACTCGTTTCTCCGGACTCAGGCAGCGTCGCCGCGTCGCGGCTCGTACCCCATGACGTCGCAATATTGCTGCCAGAAACCGCGCACCGATACCTCGGTGATCAGGTGATCCTGGTCGACAATCGGGCCGGTGCCGCCCATTTCGATGACGGAATGGGCATCGCGCCGTCTTTCAATTGCGCGCTGGATCAGCACGCCGGATTCGCCGTCTTCCATCGAAACGAGGCCGGCCGGTCCGATCAGGTTGTTCTGCTTGATGCGCAAAGCGCGCAGCGCCGGATCTTCATCGGCATAGCCAAAGCAGGTCCAGTAAAGCTCGAACTCGCCGGGGCGCTTGGGGCGGATCTGCCGTGTCGCCAGCGTGTTCGAAATTCGCTGGAACACGACGCTCGGGAAGATCGCCATGATGATGAGGCCGCGCCCGTCGCCGTCCTCGTCGACATATTCGAGGATCGAGGGGTCATTCAGCTTCATGTCGGCATTGAAGGCTTCGATGCCTTCGTAGCCGCTGGCGACATTGGCGTCGTCGCTGCCGAAGATGCTGTAGCAGAAGGAAAGGCCGCTCTGCTCGCCGAGGATCGAGCCGCCATCCTGCGTCGCGCGGAACAGGCCGAAGGTGGTACCGAACTGGTGCAGCAATCCTGCATGATAACAGTCGATCGCGTTTTCCCAGTACAGCTTCCAGTTCGACGGCATGCGTTGGCGCATGTAACCGATCACTTCGACGGGCTTCTGAAACAGCGTGTCGAGGATATCGAGCATCGCCTTACCGAGATAGACCTCGAGCGGCGGCACGTCGGCGTGGAACGAACCGAACACCACGCCGCGATAACTCGCGACCTTGAGGCGGCGCAGGCCGTGCTCCTTCTTGTTGAAGCTTTTCGGCATGCCGCCTTTGCCGTCGAGGCCGCGCTGGAACGGGACGCCGAGCAGGTCGCCCTGCTGGCTGTAGCACCAGTGATGATAGATGCAGGTGTGATCGGCCGAATTGCCGAAGGGTTCGCGCACGATCGTCGCACCGCGATGGGCGCAACGATTTTCGAACGCATGCAGGCTGCCGTCCTTGGCGCGATTGACGACGACCGAGGTGTTGCCGACGAAAGTCGTCTTGAAATCGCCCGGCTTCGCGATTTCGGCCTCGAGGCCGAGATAGCACCAGACCGGACCGTTGAAGATGCGCTCCTGCTCTCGGTCGAAGACCGACTGATCGGCGAAGACCCGATACGGCACGCGGCTGAAATCGTCTTTCGGCCAGATCACGCCCTGGTCACTCATCATCGTGTCCCTCCGGAAAGTCGGCGAAGCTCAGATCGGCACCGGTCCGACCGTGCCCGTGGCGGAATCCGCGACGTTCGGCTGTTCGCTGGCACGATACCCAGATTGCATACAATCGGCAATCCTTCTCGAACGAAAGAAAACGTCGCCGGGGTCGCGCCCCGGCAGGGCGCCTCACCGCATGACGAAGGGGTTGGCGATCGGCTCCGGTGAGGTGTTGAGCCACACGGTCTTCGGCCTGGTGTAGTCGTAAATAGCCTGCAGCCCGCCCTCGCGGCCGTAGCCGCTGTTCTTGAAACCGCCGAACTCGGCAATTGGCGAGACGACGCGATAGGTGTTGATCCAGACGATGCCGGCGCGAACCTGTTTGGCGACGCGCATCGCACGTCCGACATCGCGGGTGAAGATGCCGGCGGCGAGGCCGTACTGGGTGTCGTTGGCCATGCGCAGCACCTCTTCCTCTTCCCGGAACCGCAGCACGCTGAGGACAGGGCCGAACATCTCGGTATCGACGATGTCGAGTTTCTGATCGGGAACGTCGAGGATCGTCGGCTCGTAGTACCAGCCGGCATTGAACTGCGGCGGACGGCGCCCGCCATGGCGCAAGGTGGCGCCCTGTTCGACCGCGCGGGCGACGGTTGCCTCGATGCGGTTGAGCTGGCCGGTCGTCGCGAGCGGGCCCATCTGGGTTTCCTCGGCGAGCGGATCGCCGATACGGATTGCCTTGGCGCGTTCGACGAGACCGTCGACGAACTGGTCGGCGATCTTCTCATGGAGATAGAGCCGCGATCCGGCGACGCAGCTCTGGCCGCTGGCGCCGAAAATGCCGGCCATCACGCCGTTAGTCGTGCTGGCGATGTCGGCGTCCTCGAACACCATGACCGGCGATTTGCCGCCGAGTTCGAGCGACACCTCGGCGAAATTCTCGGCCGAGTTGCGCACGACTTCGCGTGCGGCACCGAGGCCGCCGGTGAAGCTGATGCGCGCCACCAGCGGGTGCGTGGTGAGGACGCGCCCGCAGGGTTCGCCGAAACCGGTGACGATGTTCACGACGCCCGGCGGAAAGCCGGCTTCCTCGATCAGCCTTCCGAACTCCAGCAGCGCAGCCGAGGCATGTTCCGAGGCCTTAAGCACCACGGTGTTGCCGGCGGCAAGCGCCGGGCCGATCTTGACCGCAACGAGAAACAGCTGTGAGTTCCAGGGTACGATCGCGGCGATGACGCCGAGCGGTTCGCGTGTCGTGAACACGAACAGGTCCGGCTTGTCGATCGGCAGCGTGTCGCCGTTCACCTTGTCGGCGAGACCGGCGGCGAAATGATAGAAATCGGCGATGTACTTCGCCTGCCAGCGAGTCTCCTTGAGCATCTTGCCGGTATCGATGGTTTCGGTGCGGCCAAGCTCTTCCGAGCGCTCGCCCATCAGATCGGCAAGCCGACGCAGATAGCGGCCGCGCTCGGAAGGCGTGGTGCGCGACCAGGGCCCTTCGGTGAAGGCGCGGTGTGCTGCCTGGACAGCGCGATCCACATCGCCGGCGGTGGCGCTCGGGATCAGGGCCCAGGGCTGGCCGTTGGACGGGTTGACGCTTTCGAAGGTCTTGCCGTCTTCGGCATCGACCCACTTGCCATCGATCAGCATCTGGTAGGACTTCAAGCTCGACATCCGCACGCTCTCCTGGAGGCTGGTCGGTCGCCTCGGCCGGGCATCTTGCCTCGGTCGCCGGGCGACCATATCGTCATACAATAATACAGAACGCGGTTTCCTGTGAGTCCTCGCAACCGTTCGTCCGGCTGCACCCCTGTTATTGCCCGGGCGCGCGGAAAGAGCCAGTTTCGCCTGAGCCGGCCGGGGCCGGGCCGGGCCAAAGGAAGGATCCAAGAATGCCGAGCGCCAAGCAGATTATCGGAGAACCGCTGATCATCAACGGGCGAAAGCTCTCTCTGTCGCGGGCCGTGCGCGCCGGCGATTTCGTTTTTCTGACCGGCCAGGTGCCGATGAAGAACGGCACGCCGATGACGACGGGCACGATCGAGGAGCAGACCCGCTCGGTGCTCGACGAGATCACGGCGACGCTTAAGCTCGCGGGTTGCGAACGCACGGACGTGGTGAAGGCGATGGTGTGGCTGCGCGACAAAAACGATTTTCCCGGGTTCAACAGCACCTACGCCGAATATTTTCCGGATGCACCGCCGGCGCGCTCGGCGCTGGTCAGCGATTTCCTGATCGATATTAAGGTCGAGGTCGAGGTTATCGCCTATTGTCCCGCATGAGGCGTCTTCGAGTATGACGCGCGGTCTTCACGAGGAACGGCAATGAACGGCATTCGATGCGTCTACGAGACTGCGGCCATTGCCGGTGAATCGCCGGTCTGGTCGATGGACGAGCAGGCGCTCTACTGGATCGACGTGATGGCGCCGGCCGCGCATCGGTTCGATCCGAAAACCGGCGAGAACCGAACCTGGAGACTGCCAGAGCAGATCGGTTCGATCGGCCTGCGAAAGAAGGGCGGCCTGGTCGCCGCGACGAAGTCCGGTTTCTGTTTCATCGATGTCAGCAACGGCCGCGTGACACCCATTATCGATCCGGAGCGCGATCTGCCGGAAAACGGTTTCAACGATGGGAAATGCGATCGCCGCGGGCGGTTCTGGGCCGGCTCCGCCTGGCTCGGATCGGACGGCAAATACGACAACCCGCCGGCCGAGCCGACGGGCTCGATCTACCGGCTCGATCCCGACCATGTCTGTCACCGGATGGTGCCGGGCATTCGCGAGACCAACACCTTTGCTTGGAGCCCCGACGACAGGATCATCTATTTCGGCGATTCCGCGGAGTCGAAGGTGATCTACGCCGCCGATTTCGACATTGAAACCGGCTGCATTGCCAATCAACGCATCTTCGCGCGCACCAATGACGGCGCCGGCGTGCATGACGGCTCGGCGATCGACGCCGAGGGCTATCTTTGGACGACGTTCTGGGAAGGCTGGCGCATTGTGCGCTACGCGCCGGACGGCCGGATCGATCGCGTCGTCGAGATGCCGTTCAAATATGTCACGAGCTGCGCCTTCGGCGGCGACGATCTGGAAACCTTGTTCGTGACCAGCGGACGGTGGGATCTCAAGGGCGCCGAACTCGCGGCGCAACCGCAGGCCGGCAGTCTGTTCGCCTTCGAACCCGGCGTTCGCGGTCTGCCAGAGCCGATGTTCGCCGGCTAGACGGCGCGCTCCATCAGGACTTCCGGATTCGTCAGAGCGCGGCGAGGGCTTCCGTACGGCCGGCGTGAATATCGAGGATCTTGCCGAAACCGCTCACTTCGAAGACCTCGCGCACTTCGGTGGTGAGCGCACACAGCGCGAACTTGCCCTGCTTGCCACGTTGCTGCTTTGCGGCGAGCAGGATCACCCGAAGCCCGGCGCTCGAAATGTAACGCAGCTCCGCGAGGTCGAGCAGGATCGCCGGCCGTCCATCCTGGACACGACTGATCAGCGCTTCCTCGAAATCCTTGGCGTTGCTGCTGTCGATCCGCCCCTGCGGCGACAGCACCGTTGCGGTTTCGAGGGTCTCTTCGTGTAGTTCCATGGGTCGATGGTCTCCCTTTAGATGTTCGCGATCGCGAACTCAGGCGTCGAGGTTCTGAGTCATCGTAAGGCGATTGCGGCCATTCAGCCGCTCGTAGGTTACACTGTTCATCATCGTGCGGACCAAGTGGATTCCGAGCCCGCCGATACGCCGATCCTCGATGTCGGATTCGAGGTCGGGCGGGGGGATGTCCAGCGGGTTGAAGGCATCCGCATCGTCCTGATAGATCACAGTAAGCCGGTCGCCGTCGCGCCTCAGCATAATCTCGATAATATGGCTGCCGCCATCGCTATAGCCGTAACTGACGGCGTTGGTGACGAGTTCATCGAGAACCAGATTGAGATTGAAGACGATTTTCATCGCAAGATCGAATCGCTCGCCGGCGGATTCCAGTGCCTCGGCCAGCTTGGACAGTTCTCCGAGATCGTTGGCAAGACGGATCGACATTTCGTTCATGTCGTTGCTTCCCCCCGCCGCAGCGACGATCGGAGCAGTCTGGCGATCATAGCGGATAACAACACAAGTGATATCGTCGGACTGCGGCGCACCGTCTGTAAACGCATCGAGGTCGCGGATGACGCGGTGTCCCAGCGCTTCGACCGACAGCGCGTTCGCCTGATACAGAACTTCGCGCAGTCGAAGTTCTGTAAAGGGATCGCCCGCCAGGTTGAAGGCTTCGGTGACGCCATCGGTATAGAAGAAGATGGTATCGCCCTGACCGAGCGACAATGTCTTCTCGTCGTAGGTCGCCTCGTCCATCAGGCCGAGCGCGATGCCATCGGTGCCGGGAATGGCCTCGGCCTGGCCACCGCGACGCAGCAGGTAAGGCGCATTGTGGCCACCATTGGCATAGATCAGGTTGCCGTTGCGGTGATCGACGATGCCGTAAAAGATGGTCACGAACATCGCCGCATCGTTACCTTCGCTCAACGTGCGATTCACTTCTTCGAGAACGCGACCGGGCGATTCGCCGCGGCTCGCGACCGACTTGATCGTCGTGCTCGAAACCGCCATCAGCAACGCGGCCGGCACGCCCTTGCCGGAAACGTCGGCGATCACGATGCCCACGCGGTGATCGTCGATCTCGATGACATCGTAGAAATCGCCACCGACTTCTCGCGCGGCGCGCATGCGCGCATAGATGGGCAGATGAGGGACATCGGGATAATGGCGAGGCAGGAACGAGAGCTGCATGCGCTGCGCCATCGCAAGTTCGTCGGCGATCTGCCGTAAGGTCCGCTCGAGCGCCAGGTTCTTCTCGTTTAATTCCTGGGTTCGCTCCGAAACGAGGCGATCGAGAGTGTCGGTGCGCGCCTGCACCTCTTCGGCCATGCGCGTGAAGACCTGTGCGAGCCGTCCGAGTTCGTCGCTGCGCGCGCGGGTTCTGGCAAGGGTTGCTGGGTCGAATTGCTGACGCTCGAACGCTTCGGCGGCTGCCGTAACGCGCAGGACCGGATCGGTAAAGATGCGGCCGACATAGACCCAGCCCATCACGATGGCGCCGACCACGGCGAGACCGTTCAGGAACAATAGGAGTTTCTGGCCGATATCGATCGCGCGGTTGGATGCGACGACCGCGGCTTCGGTACCGGTCTGAGCCTCGTTGACCAGTCGATCGACATCGTTGCCGAGCGTCTCCGCAACGATGCGGCTCCGCTCCACCAACTGCTCGGCAGTCAGGTTCCAGCCGAGAAGCCGGGTTCGCAGATCGATAATGCCGCCGGCTCCGTCGCCGCGCGCGACCAGGATCTCATACTCGCGGTGCAGATCGCCGGCCTCGGGCAAGGAATCGAGCGACGCCAGCGCCGCACGGAAGCGGTCGACCGATGCTTCGACCCGTTCGCGCAGCGGCTGCATCAGCGCCACCTGGGGCACGCTTGCGGCTTCGGTCAGCAATCCGACCAGCAGATTGGCTTCGCCGGCGAGCGCAGCCATCGAGCTGTATCTGAGCATGGCCGATTCGCCGGAGCGCTGTTCCCAGGTATCGGGCGCAGCATCGTCCAGACTGCGATAGCCGGTCACGAGATAGAAGGTGGCATCGTCCAGCAGCGGTGCGATCTGCTCGATCAGGCGACGGTGCGAGTCGATCGCTTCCTCGATCCGCGACTGCATCTGGCTGCGCAGGTAGAGCTGCTGTCCGACGGCCACGTCGAGCCGTTCGATGACCCCGGCAAGCTCGTCGTTCGCGGCCCGGATGACCGGCAGCCCGCCTTCGCCGGCGGTCGTTTCGGTGCGACTGCCGGCAATGCTGTGCGAAAGCTGCTCGACCAGCTCTTCGAGCGCACGCTGCTCTTCGCCGAGACCCGCCATGAGCGCCTCCCGCTCGGCGTCGCTGTCGACACTCAGCAACTTCGGAACGATGGCGGCGATCAGTGTGCTCTGCTGCGCGAGACGCAGCGATTCAGTGATCGAGGGAATATGCTCGCGGGTGATGCGTCGCTGATGCTGCCCCAGCTCGACAAAGGAAATCCATGCGACCACACTCGCCAGCATCGTAATGGCGACCGCGCCGCCGATCCCGATATAGAGCTTGGCGGCAAGGCCGATGCGCCAGCGTTTACGCGGCCTATCGTTCGCAGGTCGATCGTTCGCGGGTCGATCGGTCACGGGCCGCCCCGCGTTACGGGAACGACCTGGCCGCCCTCGTCGATTTCGGTCAGGAACACCTTGTCGGAACCCTGATTGTCGAGCGGTCCATACTCCATCCCGAATCCACCCACGTCGAAAAGTCGAGTTTCCTGCAGCGCTCTCAGGAAACCCTGACGGTTCAACGGCTCGCTCGTCTGTTCGAGGATGCGCGCGGTCAGGCGCCCGACGAGATATCCCTCGAGGGAAACGAAACTGAGCGGGGCCGTGGGGGCGAACGCCGCAAGGGATGCGCGATACTCGGCGGTCAGCGGAAGATCGTCGCTGTCGGGCGGCGGCACGACCTGGCTGATGAACGTGCCGGCGCCGTCGGGGCCCAGTGCGTCGACCAGGGCATTCGTGCCCACGAACGAGACATTCACGATGGTCGATTCCATCCCGAGCTTCCGCGCCCAGCGGATGAACGAGGCACTGGGTTCGTAAGCGCCGATAATGACAATCGCTTCGGGCAGAGAATTTCTGATCGTTAGAAGCGCCCGTTTGACCGCACTGGTGTTGCGTTGATACGCGCCTTCGCCGGCGAGTGTCATGCCGCGTCGGTCGAGCGCGAGGCGTACGCCCGAAAGGCCGGCGCGACCGTACGTGTCGTCCTGATAGAGCACGGCAATACGCTCGGCACCGCGATCGCGGACGAGCCAATCCACGATCTGCTCCGTCTCCTGATAATAGGAGGCACGCACGTTGACCACCGTCGCGTGATCCGGGTTGCGCAGGAACTCGGCGCCGGTGAAGGCGCCTATGAAGGGGACGGAAGCCGCTTCGGCGAGCGGCTGCGCGGCGGCCGACGTCGGTGTTCCGACCTCGCCGATGAGCGCAAAGACACGCTCCTGATTGATCAGCTTCAGCGTGTTCTCGATTGCGGTTTCCGGCTCGTACGCATCGTCGTAGCTGACCAGTTCGAGTTGGCGGCCGTTGATGCCGCCCGCGCGGTTCACCTCGGCGAACGCCGCGAGCAGGCCAAGGCGCATCTCCTGACCGAGCGCCGAGGCGGGCCCAGTGAGGGCCGCCGACTGACCGAACAGGATTCGTGTCGCCTCGACGCCCGGCGATTCCTGGGCCGCGGCCGGCATGCCCATGAGGGCGAGCAGGGCGCCGCCGAGAAGGGCCAGTCTGCGCAGCGGCAATCTGATCTCCATTCGCTTCGCGGGTCGCATCCGTGATCCGGTGTGAATCCGGACCTCGGCCCGGCTCATTCAGTTATGTATAACATCGAAGCGGGGCCGGATTGCAGCCTTGCCGGCGGCGGGGGTGTCGACCCCGCCGGACGATGCGGCAGACGGGAGGAGTTGGTAGCATGGCGGTAAGTCCAAACACGCCGATTTACGAGAACATCCTCGTCAATATGGCAGATGGCGTCATCAGTCTCGACCTGCAGGGTCAGGTTACAACATTCAATCCCGCGGCCGGACGCTTCCTCGCGATGAACCCGGCCGACGTCGTCGATCGTACCTACGCCGAGATTTTTTTCGAGGATCCCGGCCTCGACGATTTCAACGAGCTGGTACTGCGGGCGATCTACGAATCGCAGATGACCCACAGCCAGGAAATTGAGATTTCGCGCAGCAGCGAACGGCGAAATCTGAACGTTTCGACCACCTTCCTGCGCACCGGCGTCGATGAGGATGCCGAGAAGCTCGGCGTCATCGTCGTACTGAGCGACGTGACCGAACAGCGCAAGCGTAAGAAGATCAAGCGGCTCTTCGGCGAGTTCGTCGATCCGCGCATCGTCGAGACGCTGATCCAGCAGGTCGACCTCGAATACACCGGCGTGCGCCAGCCGATGACGATCATGTTCTGCGATCTTGAGGGATTCACGCAGTTCGCGGAGGGGCTGACGGCCGACCAGCTCATCCAGTTCGTCAACATCTATCTGACTCTGATGTCGGAGCCGGTCGCGCGTCATGGTGGCGTGACGGACAAGTATATCGGCGATGCGATCATGGCGTTCTGGGGGCCCCCGTTCACCGACCGGACGTTGCATGCGATCCAGGCCTGTCGGGCGGCGCTCGACCAACGCGAGCGGCTGGACGAGTTGCGCCGCCAGGTGGCGGCCGAGCTCGGACCGGATGTGGACGTGTCGCGCCTCGACATGCGATGCGGGCTGGCAACCGGTGACGTTGTTGCCGGCAGCGTCGGGCCGCGCCAGTCGCGTAACTATACTGTCATGGGCGATACGGTGAACGTGGCGGCCCGACTCGAGGCCGCCAACAAGGAGCTCGGGGTGCGAATCCTGGTCTCGGAAGACACCTGGCACGATGCCCGGGAGGGGTTTGAGTTCCGCGAACTCGATCGACTTGCCTTGCGCGGCCGCAGCCGGGAAGAGCGGGTGTTCGAACTGCTTGGCGTCCGCGGCGACGTGCCGGAAGCGCGCACGCGGCTGCGCGACCTGTTCGACGCGGGTTTGGCCGCACACCGAAGCGGGGACCGGACGGCGGCGGTCGCGTCATTTGAGCGCTGCGTCGAAATGGCACCCGACGACCGGCCGAGCCGGCTCATGCTCGATCGCGCCGGAAAAGCCGCGGCGGGATAGCAACACCTGCCGGCCGGCCTCAGGCCGGCTCCCGCAATCGGTCGGTTGTGGCACATACGGCGGTAGGCACGGCCATGGCACTTCCACTAAGCTGCGGGCGGCGCCGATCGGGGGAACTTGCGCGCGGCATGGTTGGGGTTTCCGCCCGCCCTGCTGACGAGAACCGGGTCCTGGGGATCGGCCGATGGAGGGAATCCAAATGCTGAAATCAATTCTGGCGCTTGCCGATGGCGGGGCTACGACCGACGCGACCTTGCAGACGGCGATGCGCGCCGCCGAACGTTTCGATGCCTATCTCGACGTGCTGCATATCTCGCCGGGCGCCGAGCCGATGGCGGTGTTCGCGACGGGCGAAGCGATGCCAATGGTGGGCGTCGCCGAAGAAACAATCCGCAATCACATCGAGGCGCGTCGGAAAAATGCCAAGTCGGCCTATGACCGCGTCGTCGGTGCAAGCAGCCCCCATGTCACGTGGCGCGAGGACGAGGGCCGGGCGGTCGAACTGCTGGCCAGCGCGGGACGGCTTTGCGATCTTCTGGTTATCGGCCGACCGGGCGATGGCAGCGACGAATTGTTTCCGGGCTGCGTGAATACCGCGCTGTTCGAAACCGGCCGCGCGGTTCTGGTCGCGCCGCCGGAAGCGATGCCGACGATCGGCACCCGCGTTGGGATTGCCTGGAACGATTCGATTCAGGCCTCTCGGGCGGTTGCGGCGGCGATCCCCTTCCTCACCAAAGCGTCCGAGGTGATGGTCTTCACCGCCGGCGATGCCGCGCGGCAGGCGGCGGCCGATCGGCTTGCGCATTATCTCGGACATTACAACATCAAGGCACGGGTGGACGGGTTCGATCCCGGGTCGGGATCGGGGCGTGCCCGCGGTCGTGCCGTGCTGCGGCGGGCCAACGACATGGGCGCCGATCTGCTGGTGATGGGCGCCTACGGCCAGGGTCGCATGATGCAGTTCCTCGGCCTTGGCGGCGCAACGGCGAAAGTCATTACCGCCAACACGATGCCGCTCCTGATGGCGCACTAGGCGTCCGGCCGAACCGGGCCGGCGGCGTTCTCGCTGCCGGCCTGTCGCGCGGCCGAACGATCGGGCTGCGCGGCGATCCGATGCTAGGCGCGCCCGACGATGTAGTCGCGCAGCACGCTGGTCTCGGTTTCGAGATCTTCCAGCCGGTTCTTCACCACGTCGCCGATGCTGATGATGCCGCGGAGCCGTCCGTTTTCGACGACCGGCAGATGCCGGATGCGGCCGCGCGTCATCTTCGACATGACATCCTGAATGTCGTCGTCGGGCGCGCAGGTCGTGACCGTGCGGGTCATGATTTCGGAAACGGGCATTTCCAGCAGTTCGGCGCCACGTTCGACCAGACCGCGCACGATGTCGCGCTCCGACAGGATGCCCTGAACGCGAACCCCGTCGGACGAGATCACCACCGAACCGATGCGCTCGAGCTTGAGCAGCCGGCTTGCGGCGATCACCGTCGTGTCGGGACGGGCGGTGACAACCTTGTCACCCTTCTGGGACAGCATGGAATGGACGTTCATGGCTTCACCCTCCTTGGCTATAAAGCGCGCCCGAGGGCGCCGGGATGGGGCCGAACGATAGATATGGTGACGCTGTCGCTTGCCGCCAGCGCCGCACGGCGTGGTCCTCACGCCAAGTATATCGCATACTCGGCGCGGCGCGACCTCAATCGGCCCCGCGTTTGGCCATGCGGGTGGGGCAAAGTGCGGGCGGCTCACTCCACGATGCGCACGTCGGCCTCGGTGTGAAATAGCCCGGCGGTCGGGAACCGCTCGTTCCATGCCGCCTTGATCTCGGCAACAGAAGCCGCAGACGCATCGTCGGCCGGATGCACGAGGATCAACATTCTCGTGCCTTGTGCGATGACCATGCCGGCTTCGGGACCGTGATCGTCAGACTGGCCATAGGCATTGACCACGGTGAGCCCCGCCGGAAAACGCGGCGTCACGACGTCAGCCAGAAAATGTGCCCAGGCCTGCTCGCTGACGCCGGCGCCCTCGTCGGTCTTCAGCCCAAAATAGAGGGCGGTTTGCACTGCATCGGCGGCCAGAGCGCCCGATCCGATGCCAAAGGGAAGCGTTACGACGGTGAGCAGGACGATCAGGCGCAGCGCGCGGAAAAACCGCATCTCGAAATCTCCCATTCCATACGTGCGATTCGCATCAACCAGATTGCATGGTGGACGAAATCGGCCCTTCGCGGGAAGAGGCAGAAGCGGGCCGGGACGGGTGCGTCATAGAGCCCGGCGATACCCCTTGGAACCGTTCCCCGTTTTATCCGTTTATCGATTGCGCAGGAGGCTGTCCGGCACAGGCCAGGCGCTGAATGCACCGCAGCGGCACGATCGGTGCTACGCCGCGAACGCGTTCCCGCACGGGACAAGGAGGAGCCATGCTTCGCAGCCTCAAGGAATTGCGCGGCTACGATATTGCCGCGACGGACGGTTCGATGGGTGACGTCCATGATTTTCTGTTCGACGACGATGAGTGGCGCTTGCGCTATGTCGTCGTCGATACCGGCAAGTGGTTGCCGGGTCGCAAGGTGGTGCTGGCACCCGAAGTGCTGGGTCAGCCCGATCCGGGCCGGAAAAAATTACCGGTTTCGCTCGATCGGCAGCGCGTCAAGGAAGGACCGCCGCTGGAATTTCACAAGCCGGTGTCGCGTCAGCATGAAGAAGCGATCCGCAGTTACTACGAATGGCCGAAATATTGGAAAATCTACCCCACGGGCATGGCCGGTGCGCCAGCGTTGCCGGGCATCGAGCCGGTCGCAGCGGTGGGCCGTCGCACAGATGGCGAGATCCAGGGCGATCCCACTCTGCGAAGCATGCGTGAAGTTGAAGGCTATCGCGTGGCTGCGCTGAACGATGAATTCGGCGCCGTCACAGATTTTCTGGTCGACGATGAGGGTTGGCAGATTCGCTATCTGGTGATCGATACCAACAAATTATTGCCGGGACGCCATGTCCTCATCGCGCCCTCCTGGGTCACCGAGGTGAACTGGGACCAAGCGAAGGTGTACGTCAATTTGGCGAAGGATCAAATCAAGGCGAGCCCGCCGTTCAAGACGGCCGATGCGATCGATCGTCAATACGAGATCGGCTTGTTCGAACAATATCGTCAGCCGGTTTACTGGCCATAGCGGATCGACACGGCATTCTGCGCAACGGGAATGTGATTGCGCGAACGCGGGAACAAGCTATGGACCGGATTGTTGATTAACTGACCTGTCCGCAGCGGGCGTGGTGCCGCCGTGGCACTCATGCCTCTCAGAGAGATTGTCTACGAACGTGCACCGGATGACGCCGGTCCGCGTCCACGATGTTCGCTTCGGTGCGCCATGTAATGTGGGAGTGATGCTGCTCGGCCGTACGCTCCCGCCGCTGAAATTGGACCAAGGAGCGACCACAATGAAGACAATCAGGCTTGGAATGCTGGCGGCACCGCTGGCTTTTGCGGCGTCGATCGGCGCGGCCTCGATCGCCGCTGCAGACAGTACCGACTATTCGTCGCCGATCGTGATCAATACCGTCAAATGGTACAACGTGCCCGTCATGAACATGCAGGGCGCGCAGCTTGGCAGCTATAACGGTCTCGTCAACGCGCACGGCGGCAGCGTCTACTATGTGCTTGTCAAGAGTGCGACGCCGCAGGCGACGGTTTGGGCCGTTCCCTCGAACTATCTTCAGGTCGATCCGACTCGTCGGATTCTGATCATGGACGTTCAGCCAGAGATCTTTGTTAAGGCGCCGGTCTATACGACCGACCTCGATCTTGATAACGAGGAATGGTCGAAGGGTGCGCGGACCTATTATCAGGAAAACGCCTTCGACTATGGTGACTTCGGCGCGGTCGACAGTTCGCGCAGCTCGAGCGACACGAACTAACCATTCGGTGCTCGATGAAAAAAGCCCGATGCGCGTTATGCGCATCGGGCTTTTTCATGTTCTCGGGCCCATATCTGCGGGAAAGCTTCGATCAGAGCTGAAAGATACCCATGATGCCGAGCAGGGCGACAACAGCCGCCGCGGTTCCAATGATCAGGACCCACAGAACGGGTTTGCCCCAGCGCCCCTGCCGCGCCTCTACCGCAGTGACTTTTGCCGCATGGTCGGGATGGTCACGATCGGTCATGACTGCCTCCTTCGGCTGTTATCCGGCGGGTTGCCGGGCTCACAACACATCTCATCAATGCTGTTCGCCGGTCGCATGTTCCTCGACCTCGGTGATCGGGCCATCGGAGTAGAGGTAGGTATCGAGCTGGGTCTGCCACTCCTTGTCGGCGCGACGCAACCATTCGATGACCATGCAGGCATGTTCGATCTCTTCCCGCATGTTGTGCAGGAGGATCTCCCGCAATGAATCATCTTCACAGTCGTCCGCGCGCTGGCGATACCAGTCGGCCGCTTCGAGCTCTTCCCGAAGCGACACGATCGCGTGGTGACGGGCTAGCGTTTCCTTCGAGAGCCGCTCGCGCGGCGCATGCAGTCCTTCGCTGGACATCGAGGCGTTCCCCCCTTGGTCGTTGAAATTCAACTATAGCATGGTCGCCGGTCAGGCCGCCTTGCGCTCGGTCTCCCACTGCTCGATCACATAGTTCCAGTTGACCAGATGCTCGAGGAACGCGCCGACGAAGTCTTCGCGGCGATTCTGATAGTCGAGATAATAGGCGTGTTCCCACACATCGCAGGTGAGCAAGCAGGTCCTGCCATCGGTCAGCGGATTGCCGGCGTTCGGCATACTCACGATCTCGAGCTTGTCGCCCTTGGTTGCGAGCCATACCCAGCCGCTGCCAAATCGGAACGCCGCCGCTTCCTTGAACGCCGTAACGAATTTGTCATAGCTGCCGAACGAGTCATCGATGTGCTTGGCGAACTTCGCGTCCGGCTTGCCACCGCCCTCGGGACTCAGGCAATTCCAGAAGAAGGTGTGGTTCCAGGTCTGTGCGGCATTGTTGAAGATGTTTTTATGTGCGGCCGAGCCAGCCGTCTCGCGGATAACTTCGGTTAGATCCATCTTTGCGAACTTCGTGCCTTTGACGAGCTCGTTCAGCTTGTCGACATATTTCTTGTGATGCTTGCCGTGATGGAACTCGAGCGTCCTCGCCGACATATGCGGTTCGAGCGCGTCCTTATCGAAGGGAAGGGGCGGCAGTTCGAACGCCATGGTGTGTCTCCTCGTTCGCTTGTGACAATGCTGTGGCGGACTCCTCCGACACAGTATCGGTTCGTGGTGGTACGCTATCCGAGTGTTGGAGAAGCCCAAGAGCCTTCGCGCAAAGGCTGTGCCTCGGTATCGTCTGAGTGTCATGTAGGGAGGGCGGCGGGATTCGCAACCGACCCGGACAGGGACGTGTGCTGCGGGCAACGAGCCGGTCGGCCCGCCGATAGAAAGCGCCGTGCGGTCAGCCGGTCGCGGCCAACCGCTCCATGATCGTCGGATCGACCGCGAATCGCCCGCGCGGCAACCCCGCATCGAGCTGCGCAATCGCCTGCGCGAGTCGTCTCACTCCCGGCTCGAGAACCAGACGGTGGCGCTGGCTGCCGTCGATATTGCGCGCTTCCGCGATGACCGGATTGGTATTGATCTCCCACACCCGGATCGCACCGTCCTTCAGGCTGTAGTCGATGCGGCCATAGTCGATGCGGGCAATCCGGAATGTCTCGGCGATCTGCTCGGCGTGGGGATTCTCTTCGACATAGCGGGCTTCTTCGAGAAGCTGCTGGTTGAGTGTCAGATACGGTTCGACCGCGGCGAAATCCGTGAACTTCGCGACCCAGTCGGTCGAGATGACGACATGGCGCGGGATGACGGTGCCGTTCACATAGAACGCACCATATTTCCGGACCAGGCCGTCGCCGTCGCGCACATCGCATATTTCGACGGCGAGCAGACGGTCGATTGGTTCGCCGCGCTTTAACTGCTTGGCCAGCGCGTTTTCCAGCGCGTCGCGGTTGTCGAGGGCCTTGCCCAAGGGGCCGTCATGCGTGTCCTCGCGCCGGAGAAAGACCGGATAGCGTTTGGGCCGGCGATCCTCCGACATGTGGTAGACGTCGAAATCGTTGATACCCCGCTGGAACAAGGTACGCAGCAATGCATAGCGCTGCAGGGATTGCGTAGGATGATTGATCCGCCGGACCTTCGGACCCTGCGTACCGAGAAAATCGTAGAATGCCTCGATGCCGGCGCGCAGCTCGGGCGTCGCCCGGTCGACATCGGTGAATACATAGCAACCGTACGGCATCATGCGTTGCTGCATGACGCCCTCATAGTTCACGACATAGACACGGCCGGCGATGCCGGGAAAATCATAGAGGTAGCTGTCGCGGATCGTATGGTTGCCGGCACGGCAAAGCAGGAACAAGATCATGGCGGCTGACGATCCCCCCGGATGTCGGAGACTTTAGATCAGCGCCCGGCTTCGGGACCAGCGGTATCGACCTGCCAGCCCTATGACGTGCCAGTCGTATCGAAATGAAGGAGTGTAGCGCCATGTCTATCGAAGAAGCCGTCTCCGCGCACTACACCCATGGCGCACTGGGCGATGCGATTCTGGCGGCGGCCCGGGAGAATGCTGCCAACCCCGATCGCCTCACCGTCCGCGATCTGTCGGCGGTCGACGAATTTCACCTCGGCGGCGTCGGGGCGACCGAGCATTTCGTGCCGCAGCTCGGCATCGCGCCCGATTCGCATTGGCTCGATGTCGGCTCGGGGATCGGCGGTGCGGCACGCCATGTCGCCGATCGCCACGGTTGCCGCGTCACCGGCATCGATCTGGTAACCGAGTTCTGCGCGGTCGCGCGGCTGCTGACAGAGACGGTCGGCCTTTCCGACCGGGTCCGGTTCCACGAGGGCAGCGCGCTCGCCATGCCGTTCGCCGATGGCACGTTCGACGGTGCCTACACGATGCATGTGGCGATGAACATCGCAGACAAGCCGGCGCTCTATCGCGATGTTCATCGGGTTCTGAAACCCGGGGCAATCTTCGGCCTCTACGACATCCTGGCCGGGCCGGTGGTAGCGCCGCTCACATTTCCGGTGCCCTGGTCGTCGACCGCCGAGACCAGCTTCCTCGCCCCGATCGGCGAGATGCTGGCAATGCTGGAACAGGCTGGCTTCGAGATTCTGGTGCGCACCGATCGCACTCCGTTCGCGCAGCAATTCATCGTGCGTCAGCGCGAGCGGGCCGCCGCCGGCCTGCCGCCGCTTGGATCGGTCATCGTGATGGGCGAAAGCTTCCGGGAGAAAGTCGACAATCTCGTCGCCAATATCGAGACCGGCCGCTGCACCCCGTGGGAGATCGTCTGCCGCCGTCGCTGAGGTGCTATTCCTTGGCCTCGAGCAGCACCGTCGCGATCGCTGCCCATTCGATCTCGGTCGAGCCGTCGGCTTCTGCCTTGCCGGCCTGGCCATACCAGTAGCGCGCGTTCGACGGATCGCCTTCGACGCGATGCAGCCAGGCATGAACCCAGGCAGCTTCCGTGCTGCTTTCCTCCTGGACGACCGCGTGCGCCTTGTCCCATTCGCCCTTCGCGCCGTGCCAGAGTGCGGCGAGCGCCGGCGATTGACCGCAAGGCGGCGTTTCGTCTGCGAGCGAACGACGGAATCCGGCGAGGTTCATCGCGCCGAACCTGCGTGCGGCGTTATTCCGCCGCGTCGGCCGTCTTCGCCGCGGCTACCTTCGGCTGGAAGATGCAATAGAACTTCCGCACATACTCCGTGCTGTGCCAGGAATTGACGAGACCCTGCGGCACGAAGAACGAGTCGCCGGCCCGGAAGGTCTGCGCGCGACCCTTGTCGTCGGTGATCGTCACCGAACCTTCGAGAATGCACATCAGTTCGTTGCGCGGGAACGGCATCGCCTTGCGCTTCATCGGCGTGCAATCCCAGATGCCGGCGGTCATCTGACCGGTCATGTCTTCGAAATAATTGTGGACGTTCTGGGTCGGCACCGCGCCCTCGAAGATGCTGGTGTCGGGAATCGCCATCTTCGACATGGCCTTGCTGCGATCGAACTTGATCACACGGAGTTCGTCGGGGTTCTTCGGCTTCATGCCGGAGGGATCGTCGAAGATGACATAGAACTTGCGGATATATTCGTTCTGCTTCCAGCTGCAGGGCAGGCCCTTCGGAATGAAGAACGCCTCGCCGGCCTTGATCGTTTCTTCGTGACCCTTCGCATCGACGATCGTGACCGATCCTTCGAGCACCAGCATGAACTCGTTCACCGAATAAGGCTCGAGTTTCGTCGTCATCGGCGTGCAGTCCCACACGCCGGCGGTCAGCGCGCCGCTCGGATCGGTGAAATAATTATGCCCATGTTGCACCGGCTTGCCGGCGATCAGCGCCGATTGCTGAATTTCCGCCCAGAGTGCGAGCCCGTCGCCGGCGGGGCCGCGCGGTTCGAAACGGATGGCCTTGAGATCGGTCATGGCAAATGCTCCTGCAGCCGGCATGGGTTGGGTTGCCGGGATTATCGGGCGGTCGCCCGGACGCTGGCAAGCCGCCTGTCCGGCGAGCGGATGAGGCGCTTAGGGGTGCCGGCGCGCAGGGCCGCCGCGCATGGCAACCGGGGCCGCATCCCGGGTCGCCAGGGCGGCGGGGGCATCGAGCCGCGCCGACAGATAGGAGATGAAATCGTGAATCTCGCGTTCGAGCCAGCTCAGCGGGCCGGGCTTCGCCAGCGGTGCGCCGGTTCCCTGGAACAGCCCCTCGACGATGAAACGGTCCTCGCCATTCACCTTCTCGAAGAAGGTCAGCATGTCGGCCGTGTATTTCTCGACATTGTCGAGCGTCGCATGCACCTCGGGCGCCAGCGCGATGCCGAAACGGATCCGCACCTGGCCAGCGCCCTGCGGTCGCAGCGAGAGGTACCAGAGGTGATCCGGCGCCAGAATGTACATATGCGTCGGGAACACGGTCGGCATGACCGTCGTGTAGCGCCAGCGCCCTTCGAGCCGTGTGTTGTCGGGATGGGCGCGTCCGTAGGTCGCGTCCGCCGTCTTGATGAACGTCTGGTAAGTGAAATTGTCATGCCGCTCGGTCGGGAATGCGGTGTCGTTGGCCGGGAACCAGGCGCCGACCGTTTCGCGATGCGCGACCGGAAGATGGTAGCCCTCCATGAAATTTTCGGTCAGCAGCTTCCAGTTCGTGTTCCAGACATGGTCCTGGGTGACGACCGGAATGTAATCCGCCATGCGATAGGGTTCGACGAGCGGTTCGAGCGCGGCGAGTTGTCCGGCGAGCGCCGGCGCTGCATCGTTCAATGTCGTGTAGATCCAGCCATGCCAGATTTCGGTGCGGATCGCGGGCAGTGAGCGGCTTTGGGTTTCGAACCCTTCCGTCTTCTTCATATGCGCCGCACCCAGGAGCCGTCCGTCGAGGCTGTAGGTCCATGCGTGATAGGGGCAGACGATGCGGCGGCAATTGCCGCTGTCTTTCATCAGCCGCATCATCCGGTGCAGACAGACATTCGAGAAGCTGCGGATCTCGCCGTCCTTGCCGCGGATCGAAAAGATCGGCTGGTCGTTGATCGAAGAAGTGATGTAGTCGCCTTCGTTCGGGATGTCGGCGGCACGCCCGACGCAGAGCCAGTCGTGGGCGAAGATGTGCGTCTGCTCGAGCGCGTGCAGTTCCTCGTTGCGATAGACCGCCGGCGGCATCGCTGTGGCGCGCTCGAGCGGCATCCCGGCCAGTTCGCGCAGCCGCTGCAGCAAAGCTTCCGCTTCCATCGCCCCCTCCAACGACCCCGCCACGCCCGGTCGGCCGGGCACGTTGAACGCTAGCACCGGGCAGGTATCGCGGTCATTCGCCCTGCCATGGCCGGAATTGGACAGGCCGGACCCGGCGGTCCGCCGGGCTAGAGCGCGCCGCCGAACGTATCGCAGGCGGCGAGTTCGCCATCCTCGAAGCCGGCGAGGAACCATTCCATGCGCTGCTGCGAGGTGCCGTGCGTGAACGAATCCGGGACCACGCGGCCTTGGCTTTCCCGCTGCAGCCGGTCGTCGCCGACCGCGCTCGCGGCGTTTAGCGCTTCCTGCAGATCGCCCGGCTCGAGCACCTGACGCACCTGCTGGGCGTGATAGGCCCAGATGCCGGCGTAGCAATCGGCCTGCAGTTCGGTCGCAACCGACAGCGCGTTGGCCTGCGCCTCGGGCAGCGCCTGCTGGCGCTGGTGCACCTCGGGCAATACGCCGAGCAGATTCTGCACGTGATGCCCGATCTCATGGGCAATCACATAGGCCTGCGCGAAATCGCCGGCGGCATTGTGGCGCGAGGCGAGGTCGTCGAAGAAAGAAAGATCGATGTAAACTCGCTGGTCGGCCGGACAATAGAACGGCCCGACCGCCGCCTGTGCATAGCCGCAGGCCGAATCGACCGCACCGCTGAACAGCACGAGCTGCGGCTCGCGATAGGTACCGCCTTCCTGCTCGAAGATCGCATTCCAGGTATCTTCCGTGTCGGCCAGCACGACCGACACGAAGTCGACCAGCTCTTCCTGGCCGGCGGGTACCGTACCGCTCGTCGTCGTGTCTTCTTCGGTTCCGAAATGCTGATAGAGCAGCGAGAAGGCGATCAGCAGCCCGACGATCAGCACGATCCGGCCGATCCCACCCCGACCGCCGCCCATGCCCATGCCGCCGGGAAAACCCATTCCGTTCGGGAGCCGCATGCGACTGAGCCCGCCCATTCCGCCGAGACCGCCACCGCCAGAGCCGCGCCGGTCTATGATGTTGCCGCTGCGTCGTCCGCCCCGCCAGCGCATGGGATTGTTCCTCCAGGTAGGTCCACCATTCCAACCGACCGGGCCTCGACTGGTTCCCTGCCGATGCCGGCCCGATCGGCAGAATAGAGCGCGGCAGGCGGGCCGTCGTCAGGGTAATTGTGCCGTTTCGCGACGTCGAGCTGGCGACAATGCCAGTTGGCCGGAAAGCGATCTGTTCAACGGCTCTCGACTTCCGGCACGTCGACCAGCAAGCCACCTTCGCTGCGGATCTGGCCGACCATTTCGTCGAGATGATCGATGTTTGCGCCGGTCTCGCGCAGGATTTCCAGCGCAAGCTGAAGGCTCGCTTCGACAATTTCGGGGATCACGATGGTGGCCCCGCAATCGAGCAGCCGTTGCGATTGTCGGTGATCGCGGGCCCGTGAAGCGATCGGCAGATCGCCGCGCAAATGGTTGGCGGCTTCGACGGTTCGCTCAGCGGCGCCGGCATTGTCGAGCGTAACGACCAGCGCCCGTGCGCGTACAACACCGGCGGCTTCGAGGACGTTGCGCTGTGTACCGTCGCCGAAATAGACCGGCAGACCGGCGCGATGCGCCAGATTGACCTGTTGCGCGTCGAGATCGAGGGCGATCCAGCGAAATTGGGCGGCATCGAACAGCTGCGCCGCAATCTGGCCGCTTCTCCCGAAACCGGCGATCACGAAATGATCGCGCAACTCTTCCGCGTCGTTCAGCAGCGCGTCGATTGCGGAATCCCGGCTGGTGCGACTCAGTCGGGCTAGTCGCGCACCCAGTGCGGTAAGGATCGGCGGCGCAATCATGCTGAGGGCGACGACCAGCGACAGCAGGGCCAGCAACTCGCCCTCCAGCAGCCCGCCCGTCGCGGCGATGCCGAGGATCACGAACGCGAATTCACCGCAATTGGCCAGGGTGAAGCCGGCGCGCAAAGCGTCGATCGCGGCAACGCCGAACGCCCGCGCCAGTACGGCGACAATCAGCGCCTTCCCGACGATCAGGGCGCCCAGCAGGCCAAGCACCAGCGGCGCCTGGTCGATCAGCGCGCGAATATCGATGAGCGTTCCGACCGTCATGAAGAAAAGGCCGAGGAGGATGCCCCGAAACGGTCTGATGTCGGCTTCGATCTGATGCCGATATGGGTTTTCCGCCAGCAGCAGGCCGGCAAGAAACGCGCCGAGCGACATCGATAGACCGGTAAGGCTCGTTGCGAACCCGATCCCGAGCACAATCAGCAGAATGGTCGCGATGAACAGCTCGGCGTTGCGTGTGCCAGCAATCTGGCGAATGATCGGCTGCAGCAGAAAGCGGCCGGCAAGAATGACGATGCCGACAACCGCGGCGGTCTGGATCGCAGCGAAACCGATCGCACCGAACAGTGTCAGCAGGTTTCCGTCCGAACTCCCCAGCAATGGTACCAGAACCAGCAGCGGAACCACGGCGAGATCCTGCATCAGCAGAATCGCGAAGGATACGCGACCGAAGCGGTCTGCCAGTTCGCCGCGATCAATCAGCACCTGAAGGACCAGCGCTGTCGAAGACAACGCAAGTGCGCCGCCGATGACGATCGCCGCGTCATGCTCGACACCGAGCCATCGGGCCGCGATGCCGATCGCGATGGCGCTGACGATGACCTGCGCGCTGCCGAGCCCGAACACCAGCCGGCGCGTCACCCACAAGCGCCTGAAGGAAAGTTCGAGCCCGATTGTGAACAGCAGGAAGACCACGCCGAATTCTGCGAGCCCACGGATGGCGTCGACGTCGTCGATCACCGCCAATCCGTAAGGGCCAATGACGGCGCCGCCGACGAGATAGCCGAGGATCGGATTGATGCGCAGCCGATGGAAGAGATAAACCGCGCAAACGGCGGTCATCAGCAGGATCAGGACCTGGCTGATCGTACCGCTATGCTCGACCGCCGTATCCATGATCTGCGCCTCCCTCCACGATCATAGCCGATCTCATGGCGCTTACAGCGTGGAGATGCATCGCGAGGCTATGCGCGGCGGATCGCTTCCCAGAGACGCGAGGGGGTGAGCGGCATATCGAGATGGGTAACGCCAAGCTGGGCGAGCGCATCGAGGGCCGCATTGACCAGTGCCGGCGGCGCGCCGATGCAGCCGCTTTCGCCGACGCCCTTTACACCCAGCGGATTGCCGGGGGCGGGCGTTTCGCGGGTCGTGGTTTCGAAGAACGGCAGGTCGTCGGCGCGCGGTGCGCCATAATCCATGAGGGATCCCGTGAGAAGCTGGCCCTCCGCGTCATAGCGGGGGACCATTCATGCAAGGCCTGGCCGATGCCCTGCGCGGTCGCGCCGTGGATCTGGCCGTCGACGATCATCGGGTTGACGATCCGCCCGCAATCGTCGGCGGTTACGTGACGGAGGATGTCGAGCCGTCCGGTCTCGGGGTCGATCTCGATCATGACCAGATGGATGCCGGCGCCATAAGTCGGCTGCTCCGGATCGTAGTAGCCGGTCTCCTCGAGGCCCGGCTCCAGCGTTCGCGGTATCTCGCTGCCGGAATAGGCAGCACGCGCAACTTCCTTGAACGCGACGCGACGATCGGTGCCTTCGATTTCGAACTGGCCATTTTCAAACCGCAGGTCGGTATCGGCGCATTCCAGAAGATGCGCGGCGATGCGTTTACCCTTTGCGACGATCTTGTCCGCGGCAAGGCCGGTTGCGGTGCCGACGATAGTGAGCGAGCGCGAATAGAACGTGCCGGTGCCAGCATGGACGCGATCGGTATCGCCGAATACCAGTTCGATATCGTCGATACCGATGCCGAGCCGATCGGCAAGCACCTGGCGGAAGACGGTCGCGTGCCCCTGGCCGTGGCTGTGGCTACCGACAACGAGCGTCACTCGCCCATCCGAATGCACGCGAACGGCTGCCGCGTCCCACTGACCTATGCGGGTGTTGCCCCAGCCCTTAGCCGAGCGCGTGCCGCCGGCGCTGCCCTCGACGAACGCTGCGATTCCGATTCCGACCAGGCGACCTGCTCCACGAAGTTCCGCCTGCACGGCGCGGAGGGCGTCGTAGTTGGCGATCTCTTTAGCTGCGGCGAACAGCGCCGCATAGTTTCCGGAATCGTACACCGTGCCGATCGACGTGCGATGGCTTGCCGCGAACGGTGCGATCAGGTTGCGTTCGCGCATGACAACGGGGTCGATGCCGAGCTGGCGCGCCGCAAGATCGATCGCGCGCTCCACCATGTAGCAGGCTTCCGGCTGCCCGGCGCCGCGATAAGCATCGGTCGGCGTGGTGTTGGTGTAGACGCCGCGCGCCCGCGCATGGATCGCGGGGATATCGTAACATTGCGACAGCATCGAACAGGCGAAGGTCGAGGGAACCGACGCAGCGAAGGCCGACAGATAGGCGCCGAGATTGCCGACGATATCGACGGCCAGCGCGGCGATGCGGCCGTCCTTGTCAAAGCCCATGCGGACATCGGCAACCTGATCGCGGGCATGCGCGTCGACCAGGAACGAATCCGATCGGGTTGCCGCCCAGCGCAGCGGCCGGCCGAGCCGCCGGGCCGCCCAGAGCAAGGCGGGCTCCTCGGGATAATGGATCGATTTCTGCCCGAATCCGCCGCCGACATCGGGCGCGATCACACGAATCTGCGTAGCCGGCACTTTGAGCGAATGTTCGGCAAGGAACTTTCGGATCAGATGCGGGATCTGCGAAGACGTCCACAGCGTGTAACGATCGTCGGCCGGGTCGTATCGCGCCGCGACCGCACGCGGTTCCATCGCCAGATGGAACACGCGATTGTTTTGCAGCCTGAGGACGACGCGATGTGCGCTCTGCGCCAGCGCCCGTTCAACCTTATCGAGATCGCCGGTCTGCCAGTCGTAACAGAGATTGCCCGCGATCGTGTCGTGCAGTTGCGGCGCACCCGATGCGAGCGCCGCATCGGTCGATGCCGCCACCGGCAGCGGTTCGAGATCCGCGACGATCGCATCGGCTGCGTCCATCGCCTGGCCGCGCGTTTCCGCGATCACCAGTGCGAGCGTATCGCCGACATGGCGCACCCGACCGGTCGTGAAGACGGGGCGGAGCGCCTCGGCCATCGGGCGGCCATCGGAAAAGGGAACCTCGCTCACGATCGGCAGCGCACCCCCGCCATCGGCGCGCCAGTCGGCCCCGGTCAGGATTGCGACGACACCCGGCATCTGCAACGCGGCATCGATGTCGATCGACCGGATTTCGGCATGGGCATAAGACGAGCGCAGAAAGATTGCATGCGCGGCACCGGGCAGATCGAGATCGTCGACATAGCGACCGCGACCGGTCAGGAAGCGTTCGTCTTCGACGCGGCGGACCGATTGACCGACATGGGGTAGCGCATTTTTTGCCACGTGGGGATCGTCGCGCCGGTTCAATGATTGCGCAGGTCGTGCGCCATGCGCGCGATCGGGTCGCGCCAGACGCGGTTGTCGGTCTGCCGATAAAGCCGCATCGTCGGGTACCAGAGCGTGTCGCTGTCCTCGGTGCCCCAGCGCCAGTCCGGCATGCGGCGCAGCAGGAGCCAGACCGGTCGGGCTAGCGCGCCGGCGAGATGCGCGATCGCACTGTCGATCGAGATCACCCGGTCGAGCGACATCATCAGCGCCGCGGTATCGAGAAATGCGTCGGGCCCGTCGTCGAATTCGTCCGGCGGCATGACGATGCGCATGCCGGGGGGCAGATCGCGAATCTGTTCGAGGCCATGATGCTTCTGCAGTCCGACCAGCGTGACATCGGGTACGGCGGCGAGTGGCGCAAGCTCGGCCAGCGCCAGCGAACGCCCGAGATCGGGCTGGATTCCCGGTCGCCCCTGCCAGCAGATGCCGACGCGCCGGCCGGGTACCGTCGCAAGCCATTCCTGCCAGCGCGCAATGCGGCGCGGCTCGGCACGAAGATAGGGCACGGTTCCGGTAAGTTGGGCGCGACCGAGTCCGAGCCGCAGCGGCAGGCTCATCATCGACACATGCAATGCGTCGGCAGGCAGCCGGTTGCTCTTGGTCGCGATGCCTTCGACGGCAGGTGCGGTCGCAAGCAGAGCGAGCTGTTCCGAACGGCCGACGAGAATGGTGCGGCCGACCCGCTCCCGCGCCGCCGCGATGTAACGGACGAACTGAATCGCATCGCCGTGGCCCTGTTCGGTTTCGACAAACAGGGTGCGATCGGGTGCGGGCGAGCCGTCCCATGCGGTTGCGGCGCCGGGATGTTGCAGCGGCAGACCCAGGCGCAGCCGCCACTCATAGGCCGGCAATCCCGTTTCGTAATCGCCGCGTTGCAGGCGGCAGAGCGCGTGATTGAGGTGCGCATGAGCAAAATCGGGCTGGATGCGGATTGCGCGCAGGAACATCGCCTCGGCGTCGTCCAGCCGCGCATCGGCGCGCAGGCAATCGCCGAGATTGTTGATTGCTTCGACGCGTTCCGTCTCGCGCTCGACCAGCGGCCCGAGGATCGCGGCGGCCTCCTCGAAGCGACCCTGCAGTTTGACCGCATGGGCGAGATTGTTGGCCGCACCGCCATCGTTGGGCGCCAGTTCGAGGCCGCGCCGTGCCGCGACTTCGGCGTCGGCATGCCGGCCGAGCTTGTTGAGGACATAGGAACGATTGATGTGGGCCAGTGCGATGTCCGGCTTCAGTTCGATAAAGCGGTCGAAGGCGGCCAGCGCCTTCGCGCTCTGATCGGCCTGCGCCAAGGCGTTCGCATAATCGAGCTGGATCGCCGGATCGTTCGGCTTGGCGGCCGCGGCCGGCGTCAGCAGGCGGGCCGCTTCCGCAAATTTGCCTTCGCGCGTCGCCCGCAGCGCGGCAAGGCGCAGGGCGACGACGTCGATCGGGCCGTCGGCTGCTTGCATGCGAGCCGAACTAGGGACGCGGCCGGGTGTCGTTTTCGCGACTCGACTGTATGAAATCGAGCGCGGCGCAGAGCAGCACGATCACTACAACGACAAAAAACGGAATCGAATTGATCGCGGCCGCGAGCGCAATCAGGAAGGCGCCGAGGGCGATCAACGCCAATGTGCTCGTGATCCAGTTATCCATCCTGTCGCGCCTCCGTTTGGCCGACGCCGGCGGCATCGATCTCACCGACGAGCCAGCGCGCCGTCCGCAGAAGCCGCGCATCGTCGCCATAGGGTCCGACGAGCTGAACGCCGATCGGCAGACCCGCATTGCCGCGGAGGATAGGCAGGCTGACGGCCGGTGCGCCGAGCAATGTCCAGATAGTGCAGAAAACCGGACTGCCCGTCGACTCCAGCCCGAGCGGTGCTTCGCCCGGCGCCGACGGCGTCAGGATGGCGTGGAATTCGTGGAACAAGCCGGCGAGGCTCTCGCGCAGCCGGCGCGCCAGCGCCTGTGCCGCCAGGTAGTCGATCGCGGCGACGCTCTGTCCCTCCTCGAGAAAGCTGTGCAACCGATCGGTCATACGGTCGCTGCCGGTCCGGTACTCGCGCATCAGATTGGCCGCCATCTCGGCCGCCATGATCCGGCGCTGCGTCGCATGCGCATTGGCGAACGGAGCCGGCAGGTCGACCGGAACCACGCGATCGCCGAGAAAGGCGATCAGTTCCTCGAAGCCGGCCTTGGTGTCGTCGCTCGCTTCGTCCCAGACGGGACTGCGGACGAAGGCGAAGCGCGGCGGCAGCGGCGGCGCGGTGCCGGCGATGCGGGCCAGTCCGGGCGGTGCCTCGAGAACAGTGTCGGGATCGCGCGCGTCATGGCCGGCGAGTGCGTCGGCGAGAAGGGCGACGTCCTCGATGCTGCGGCCGTAGGTTCCGACATGATCGAGCGAACGCGAGAGCTCTAGTGCGCCGTAACGCGAAATCAGGCCGTGGCTGGGTTTGAAACCGAACACGCCGCAGAACGAAGCGGGCCGGATCATCGAGCCGTTGGTCTGGCTGCCAATCGCGAGTGGCACCATGAAGGAGGCGACCGCTGCCGCAGAACCGGACGAAGAACCGCCCGGCGTGCGCGCCGGATCGTGCGGGTTATGCGTCTTGCCCGGTCCGAAGTAAGCGAATTCGGTCGTCACGGTTTTGCCGAGGATGACGGCGCCGGCGGCGCGCAGCCGTTCGGCGACGGCTGAATCGCGAATGGGGCGGCGTCCTTCGTGGATCGGCGAGCCCATTTCGGTCGGCATGTCTTTGGTGTCGAAAATGTCCTTGAGCCCGACCGGAATCCCATCGAGCGGCCCGATCGGGCGACCGGCGCGTCGGCGCTTGTCGGCCTCGTGCGCCTGCGCGAGCGCCAGTGCCGGATCGAGAAACGCCCAGGCGCCGATCTCGGGATCGTGCGCGGCGATGCGCGCAAGACAACTCTGCACCAGATCTTCGGCGGAGAGGCCTTCGCCCATGCGGCGACGCGCCTCAACCGCTGTCAGGAAGCAGGAATCATTCTGTGTCATAAACGATCGGGGGTACGTTCATCGTCCGTAAACTTCGCCCGGCAACCACAGGCCGATTCCGGGGAAGATGTAGAGCAGGGCCATCGAGATCAGCACGATGAACATGAAGGGCAGCATGCCGGCAAAGATCTGGTTGAGCGTCACATGCGGCGGCGCCACCCCTTTCAGATAGAATCCCGCCATCGCCACGGGTGGAGAGAGGAACGAGGTCTGGATATTGAGTGCGACCAGCAGACCGAAGAAAAGCGGGTCGACACCGAAATGATGCAACAGCGGCAGGAAGATCGGCACAAATATCACGATGATCTCGGTCCATTCGAGCGGCCAGCCGAGGAGGAAAATGATCGCCTGTACTACCAGCATGAAGCCGATCGGACCGAGATCGAGTGCCAGCATCCATTCCTTGATCAGATCCTGCCCGCCGAGCAGGCCGAACACGGAGGAAAAGATACTCGAGCCGACGAAGAGCCAGCACACCATCGCGGTTGCGCGCGCCGTCAGATAAACGGACTCGCGAAGTTTGGCGAAGGTGAATTGACCGTAGGAGACCGCCAGAATGAGGGCGCCCAGCGCGCCGATCGCGGCAGCTTCCGACGGTGTGGCAAGGCCGAAGACGATGGCGCCGAGGACCGCGACGATCAAGCCGGCCAGCGGCAGGAACGAGGTCGCCAGCATCCAGAGTATCTTCAGGAACGGTACGTCGGTTTCCTCTTTCGGCAGTTTGGGCGCGAGCCTCGGATTGATGATGGCGCGCCCCATCACATAGGTCATGTAGAGCCCGGCGAGCATGAGGCCGGGAAAGAACGCGCCGGCATAGAGTTGCACCGGCGAGACGCCGGCTGTGGCGCCATAGAGGATCAACATGATCGAGGGTGGAATGAGAATGCCGAGGCAGCCGCCCGCACACACGACGCCCGCAGAAAGCTTGACGTCGTAACCCGCCCGGAGCATCGCGGGAAATGCGAGTAGCCCCATCAGCGTCACGACGGCGCCGACAATGCCGGTCGCGGTTGCGAAGAGCGCGCATGTGAGCAAGGTCGCAATAGCGAGCGACGCGGGCATGCCGCGCGCTGCGATCTGAATAGATCGAAACAATCGATCGAGGATAGCGGCTCGTTCGACGACATAGCCCATGAACAGAAACAGCGGGACCGGCAGCAAGACTTCGTTGCTCATCACCTCAAAGGTTTTGCGCACGACCAGCGCGAACACCGGGCCATCCCGAAAACCGAAATAGTAAAAGGCGAAGCCGACACCCATCGCCATTAGGGAAAAGGCGATCGGGAAACCCAGCATGATTACGAAAATGAACAGCGCCAGCATCATGACGCCGATTTCGGGATTGCTCATCGGCTGCTTCCCTTCGGCCCGACTCCCGTCGTGTCGATGCCCGCACTGGCCCCTTCAAGCAAGAGTTTCTCGGTCTCTTCGGCGTCGCGCAGGCGTTGCGGCCATGTCCCGGTCCGGATGCAGATGAGACAACGGACGAACTCGACGATGCCCTGCAAAAGCATCAGCACACCGACAATCGGGATCAGGACCTTGAACGTGAAGAGCGGTACGGTCGCCGGGCTGTTGGTGCGCTCGTCGAGCATCCAGGTATTTTCGGCCTCGATGGCGCCGGCGACGATCAAAGCAATGATGCCGGGGAAAAAGAACAGCAGATAGAGAATCAGGTCCATCCACGCCTGGCGGCGCGGCCGCCATGTGCGATAGAGGAAATCGCCGCGTACATGGGCATTGCGCGACAGCGTATAGGCGCCCGCCATCATGAAGAGCGCGCCATAAAGCATGTAACTGGCATCGAACGCCCACTTCGTCGGCGCGCCGAACAAGTAGCGCGCAAACACCTCGTAACAGACGACCAGAGTGAGTGCGAGAATCGACCAGCCGAAGGCGCGGCCGATAAATGCGTTCAGCCGATCGATCCACAGCAGGACGCGCTGCATCGGCAACCTTTCTGTCTCATCTGTCTAACGAGCCCCCGGATTGACCGGTGGCGCAGGGTCCGCGGACGTCCTTTTCGGGACGCCCGCGGTTGCCGTCGGTTGCCGTCAGCTGCCGAAGAAATGGTCGTAAGCCATCGCGCTCGAGACCTGATACTCGCGATAGAATCCGCCCACGCGCTGCGTCCATGCCTTCTGCGAATCGATGACCTTGGCGAAGAACGGATCCGACGACAGGGTGTCGATCAGGATGTCCCAGGCATCGAGTTGCGCCTGCAGCACCGAGTCTGGCGTGGTCCGGACGTCGACACCCGCGGCGCGGATGTTCGCCAGATCGGCCGAGTAACGATCCTGCTGCTTCCACGACATGTCGGCAGAGGCCGCTTCTGCCGAATATTTGAGGATCGCCTGCAGATCCGGCGTCAGCGCGTTGTAGCGGTCCTTGTTGAACATGACCTCGAAACATTCCGCAGGCTGGTGGAAGCTCTGCAGCATATAGACCTTGCTGACGTCGGTGAAGCCGAGCAACAGATCCGAGGACGGATTGTTGAACTCGGCTGCATCGAGCGTACCGGTCTGCATCGCCGGCACGATCTCGCCGCCGGGCAGCACAGTGACCGCGGCGCCCATCTGGGCGAACAGATCGGCCGAGAGACCGACCGTGCGAAACTTGAGGCCGTTGAGCGCCTCGGCGCTTTCGACCGGCTCGTTGAACCAGCCGAGCGGCTGCGTCGGCATCGGACCCGTCAGGAAGCCGACGATGTTGACGCCAAGGATGTCGTTGACGAGTTCGTCGTAGAACGCCTGACCGCCGCCATAGCGCACCCAGCCGAGAAGCTGGTTGGCATCGAACCCGAAGGCGGGGCCGGTCCCGAACAGCGAGAAGCCCTTGTGCTTGCCATACCAGTAGGCGGTAACGCCGTGGCCGCCATCGAGAATGCCGTCCGAAACGGCCTGTTGCAGCTCGAAGGCCTTCACGACCGTGCCAGCCGCGAGCAGCTCGACCTGGAGCCGCCCGCCCGCCATCTCGTTGACGCGGTTCACATAGTCCTGGGCGTATTCGTTGAAAATGTCCTTGGCCGGCCACGTGCTCTGGAACTTGAGAACGATCGTATCCTGCGCGCGCGCGACATAGGGGGCGGCGACCAGCGCCGAAGCGCCGGCGGTTGCGGCCACGGCACCGGTGAGGAACCGGCGGCGGGATGCCGCCGTTTCGTTAGCGACTTTTTTGTCGATTGTTGTCATGAAGCTCTCCCTGGTCTGGCTGATAGCGGCCTCGGGCATAGCCGCCCGGCCCGTGCGCGGCTTTGGGGCAACTTTCGGAGTATGGAAACCCCGACCGCGATGCGACATTAAAGATGCTTGGGCAGGGAGCGGCAACCCGATTCACGTGCGGATTACGGATTCCGCAAGGGCAATGAGGAATTTCGGTGCGGGTTCATTGTGCAGGTGCACAAATTCGGACAGCGGCCCTAACGGAACGATGAAGCAATGGATATGCAACGCGATACGATCGAGGCCCTGCTGGGTGACGTCCGGTTCTTCCATCTGCTCGATGAAGGCGGGCGGCACGCCCTGGCGGACAGGTTCGAGGTGCGGAAGTGCGGAGCGGGATCGACGATTTTCCGGCTCGGCGATCCGGGCGACGAGCTTTTCGTCGTTGCCGACGGCAGGGTCGAAATCCATACCCGCGACGATCTCGGCCAAAAGATCTCGCTCGGCACAATGGGGCCGGGTGCACTCTTCGGCGAATTGTCGCTGATCGACGAGGGGCCGCGGACCGCATCGGCCACGACCGAATGCGACTGCACGCTCCTTGTGCTCGCGCGCGACGATCTGATCGATTTCATGCGCCGCAATCCCGAAGCGTCCCTCGATCTGATGGCCGTGCTCGGCGAGCGCATCCGCGAGACTCATGGCCGGTTGCGCCGGCTGGCTGCGCGCAATGCCAACGATGCGATCGAAACGCATGAAAGCCGGATTGAGCGCGCAACGGACACGGTTGCCCGATGGGCTGGCAGTCTGTGGTTCTTTTTCTTCCATGTCCTCGTGTTCGCGATCTGGATCGGGCTCAATGTTGTTCCGGCCTACACCTTCGATCCTTATCCGTTCGGCCTGCTGACCATGGCCGTCTCGCTCGAGGCGATCCTGTTGTCGGTGATGGTATTGCTGACCCAGAGCCGGCAGGCAGCGCGCGACCGCATCCGCTCGGATGTCGAATACGAGGTGAATGTGAGGGCCGGGCTGCAGATTGTCGAACTGCACAGCAAGTTCGACATGCTGAACGCCGAACTGATGCGACGGCTCGCGCATCTGGAGAAAGCGCTCACGCGCAACTTGCCGTCGCCGCCGCGCGGCTCATAGACTGCCGCCGCCGGCCGGGCCGGCCGGGATTCAGGGGAGCCGCCGCGCATGGGCGAGACCAACGCCAACGCGATTTTCGTGTTTTCTTCCGACAACTACAACACGACGCGCGAACGGTTGATGGGCCGGCAGGCGGCAACCGAGGGCTTTCTGCGCGGCTTCGTTCGGTATGGCGGGGTCGATGAATACTGGTGCTATGCGTTGCGGCGCGATGACCTCGAGACATTCCGCAAACGCGTCGCCGAGTTTGCCGGGAAACAGAGACCCTGCGCGGCAGTGCCGCCGCTGGATTTCGGCGCCTGGTCCAAGGTCGGCATGCTGTATCGGCCGGGCCCGAATATCGGGCATTTCGCCTGGCTGCGTCGCGGGTTCGGTCAGCGCAGTTACTCGATTTGTGGCGTCACGCACACGACGGCCGAGCATGTCGTGATGGACGGGATCGCCGAATCGCTGATCGGGCCGGTGCAGCCCTGGGACGCACTCGTCTGCACGTCGCCCCAGGTCAGGGCGATGGTCGAATATATGGTCGACCAGCTTGCCGATTTCATGCTCGAGCGCTTCGGCGGCAAGGTTGCACCCAAACTCAATTTGCCCCTGATCCCACTGGGCGTCGATTGCACTTCGCTCGATCCGACGACATCCGCGGCAAAGCGCGCGCGCACCGAGATGCGCAAGTCGCTCAAGATCGGCGACGACGATATCGCCTGTCTCTATGTCGGCCGGCTGACGCATGTCGAGAAGGCCAACCCTCTCGCCATGTATCTGGCGCTCGAACGGGCGGCGAAGCGGATGAAACGAAAGGTGCATCTAATCCATGCCGGCTGGTTCGCCAGCGCCGATATCGAACAGATTTTCAAGACCGCGGGACGCGAGTTCGCTCCGTCGGTGCAGCATCATTTCCTCGACGGACGGCGCGCCGAGATCCGCAACAACGTCTGGTTCGCCGGCGATATCTTCACGTCTCTCTCGGACAATATTCAGGAGACCTTCGGGCTCACGCCGATCGAGGCGATGGCGGCCGGCCTGCCGGTCGTGGTCAGCGACTGGGACGGCTATCGCTACACGGTTCGTGACGGCAAAGACGGCATCACCGTTCCGACCTTCATGCCGCCGGCGGGTGACGGTGGCGAGATCGCATTGCGTTATGCGAGCGGGATTGATGGCTATGGCCGTTATTGCATGTCGACGGCGCAGAGCATCGCGGTCGACGTCGAAGCCTGCGCCGATGCCTATGTGCAACTCGCCGACGATGCCGCGCTGCGCCGTAAGTTCGGTGAAGCAGGCCGCAAACATGCGATGGCGAGCTTCGATTGGAGCGTCGTCATCAAAGCCTATCAGGCGCTGTGGGCGGAGATGGCCGAAGCCCGAAAATCGGCCGAGGAAAATGCGCCGCCGAAATCGGGCAAGCCACCACGACCTCTGCGCGACGATCCGTTTACGTTGTTTTCAAGCTATCCGACGGCATCGATCGACGGCACGACGATCGTGGAATCGGTTCCGGGCGCCGATCCGGAGCAGGTTCGCGCATTCAAGGGAACGCCGCTGGCCAATCTGATGCCGTCGTTCCTTCTGCCGGATGCGGAATTGGGCAAGCTCATCGAACGAGCCGCGCATGGTCGCGCCACGGTCGAAGAGCTGGTGATCGAATCGCACAGCGTACCGGCGGGGACCGTGCGTCGTTCGCTCGGATGGCTGGCCAAGAACGGACTGGTGCGCTTGCGTCCGCCGGAAAAGAAGCGTCGCCGCTCCTAGTTCGCTATCGGTCGCGGGCGATCAATCCGATCTACCCGAATTCTCGGGCTCCGGAATCCAGGTCTTGGCGCGCTGCTCCGCGGTCTGGATTTCACCCTGCGTCATCGATTCCCGAAAACTCGTGAGCGCGCCGATCACGCGATCGCGGTCCTTGCCGTTGGGCAGATGGTCGCGCGCCAGCAGCAGCCATTTGTAAGCCTCGGTCATGTTGACCGCGACACCCTGGCCGAGCGCATTCATCACGGCAAGACCGATCATGCCGTCAGGATTTTCCTGGTTCGCGGCGCGGCGATAATAACTGTCGGCCCGGGTGAAGTTCTTCGCGGCAACCAGACCGTAATGATAGATCATCGCGACCTCGGCCTGGGCCTGGGCATTGCCGGCATCGGCGACCGGCAACAACTCTTCCAGTGCTTCCAGGAAGTTATTGGCCTGCAGCGCGGCGAGGCCCTCGTCGAGCCCGGCCTCTGCCAGCTGAACGCTCGATGCCGCGAGCGCCAGCGCCAGCAGCATGCTGCGCAGGATTGTCTTACCGATCATGCGGGCTTCCATCCGCTGCGATGCGCGCCAGATACTTGCCGTATTCGGAGGCGTGCAGTTCGTCGGCCAGTTTCAGCAACGCGGCCTTGTCGATGAATCCCATGCGCCAGGCGATCTCCTCGACGCAGGCGATCTTCAAGCCCTGGCGGCGTTCCATGACGCGCACGAACTCGGCCGCTTCGAGCAGCGATTCATGCGTACCCGTGTCGAGCCAGGCGAAACCGCGCCCCATGCGTTCGACCGCAAGCGCGCCGTCGGCGAGGTAGCGTTGATTGACGTCGGTGATCTCGAGTTCGCCGCGCGCCGAGGGTTTGGTTGCGGCCGCAATATCGAGCACCCGATTGTCGTAGAAATAGAGCCCAGTCACCGCCCAGTTCGAATGCGCCTGTTTCGGTTTCTCGACGATCCGCACCGGTTTGTCCGCCTGGTCGAACTCGACGACGCCATAGCGTTCCGGATCGTCGACCCAATAGGCGAACACCGTGGCGCCGTCGGTGCGGGCAGCGGCGCGTGCCAGCATGTCGGTCAAGCCGTGGCCGAAGAAGAGATTGTCGCCGAGTACCAGCGCACAGCGATCGTCGCCGACGAAATCGCGTCCAATAATGAACGCCTGGGCGAGCCCTTCCGGGCGCGGCTGCTCGGCGTAGCGGAGATCGATGCCCCATTGCGATCCGTCGCCCAAGAGATCGCGATAGCGCGGCAGGTCGTTCGGAGTCGAGATCACCAGAATGTCCCGGATGCCGGCCAGCATCAGCGTCGAGAGCGGATAGTAAATCATTGGCTTGTCGTAGATCGGCAGAAGCTGCTTGGTCACCGCACGGGTTACCGGGTAGAGCCGCGTGCCGGCACCGCCAGCCAGAATGATGCCCTTCATGCGCCGCCCTCGTTGTTCGGCCCGTTGCCGGTCAGGATTTCGTCTACCGTTTCCTCGACGCTCTCGCGCCAGGGTCGGGAGAGAATAGCGTAATCGCGGGCAATGCGGCTGCAATCCAGTGCCGAATTGGCCGGTCGCCGCGCCGCGGTCGGAAAATCGGCGCTGCTTGCGGGATCGAGCCGCGGTGCCGGTCGGCCGTGACGCGCGGCGGCGGCGAAGATCGCGTCCGCCCAGTCCCGTCGTGTCACGTCGCCGGCGCCGGCAAAATGATAGGTGCCGAAGCGGGTATTGTCGCCGAGGATTGCGATCGCGAGCGCAACGACGGTCCGCGCGATGTCGCCGGCCGCGGTCGGCGAGCCGCGCTGGTCGGTGACGACCGCGAGCCGATCGCGCGTGCGACCCAGCTCCAGCATTGTCTTCACGAAATTGCTGCCGAACGGGCTGTAGACCCAGGCGGTCCTTAGAATGATGTGCCGGTCATGGGCGGCACGCACCGCAACTTCGCCCTCGGCTTTGCTCGCGCCGTAGACCGAAATTGGCGCAATCGGGTCGCCTTCGACATAAGGGCCATGTTTGTCGCCGTCGAAAACATAGTCGGTGGAAATGTGAACGAGCGGCAGGCCGTGGCGATTGCAGGCTGCGGCAACGCGGCCCGCGGCATCGCGATTGAGTGCGAAGGCGGCGTCGGGCTCGGCTTCGGCACGATCGACGGCGGTATAGGCCGCTGCGTTGACGACGAAGACCGGCTTGACGCGCTCGACCGAGGCCAGCGGGTCGCCGCTGCGGGCGAGATCGCATTCGGCGCGTCCGTGACAAATCGGTGTGAGGCCGGCCGGCCACGGGTTGCGCGCAAGCTCGCGGGCAAGCTGGCCCTTGCTGCCGAATACGAGCACCGTCCGATCAGCCATCGCCGCTCAGGATGTGGCCGCGCGGCCAAGGCCGAGCCGCTCGCCGCGATAGACGCCGCTGCGGATGCGCTCCCACCAGACGCGATTGTCGAGATACCAGCGAACGGTTTTCTCGAGGCCGCTGTCGAAACTCTCCTGCGGCCGCCAGCCAAGCTCGCGGCGCGTTTTGCTGGCGTCGATTGAATAACGCAAGTCGTGACCCGGCCGGTCCGCGACGAACTCGATCAGCTCGTCGTGCCGGCGTCCGGGCTGGACGCGATCGAGGATCGCGCAGATGCGCCGCACCACCTCGATGTTCGTCAGCTCGGCATCGCCGCCGACATTGTATTTTTCACCGATCCGACCCTTCTCCAGGATCGTCTGCAATGCGCGTGCGTGATCCTCGACATAGAGCCAGTCGCGCCGGTTCTCGCCGCGGCCATAGACCGGCAGCGTCTTGCCCTCGAGGCCGTTGAGAATGATCAGCGGTATAAGTTTTTCGGGAAACTGGCAGGGGCCGTAATTGTTCGAACAGTTGCTGATGATCGCCGGAAAGCCGAAGCTCTGGTTCCACGCTCGCACCAGATGATCGGCCGCGGCCTTGCTGGCCGAGTAAGGCGAGTTCGGCTGATAGGGCGTTTCCTCGGTGAACGTGCCTTCGGGGCCGAGCGATCCGTAAACCTCGTCGGTCGAGACATGGTGAAAGCGGAACCGTTCGCGTGCGGGGCCTTCGAGTTCGTTCCAGTAACGCCGCGCCGTCTCCAGCAGAACGTACGTACCGCGGATGTTGGTGTCGATGAACGGCGCGGGCCCGTCGAGCGAGCGATCGACATGGCTTTCGGCGGCGAGGTGCATGATCGCATCGGGCCGATGCTCGCGGAATACGCGGGCAACCGCGGCATCGTCGCAGATATCGACCTGTTCGAAGCGATAGCGCGGGTCGTCGGCGACCGTCGCGACCGAATCCGGATTGCCCGCATAGGTCAGGCAATCGAGATTGACGACGGACCAGCCAGCCTCGCGGATCAGGAGCCGGACCACGGCCGATCCGATGAAGCCGGCGCCGCCGGTGACGATGACGCTGCGGGTCATGGGTTTACCAGGCTGCTGCCGGGACCGACTGCCGGGCCCGGGCTACCTTTCTTTGCCATATTCGAACGGGGTCTGAAACTCCCGGAACCCCGGCAGATTGCGGTCCTTGGCGGAAAGGACCGCCTGCTGCGGCCCGACCGGCCACGCTACCGCGAGATCCGGATCGTCCCACAGGAGGCCGCTGTCATGCGCGGCCGAGTAGGGCGCGCTCACCTTGTAGGCGACCATGGTGTCCGGTTCGAGCGTGCAGAAGCCATGGGCGAAGCCCACCGGGATCAGAAACTGTTCGCCCCCCGCGGCCGTCAGTTCGGCCGCGACATGCTGGCCGTAGGTTGGCGAGCCGCGGCGGAGATCGACGGCAACGTCGAGGATGCGGCCGGCAAGAACGCTCACCAGCTTCGCCTGGGCGGCGGGCGGACGCTGGAAATGCAGGCCGCGCACCGTGCCGACAGGGCGCGAATGAGACAGGTTGTCCTGACAGAAATCGATCGCGATTCCAGCCGCCGCGAGCGTCGCGCGGTTCCAGGTTTCGGCGAAGAAGCCACGCGTGTCGACGAAGCGGCGCGGGACCAGCAGTTTCGCATCGGCAATCGCCGTCGGTTCGATCCGCATGATGCTCCGGAGAAAAGGGTTTGCTGCGCCGGCCGCATTATCGTGAGCCCCGCCGCCCGCGACAAGCAACAGTGCGCGAGCGGCATTGTGCCCGCCGCGCGCCAACTTTAGCCTGCGCCGGTCATGAAGAAGCCGTCCAATCCCGCCACGCATCCTGCCGATCCGGCCCCCGGTCCGGCCTCCGGTCCGGACGGTAGGGACAACGCTTCGATCGAGGCGGCGATGCGCGCGCTCGAGGCCGGCGATCTCACCCGGGCTCTCGATATCTGCGAGCGACGTCTGACGGCCAACATGGCGGACGCGAAGGCGATCCAGCTGTTCGGCGTAATCCTGATGCGGCGCGGCGATCTCGCGGGCGCAACCGAGATGATGAAACGGGCGACGGCGGTTGCGCCGAACGATGGCGAGATGTGGCGCAACTACGGTGCGATGCTTGGCCAGCAGGGCCGGATGCGCGAGGCGGTCGATGCGTTCTTCAAGGCGATCGATCTCAACAAGCGCGACGCGGTTGCCTATGCGCAACTCGGCATGGCGCTGGAAAACCTCGGTCTTGGCGACGAGGCCGAGCGCATCTACCGGCGCGGCATCGAGGCCGATCCCGACAATGCGCAGAACTGGAAGCGGCTCGGCGAACGCCTCTTCGAGAAAAAGGACCTCAACGGTGCGATTGAAGCGACGGACCGCGCTCTCGATCTGCAGCCCGGTTACACCGAAGCGCTCGCCAATCTCTCCAACCAGCTCCGCCAGGCCTGCGACTGGCCGGATCTCGCCAAGGTCGAAACCGAGCTCGATGCGCAGACTGCCGATGCGATCGCGAACGGCCAGAAAACCGGCGAACCGCCGATGCTGTCGCTTATCAGATCGCCCGATCCGGCGCGCCATCGCGCGATCGCGGACGCAACCTCGCGCCACCTGGTTCAGAGGATGCGCGCGCGCGGCGCCGTGTTTCCGATGGAATCGAGGCGGCGCAAACGCGAGCGCATCACGCTCGGCTATCTCGCCGCGACCTTCCACAATCATCCCGATGCGCATCTTTGCTGCGGTATATTCGAACGGCACGATCGCAACCGGTTTGCCGTCCGCGCCTATTCCTTCGGGCCTGACGATGGGAGCGTGTATCGCCGCCGCATCGAGGCAGGCTGCGATGCGTTCGTCGATCTGCGCGGCGCCGATGCGGTCGACGCGGCGCAACGTATCTACGACGACGAAGTCGATATTCTGATCGGCATCACCGGGCACACGGTCGGCAGCCGGCTCGATGTCTGCGCGCTGCGCCCGACGCCGCTGCAGGTATCGTTTCTCGATTATCCCGGAACGATCGGCGGGGGCATTTTCGATTATCTGGTGGCGGATCCTGTCGTGGCACCGGAGGGGCATGAGGAGTATTTTACCGAGACGCTGATCCGCATGCCGCATTGTTATCAGCCGAACGACGGCGACCAGAAGATCGCCGACGCACCGACGCGCCGAGAGTTCGGTCTACCCGAGGATGGGCTAGTGCTCGCATCCTTCGTCAACAACTACAAGATCGACGCGGCGTTGTACGGCGTTTGGATGCGACTGCTCGACGATCTGCCCGATGCGGTGCTCTGGCTGCTGCGCTCCAACGATGCGGCGGAGGAAAATTTGTGCCGCGAGGCGGACGCGCGCGGCGTCGATCCGGCGCGTCTCGTGTTCGACGGCAAACGTGCAAAGCCCGATCATCTTGCGCGGCTCGGGCTTGCCGATCTGTGCCTCGATACTTTGCTCTATAACGGACATACGACGACCAGCGATGCGCTGTTTGCCGGGGTGCCGGTCATTACGCTCGAAGGCCGGCATTTTCCGGGCCGTGTCGCCGGTAGCATTCTGCGCACGATCGGATTGCCGGAACTGGTGGTGGGATCGCTCGAGGAGTATCGCGCGGTGGCACTCATGCTGGCGACGGATACCGATGCGCGGGCGGGTTTACGCCAGCGCATCGCAGTGAATCGAACCCGCTGGCCGCTGTTCGACACCGAACGCTATGTGCGCAATCTCGAAAACGGGTTCGAGCAGGCCTGGGCGCTGCATGTCGCCGCCGCCGTTCGGCGACCGTTGCGGATTGTCGATCTCCAGTCCCTGGCGCGCGCGCGCTGATACGACGATGTGTGGCCGCTATAGCCTGTCAACCGCGCCCGAGGCGATGCGACGCCTGTTCCAACTGGAAGGGCCGCTCCTCAACCTCGAGCCGCGCTACAACGTCGCGCCGACCCAGATGGTGCCGGTCATTCGCCCGCGGCGCGACGGTGGCAATGAGTTGACCATGATGCGCTGGGGACTGGTTCCCGCCTGGTCGAAAACGGGGCCCGGGAAGGGGCCATTGATGATCAATGCACGTGCCGAAACGGTGGCCGACCAGCCGGCCTTTCGTTCGGCCTTTCGCGAGCGCCGCTGCCTCGTGCCGGCCGACGGGTTCTACGAATGGAAGAAGGTCGGCCGGGAAAAATGGCCCTTTCGTTTCACCATGAGCGACGGCGCACCTTTCGTCATGGCGGGCCTCTGGGAAACCTGGCGGGAGCCGGGCGGTGGCAATCTCATGAGCTTCACCATCATTGTCACCGGGGCAAATGCGCTCGTGGCAGCGGTGCATGACCGGATGCCGGTGATCCTCGATGGGACGTCGGCTGCGACATGGCTCGGCGGCGGGCCGCGCGAAACATTGCATGGGCTGCTTGCGCCCTTTTCGGCGGCGCAGATGACGGCCACGCCGGTCAGCCAGCGCGTCAACTCGGCAGCCAACGACGATCCGGGCCTGATCGAACCGCTGGCGGGCTGAAATCAACAGTTGAGGCGTATTATCCTGCGCAATCTGCGACAATCGGCCTCAAGACCCATCCCCCATCCTTTGTTACCGTTTGCCTGCGCCCGCTCCCGACAGAGTTCCGGGGGCCTCAGCCGACAAACCGGGATCTGTGTGCCGTTGCGGATGACGCCGCAGCGGGCGCACCGTGCTCCCGGTCATGACGCGACGGGGAACACAGGGGGCGCGCGATGAACATCCATGAATACCAGGCAAAAGCCCTGCTGCGGCGCTACGACGTGCCGGTGCCGCGCGGCGACGTCGCGCATACGCCGCAGGAAGCCGAAGCGGTTGCCGAAGAGCTCGACGGACCGGTCTGGGTCGTGAAGGCGCAGATCCACGCCGGCGGTCGGGGCAAGGCGGGCGGCGTCAAACTCTGCCGCTCGGTCAAGGAAGTGACGGCGACGGCCGATCATCTGCTCGGCATGCGGCTGGTCACGCATCAGACCGGCCCGGAAGGCAAGGAAGTACGGCGCGTCTACATCGAAACCGCCACCGACATTGCACGCGAACTCTATGTCGCGCTGCTGGTCGATCGCGGCACCGGCGGCATCACGATCGTCGCGTCGACCGAGGGCGGCGTTGACATCGAAGAAGTCGCCGCGAAAACCCCGGACAAGATCGTCACGCAGACATTGCTGCCGGCGGCGCAGATGCAGAGCTTTCATGCGCGCAAGGTTGCGTTCGCGCTCGGGCTCGAGGGCCGTCAGGTGCACAAGATGGTTCGCCTGCTGTTATCGCTGCATCGCGCCTTCGTCGAACTCGATGCCAGCATGCTCGAGATCAACCCGCTGGTCGTGACGTCGGCCGGCCGTCTGGTCGCGCTCGACGCCAAGATGAGTTTCGACGACAACGCTTTGTTCCGGCATCGCGACATCGAGGAACTGCGCGACGACATGGAGAGCGATCCGCTCGAGGTCGAGGCGGCGCGGCACGATCTCAACTACGTCAAGCTGGATGGCGATATCGGCTGCATGGTCAATGGCGCCGGGCTCGCCATGGCGACCATGGACATCATCAAACATTATGGTGGCCGCCCGGCCAATTTCATGGACATCGCCGGCGCGGCGACCAAGGAACGCATCGCGATTGCGTTCAAGCTGCTGGCGAACGATCCGGGCGTGCGCGGCATCCTGCTCAACGTGTTCGGCGGCATGATGCGCTGCAATTCGATCGCCGAGGGTCTGGTGCAGGCGGCACGCGAGATCGGATACGACCGGCCGCTTGTGGTTCGCCTCGAGGGCACGAACGTCGAGCTGGGGCGCAAGATTCTGAACGAGGCCGATCTGCCGATCATCTCGGCCGGCACGCTGGCCGAGGCGGCGCAATCGATTGTCACGGCGGTCGCCGCGCGAACCAAGGCGGGAGGCTGAGACGATGGCTATTCTCGTCGACCGGACCACCAAGGTCATTTGCCAGGGGTTCACCGGCACCCAGGGTACCTTCCATTCCGAGCAGGCGATCCAGTACGGGACCCGCATGGTCGGCGGGGTCACCCCCGGCCGCGGTGGCAGCATCCATCTCGGCCTGCCGGTGTTCGATACCGTTGTCGAGGCGGTCGAGACGACCGGCGCCGATGCGACCGCGATCTATGTGCCGCCGCCCTATGCCGCGGATGCGATCCTGGAGGCGATCGACGCCGGTATCCGGCTGATCGTGGCCATCACGGACGGCATCCCGGTCCTCGACATGGCCCGGGTCCGGCGCGAGCTGAAGACGTCGTCGGCGCGGGTTATCGGGCCCAACTGCCCGGGGCTGATAACCCCCGACCAGTGCAAAATCGGGATCATGCCGGGCTACATCCACAAGGCCGGCCGCGTCGGTATCGTCTCGCGCTCGGGAACGCTCTCTTACGAGGCGGCGACCCAGACCACGCTGGCAGGGCTTGGCCAATCGACGGTGGTCGGGATTGGCGGCGATCCGGTCAACGGCTCGAGTTTCGTCGATATCCTCGATCTGTTTCTGGGCGACGACGAAACCGACGCGATCATCCTGATCGGCGAGATCGGCGGGACGCCGGAACGCGATGCCGCACAGTTTCTCAAGGATTCGCGTCGCAAAAAGCCTGTGGTTGGCTTCATTGCCGGTCAGACCGCACCTTCCGGTAAGCGCATGGGCCATGCCGGGGCGGTGGTGACGGCCGGCGGCGAGACGGCGGCCGAGAAGATTGAAGCGTTGAGCCTTGCGGGCGTCACGATTGCGCCGACCCCGGCCGAGATCGGCAGCGCGATGCTGACCGCCCTGGAGCGCTAAGGCCGGCTGATTCGGTTACCGGCCTCGGACTCTACAAAACACAGGCTCGGCATAGCCCAGTAGGCCTCCTGTGGCACCGCAAGCACAGGGTCGAGCAACTCTCGTATCCAGCCCACATTTGCGTGTGTCGTTTTATACAAACGTATATTTGAGCGTTCTTGCTTAAAATTGCTATATGGAAGGCGGGGTAAGGCAGGCGCATTGCGTCTGCCGCACTATTTTTTTGCTGGGGGCACCAGATATGGCGACGGACTCGACGAACAACACCGCACCGGAAACCACGGCTGCGGTGAGTGAGTCTCCCGACACCAAGGCGACGGAAGGCACAGTCGTTGCCGCTGCGGGTGCGGTCATCGCGGGCGATGCCGCGGAAGACGCGCTGCAATCCGAGATCAATCCGACGGCGACCCAGCTGGTGCTGGCGGCGCCGATCCCGGAGCCGGGCCCCGGCGAGAACATCTTCGTCAACCTGGCGCCGGGTGAATCTTTCTCCTTCGCGTTCGACCTCTCTGCCCCGGGGGTCTACGCGGACATCGGCAATAACGGCGAGATCGTCATCCATGTGCCCCATGGTGGCGGCGAAGGCACGTACGGCCATGTCTACATCACGGGTATCAGCCCGGAAGAGTTCACCGCGGCGACCGGCGAACCGGTGCTGGGCGATGACGACGATGACGGCATCCCCGATATGCGCGACCCGAACGACCAGGCGTCGTTCCGGCAGTTCGACGGACGCTACGACTTCGACGATCTGTTTGGCGGCTATGCGGCGCTGCTGCCGGCGTTTCTGCCGAGCCTGCTGGAGAAGGGCCCGCTGGCGCCGACGGAGCTGTTCTACGAGTTCCCCGAGCCGCCGGATGACGAAGAGATCTTCATCTATTGCGGCCCCGGCGTGTTCCTCGAAGGGTCGAACGGGAAGGACATCCTGTTCGGCGACGAGCGGGCGGGCGACAGCGTCTTCAACAAGTTCCTGATCCAGAAGGGCGGTAACGGCGCCGACGACCTTCAGGGCGGCAACGGCAAGGACATTCTGGTCGGCAACAAGGCCGACGACACGCTCGATGGCGGCGCCAACAACGACAAGCTGCTGGGCGACAACGGCAACGATTCGATTCTGGGCGGTGACGGCAACGACAAGCTGGACGGCTCGTCGGGCGACGACACGATCGTGGGTGGCCCGGGCAACGACAAGCTGGATGGCGGCGGCGGCGACGATTCGCTGGGCGGCGGCGGCGGCAACGACAAGATCATCGGCGGCAAGGGCAACGACACGATCGATGCCGCCGAAGGCAACGACAAGATCTGGGCCGATCAGGACGACACCGTTGTCGGCGAAGATGGCAACGATACGGTCAAGCTGATCTTCGAAGGCGACAACAGCAACGAAGACCTCGACGGCAGCGACGGCGACAAGCTGTTCGGCAAGGGCGGCAACGACACGCTCTCCGGTTCGAGCGCTAAACTGGAGGGTGGTAACGGCGACGATTCCATCACCGGTAGCGGCAAACTGGACGGGGATGACGGTCACGACACGATCGACGGCAGCGGCAAGCTCACCGGGGGCCAGGGCAACGATTCGATTACCGGCGGCAATGGCAGCGACAAGATCGTCGGCGGCGGCGGCTTCGACCAGATATTCGGCGGCAACGGCAGCGACAAGATCTTTGCCCTTGACGGCGACTCCGACACGATCGACGGCGGCGACGGCAACGACAAGATCTTTGCCGACAAGCAGGATTCGATCGTCGGTAACGACGGCAACGACACGATCTTCGGCAAGAGCGACTTCACCGTCAGCTGCAACAACGTGCCGAAGATCGTCGGGATCCATGGAGAGCTGCTCGTCGGCATCGACCGCGATCTCGAGTTCATCGGCGACGAGAAGGTGTTCGGCGGCAGCCGGCGGAACGACAAGGAAGACACGCTTGTCGGCAATAACGGCAAGGACATCCTGCTCGGTGGCGATTGCGACGATTCTCTGGTGGGCGGCGACGGCGCCGACAAGATCTTCGGCGGCAACGATCGCGACACGATCTATGGCGACAACGGCGACGACAAGATCCATGGCGGCGACGGCCGCGACCTGATCTTCGGCGGCAATGGCAGCGACAAGCTCTATGGCGGCGAAGGCGACGACACGATCTTCGGTGGCGGGCAGTTCGGGCGCGAGACCAACAAGATCGTCGGCGGCAACGGCGACGATTTGATCCATGGCAGCAACGGCAAGGACATCATCTTCGGCGGCGATGGCGACGACACGATTTTCGGCGCCAACGGCGAAGACAAGATCGTCGGCGGCAATGGCGAGGACTTCATCTTCGGCGGCGACGGCAACGACAAGATCTTCGGCGCCAACGGCGAGGACAACATCCAGGGCGGCGACGGCAACGACAAGATCGCGGGCGGTAACGGCGACGACTGGATCGACGGCGGCGACGACAACGACACGATCTTCGGCGGCGAGGGCGACGACTCGATCCTCGGCGGCGAAGACAATGACGAGCTGCATGGCTGCGACGGCAACGACACGATCCAGGGCCAGAACGGCAAGGACGTCATTTTCGGCGACGACGGCAACGACTCGCTGCTGGGCGGCGAAGACAACGACGAGATCTGGGGCGGCAACGGCGAAGACACCATCGATGGCGGCGATGGCAATGACTATGTTTTGGGCAACAACGGCAACGATACGATCCAGGGCGGCGACGGCAACGACAACCTTGCTGGCGGCGACGGCAACGACACGATCGACGGCGAAGATGGCGACGACACGATGTTCGGCGACAACGGCCACGATTCGATGCTCGGCGGCGACGGCAACGACGAAATCGAGGGCGAGACCGGCAACGACACGATCGACGGTGGCGACGGCGACGACACCATCGAAGGCGGCGGCGATAACGACTCGATCGAAGGTGGTAACGGCAACGATTCGATTTTCGGCGGCAAGGGCAACGACGCAATCGACGGCAACGATACGATCGACGGCGGCGCCGGCGAGGACACGATCGATGCCGGTGACGGCAAGGACTCGGTACTCGGCGGTAAGGGCAACGATTCGCTGCTCGGCGGCGGCGGCAACGACAAGCTCGACGGCGAGACCGGCGAGGACACGGTCCTCGGCGAAGGCGACGACGACAAGATTCTCGGCGGCAAGGGCAACGATTCGCTTCTCGGTGGATCCGGCGACGACAAGCTCGATGGCGAGACCGGCGGGGATACCATTCTCGGCGGCAGCGGCAACGACTCGATCCGCGGCGGGTCTGGTAACGACTCGGTGCTCGGCGGCAACGGCGACGACACCATTCTCGGTAATGACGGCGACGACACGTTGCTGGGCGAGAATGGCGACGATTCGATCTGCGGCGGCAACGGCGACGATTCGGTCGTCGGCAACAATGGCGACGATACGCTGGGCGGTGCCGGGGGTGTCGACACGCTGATCGGCGGCGCCGGCGACGACGTGCTCGATTTCGGCGGCGGCGACGAATTCATCTTCGAAACAGCGAGTGGCGGCGCGGGCGACGATACGATCTCGGGCGGCGGCGGCGACGACACGATCGTCGGCGGCGACGGCAATGACTCGCTGCTTGGCGACGAACATATTGCTGGCTGCAACGACTTGAGCGCGCCGGGCAACGATTCGATCCTGGGTCAGAACGGCAACGATACGATCCGCGGCCAGCAGGGCGACGACACGCTGCAGGGCGGCAGCGGCAACGACCGTGTCTTCGGTGGCAATGGCCAGGATTCCATCCTCGGCCAGAATGGCGACGATTCGCTCCTCGGTGGCAAAGGCAACGACACGCTCTCGGGCGGTTCCGGCAACGACACGGTCCAGGGCGGCAACGGTGACGATTCGATCCTCGGCGGCAAAGGCGACGACACGATCCTCGGCGGCGACGACGACGACACGCTCCAGGGTCAAAACGGCAACGATACGATCGGCGGACAAACCGGCGACGATTCGATTCGCGGTGGCTCGGGCAATGATCGGCTTAATGGCGGCAGGGGCAACGACACGATCGACGGCGAAACCGGCGAAGACACGATCTTCGGCGAAAACGGCGACGACACGATCCTTGGCGGCAGCGGCAACGACAGGATCGACGGGGGCAGTGGCGAGGACACAATCCTCGGCGAGGACGGCGAAGACACGATCGATGGTGGCTTCGCCGCGGACAGCATTCTCGGCGGCAGCGGCAATGACACGATCCGCGGCGGCCAGGGTGATGACTCGATCCAGGGCAATGACGGCAACGACACGATTTACGGCGATGACAGTGACGACACGATCGATGGCGGCGACGGTAATGATTCGCTGATTGGTGATGAAGACGGCGGAAGCATTACAGACGATGATTCGATTTTGGGGGGTGCCGGTGGCGACACGATCAGGGGCGATGGTGACGGTGTTTCCATTTCCGGCGATGACACGATCCGCGGCGGCAGCGGCAACGATTCCATCCAGGGCGACGGCGACGGTAACAGCATTTCCGGCGACGACACGATCGACGGCGGCGACGGCGACGATACGATCCAGGGCGACGGCAACGGTATCTCCATCACCGGTGATGACAGCATCCTGGGCGGTGCCGGCGACGATTCGATCCAGGGCGACGGTACCGGAAACAGCATTGAAGGCGATGATACGATCGACGGCGGCACCGGTGACGACACGATCGACGGCGGCGGCGGTGACGATTCGATCCGGGGTGGTACCGGCAACGATTCAATTCTCGGCAGCTTCGGCGATGACACGGTCAATGCGGGTGACGGCAACGATACGGTCCGTGGTGGCGATCAGGAGGATTCGATCGAGGGCGGCGATGGCAACGATTCGCTGTACGGCGGCAATGGCAACGACACCATCGACGGCGGCGCCGATAACGACACGATCCGGGGCGACAACGGCGAAGACACGATTTTCGGCAACGACGGCAACGATACGATCAGCGGCGGCGCCGACAACGATTCGCTTCTTGGCGGCGATGGCAACGAC